>Ga0247823_10002518_pt1 | contig 15056 bp, 11 predicted proteins | sample 13C_PalmiticAcid_2_FD_192426 | JGI IMG/M metagenome (GOLD analysis project Ga0247823, IMG submission 192426) | Soil microbial communities from agricultural site in Penn Yan, New York, United States - 13C_PalmiticAcid_Day30 | ecosystem: Environmental > Terrestrial > Soil > Agricultural land...
GCACCCAGGTGCGCCAGTCCGCCTCACGCGGCCATATCTGTTCGTCGTTCAGCCTCGGCGTCGCCTTCATCGCCGCCCTCAGCGCCGCCGCCTGCTGTTCGCGCGGCAGGCTCTCGACCCAGTCCCGCAGCCAGAGACTTGCGTTCGAAGGCTGCGACGAGATGATCGACACGGGCGAAGAATTCGGCCTGGAGCCCGGCCAGTTCGGCGTCGCTGACATCACGATCGTCTTCGCTCATCTCATCCTCTTCGGGGGTCCGGCTCTTGCGGGCGGGGCTCATCGTCAAGGCCGCCACCGCCTTGGCCGTCCGCGCCAGGACGCCCACGGCCCGCGCCCGCTTCTCGGCCTCGGCCACGTCGGCCGGAGGCTCCGCGGCGGCCACCACGGCGATCGCCTCGTCGGTCAGGGCCTTCAGCCGGTCGAACACCGCCTCCAGCCACCCCGCCTCGTCCCTTTTTCCCGCCATGCCTGAACCATAGCCGACCAGCGTCCTCAGGCTGGCGAACAGCCGCGCGCACGGATCAATCCCGGGAACTTACTGGGTTTGCGCCCGCCGACTGCGACAGCCGACGCAGGATGGCGTCTCTTTCCTCCCCATTCATGGGGAGGGGGACCGCGTAGCGGTGGAGGGGGCGGCGTCGCGGTCGGCGATCTGGGGCGCAAATGCGGACAAGGCGGCGTCGCCCCCTCCGTCACGTCCGCTGCGCGTCCGCGCCACCTCCCCATGAATGGCGAGGAGCAAAAGCGCCTAGCTCGCCAGGGCCGCCGGATCGCCGCCCGCCAGCCAGTGGGCCAGGGCCCCGGCCAGCTCCGGGATCTGGATCGGCTTGGCCAGATGCCCGTCCATGCCCCAGTCCAGGCAGCGCGCCACCTGATCCGCCTGGACGTTGGCCGTCAGCGCCAGGATCGGCGTCCTGTGTCCGGTGCCCGCCTGCATCCGCCGGATTTCCCGGGTCGCCGTCAGCCCGTCCATGACCGGCATGTGCACGTCCATCAGCACCAGGTCATAGCTTCCCGTCTGCATGGCCTGCACCGCCTCGGCGCCGTCGCAGACCGTATCGATCTCCAGCCCCAGGCCGCGCAGGATGGCGCTGACCAGCTCGCGGTTCCCCGGCGCGTCGTCGGCCATCAGGATGCGCCCGCCGGCCAGACCGCCCGAGGTCGCCATCTCGTCCTCGCCGCCGGCCAGCGCCCCGACCGTCCCGCCCTGGGCCAGGGGCGTCTCGAACCAGAAGGTCGCCCCCTCGCCCGGCTTGCTGTCGACCCCGATCTCGCCGCCCATGATCTCGATCAGACGCCGCGAAATCGCCAGCCCCAGGCCCGTGCCGCCATAGACCCGCGTGGTCGAGGCGTCGGCCTGCGAGAAGCGCTGGAACAGGACCTCGATCTTTTCCGCCGGAATGCCGATGCCGGTGTCCGTCACCGCCACCCGCAGACGCCAGCGGCCGTCGCTCTCGGGTCGTCCCCCGACCCGCAGCGTCACCCCGCCCTTGCCGGTGAACTTCACCGCATTGGACAGGAAGTTCAGCATGACCTGACGCAGCCGTCCGGCGTCGCCGGTCAGCACCTCGGGCAGGGCCGCGTCGGCCACCACCTTCAGGCTCAAGCCCTTGGCCAGGCACTGACCCTCGACGATGGCCGCCGCCCCGTCGACCAGGGCCGCGACCTGGAAGGGCTCGGGGTCCATCTCGATCGCGTTCGCTTCCAGCTTGGAATAGTCGAGGATGTCGTTGATCACCCCCAGCAGGGCCTCCGACGCCGTGGCGATACGCTCCACATAGGTCCGCTCCTCGTCCGGCAGGGCCTCCGACCCCTGCAACAGGCCCGAGAAGCCGATCACGCTGGTCAGCGGCGTGCGCAGTTCGTGGCTCATGTTGGCCAGGAATTCGCTCTTGGCCTGGGCCGCCTTCTCGGCCCGCTCCTTGGCCTCGATGACCTCGTCCTCCAGCACCTTGCGCTGGGTCATATCGCGGATCACCACCACCACGTCGTCGACGTGGCCGTTCTCGTCCTTCAGCGCCTTGAAGGTGCACTCGACCCAGATGGTGTGACCCTTGCGGTGCACGGCGCGGTGCTCCAGCCGCGTCGGCGTCCCGGTCTTCACCGCCTCGCCGATCGCCTTCAGCACCAGATGGCGGTCCTCCGGATGGACGTAGTCGGTCGACTGCCCGCTCATCTCCTCGAAGGTCCAGCCCAGAAGTTGCTGGATGGCCGGCGAGATATACTTGCTGGACCCGTCCATCTTCACGCGGGTGATGACGTCGCCGATGTTCTCGGCCAGCAGGCGATAGCGCCCCTCGTCGCGCCGGGACCGCGCCAGGACCTTCTCCTGCTCGGTGACGTCCTGAAAGACGCCGAACATGGCGACGACCCGGCCCGTCTCATCGACCTCGGTCTCGGCGTGGGTCAGGATCCGCCGTTCTTCACCATCCGGCCGCACGATCTGCAGCTTGGCCAGATAGCCCTCGCCATGCTCCACCCCGCGCTGGATCAGATCGGCCAGCGTCTTTCGATCCTCGTCGACATAGAAGTCGAGCGCGCTGTGCAGATTGGGGTTGAAGCTCTCCCGCTCGACCCCGTGAATGCGATAGACCTCGTCCGACCACTCGACGACGCCGGTGTTGCGTTCCAGCCGCCAGTGGCCGACGCCCGACATCTGCTCGACCAGCCGCAGCGTCTCCAGCCGCTCGTCGCGGATGCGCGCCGCCTCGATGCCGGCGATGATGTCCTCGGCCATCCCGGCCAGCAGCTTGAGCTGCTCCAGCTCGCGGTCGCTCGGCATGGGCAGGCTGTGGTCGTGCAGGACGCTCAGCGCCCCGATCGGCAGACCGTCCGGCCCGCACAGGGTGGCGGCGGCGAAGAACCTCAGATTGGCCTGCCCCGTCACGATCGGATGGTCCCTGACACGCGGGTCCTGCGTCGTGTCCGGAATCACCAGCACCGCCCCGCGTCCCATCTCGGTCACCAGAAGCGCCAGGCTGTTTTCCCGCGGGGTCCGCGTCGAGCACAGCCCCGCGTTGGAACGGATGATCGCCTCGGTCGGCGTCAGCAGGGTCACCACCGCCGCCCGGCAGTCGAAGACCGTCGCCGCCAGGTCGACCAGGCGATGGAAAGGCCCGGCCGGGGCGTCAAGCGCCTCGATGCTCTTGCTGGTGAATGACAAAGGCGCCCCCTTCCTAGCCTTCCTTCTCGCTCATACCGGCGAACGAAACGTTATCGGCCGGGGTTTTTCGACCCGCGTTCCAGCATCCACTCCGGCGCCTCGAAATCCAGCGCATCCTCCTCGGTGGCCAGCGCCGTCTCCGAAATGGTCTGGCGACGGATCGACACCCCCGCCGTGTGCACCGTCTCGGGATCGCCCGAGATCAGCGGATGCCACCAGGCCAGACCCCGCCCCTCATGCACCCGGCGATAGCCGCACGACGGCGGCAGCCAGCGCAGCCCCCCGATCTTGCCGGGCGTCAGCTTGATGCAGTCCGGCACATGCTCCTGCCGGTTGGCGTAGTCCGAACAGGTGCAGCGGTCCGGATCAAACAGCTTGCAGTGCACCCGTGTCGGCACGATCTCGCCGGTGTTCTCGTCCTCGAAGCGAATGACGCAGCACAGACCGCACCCGTCGCACAGGCTCTCCCACTCGGTCGCCGACATCTCGGTCAGCGGCGTTGTTTCCCAGAAGGGTTTCATGGGCGGGGCCTATACGCCCCCTGCACGCCCCTGTCGCCCTTCAGTGCGTCACGCTCTTCGAGAAGAGGTTGATCACCACCACCCCGCCGACGATCATCACCAGACCGACCACGGCCGGCAGGTCCAGCTTCTGCTTGAACAGGAACAGGCCGATCACCGAGATCAGCACCACCCCCAGCCCGCTCCAGATGGCGTAGGCCAGCCCCACCGGCATCTGCTTCAGGGCGATGGTCAGCAGGTAGAAGGCCAGGCCGTAGCACAGCGCCAGCCCCGCCGTCGGCCAGGGTCGCGTGAACTGCTGCGACTGCTGCAACAGGGTGGTGCCCAGCACTTCAAAGCCGATGGCGCCCAGCAGGGCCGCCCAGGTGGTCGGGTTCATTCGAAACCCTGGGCTTCGGTCAGGATGCTGCCCGGCGTCAGCAGGGACAGCAGGGCGCGGCGCTGCTCGGGCGAGACCTCATGGGTGCCGAACAGGTCGCTCATCCACAGGCCGTCGGCGATCAGCCGCAGCATCAGGGCGTCGTCCTTGCCCGCCGGATCGACCGGGTCGTCCTCGGCCAGGGTCCGCATCGCCGCCCGCCAGCGCGCGATCAGGCTGGGCTCCACCGCACAGGCCACCAGGGCCGCCCGGCCGATGCTGACGTCGCGCTCGGTCACCGGCTCGTTGACCGTGGCCCGCAGATAGGCCCGCGCATTGCGGCCATAGGGATTGGGGTCGCGCGCCGCCTCGGCCAGGATGGCCGCCGTCATCTCGTTCGCCAGATGGTCGATCACCCCTTCCAGCAAGGCCAGCTTGGTCGGGAAGTGATGCAGCAGGGCGCCCTTGCTGAACGGCAGGCGCGCCACCACCGCGTCCAGTTTCAGCCCGGTCGCCCCCTCCTCGGCGGCGGCCTCGATGGCCATGTCGATGATCTCGGCGCGGGTGGCTTCCGGCGCGCGGCGGCGGGTCTGAGCGTCCATGTCGCTTTACATACCAACCGGACGGTTTCCTTTCAAACCATTTTCATCGAACGACGAACTTCGACTTGCCGCCCGCCGGACCGCCCCGCTACAGACAGCCATCGCGACAAGGGGGCTTAGCGTGATTATCGGCATCGACCTGGGAACAACCAACAGCGCTGTGGGCGTCTGGCGCGACGGCAAGGCGGAGCTGATCCCGAACAGCCTGGGGCACCTGCTGACCCCCTCGGCAGTCAGCCTGGACGAAACGAGCGGCGAGGTTCTGGTCGGTCTGGCCGCGCGCGAGCGCCAGTCCACTCACCCCGAACTCACCGCCACGGCCTTCAAGCGCTACATGGGCTCCAGCCGCCCGACCAGGCTGGGCAAGCGCACCTTCCTGCCCGAGGAGCTGTCCGCTCTCGTCCTGCGCCGCCTGGCTGACGACGCCGCAGCCTACCTTGGCCAGCCGGTGACCGAGGCGGTCATCACCGTCCCGGCCTATTTCAACGACAAGCAGCGCAAGGCCACGCGCCGCGCCGGCGAACTGGCCGGGCTCAAGGTCGAGCGTCTGTTGAACGAACCCACCGCCGCCGCCCTCGCCTACGGCATTCACGAACTGGACGATGAGAGCCGCTTCCTGGTCTTCGACCTCGGTGGCGGCACCTTCGACGTCTCTGTGCTGGAGATCTTCGAGGGCGTCATCGAGGTCCGCGCCTCGACCGGCGACAACCGCCTGGGCGGCGAGGACTTCAACCAGGTGCTGATCGAGGCCTTCGGCAAGGTCATGGGCGACCGCCTGTCGCCCGCACAGCGGGCCGACCCACACCTGCGCGAACGCATCCGCGCCGCCGCCGAACGCGCCCGCCGCGCCCTGACCGAGGGCGCCGCCGCTTCGATGGCCGTGACCTGGAAGGACGAAAGCTACGAGCACGGCTTCACCGCCGACGCCTTCGAAGAGATGTGCTCCGGCCTTCTGACCCGGCTGCGCGATCCCGTCCTGCGGGCCCTGCGCGACGCGGGCCTGCGCGCCGACGGCCTGAAGGAGATCGTCATGGTCGGAGGAGCCACGCGGATGCCGGTCGTGCGCCGCGCCCTGACCCGGATGTTCGGCCGCTTCCCCTCCAACGCCGTCGACCCCGATCAGGCCGTGGCCCTGGGCGCCGCGGTCCAGGCCGGGCTCAAGGCGCGCGACACGGCCCTGAAGGAGGTCGTCCTGACCGACGTCTGCCCCTACAGCCTGGGCGTCGAGGTCAGCGAGCGCGGCCCCGGCGGCATGGTCCGTCACGGCGTCTTCTCACCCATCATCGAGCGCAACACCGTCATCCCGGCCAGCCGCATCCAGGTCTATTCGACCATGGAAGCCAACCAGCGCCAGGTGAAGCTGCCCATCTATCAGGGCGAATCCCGGGCGGTGATCGACAACATCCGCCTGGGCGAGCTTGACGTGGCCGTCCCCGCCGCCCCGGCCGGCGAAATCGCCATCGAGGTCCGCTTCTCCTACGACATCAACGGCCTGCTCGAAGTCGACGTCCATGTGCCGAAGACCGGCGAGCGCCGCGAACTTGTGATCGCCGACGAGGACGTCATGTCCGGCGCCGACTTCCAGAAGCGCCGCGAGGCCCTGGCCGCGCTGAAGCACCACCCGCGCGACGCTGACGTGAACCGTGTCGTCCTGGCCCGCGCCGCCCGCTGCTACGAGGACTCCCTGGGCGACCAGCGGCACTTCATCGGCCAGCATCTGGACCGCTTCACCTTCATCCTGGAGCGTCAGGACCCGCGTGAGATCGAACACGGCCGCGCCGAGCTGACCCAGGTCCTCGACCAGTTCGAAGGCGCGACCTGGCTGTGAGAACCTCCATCTGGCGCGAGCTCGCCATCTCCCCCTCGACCGACGAACGCGAGATCCGCCGCGCCTACGCCCGGCGACTCAAGATCGTCCATCCCGAGGACGATCCCGAAGGCTTTCAGGCTCTTCGCGCGGCCTTCGAGCAGGCCCTGAACCACGCCCGTCACGCCGCCTGGGAGGCCGACAACGGCTGGAATGAAGACGACGCCGTCGACGAGGGGCTGGACGCCTCCGCCGCGCCCGTCGGCGAGAACCACGCCCCTCCTCCCGCGACGCCCTCGACCGACGCCTCGCCGCAAGACCCCGTCCTGGTCGCGGAAATGGCCCGCGACCGCGCTGACCGCGACGAGCACCAGCGCCGCTGCGACGCCCTGAGCGAGGCCCTGCGCCGACCGGCGCCCGACGACGACGCCGTCCTGACCGCCCTGGTCGCCGTCTTCCGCTCGCCCGCGCTCGGCGCCCTCGACGTGCACGATTCCACCGAGCACTGGCTGGGCCAGCTGGCGGCCCAGCGTGGCCCCGCCTTCGAGGCCCTGCTGGAGCCGACCATCGCCTTCTTCGGCTGGGACCACCGCCCCGTCGGCGACCACTGGAACCCCGGCCTCGCCGCCCTGCAGCACCGCGAGGATGTCGAGACGATCCGTCGCCTGCGCAACCCGGATTCACCGGCTCATGACTCCTACATGGCCCTGAGCCGACCGGTCGGCTGGCGAATGCGCCTCGACGCCCGGTTGAAACCCGAGTTGGGACGCCGCATCGCCGACCTTCTGGCGCGCATCGATCAGGAAGCTCCCTACGTCCTCGGCTACCTCAACGCGGACTCCGTCGCCTGGTGGCGGACCTATCTGTCACGTCCGCGCCTGGGAGCGACCAGTTGCTGGTTCATTATCGCCATCACCCTGCTTGCGGGCTTTTACGCAGCGTCGGAGGCGCCGGCCGGCGCTGGCGGCGTCCGCTTCATGACCGGCCTCGCCGCAGGACTGATCTCCTCGACCTTGCTCGCCCTGGCCGCCCATCACCTCCTCGTTCTGCCGCGCTGGAAACGGCTCAACGACATAAGCCGCGAACCCGGCTTCTGGATACGCTCAGGTTGGGTCCCGGCCTCCGCCGCGCTGATCCTTATCGCGTCGTTCATCAGTACGGACCTCAGCGCCGCCGCAGCCCCCGTTGTGCAGGCGATCTTCGGTTTGACCGGGCTTGCGATCGCGGCCTGGGCAGTGGTCATGGTTGACGACGATCCATGGTCCCAGCGTCTCACCCGGCTCTGGGCCTGGGCGCCGCTCTTCCTGCCCCTCTGGTTCATCAGCGGCTTCGCCACCGCCGACCGTCATGCCCTGCAACTGACGATCATGACTGGCTTGCTCGCATTCGCCGCGGGCGGCCTTTATCTGAACCGTCGCTGGCCCGCCGACGACCAGGGCCATAAGCGGAGCGGCGCCCTGCTGGCCATCGCCGCGACCATCGGCGCCGTCCTGGCCGACCAGTCCCAGAGCTTCCCGGTTCTCGCTGGCCCGGCTCTTGCCGTGCTCTTGCTGTCCGCAACAGCAGCCGTCGTGGCCGGACCACGACAGGCCTCCGGCCTCGTCCTTGTCCGAAGCTGGCTGGTCCCGCTGGCGGTCTTCTTCATCGCGCTCATCGCCGAAGACGCGCCACCGCCCTACAACCGCAACCTTTTCGCCTGGGGCGGCCTGTGGTTCGGCGGCCTCCTTGCGCTGACGACGCTCTGCGATGTCCTGGGCCTTGGCCACAACCCGTTCAGCCGCAAGCGCCGCAAGTCCGTCGACCGCTTCGCCTGACGCCCCGTCGCGTCGGGCGTGGCGGTCGGGCGCGGGCCGCGCTATAGGCCCCGCCATGGCTGCTCGTCCCCCTCTCGTCGCCCTCAAGGATGTCCGTCTGCAGGATGGTCAGCGCCCGCTGTTCGACGGTGTCGATCTGGCGGTCGAGCCGCGCAGCCGCGCCGCCGTGGTCGGCCGCAACGGGGCCGGCAAGTCGACCCTGATGAAGATCGTCATGGGCCTGATCGAGCCGGATTCAGGCGACCGCGCCGTCCAGGCCGGCACCCGCTTCGCCTATGTGGCGCAGGAGCCGGACATCACCGGCGACACCCTGCTGGACTACGCCGCCTCGGGCGGGGCCGAGCGCTGGACCGCCGAGAGCTGGCTTGAGACCTTCGGCCTGTCGCCGTCCAAGTCGACCCGGGGCCTTTCCGGCGGCGAGACCCGCCGCGCAGCCCTGGCCAAGGCCTTCGCCGAGGAGCCGGACGTCCTGCTGCTGGACGAGCCCACCAACCACCTCGACATCCTGGCCATCGAACTGCTGGAGAACGAGCTGGTTCAGGCCCGCTTCGCCGTTCTGGTGGTCAGCCACGACCGCGCCTTCCTGAACAAGGTGACCAACACCGTCCACTGGCTGGACAACCGCCGCGTCCGCACCCTGAACAAGGGCTTCGACGCCTTCGACGACTGGGCCGCCAAGGTTCAGGAAGAAGAAGCCCTCGCCCTCGAAAAGCTGACCAAGACCATCGAGCGCGAGACCGAGACCTTCTACCGCTCCATCACCGCGCGGCGCACCCGCAACGAGGGCCGCGCCCGCAACCTGGCCGCCCTGCGCGCCGAACGCGCCGAGAAGATGAAGGACGTCCCGCGCGACCTCTATCTGGGCGTGGATTCCGGCGCCGTCTCGGGCAAGCTGGTGGCCGAGCTGAAGGGCGTGACCAAGGTCTTTGGCGACCGCACCATCTTCAAGAACCTGACCACCCGCGTCATGCGCGGCGACCGTCTGGCCATCGTCGGCCCCAACGGCGCGGGCAAGACCACCCTGGTCAAGACCCTGCTGGGCGAGCTGGCCCCCGACGAGGGGACCATCCGCCTCGGCGCCAATCTGGAGCCCGTCTATCTGGACCAGTCGCGCGAGGGGCTGAAGTCGGACATGACCCTGTGGGACGCCCTGACGCCCGGCGGCGGCGACAGCATCCTCGTGCGCGGCTTCTCCAAGCACGTCGCCGCCTACGCCAAGGACTTCCTGTTCCAGGAAAGCCAGCTGCGCCAGCCGATCTCCACCCTGTCGGGCGGCGAGCGCAACCGCCTGCTGCTGGCGAGGGCGTTGGCCAAGCCGGCCAACATGCTGGTCCTCGACGAACCGACCAACGACCTCGACATGGACACCCTCGACAAGCTGGAAGAGCTGCTCGAGGGCTATGACGGCACCCTGATTCTGGTGTCGCACGACCGCGACTTCGTCGACCGCCTGGCCACCTCGACCATCGCCATGAACGGACGCGGCGACATCGTCGAAACCCCCGGCGGCTGGCAGGACTTCCTGCGCCAGAACCCGACCTTCCTCGCGCCCCCGCCGACCCACGCGGAAACGGCCCCAGGGGCGCGTCGGGTCGAGAAGGCGGAGCCTTCTGACCGCGCCCCCAAGAAGACTGCGAAGCTCTCGTATAAAGACGCGCGTCGTCTGGAAGAGGTCGAGAAGCTGATGGAGACTCTGCCGGTCGAGATCGCCAGGCAGGACGCCATCCTCGCCGACCAGTCCCTCTACACCCGCGACCCCGCCGCCTTCGACCGCGCCATGAAGGCCGCCGAGAAAGCCCGCGCCGACCTCGAAGCCGCCGAACTGGACTGGCTGGAGCTGGAAGAGAAGAAGGCGGCCCTGGCGGGGTGAGTTGCAGGTTCCACGGTGGACAACCCAGCAGCCCGCCAAGGGTGGAAAGCGACCTTCCTCGATCTGAAAGCGGAGTTTGGTCTGGCCTAGGGACGGGCAATCAGACCGTCGGCGAAAAGGGAGAAATCGCGCTAACCGAGCCGGCGTCTTAGAAACCTTACAAACCCAACTATCGCCAGCCCGCCCATGAAAACCGCGAACAACAGTGCGAAGGCATCAAGGGTGTACGCGGGTGGCTCTCCGATCAGATTGGTGAGAAGAGCGTGCGCGGCCAGAGCGGCAGCCCCGATCATCACCCACCACCCTGATACTTCCATAAGTGCGAGGGTGGCTGGGCGAGGCTTGAGCATGGCGGGAGCTTACGGCCGTCTATCTCACGAGGAAAGACTCCAGCGGGTCGCCAGCGGCCCTTCTTCCCCGGCCCGAAAGCCGTCCTGCCTGCCGGCGGGTGCTGGCCGTCAGGGTTTCGCCGCCCGCTTCAGGTTTTCGGGTTGGTGCAGACGCCCGTTCTCCATCACGGCCGCGACCCGGGTCAGGGCGCGAATGTCGAGCGACGGATCGGCTTCCAGAAACAGGATGTCGGCCTCCATGCCCGGCGCCAGACGCCCGGCGCGATCCTCCATCTTCAGGGACTGCGCGGCGTTGATCGTCGCCATCTTCAGCACCTCCCAGGCCGGTACGCCGGCCTCGACATGCAGCTCAGCCTCGCGGGCCAGACTGGCGCCGGGCGCGACGAACGGGTTGTTCATGTCGGTGCCCAGGGTCAGCGGCACGCCCCCCTCGTGCAGCATCCGCACGAAGCGCTGGACCCTGGGCCACACGGCCCGGGCCCGCGCATGATCCTGCGGCTCCCATCCCAGGTCGAAGCGGAAAACCGTGCGCCAGTTCTCCACCAGATCGGGATGGGCCGCATCCACGTCCCGCTCGCGATAGGCGGCGTCGTCGCCGTGGAAGGCGAGATCGAAGGCGATCAGGGTGGCGTCCACCGTCACGCCCTTCCCGGCCAGCGCGCGGATCATGGCCTGAATCTCCGGGCCGTCGAGATCGACCTGCTCGTACCATTCAAAGAAGCCATAGGCGCCCGGGCGGCGGTCGGCCAGGTATCCGGCGCGCCTGTCCGCCGGCAGCAGGTCCGGGGAAATCGGCATGGCGTGGACCAGGGAATCCACGCCCAGGGCGGCCGCCTCGGTCCAGCTGACGTCGCCCAGATGAGCGATGACGCCCACGTCGGCGGCGTGCGCCGCAGCCACGCCTTCCGCCAGGTCCTCGAGCGTCAGGGCCTCGTAGAGCTTCACATAGTCCACCCCGGCCGCCGCCTGGGCCCTCACCCGATCCGCGACGCTGTGCGCGTCATCGACGCGATCGACCAGACCGATCACGGGAAAGGCCGATCGGTCGATCACCCCGCCCGCGATCCGGGCCTCGGGTCCCGTCAGCCGCCCCTCGGCCACCGCCGAGCGATAGGCCAGCATCCGCGCCGTGTCTCCGCCGGGGTCCCGGATCGTCGTCACGCCGGCCGCCAGCAGCATAAGGGCGTCATGACGGGTGATGTCGTCGCTCCCGCCCACCACCAGACTGACGGCGCCGTCCACGACCTGGGGCGTCACAGGGCCCAGGGTGATGTGGGCGTGCGTGTCAAACAGGCCCGGCATGGCGAAGCGTCCGCTCATGTCCGAATGAACCGCCCCGGCGTAGCGCTCAGGCAAGCGCCCCTCGCCGATCGCCTCGATACGGGCGCCGCGCACGACCACATAACTGTCAGGCGTCCGGCTTTGGGTCTGCGGATCCAGAATGGTGACGCCGGTGAAAACCCGCGCCTCATCCGCAAGGCTCGGCGAAGAGACGGCGCCCAGCATGAGGGCGGTCGCGAGAAGCAGGATGTGTCGCAAGGTCAGACCTCTTGTGGGGCGGTGGAGCGCCGCTCCACGGCGGCTCGCAGGAAGGACAGGGCGTCGGTCAGGGCCGGATCGGCCATCATGCGGCTCGCCACGCGACGCAGCGCCTCGGCCTCGGGCGTGTCGCCGGCCGGCATGTCCAGCGCGGCGGCCAGCGCCAGCCAGCGAGCGGCCAGAGCCTGGCCCCGCATTGATCCCGGTTCGCCTTCCGCCGCCGCAATGACGGCTTCCGCCAGCAGGTCACCGATCTCGGCCTCGATGAACGGGTCGGCGACGCGCCGCCCGATGACCACGCCGATGGCGGCCCGCTCCGCCTCATCCAGCGTCGCCGCCTGGATCGCGGCTCGCACGTCCGCCAGCGCCAGAGCCGGCGCCGGCGCCAGGTCGCGAGCCAGGGCCAGCAACAGGGCGTCCGGGACATGTCCCTCGTTCGCCAACTGGTCACGCGCCTGCTGAACCCGTTTCAGCTGATCGCGCGCCGCACCTATGGTCCTGGCCAGACGCAGGGCCTGCAAGGTCATGATCTGGCTGATCGCCAGGTCGTCACGCTCCAGGGTCTCCCGAATATCTTTCAGCGACAGGCCCAGCGCCTTGAGCGCAAGAACCTGATGCAGACGCGCGACGTGTTCCGGTCCGTACAGACGCCATCCGCCCTCGCGACGTTCCGGCGTGAGCAGCCCGGCCTTTTCATAGACCCGCAAGGCCTTGATCGAGATGCTGGCCTGACGCGCCAGATCGCCGGGGCCCAGCCAGCGCGGCCTGATCGGTGATGAGTTACGGTTCGACATGAGCCGACCTTGGGACCGGACCCTGGGTCCGATGCAAGCCCCCTTCGAAGACGTCCTGCACGCCTCCTGCGGGGCTTTCCTGTGGAGCGTCGCAAACCCTTGATCCTTGAACGCGAATTCGGTCCGTTCACAGATATCCACAGACTTGCCCACCGGGGCCGGGACAGTTCCGCACAGCCAGCCGGTCAGGCGCGCTTGCCGGATAGAGGATTCCGCGAGAACGTCAACAGGCCAGCGGGACACGGCGGCGCGGAAATCCCAAACTCAGCAATGGGTTAGCGGGATATCGAGCGAACCGGTCCGGCTCTCTGACCCAGGGTCCCAAGGCCTCTTCGGAGGACGCGGAGACACCGAGGCAGGGCCACAGGCTCCCGATCCATCAGCGCTCCGGCGCGGGGATCACGGAGAACCAGGCCGGGATCGAAGACGACGCGTCCCGACGACGCGCCCGATGCGACCAGGAGCCGCCAGGAGACCAGCCGACGCCGCCGGGTTCGCCCGACGGACCAGAGCGAAATCGGTTTGGACGCTTGCGCGTTCAAACTCAGATCTTCGCTTCGGAAGGAGGCCAGGCCCTGACCCGAACGGCCAGGTCCAACCCGGACTTGGCGAGGGGACGTGATCGGGCTTCGGCCAGGGTCGCGTCCCCTCGCTCAATTCCGCCGACTCGATCCCCTGGCCCACTTCCGGTGTGCAGTGCGGCGCCGGCGACCTTTCCAAGATCGCCGCCGCCGCCTAAACCATCCCTCGATGACCTTCGACCGACTCTCCCGCCGCAAGATGCTGCTGGGCGCCGCCGGCCTGACCGCCGTCAGCACCCTGTCCGCCTGTGGTCGCGCCGAGGCTCCGGTGGACGAGTCCGGGCGGGTCCGCCTGCGCCTGGCGGCGGGCGGCCCGGTCACCGCCGCCCACGGCGGCTTCTATCAGGCCCTGGCGACCGGCGCCTATGAACGACGCGGCCTGAACGTCGAGATCCTGACCGGCGCGGCGGGCGCCGATATTCCGGCCCTGCTGGCCGCCAGCGCCGTCGAGCTGGCCGTCGGCGTGGACAGCTTCGCCCCCATGCGGCTGATCGCCGACCGGGCCCCGGTCAAGGCCGTCGCCGCCTTCCTGCAAAAGGACCCCGTGGTCCTGATGGCCCGGCCCAACCAGCCGCTGGAGACCCTGTCTGCCCTGCGCGACCGCCCCATCCTGATGAGCCACGCCGACCAGGCCGGCTTCTGGAACTGGCTGCGGACCCGCTTCGAGCTGGCCCCCGATCAGGCCAGATCCGGCACGCCCGAGGACAACCTCAAGGCCTTCCGCGAGGACCCCAGGTCGGTTCTGGTCGGACGACTGACAGCGGGGGATCCCGCGCTGATCGCGCGCGAGGCCGGCTTTACGCCGCGCGTCCTGATCCCGGCCGATGACGGCTACCCCTCCTACGCCGGCCTGGTCCTGGCCCCCAACGCCTTCGCCCGCGACAACGCCAGGGCCCTGCGCGACTTCATCGCCGCCTCGGTCGAGGGCTGGCGCGACTATGTCCACGGCGACGGGTCCAAGGGCGACGCCCTGATCCGTCGGGCCAACCCCGATCTGAACCAGCGCCTGCTGAACGCCGTGCGCGACAGCCTGAAGACCGAGGCCGTGGTCGATGGCGGCGACGCCGCCCTCTACGGCCTGGGGACCATGACCGCCGATCGCTGGCAGGCCTTCGCGGAACAGACCGAGGCCGCCTACGCCTCGCCCCCCGACTGGCGCGAGGCCTTCACCGTCCAGTACCTGCCCGGACGCGGCTGAGGCGATCAAGCCCGGCGTTAGCAGCGGATTAAGTCGTCACGACCTAGTCTGTCCCTTCAACGCCGTCTCTTGCAGGAGGCCGTCCGTGCGACGCCCGCCGATCACCGCCATCCTGACCGCCGGGGCCTGCGCCCTGGGCGTCGTCGCGCCCGCTGCGGCCCAGGACAGCGGCCAGAACGGGGCGGGTCAGCGCTACCTCGCCTGGCCGACCAAGGCCCAACGCCCGGACACCGGCCCCGTCGCCGACCGGGCCCTGACGCCGGTTTCCGCGCCGGTCGCCGCCACGACGCGTCGACGCGCCCCGATCATCCCGCACGGCGGCTTTGGCCGCCTGCCCGACACGACGCCCGCGCAGAACCTGACCCCCGCCAGCGCCTGGCTCGGTCCGAACGCCCCGACCTATCAACCGGTCCCCCCGCCCCGGCCCTACGCCGCGCCCGCGCCCTGGTCACGCGACC
>Ga0247823_10002519_pt1 | contig 15055 bp, 11 predicted proteins | sample 13C_PalmiticAcid_2_FD_192426 | JGI IMG/M metagenome (GOLD analysis project Ga0247823, IMG submission 192426) | Soil microbial communities from agricultural site in Penn Yan, New York, United States - 13C_PalmiticAcid_Day30 | ecosystem: Environmental > Terrestrial > Soil > Agricultural land...
GCGCGATCGCGGCTGAAGTCGACGGCGTGGAAGTCGGTGCCGGCACCGTGCTCAACGCGGCCGACCTCTACGCGGCCGAACGCGCCGGCGCGCGCTTCGCGGTCTCGCCGGGTCATTCGCCGGCGCTGCTCGATGCGGCCGACGACAGCGACCTGCCGTATCTGCCCGGCGCATCCACCGCAAGCGAAGCCATGACCCTGCTCGAACGCGGCTATCGCTGGCAGAAATTCTTCCCGGCCGTGCCGGCCGGCGGCATCGAGTTCGTGCGTGCGCTGGCCTCGCCACTGCCGCAGGTGGGTTTCTGCACGACCGGCGGCATCGGTGCGGCGAGTGCGGCCGCGTGGCTGGCCTTGCCGAATGTCGTTGCGGTCGGGGGATCGTGGCTGACGCCGAAGGAGCTGGTTGCGGCCGGGAATTGGGCGGCGGTGGAAGCGCTCGCGCGCGAGGCGGCGGCGTTGCGCAGCTGATGCGAAACGCCCTGCCACATGCCCGAACTGAAGCGATGGCAAACCCTCCCCTTCAAGGGGAGGGTATGGGTGGGGATGGGGTTGCCTTGCTGTAGGCGCACTCCGTGCCGCAGCAAGAGAGCGTGCAACTCCGTCTATCGTCGCGGTCCAAGTGCAGCTCATCTCGTTGCGATGGAACGCCCATGCCCCTCGCCGACGCCCAGCGCGCCTACCTGTTCGCCGCACTGGAGTCGCGCGGCTGGTCATGGAGCGAAGGCTTCATCTACGCGCCACATCGCAGCCTGTGGCTGCCCCGCTCATTCCCCTGGACGGGCGACCTGTCGGATTTCCACGAACGCGTCCAAGGCCGACTGCAACGGATCGAATGGCTTTCGCCGGAGTACGACGACCCGCTTTGCCATCGGAAAGTGATGGACGACACCGCCAGCCTGATCGACGTCCTCGCGGCGATGCTCGCCGAGAAGCCTCCCTGACCGTCCTGTGCGAATATCCCGCGCAAGCCGCACAGAAGGTCGGGTTCCGCGAGACCATCGTCCACCCGTCCGGCTCATCACAAATCCAGGGGGAAGAATGAGCATCGTCGCCTCAGCACTCGTACTCGCCGCCGCATTGATGCCCGCGGCCAATGCCTATAAGTGCAAACAAGCCGACGGCTCCATCGCGTTCCAGCAGACGCCGTGCGCCGCCACGGCCGAGCAGCTCGGGCAACAAAGCTACGAACACCAGCCCGACGCGCCGCATCAGCAGTACGTGCCTTCCCGCGACGGCCCCGAAGCGCGCAAGCAGGCCGAGACGGAGGAAGCGGAGGTGAGCGCGCGATTCATCGCGGGACAGCGCGGACTGCTCGCGCCGACGGCACCGCCGGAGCGGACCGCCGACGGCTACAGCTGCTCCGACGGCGGCAAGACCTGGATACAGCAGACGCCGTGCCCGAGCACCGTCATGGCCGACCGCTTCGTCCCGGTCTCGCAGGCCGTCGGACCGCGCGGCGAGCGCGCCAACGGCGCCGCGACGGTATCGCAGGAAACGGCGGTGCAGCAGCGGGCGATATCCCGCGACGAGGTCTGCCGCCAGGTCGGCACCGGCGCTGCGACCCAGCACAAGGAACAGCGCGCTTCCGATGCGTCGTATGAGCGGAACAAGCTGCGTCGCGAGTATGGGTGCTGAGAGCGTCGGGTCGTTGCGTGTGCCGGGCCTAACGATCTGGGCGAATAACGGGTCGGGCACTTCCATCAACGAACGCGGCCGGTGAAGGACTCGGGTTCACTTTCCGCTGCCAGGTGGCGACAGCATCGTCAGCCGGACGTAGGGAAGCCTGCTGCTATTGCGGAGTGCCGCGATGTCCCTCACCGAATCACAACGCACCGATCTGTTCGCGGCACTGGAGTCGCGCGGCTGGTCGTGGAACGACCGCTTCATTTATGCACCGCACCGCACTATGTGGCTGCTGGATTCGGCTCCGTGGAATGGGGACCTGTCGGAGTTTCACGAACGCATGCTGGGCAGGTTGCAGCGAATCGAGTGGCTTTCGCCGGAATACGATGATCCGCAGTTCCATCGGAAAGTGATGGAGGACACGCAGGTTCTGGTCGATGTCCTGGCTGCAATGCTTTCCGGAAAGCAAGCCTGACTCCGTTAGTTGCCGGCTGCAGCGAACCGAAGGGCGTTCGTCCGCATACGATGATCCGCACTATCATCGGGACATGGTCGAGGGTGCCGGAGAGCTGATCGACGTCCTCGCTGCGATGCTTTCCTGAAAGCCGAGCTGGCGCGTTGCTCACGGAGCCGCTTGGCCTGGCTTTTCCCGGCGGAGACGTCACATATGGCAATCCTGATCCTCGGCCATACCGATTGCCCCCTCTGCGATAACGTCATCGCCACGGGGCAGCGCTATGTGGCGACCCTGCATTTCCTTCAGGATCAATCCCACCCGCTTTGGCGCTACTCCGATGCAGCCATGCACTACGACTGCTTTCAGTGCTGGCCGTGCCGAGAGGAATTCGTCGCGGAGTACAACCGCACGATCAGACGGCTCATCCCGGGAAGCAGGAGCCATATGAAAGCCGATGGAACGACAACGACCCGCTCGGCCGTCGATGGCGCATGATCCCGTTCTTCCCCCTGCGACGTTAGAGAGACGTACGGCCGCTTGTTCGGGCAAATTCAGGGCTATTCGACGATGCATGCAATGAAATGGCTGTTGCGACAATGTGCGTTGCTTCCCTTTGCCTTCGCCTTCGCCTTCGTCGACGTTGCCGGTGCCGGTGCCGGTGCCGGCTGGCAGCGGGACTGGAATGAAACCGGTCCCGCTTTCGGCCTCAGCCCCAACTACCCGCTGGAGGTGGCCAGCGCGGCGGATGGCTCGGCGTTGATCGGGTTTTCCGAAGCCTTCGACTATCGCCTGTCGCGAGTCGACGGTGCCGCTCGCATGACCTGGCATGTCGCCCTGTCGCCGGGAGAATGGACGCCTTCGGTGATCCACGCCGAGCCGGATGGTGCGGCGCTCGTTATGTTCACCGGGCCGAGCTATGCGAGCGTCGCGCGATTCGATGCGACCGGAGCGCTGCAGTGGAGCTCCGCTGTGCAGGGAACACGCTTCGCTGTCGGTGCCGATCGTGTTTCCGCGGTGCTGGCGCTGCCCGACTCGTCGACGATCGTTACGGCGATCAACCGCTACAGCGGCCAATGGCTCTGGCAGCGGCGTATCCCCGATCTCACGGGCTATTTCTTCAATGCGCCGCCGGCGGTCGATGGCGACGGCAACACCTACGTCGCTGGCAACGCCAGCGGCGACGGCGTACCGCTGCTGGTCAAACTGGATTCGCAGGGCAGCCTGCTGTGGCGGGCCAACGTGGCGGCGAATGTCACGGTAGTCGTGCGCGACGGGCGCGTCTATACGGCCGGGGGCAACGTGCTGCAGGTGCTCAGCGCGGCCAATGGCCAGCCGCTCTGGAGCAAGAATGGTTGCGTTGAACGCGACAACACGCTGTCCTTCATCGCCGGCGACCCGGTCTGCGCGACTGGCGCCGAGGTCATGCGCCTCGCGTCGGCGAGCGGTGCTGAGGTCTGGCGTCGCGACGCGGTAGGCAACGTACTCGGCGCATTCGGTGGTGACGTGTACGTCGGTTCGGACCCGGTCTCGTTCCCGCCTGCCGATGCGGTGCTGCAGCGGCTGGCCGGCAGCGACGGCGTACCGCAATGGCAGCAGTCGCTGCCCTTTGCGGTACGCGGCCATATCTGGCAGGTGACGAATGGTCTGGTCGGCGTCGTCGGTCCGGGTTCTGCACCGGATACAGTCGCGCTGCATCGCTACCGTGTCCAGGACGGCAGTCTGTCGGACATTCGCCAGTTCGCCGACGTGCCGCGCGGTGTCGGCGGTTCGGGCGAGATCCGCGGTGGTGCCGATCTGTTCGTGCTCGGCCAGGTTCCCTGGAAGCCGCTGCCGGCGCGCGTGCGGCGCCTGTCGGCCGACAGCGGCACGGTGCTGTGGGAAAACGCGGCGACGCAGCGGTATGCGTTTTCGAGCATCACGTTGACGCCGAACCGGCTGCTGCTGGGCGAGCAGACCTACGAGGGCGAAGCGCTCGTGCGCAGCCTCGATCGGGTGAGCGGGCAACAGCGCTGGGAGCGCAGCATTGCCGACCCGCCGGCCTACAGTTTGGCGACCAAGCCGCCGCGCGTGGTGGGCCTGGGCGACGACGACGCGCTCGTCAGCTTCGGCTACGGCAGGTCGAGTCCGTCGCCGTCGCTTCGTGTGCAGGAGCTGCAGCGGCTCGATGATGCCGGTGGACAGGTGCTGTGGAAGCAGCGAGTGGCCGAATGGGCAGATCCGTCGCCCGGCCCGCCTTGGACGGAACCCGCATTGCTCGGCGTCGGCGACGACGCGCTGCTCTGGCCGGCCGGCAGTTCGACGGGGCCGATCGGGATGGGATTGCAGCGCCGCTTCGGCAGCGACGGCACGCTGGACTTCGCCGCGGCCGCGGCGCCGTACTCGCAGACCGTGCGCCTGTCCGTTGCCTCCGACGCGGTATTCGCCCTGACGTATCCCGACCAGAACACGCTGCGGCTGCTCAAGCACAGCGCATCGTCGGGGGCACTGCTGTGGCAGTTCGACTATTCCAGGGCTCCCTGGAGCTATGCCCAGACCGTCGATCTGCTGCCGCTGGCGGATGGCGACGTCGTCGTGGCGGTGCTGCTGTACCAGCCGACGGCGGCTGCCGGACAGTCCACCCACCTGCTGCGCGTCAAGGGCGACGGCAGCGGGCTGCGTTACGCGTACCGCACGCCCTGGCAGCGGAAGGTGCGTGACAGCATTGACCGCATCGTCCTGGACACGGACGGCAACGCCTTGCTGCGGCGTTCGCTGTATCGAGATCAACGTGGCATCTACTTCCTGCAGCGTTTCGATCTGGCGCAGGGGCGCGTGACAGGCTCGCAGGCGCTGGCGCTGCGCGGCGTCGATCCATTCGTGTCGCGCACGGCCTGGGGCAACACGTTCGAGCCGCATGGCGACGGCCTGCTGATTTCGGGCACGGCGCTGCAGTCGCCGCTGCCGTCGACGCGACGCGACGCGCTGCTCGACATCGCGGTCACGCAGCGCGGTGATCTGGCCCTGCAATTGCAGGCGTTTCCGCCCGGCATCGCCGGCGGCGACGACGTCCCGTTCTCGGTCGGTGTTGGCTACACCGGCGATGCCGCCGTCACGGACGCGACCTTGATCGTCGAACTGCCGTGGCAGGGCAGCGAAAGCAGCTTGAGCTGCGACGGTCCCGGCGTGAGCCGGTGCGAACTACAGGTTCGCCACGGCCAGATCGTCGCGCGCTTCGATGCGGCGCCCGGCGCGCAGCTGGCATTGCACGGCACGGTGCGCCGGCTGGACGCGCCGGTGCTGGAAAAGAGCGTGCTGCGTGCCACGGTGCATGGGCCGATCGGGCTGCTCGAAAGCGATGCGTCGAACAATTTCGGCAGCGTTGCGGTGGATGGGCCGATCTTTGCCGATGGTTTCGATGGGTGATGCAACCCGGTGCCGATGCGGCTTCAACAGAGGTTGTTGAACATGAATACGCCCAAGACCGAAGTCGCTGAGCTGCTGCGCTCACTCCCCGATACCGCGAGTATCGAAGACATCCAGCACCACCTGTACGTGATCCAGAAGATCCGGCGTGGTGTCGAAAGGGCCGCGTCGGAAGGCGCTCTGAGCCACGAAGCGGTCAAGAAGCGGCTGGGTCGATGGGTCGCGAACTGAACCTCGCCGAGCGCGTCGATGCCGTAGAGACGATCGACGCAGGCCGCAACGAGGCACCAAGCGACAAGCGCTGGTTGTCAGGGCTCGATTTTTCGCGACTGAGTAGCCGGAAGCGCCGGCGGTTGGACGGAAACGCCGGAGCGACGCAAGGCCGCTCCGGCGGCAGCGGGACTCAGGGTGGCTAACAGTGGCCGACCTGCGAAGTGTTCTCGGCTGCGCGGAATAATGCGCCGTCACCTCTGGTTGGCTGCGGATAATGAGGCTGGGCCGCCGCATGAACGGTTCGGGCGTTGCCGTGTGTGTTGATCACGTTCCAGTTCGTGCTGGTCCGGTCGATCCGCGAATCACCAGCTGCGGACTGAACCCCTTGTTGCTCACCACGGTGAGCTTCTCGACATCGTTCTCTTCACGATCGAGCTCGGAAATCAGCAGCTGCGTCGCATGCCGCGCAATTTCCTCGGTAGCCTGCTTGGCCGTCGTCAGCGCCGGCCAGGACTGCTTGGAGAACGGACTGTCCTCGAACCCGGCAATCGACAGGTCGTAGGGCACTTCAAGCCCCGATGACTTGGCCGCCGCGAGCACGCCGGCGGCAATCTCGTCGTTGGAGCCGAAGATCGCGGTCGGTCTGTCCTTGAGTGCGAGCAGTTTGCGCGCACCGCGGAAGCCGTCGTCGAAGCTGTAGTCGCCGTGCAGGATCAGTTTCTTGTCCAGCGGGATGCCGTAGTCCTTCAGTGCGCTTTCGTAGCCGCGGTAGCGTTCGGGGCTGGAGCGATGGGCTTCGCCACCCCAGAGGAAGCCGATGCGCTGGTGGCCGAGCTGGATCAGGTGTTTGGTGATGTCGTAGGCGGCGTCGCGGTCGTCGACGTAGACGCAGGGGAAGCCGTCCTGCGGATCGGCCGCGGCGGAGATGATGCGTACGACGTGGATCTTGTTCGCGCGGAGGTGGCGGATCAGTTCCAGCCGCTCGGACATGGGCGGTGCGAGCACGAGGCCGGCCAGGCGCGCGTGGCGCACGAGCTGTACGAGTTCGGCGGCGAGGTTGGGCGAGTTGGAGTCGCAGGGGTGGATCTGCAGGCCGTAGCCGGATTCGCGGCAGACCGACAGCACGCCGCTCTGCACGGCGATGACGTAGTACGGATTCGGGTTGTCGTAGACGAGGCCGAGTGCGTAGGAGCGCGCGCTGCGCAGGCTGCGCGCCGACAGGTCGGGCTGGTAGCCGAGTTCGGCGATGACGCGCAGCACCTTGTTGCGCGTGCCTTCGCGTACGGTGGCTTCGTTGTTGATGACGCGGGATACGGTTTTGAGCGAAACCTGGGAACGTTCGGCGACGTCTTTGATCGTCGGACTGCGCATCGGCGGGCCTTGCAAGTACGGCGTGGGTCGTGATCCGGCGGCCCGGTCAGGCGCGCACCCGCCGGATTGTGACGAGAAACCGTGGCGGAAGCGAGGCGGTGCGGCCGCGGCGCGCAGGCGGCGCAAACTCGCGCCGCCGCGCAGCCATACGGCGCCGTCGCTGTCTCAGCCGCCGGCGGCGGCCTGCGGCGCCGGCGCGGCGTGGCGGCCTGCCGCGTAGCCCTTCAGCGAATAGAACAGGATGTAGAGATAGCACGGTACGGCGATCGCGAGGAACACGAGCTGGAAGTCGTAGACGTCCTTGTAGACCGCGAACAGGCGCGGAATCAGCGCGCCGCCGGCGATGCCCATGATCAGGAGCGCCGAGCCCTTTTCGGTGAAGCGGCCCAGGCCGGCGATCGCGAGCGGGAAGATCGCCGGCCACATCAGCGCATTGGCGAGACCCAGTGCTGCGACGAAGCCGACCGAGACGTAGCCCTTCGTGAAATAGGCCGCCAGCGAGAACACGATGCCGAGCACGGCCGAGATCGCGAGGCCGCGCTGCTGCGACAGGTAAGCCGGAATCGTCGCGAGGCCGACCAGATAGCCCACGAGCATGCCGGCCAGGGTGAAGGCCGTGAAATACGTGGTCTGCTCGCTCGGTATGCCGAAGCCCTTGCCGTAGGTGCCGATCGCATCGGCGGCCAGCACTTCCACGCCGACGTAGACGAAGATGCACAGCACGCCGAGCAGCAGGTGCGGAAACTGCAGCACGCTGCGGCGATTGCCGCTGCTGCCGGCGCCCGCGACGTTCGTTTCGGCAGGTTTGATCTCCGGCAGCGAGGACCGCAGCACCCAGACCGCGAGCAGTGCCAGCACGCCGGCCATGACCATGTAGGGCCAGTAGATCTTCGCGGCGAATTCGGCGAGCAGGGCGTGCTTGATTTCCGGCGTCGCCGCCGCGGCGACCTGGGCTTCGAAATGGCCGACGTCCTTCATGACGAGCATGCCCATGACGATGGGGCTCAATATGCCGGCCAGCTTGTTGCAAATGCCCATGATGCTGATGCGCGCCGCCGCGCTCTCGATCGGGCCGAGAGTGCTGACATACGGGTTCGACGCGGTCTGCAGCAGCGACAGGCCCGAGCCGATCACGAACAGGCCGGTCAGGCAGGCCGGATAATTGCGTACAGTTGCATAAGTACCGAATATCACTGCGCCGATGGCCATCACGCCGAGGCCCAGCGACATGCCTTTCTTCATGCCGGTGCGTTCGAGGATCAGGGACGAGGGCAGGGCCAGGAAGAAATAGGCCATGTAGAACACGTAGGTGACGAGGAACGCCTTCGCGTCGGTGTCGAGGTCGAAGGCGAGTTTGACGAAGCCGATCAGCGGTCCGTTGATCCAGGTCACGAAGCCGAAGATGAAGAACAAGGTGCCGATGATCGCGATGGAGCTTCTGTACTGCGCCGAGTTGCCGGCGGTGCTCGTGCTGGACATGCCTGTGTTCCCCGTCTGCCTGGATGGACGCTGCGCGCCGCGGTGATAGCCGCGTCGGCCGGACGGCGCGAGACGCGGGACTAGTAACGTTGTCATATCTTGCCCCGTCGCTGGCGCAAATGCACGCCGCGGAAATGCTGCATCGCAGCGCGGATTGCGGTCCGGCCTTGTTGCGCCGCGCCATGCGGTTCGTCGAAATAAAAGCCATATAAAACATATGGATGATTCCGGATCTGCAGACCAGTTCCAGGCCGCCGTCCGCAACGCGGCGGGGTCCGGATGCAGTCCGGACAAGTCCTGTGACAAATTCCATTGACAACGTTGTCAGACACGTTTCAGACTGCGCCCCCGACGGCCCTGCGAGGCCGGTACCGGGACAGCGGGAGGGGGCACAGCGTGGCAGCAGCAGCCAGTCAGCGATTCGCCGAAGCCGGTAGTGCGCAGGCCGCGCCGTTCGTCGCGGCCGACGTCGGCGGTACGCACGCGCGCATCGGGCTGGTGCGTCAGGCCGAGCCGGGCTCCTCCGCCGTCACGGTCGAGCGCTATGACAAATATGTCTGCGCCGACTTCCCGAATCTCGCCGCGCTGCTCAAGCAGTTCCTGCAATCCATCGGCGACGTGCCGGTCACGCGCGTGTCCATAGCCTGCGCCGGCGTGGCGGTTGGCGACACCCTGGTCAACGCGAACCTGCCCTGGGCCGTGTCGCTGGCGGAAATCCGCAGCGAGATCGGCGTGGCCGAAGTCGCGCTCGTCAACGATTTCGAAGCCGTGGCCTGCGCCACGCACTACCTGCGCGCCAGCGAATGCGTGCTGCTGCCCGGCGACGCCGAAGCCGCGGCGCAGGGGCCGACCTTGATCGTGGGTCCAGGCACCGGGCTCGGCGCGGCCGTACGCATTCCGGGACGCGACCGCTCCATCGTGCTGGCCACCGAGGCCGGTCAGGCCGCGCTGGCGCCCGGCAACGAGCTCGAGATCGAAGTGCTGCGTCTGCTGATGCGCCAGTCCAGCCACGTCAGCACCGAGAGCGCATTGTCCGGTCCGGGACTCGTGCAGCTCTACAACGCGCTGTGCGCGATACGCGGTGCGCCGGCGACCTTGCGCGCACCTGCGGCGATCACCGAAGCGGCGCTGGCCGCCCACGATGCGCTCGCGACCGAAACCCTGAATCTGTTCTGCGCCTGGCTCGGCAGCGTGGTCGGCGACCTCGCGCTGAGCTGCGGCGCACGCGGCGGCGTGCATCTGGCCGGCGGCATCCTGCCGCACATCCGCCAGTTCCTGCTGCATTCCAATTTCAGTGCGCGCTTCCTGGCCAAGGGCGTCATGCGCCCGGTGCTGGAGCGCATTCCGGTCAGCCTCATCGATCACGGCCAGCTCGGCGTGATCGGTGCGGCCTGCTGGCTGCTCGATGCTCGCGAAGACGGCAGCTAGCGCAGTGAATACCGGCGTTCCGCGCGGAACGTCGCCCCATGGAGGTTTGGGTGTGAGACAGGACGCAAAAACAAAACGTACTCACCGAGGCCCGTAAGGCGAGGTTGCGCGCGCAGCCGGCACCCGCGGCAAACAACACACGGTAGGGAAGGGGAACACCTCATGATCATTCGTAGAAACCTGCTCGCCCTGAGCATCGTCACCGCGCTGAGTTTCCATGGTCTCGCCCAGGCGGAAGTCGCCGCCGAGGCCAATGCCAACACGGAGGCCGCGGCCGCCGACGGCCGCGACACGCAGCAGCTCGAAGAAGTCGTCGTCAAAGGCATACGCCAGAGCCTCAAGGCCTCGCTGGACACCAAGCGCGAAGCGGAAGCCGTCGTCGAATCCATCACGGCCGAGGACATCGGCAAGTTCCCCAACACCAACGTCGCCGAGGCGATGGCGCAGATTCCCGGCGTGACGATCGACCGCCGCTTCGGCCAGGGCGAGCGCGTCAGCATCGACGGCACGGATCCCTCGCTGAACCTGTCCTTCATCGACGGCCATCCGGTCGCGCAATCGATCTGGCTGTACGGCGAACAGCCCAATCGCGGCTTCGACTTCACCCTGATCGCGCCGGAAATTCTCGGCCGCCTCGAAGTGTACAAGTCGCCCGAAGCGCGCCTGCCGGAAGGTTCGATCGGCGGCACGATCCTGATGCACACGCGCAAGCCGCTGGATCTGGACACGAACACCCTGAGCGGTTCGGTTGGCTACAGCTATAGCGACCAGGCCTCCAAGGGCAAGCCGAACGCGTCGATCCTGTACAGCGTGAAGAACGACGCCGAGACCTTCGGCCTCGCCGTCGCCGCACAACATTACGAAGAACAGGTCGACCGTCAGGGCATCGAGATCTTCGGCTACGTGCCGGCGTCGACGTTCACCCATGCGACCGGCGTGTCGGGCGACACGATGGTGCCGAACTCGGTCAACGCGGCCTGGTTCCAGCAGACGCGCAAGCGCAACAGTGCCGTCGTGAATCTGCAGTTCAAGCCCAGCGACGACTTCGAAGCCAACCTCAGCGGCATGTACATCCGCGAGAACTTCGACAACTACAACCAGTCGATGTACAGCTACACGACCTGGCTGCCGAGCACGGTGGCTGCGGTCGATCAGCTCGGCGGCGTGCGCGGCGGTGTCGCGCAGACCGGCCATTCCTCGGCCGACGGCGGCGCGGTGATCTACGACAACCAGGCGCGCCAGTCGGAGGTCACGACCAAGGGCCTCGATCTGAATATGAAGTACGCCGGCGACGGCTGGGACGTCGGCGGCCAGATCGGTCAGTCGAAGTCGGAGAACCCCAACATCACGCAGTGGTTCATCGAGCCGGTGTATTTCGGCGGCTTCAGCTGGGATACCAACCGCGGCGTCACCTTCGACGATCCGGCCGCTGCGCGTAATCCGGCCAACTGGAAAGACGCGGGCTGGATGGGCAACCGCGGCATCTTCTCCTCCGAAGGCAAGGACACCTACGGCCAAGTCGATTTCAGCAAGCACTTCGAAAGCGTGTTCCACACCCTGCAGGTCGGCTATCGCCACAACAAGCACGAGGAAGCCTACGGCCTGGCCGTCTACGGCGGCGTGCGTCTGGGCTCGCTGGCCGACGTCGGCACCATCGGCTACGCCGACACCATGGGCGCGTTCGACGGCTTCTCCTACGACCATGGCCATCACGTCTACGTCGGCCGCGACAACGTGATCGACTGGGTGCGCGGTTCGCCGATCAACTACTCCGCGCCGGATCCGGGCTCGACGATCAACAACACCTGGGCGCTGGAGCAGAACACCGACGCGTTCTACGCGCAGCTGAACTTCCAGACCGAAGGCCGGTTCCACGGCAACTTCGGCTTCCGCTACGTCGACACCGAGACCGACGCCTCCGGCTACAACCCGGGCGGCGCCGCGCCGGTGCTGCCGGCGCCGGCGGCCTGGTGGCAGACCAAGAAGAGCTCATACGACAAGGTGCTGCCGTCGTTCAACCTGATCTACGACGCCGCCGATGACGTGGTGCTGCGCTTCAGCGGCGCGAAGGTCATCGCCTGGGCGCCGTACAACCAGATGGTGAACAACACCTTCCTCAACGATTCCACCCTGACCGGCGCCGGCGGCAACGCCGATCTCGGTCCGTACGAGTCGACCAACTTCAACCTGTCGGCCGAGTGGTACTTCGCCGAGTCCTCGGTGCTGGCCGCGTCGGTGTTCTACAAGGACGTGTCGAACTACATCGACCGCATCGCGCGCATCGAACGCCAGTACAACTCGATCCGCGACAACAACCCGGACCAGTGGGGCGCGCTCGTCGGCTTCCACGGCTGTACCGCCGACGGCTTCTGCGACTACAGCGTCAGCCGCCCGTACAACGCCGGCAGCGCGACGATCAAGGGCTTCAACCTGAACTTCCAGCAGCCGTTCGGCGAAACCGGCTTCGGCGTCGCGGCGAACTACACCTATGCGCTGGGCCGCACCGATCAGGGCAACCCGATGCCGTACCAGTCCAAGAACGCGCTGACGATCAGCCCGTACTACGAGAAGGGTCCGTTCAGTGCGCGCCTGAACTACAACTTCCGCAGCAAGTACCTCGCGGGCGGCTACGTCGCCGGCGCGGCGCCGGCCAGTGTCGACGACTACACCGAAGTCGGCGCCAGCCTCGGCTGGAAGTTCAACGAGAACTTCGGCGTGACCCTGGACGGCTCGAACCTGACCGACGAGAAGTACTTCCAGTACCTCGGCAGCAAGGACTACCTCGCCGGCAAGTACTCGACGGGCCGCCGCTACATGCTGACCTTCCGCGCGGGCTTCTGATCGCCGTCGCGAACACCGGCGGCGTCGCGACGAGCCTGCGCGGCGCCGCCGGATTCCGGTTCCATCTCCAACGTGGTGACCTTGGGGCCGAGAGTGGATCTCGGCCCTTTTTTTGAGCGGCGGTCACGCCAAACCGGCGAGCCGCAGCCCCTATGATGCGTAGCCGCGCCGATGCCGCGCGCGGCGACCGTGAACGACCGTCGAGGTGCTCCATGATGCGACCGAGAACCCTGCGCTTTGCCGGATTGGCCGTCTGCGCCGCACTGCTGGCCGCCTGCGCGCATGCGCCGTCCGGCGGCGGCAAACCGGCCGAAGCGACCGCCGCGGTAGTGCCGCTCAATGCGATCATTCCGGCGCCGGCCCAGGTCGAACGCGCCGCCAACAGCGCTGCCGTGCGCATCGCCGCGACGACGATGGTCGATGCCTGCGGCGACGAAGCGCAGAAGGTTGCGCGCTATTTCGTCGATCTGGTGCAGCGCACGCGCGGTCTCGCACTGCCCGTCGGTTGCGCGGCGAAGAAGCCGGCGCAGGGCATCCGCTTCGTGTTTCACGCCGACCGCGATGCGATCGACGGCTGGTATCGGCTCGACGCCCGCGACGGCGTCGTCGCGATCACGTCCGGCAGCGAGTCCGGCCTGTTCTACGGCGCGGTGTCGCTGTGGCAGCTGCTCACGGCCCAGCCGGAGGCGTCATCGGCGACCTCGATCATGGCCGGCACGATCACCGACTGGCCGCGCTATCGCTGGCGCGGCCTCATGCTCGATTCGGCGCGCCATTACCAGTCGCCGGAGTTCGTCAAGAAACTCATCGACGCGATGGCGCTGCACAAGCTCAACACCCTGCACTGGCATCTGACCGACGACCAGGGCTGGCGCGTGGAGATCAGGCGCTATCCGCGCCTGACCGAGGTCGGCGCCTGGCGCACGCCGCCGGGACCGGCCGCCGCGGCCGACATCGATCCGGCCACCGGCAAGCCGCGCCGCTACGGCGGCTACTACACGCAGGAACAGATCCGCGACATCGTTGCCTACGCGGCGCAGCGCCAGATCACGATCGTTCCGGAAATCGACATGCCCGGCCACATGCAGGCCGCGATCGCGGCCTATCCCGAACTCGGCACCGGCGAGAAGCCCCCGGTTTCGGTCGACTGGGGCGTGCATACGTATCTGCTCAATGTGGACGATTCCACATTCGACTTCATGGCTGGAGTCATGGATGAAATCGTCGAACTGTTTCCGTCGCGCTACATCCACATCGGCGGCGACGAAGCGGCCAAGGACCGCTGGGCCGCGTCGAAACGTGTGCAGGCCCGGCGCAAGCAGCTCGGTCTGGCCGACGACACGGCGTTGCAGGGCTGGTTCGTCGCGCGGCTGGAAGCGATGCTCGAAAAGCACGATCGCAAGCTCATCGGCTGGGACGAAGTGCTAGAAGGCGGCCGTCTGCCCGAAAGCGCGAGCGTGATGTCCTGGCGCGGCACCAAGGGCGCGATCGAGGCCGCGCGCGCCGGCCACGACGTGGTGCTGGCGCCGTCGCCGGATCTGTATCTGGACAACCTGCAGAGCGACGCGGCCGACGAGCCGTCGGGCCGGCCGTATCTGGTCACGCTCGAAAAACTCTATGCGTTCGAGCCGACGCCGGCCGAACTCGACGAGGCGCAGGCGCGCCACGTGCTCGGTGCGCAGGTCAATGTCTGGGTCGAGCACATGCGCACGACCGCGCGCGTGGAGCATGCGGTGTTCCCGCGTCTGTCCGCGTTGGCCGAAGTCGACTGGACCCCGCGCGACCGGCGCGACTGGCAGGGTTTCCTCGCGCGCCTGCCGGCGCAGCTCGCGCGCTATCGCGCGCTCGACATCGCCTATGCCGAATCGGCCTTCCTGCCGCGCGCGCAGGTCAGCGCCCAGTCCGGCGATCCGGCGCGCGTCACGGTCGCGTTGCGCAATCAGACCGGTTTCGGCGAGCTGCGCTGCACCGAAGACGGCAGCGAGCCCACGGCGAGCTCCGTACTCTGTGCCAGCCCGCTGGATCTCGCCGCCGGCACGCCGTTGCGCGCGGCAACCTTCGCCGGCGCGACGCCGCTGACGCGCAGCGTTGCCATCGCGACCGACGCCGACGCCCTGCGCCGGCGCAAGAGCGGCGAGCTGCAGCCCTGCCGCAAGGACGGCGGTCTCGTGCTGCGTCTCGAAGACGACGCACCGCTGAGCGGCGAGCGGCCGTTCTACAGCGTCGACATCTTCGACGCCTG
>Ga0247823_10002520_pt1 | contig 15052 bp, 5 predicted proteins | sample 13C_PalmiticAcid_2_FD_192426 | JGI IMG/M metagenome (GOLD analysis project Ga0247823, IMG submission 192426) | Soil microbial communities from agricultural site in Penn Yan, New York, United States - 13C_PalmiticAcid_Day30 | ecosystem: Environmental > Terrestrial > Soil > Agricultural land...
GGCTAGAATGCCCGTCCCGTGCGCCCGTAGCTCAGCCGGATAGAGTAGTGGCTTCCGAAGCCATTGGTCGGGGGTTCGAATCCCTCCGGGCGCGCCATCCTCCTGCGGACATGCTTACCCCTCGCCGAGCGCGCTACGCTCGCGCCATGGGATGCATGTCCGCTCGCGCCTCCAGGCCCCGAACATTCCCCGTGCCGACACGAAGGGCGGCATCACGGGTCATTCCTGCGCCTCGGATCGCGCGCGGCCTCCTCCTCTCGCCTGATGCCCGCCGATGTCCGATCTAGAGGCCCGCGCGCTCGCCCTGTTCGACGACTACGTCGATCTTCCCCCGCCGCGTCGCGCGGCCGCGCTCGCGCGGCTGGCGGCCCAGGACGCGCCGCTCCATGCGGCGCTCGATCGCCTGCTGGTTGCCGATGCCGCCGATCATCCCCTTGACAACGTCGGCTTCAGTGATCTGCTGGGATTGCCGGGCACGAGCGAGGATCCCGCCGGATCCGATGGCGATGGCGAAGCCGCATCGGACCGCATCGGCAATCGGCTGGGACCATGGCGCATCGATCGCGTGCTGGGCACGGGCGGCATGGGAACCGTGTACGAAGCCAGCCGCGCCGATGGCCAGTACGAGAAACGGGTGGCGCTCAAATGCATCCGTACCGAGATGTCGTCGCCCTCGCTCATCGATGCCTTCATGCGCGAGCGAAACCACCTTGCGCAGCTCGAGCACCCGCATATCGCCCCGCTGCTCGACGGTGGCATCGAAGCGGACGGACATCCCTGGTTCGCGATGCAGCTCCTGCATGGCACGTCGATCGACCTGTGGGCCGACCAACAAGCGCTGAACCTCACCGAACGCATCCGGCTGCTGCTGCAGGCCTGCGACGCGCTGCACTACGCCCACAGCCAGGGCGTGCTGCACCAGGACATCAAGCCCGGCAACGTGCTGGTGGCGCAGGACGGTCGCGTCTACCTCGTCGACTTCGGCTTGTCGGCCGTCATGGGCGGCACGGAGGGTGGCGCCTCACCGCGTATCGCCGTATCCCATGGTTACGCCGCGCCGGAAATACTGGCAGGCGAGGCTTCTTCGGTCGCCAGCGAGATCTATGCGCTGGGGGTGATGCTCTACCAATTGCTCGTGGCGAACTGGCCGCGCCCGCTCTTGCCGCTGCACGCCAGCCTCAGCCGCCTGCCTCCGGGCAAACCGCATCCGCCCTCCGTGCTGGCCGATGCGGCCTGGGCTGGGGTCGCCTCGCAACGCCGATGCCGGGACAACGCGCAGCTGCGCAAACAGGTGCGGGGCGACCTGGATGCGATCGCACTCAAATGCGTCGCCGCCGCACCCGGCGACCGCTATGCGAGCGTCGGCGCATTGATCGCCGACCTGCATCATTGGCTCGCGCGCGAGCCCGTGGCCGCGCGCGATGGCGGACGCCTGTACGTGGCGCGCCGCTTCGTGCAGCGCCACGCCGTGGCAAGCGCGCTTGCGGCCGGCTCGCTGTTGTTCGCCCTGGTCGCCGCGGGCGCATTCGCGTGGTACCACCTGCGTGACCAGCAGGAGAGTCGCGACATGCAAGCGGTGTCCACGCTGTTCGAGGAAACGCTGGGCGCCGCCACGTTGTCGGGACTGGCGGAAACCCGCCCCTCGTCGCGTCAGTTGCTCGAGCAGACCGAAGCGCATCTGCGGCGTCTTCCCTTGGCGTCCAGTCCTGCGCTCAAGGCGCGCGCGCTGGTCTCGCTGGCCCGCAGCTACGCGGTACTGGGCGATTACCCGCATGCGCTGGTTCTGGCGGACGAAGCCAACGGCTTGCTCGCCGATGATCCGGTCTTGCGCCCGGAGACCCAGGCCACGCTCGCGACCCTGTTGAACCTGCAGGCGCGGCACGCGGAAGCGCGCGACGTCGCGCTGGCCGGCCTGCAGCAGATCACGACCTCACGACACAAGGCCGACACGACGTCGCTCGGGCTGCTGACCGAGCTGGCGCGCGCGCACTGGGGGTTGTCGGATCATGCCGCCGCCTTCGAAACCCTCGCCTTCGTCGATGGCACCGCCGACGGCCTGCCCGCCCCGCTCGCTCGCACGACGCGTATCGACCTGCTGACGTTGCGAGGCCAGTGGCATGCGCAGCTCCTGAACCTGGGCGACGCCCACCGCGATCTGCGCGACGCGATCGCACTGGCGGGCGCGGACCGGTCGCCTGCCGCCGACACGGCGCGCGAACTGCTCTCGACACTGCTCGTGCGCGAAGGGCATCCGCAGGACGCGCTGCGCATCGCCGGCGACCTGCTCGCCTCTCGCCAGCAGCGGCTCGGCCCGACGCATCCTGATACTTCGCGCAGCCTGCGCCTGAAACTGGAGGCCGCGCTGGCGGCGGCGCCCGCTTCCGTCGATGACGCGGCCTTGCGACACGCCCACGAAGCGATCGTGGCCAGCTTCGGCACCCATCATCCTGAGTACGCGCGCCAGCGCCTGCTGGAAGCGCGCGTATCGGCGAGAACGGATCTCGCGCAAGGCATCGGCTACGCACGCGAGGCGGCAACGCTGTTGGAAAGCACGCTCGGACCCCGGCACGAAGCGACACTGGCCGCCAAGGAGACGCTGGCCGCCCTGCTGCTCGCATCGCCGACGGGCGCGATACCCGCACCCCCGCATATCGAAGACGCCATCGGGTTGCTGCAGGAAGTGATCCAGGCGGCACATCAGGGACGATGGCCTGCCCCCGTCGCCCGCCTGGCCCTTGCGCAGGCGCTTCGCTTGCGGGCACGTCCCCAGGAACGCGACACCCCCTCCGACGATGCGTCAGCGGAACGGCTGCTGCAGGATGCGCTGGTGGAGGCGCGTCGCCACCTCGGAGCCGATCACGCGATCACGCGCCAGATCCGGTACAGCCTGATGGCGCGTCCCCCCGTGCGCGAACGATCCGCCGTGCCCGACGACGGGGACCGCGCCAGCACGCCTCCTCAGCAAGACCTATAGACCGCTGGCGGTCACGGTGCACTGCATCGTGACATCGACCTGGCCGCCCACCGGCAGTGTTGGAATCGAGATGCCACTCCCGAGCAGGCTGCTTATCGGTACCGTTGGCGATGGGCAGCTCGCCCCCCCGGTCGCGGTACAGGTCGCCGTCGTCGCAGGCGACATGCAGTTCTGCCCGCCGCTCGCCGCATCCGTCAACAGCACGTTGGTCGCCTGGCTGGGACCGTTGTTGGTGACCGTCAGTGTGTAGGTGATGTCATTGCCGCTGGTCACGGTACCCGGACTCGCGGCTTTGACCACCTGGATATCGGCCTGCTGCAAGGTATTCGTGAATGTGCAGACGATATCGCTACCCGCAGCCGTCGCAGCGGCGTTCAACGTCACCGACCGATTGGCGAGGTCGGGCGTGGCGCTGCCGCCGACACCGAGACCGGAGCAGGCGATGTCGCTGACGCGGTATGTCACGGGGCTCGTGCTCTCTGTCACCGTGGTGGCGGTATCGGTCGCGGCCAGTGTCTGACTGGTGCCACTGATCGGCGTCCCCGCGACGGTCGTGGTGAGCGTCTGTGTCACGATGCCGTTCGTACCGGTGAACCCGAAGCTGTCCACGCCCCCGATGCTGATCTTGCGCAGCGTCATCCGCGTGAGCGCGCCATCGGTGTCCGTCGCCGAATTGTTGCCCGGTGTCGCATCCGTGTATCCCGACGGAACGGCCACCATCGCCGTGTTGGCGACCGGCGACACGCCAGTGGCCACCGTCGCGGTCACGGTGAACGTCATTGTGCTGTTGGGAGGCAACGTCGGGATGGCGATGCCCGGGACACTTTCGATCGCTGCCACCGTGACGCTGCCGGCGAGAGGGCAGACGGCACCCGCGGTGACTGCGGTACAGCTGACCCCTGTCTTCGTCAGTCCACTGGTGGCAGGATCCGTCAGCATCGCGCCATCCACATAGTTGATGGACGTGTTGGAGATCACCAGCGTGTAGGTCGTCGCGTTCCCCGGCAGCACGCTATCGTTCGTCTGATCCACGTTGCCATTGACGCCAGGCGTGTTGGTCTTGGTGATCGACAGGTCGACCAGCGCCCGCGTCAGCGTGAACTTCGCCGCCATGCCACCCGATGTGGACTGGGAGGATGTCAGCGCACCGTTCTGCGACTGCAGAGTGACGTTTGCCGTCGGCGTTCCATTGGCGAACTGGAAGGAGCTACTGAAGCCGTCCGACTCGGTTCCCGCAAGGAAGTGCGCGCCTGTCGCGCCGGTCGTGCCGGGATCGGTGTTGGTTACCGACGGATTCAGCACTTCGGAGAACCCCGCTACCGTCGCGAAGTCCAGGGGGCCGCTTCGTGCGTAACCATTGAATCCGACCAGCAGCACTCCGTCGCCCGCGTTGACGGGCGCTTGCCCCGCGTCGTAACCGTTGAGGCATAAGGACCAGTTACCGGGTGCGTTGACGCCCGCCGCGAATGGCAGACCGGTGTTGCAATTCGTCCGCGTCGTTTCGATGGCGGAGCGGACAATCCCCGTTCCTGCCCCACCCGTCGTTACCTGGTTCACGTGATTGAACTGGATGGCCGACAGGATGGCCTCGTCTCCGTTCCGGTGGGGCGCTTGCGCGTCGGGCAGCGTGACAGTGATCGTTCCGCTGGCAGCACCGCCCAGGAGCGTACGCAACTGGGCTTCGTACAGGACGAAGAAGTACATCTCCTGCGAGTAGCTGGCTCGGCTGGCCCCCGAGAGCCCCGTAGCCACCGAGTAGATGTTGCCGAAACGCAAGTCTCCGGCCGGTTGCGCGAGCGGGTTGGCCGCCGTGATCGACCCTCCTGGCCCTGTCGCCGTGAACTGGATCTGCACGTTCGCGCCATCGTTGGCGACGAAAACCGGCGAGGCGAAGTTGCTGTTCGCGGCGGTTTCGTCGACGCAGGTCGCCAGCGTTTCGGTCGTATCGGTCGTGCAATGGTCGCGTTCGAACGCCGCGGTGATGAACACGGCCCGATTCTGTCCAGCGGATACGGTGAAACTGAGCGATGGCGTCCCTGCGGAGCCGGCACCGGTCGCCGCGGCGAACGCGCCATGATCCACCGTGACCGTCTGCGCCCGCGCAGGCGTGCCCGTCACCGTGAGCAGCACTACGGCCACAGCCACCATGGCGGCTTGAAGTTCCTTCCTCACGCGAACCCCTGTCGTGTCCTTCCTGTGGATGTCGGAGTGTCAACGCGCGGGATCTGGAGGCGTGTTCCTTGTGGAAACGAACAAGCGCCGCACCGTCTCGCGCCGATGCCCCGCGGCGCGACCGTCAGCCGTTCCCGCCCCCACCTGCATCGCCGCACTCTCCGCTGCCGATCAGGGCGTTGTTCCAATCGTCCAGCACGCGCGACAGCGCGATCAGCTCTTCGCGTACCGCGCTGTTCTTGGGTATCGCGGCAACCTGCTGGGGCGTGTACTGCCCCATCACCTGGTTAGCCCTGGCCAACGCATCGGAGACGAGGGAAGGCGTCTGCGCGCCGAGGGCGTAATTCGCTTGGGCCGCGACCAGCTGATGTGCCAGGACCCAGTACGCGTTGCCCTTGGGCGGCACCAGGAGAACTTGCCGGTAGCTCAGACCGGAGAGATAGAACGCCTGGTCGCGCACCGACAACCAGACTTCAGTCGTCAGATCGTTGGCGTTCTGGGCGCGATTCTGCCAGTAGCCCTGGGTAAACTGGCATTGGCCTTCCGCACGCGCGCCCATCGGTGCAACTGACGAGGCGATCATCATCGCCAGCAGGCCGCACACCGCATATCGAGACTGCATCATTTCATGACCTCAGGTTTGGAGGGGGTCAGGCGTCATGGCACGCACGACGCCCGTCGCTTGAGACAGCAACCGCCCCACCGTCCTGTTCCCGACCACATACCGCTTCGGCTTTGCTGCATCACCCGATATGTTTCGCGACGCACGTCTCGAAGCGGACACACGAGATCATTCCACCCGTGCGGCAAGAATTGCGCCGCTGACGATGGCGTGCGCAACCGGCTGGCGGCACGCGGGATATGCACATCCGCTACTGCCCAGTCGCGTTGACCGTACATTGCAGCGTGACTGTGACACGCCCGCCGACAGGCAAGACAGGAATGGTCATGCCGGCGCCCAGCAAGGTGGTGACGGGCACGGTCGCGGACGGGCAACTTGCGCCACCGGTGGCAGTGCATGTGGCCGTCGTGCTCGGCACCGTGCAGGTCTGCCCGGCGGACGGCGCGTCGCTCAGTACGGCGTTCGTCACCGCGTTCGCGCCGTTGTTGCTTACCACCAACGTGTACGTCACTACATCGCGCGATACCACCGGACTGGGCGCGGCGGTCTTGACCACCTGGATGTCTGCCTGTTGCAGCGTATTGGTGAACGTGCAGATGATGTCGTTGCCTGCCGCCGTGGCCGCGGCATCGAGCGTCACGGTCCGATTCACGAGGTCGGGCGTTGCGCTGCCACCGCTGCCCATGCCGGTACAGGTGATGTCCGTCACCCGATAGGTCGCCGGCGAGGTGCTTTCGGTGATCGTGGTGGCGGTCGCTGCCGCAGACAGCGCCTGTGTTGCCCCACTCACCGCGGCACCTGCCGTCGTGGTGGTCAGCGTCTGGGTCTGCACGCCATTCGTGCCCGTGAACCCGAACCCGCCCACGCCGCCCACGCTGATCTTGCGGAGCGTCAGCCGCGGATTGCGTACCTGCAAGGTCGCATTCGGTGGGGGCACCAGGCCGGTCGTCGTCACGTTGCTGGCGCCGTTGGTGTAGGCGCCCTCCGTCGTGGCGACCACATTGACCGACACGGTGCATGCTGTTTGTCCTGCAGCCAGGTCGCCGCCCGTGATCGTGATCGTGTTGGTCCCGGGGGTCGCCGAGATCACGCCATTTCCGCAGCCGTTGTTGATGGCATTGGCGGGATTCGCGACAAGCACTCCCGTCGGCAGGGTGTCCAGGAATGCCCAGTTCGGCTTGGCGGCAAGCTCGGTGGTATTGACGATGGTGAACGTCAGCGTCACGGGTTGATTGGTGCCCGCAGGATTGGGTGCGAACGCCTTGTACAACGACGGCGTGACATCGAGCACGCGGATGTTGTCGAACGCGGCGTCGTTGCCGGTGCCCGATCCGTTGAGATTGGTCATCCGGATGCCGAGCGAGTTTCCATTGAACAGAATAGGCGTCGCCGAGCTGACGGTTCTTGCATAGTAGTCAGCCGGATTGGAGACACCGCTTGCAGGGCAACCATTCAAGCTAGGCGTGCATTGCACGCCCGGAACACCGGTGATGTTCGAAACCGAAGCGCTCGTGCACAGCGCACCGGTCGTGCCTGCTGAGATCGCTGTCCCGGTGGATGTGATCAGATTGAAGTCATAGTTGGGCGCACTGTTGGACCAGCAGGAGGTCGCGGCAGCGTCAACACTGAAACTTATGAAGCGACTCGTCGTCGTCGCGGGCAGGGGAATCTGGTTGACCGTTGCGATCTCGATGTTGACACCAGGATTGGCCCCATCGGTGTAAGCCGTCACCGCGCGGTTGGTGGTCTGGTTCCACATCATCGACGTGGTGTCGCTGCCGTTGAGTACGCCAAGGGTCCAGGCCAGTTGGCGAACGACGTTGAAGGCATCCTGATCCTGCACCGCCGTCTTGAGCGTGCAGTTGCTCAATGGCTGCTGGGACTGCAGCGTTGAACCGGCCACGATCTGGCCGTTGCAAGCCGCCAACCAATTGGGATGGGCCGTGTAGGTGACACCTGTCGCGGACGCGTACGCGGTCAGTAGCTGGATGTTCGCATCCGGACCATTCTCGAAATCCTCCGCGTAGAGCACGGTCGGAGCCTGCGGCGTTTGAGCGAGGGCGCTGCCCACCATGCCCAACATAGCGAGGGCGACCGCGGCCACCCACTGCAGACACTGACGGAATCGCAGCGCTCGCATGTTCTTTGAATCTGCAGTGGTGGCCCGCGACGTGCGCACTTGCGATCCTGCTGCGACCAGCGATGGTGCGACTCTAGGACTGCGCGCATCTCCAGCGCGATCCTTCGAGCGGTATGTAATGCTCATTATTTTCCTGCGGGAACTTTTCCTACAGACGAGCGTCGTTCTTGCGGGCGGATGCAGGACATCGACCGTCCCTTCAGAGAAAGGTCCCCATGCGCGCTCATAGGGACGATATGGCGGCACGCGCACCGCACCGCACCGCGACCGATCTATGGCGCGAATGCTGCGGAGATGCTTCGGCACAGGGCGGCGCGCCATCGCCACCGCACCGCAAGAACCGACGGCTTCCCAGCAGGTCTTTGCGCTAGCGCAGTGTCAGTACGTGCCGACCAGGTTGAGGAACCAACCCTCGTGGTCGTAGTCGAAGTCGGTCAGGTCGTCGCTGAAATCGGTGAAGTTGTAGCCCACGCCGATGCGGAAGTTCTTGTTGAGGTCGCGGTCGAGACCAAGCAGCACGCCTTGCTTGGTGCCGCCATCCTCGACGTCCAGCCACCGGTACTCGGCCAGCGCATGCCACTGCGTACGCAGGTCGTAGCGGACCTGGGCGGCGGCGAATGTGGTGGCCGAATCCAGCCACACGCCGGTACCGCGCCCCATGCGGACCTCACCCTCGCGGCGTGCCAGCTTGCCGGCGAACTCCCAGTGCTTATCGAGCTTGTAGACGCCTTCGAACGAGAGGATCTGAGATTTCTGGTCGTAGTCGGCGCCACCCACCTGACCCAGCGTCGCCAGGTCGTACAGATAGGTGTACCGGCCGAACAGACCCCAGCGCTGATTGTCCCAAGCGCGGTAGGCGAAGCCGACGTTGCCCTCGATGAACTTCGCGCTGGCCAGCGGGTTGAGCTGGTCGTCGGTGTCGGCGTAGTTCACGCGTGCGGCGATCCGCCAGCTCTCGTTGATCTTGTGCGTGAGCCGGTTGGTGCTGACCCATTGCTCGCGCTGCTCGGCGCCACGATCCTCGCGCCATTCCAGTTTGCTCTGCCAATCGGTATCCGACGACGTGCGGCCACCGGACACACTGATGGCGCGGCGATCGACATTGCCGCCGGTACTGTTGGTCAGCTCGCCATCCGACAGAGTGAAGCCCATGTTCCAGCCCTGAGCCGGATAGAAGTCCATGCCGAAGGTATGCGCGAGGCCGGACTGGTTGGGCTCCTTCAGGAACTGGCTCTCGTTGTAGAGGTTGACTTGGTGGGACAAGCGCCAGCGCTGGCCCAGCGTCCAGCCGTTCTGCGCGTTGCGCGTGAACAGCGAGTCGTAGGCAGTCGTGTCGGTGGAGTAGGTGTAGGCGCCGTAGACCGAGTGCTCGGCGGTCAGGCGATGCTCGGCGTTGACGGTCGCCGCTTCGCCGCGATCGCCGGTGGTCAGCTCGGCACCCACGGAGGAGTTGTCGCCGTAGAGGTACTTTCCGCCCGCCGTGAACGCGTCGTTGTCCGCGTACTGGCCGCCGTCGTCGTCCAGCGTGAGCTGCGCGAGGCCGTAAAGCTCCAGCGAACTGCCGAAGCGGTGCAGGTACTTCAGCGCGCCGAGCGTACCGACCGCGTCGGTCGACGTGCCCTCGGTGTCGACGCGGCGGACTTCGGCGCTGAGCGTGCTCGTATCGTCAATCCGCCATTCCAGCGTGGCCTGCGCCTGGGTCAGCGACTCCGCGCCGCTTTCAGCACGCGTGTAGCGTGCATATACGCCCAAGTTTGGTGTGAACTGGCCCAGCAACTCGGCCCCGTACTCCGTCACCGGGCGGCCGGTGTCGTAGCGCGAGATCGAGTAGCCCGCGCTGGTGTTGCGCCACCACGCGCCTGCGCTCCAGTCCTGCGTCGTCCAGCCCAGTTCCTTGAAGTTGGCGCGCGCCTCGAGCGATTTCGCCTCGCCTTCCCGGTACAGGGATGTGTCGTTCTGCTGGATAAAGCTCAGGCCACCGTTGTCGGAGAAGAACACCGGTGAACCGAAGGATTCGGTCTGCGCGTACTCCGCCTTCAAGTAGGTACCCTTGCCCGCCTGCAGCGTCAGATCGCCCGCCGCCAGCGTGTAGTCCTCACCCGCGCGGTTTTCCTGCACGTAGGTCGCGCCCACACCCAGGTGGTTGCCGAACCAGTGCTTGCCACGGAAGCCGGCGCTGACGTCATCGGCATCGAAGCCCGACGGCACCCATTCGTAGTCCACCAGCAGGCGCTGTTCGAAACCGTCCAGCGGCGCGTCGCGGGTCAGCGTGGGGATGTTCTCGCGGGTGATCTGCGCCAATGGGCGGGTCAGCAGGACGCGGCCCTGGAGTTCGTCGATCTCGTAGTCCGCGCCACGCTGGAGGACGATCCGGTTCTCGACGCGGCCCGTGGTCAGGTCGCGGATTTCCAGCGTGACGACATCCGAGCCGGATAGCAGGTCGGTATGGCGCAGGTAGTAGAGGCTGCCACCGGTGCCGATGAACTCGTTGTGGCCGGGCGCGGTCTCGGCCTGCGAACCGAACACGCGCAGTTCCGTCCCCGGATCGCCCCAGCGATTGGTGGCGAGCGAGCGCCAGTTCAGCGCCGCGCCGTACAGCGAGCGCTGGTACTGGGCGTATTCGGTGCCGGTGATGCCGGTGGAATAGTTGCCCCACAGGGCCTGGTTCTTGTCCCAGTCCACGCGCAGGTAGAACCGCCCCATGGTATCCACGTCGCGATACGTCGTGGAATCGTCGCCGTATACCGGGTAGTAGAGGTCCGGATCCAACCGGCGGAACACATCCTGCGGATCGGCTTGGGTGAAGCCGTTGAACAGCCGGTCCAGGTCGCGCTGGGTGGTATCGGCCTGCGCGGTCACCAGGTACTTGCCCCGCAGCTTCGCCTTGCCGTAGAACGCCAGGCGACCATCGCTGATCACGTCGTCCTGGTAGTTCACGTCGTTGGCGAACGGCGCGGCGGAGCCGCTGGCCTTGTTCTGCGCGATCGTCACGTCGGCCAGGCCGACGCCGAAAAAATAGCGACCGGTGACGTCGATATCGAGCGTATGCACGGCTTTGGCCGCACCTTCGCCGCCCCGCCCACCCAGGCCGATGTCGAACTTGTGGTGCCCCACCGGCACGAGATACTCGGCGACGAACTTGCGCTCCTGATCGACCGGGTAGTCTTCGCCGTTGATTTTCAGCGCGACATCGGGCGGAAGATTGCGGCCCTGGATGCGGATGCGCGACCCGTACATCGGGATGTTCTGCTGGCGCAGCCCGTTCTCGGCGAATGCCGTGTCGATCAGGCTCTGACTCTCCGCCTGGGCCGTCGTCAGCGCGCTGCCCAGCGTGCGCTCGACGGTGCTGCGCAGCAGGTCCGCGCCGCGCTCGGCTTCCTCCGGCGACACCAGCTGCAGGGTCCGCGGATGGGTCTCGTCGAAACGCGAGTCGCCGTCGTAGGCACGCAGCACGTACACCAGTTCGTCGCCCTTCCGGAACGGATAGCGCGACGGCAGCGCGCCATCCCAGTCGGCGCGGGTGACGCCGGCCACGTCCAGGGGAATCGTCGCGATCGGTTCGATCAGATCCCCATCACTGCTGCGGTACAGGGTGACTTCCAGGCGCTTGATGAAGGCCGGGTAGTTGCCACGCACGTAGAACGAGACCGGCTTGGTGATACGTTGGCCATCGAAGGGCACGATCGAGGGCGCCGACACAGACAGTTCCGGCTGACCCAGCGTGGGATCCTCGGTCGCCCAGATCACGCCACCGCCTGGCAGATCGATGGAGAACTTGCCCATCGCCGTCGCCTTGCCCGGCTGCTCGATCGCCACGGTCACCCGGCGGTCGGGTTGCAGGACCTCGGAGGACGAAGCCTGGCTCGTCCCCTGTGTCACCGGCTTGTCGTAGCTGCGCGTGCGCAGGCGGAACAACAGACCTTCTTCACCGGTGCAGCGCTCACCATCGCAGGCGACCGGCGCAGCGGTGCCCTCGGCGCGATCCTGCTGCGCCTGGGGGGAAGGCGCCGCGGTCTGCGCGGCGGCCATTGGCGCACCGCCCGCGAGCAGGCCGATCAGCGTGTAGTCCAGCAGCTTCATCTTCATCCGCTTCTTCATGATCCGCCCCTTACTTCCGTACGCCGACAGGGGCTGTCGGATCGTTGCTGGTTTCCACGCGGACCTTGGCACGCACCTCCGGACTCAGACGTTTGGCGAGCGCTTCGTAGACCGCCTTGGCACGACGCATGCCCAGGGCGACGTTGTAGGCATGGGACGCGCGCACGTCGGTGTGACCGACGATGGCGATGCTGCCCCCACCCCTCTTCTCCAGTGCCGCCGCCACCTTGTCGAGCAAGGGCTCGAACGCGGGCTTGATCGCGGACTTGTCGGTATCGAACAGCACGGTGCCCAGCAGCGCGCCGCCTTCGTCCACACCGACGATCATGGAACTCGGGTCGTCGACCGTGCCGCGTACGCTGACCACCAGTCCCTTGGCCGAAGCGGCATCCAGCGTGCCCAGCAGGGCGGCCTTGACCGCATTCGCGCGGTCGAATGCCAGACCCTCACTGTCGCCGTTGGCGTGGATGACGACTTCGCCGCCCTGGTACTCGCGCACCTTGGCCGCCATCGCCTCGATCACCGGCAGGTACTTCTCCCGCACTTCGGCGCTACCGGGGGCGAAGAAGACTTCGCCCATCTCCAGCTCAACCTGCTTGGAGCCGCCCTCGATCACCTGTTCCGGCAGCTTGACGCCCCAGTCGAACCGGACCGGCACGCCCGGCGTGATTCGGCGCAGCAGCGGGTTGTCGGTGGTGAACTCGGCGCCGGCCGGCAGCGTGGACGGATCGACCTTCAGGATGAAGTTGCGACCGCGCTCCCATGCGCCGCCCGGCACGCCTGCCAAGTGGTAGCGACCGAACTGGTCGGTTTCGATCAGCAGGCCTTCCACCGACGCGATGCGTACGCCCGGGATGCCGCGTTCGTCGATGCCGGCGTTGCGGATGACGTAGTCGACCACATAGCCCTTGTCGCCCTGCGCCACGCGCCGCTCCACCGTCGGCGCCGCGGCCGTCAGGCCCTTGGCGGCATCGCCACTGGTCTGCACGGTGGTGTTGCCCGCCGCGTCCATGCGAACGGTGACGCCCTGGGCGCTCGTCAGGACGAAGTCGTCCGTGAAGGCGGGTTCGCTCAGGTGCTGACGGATGACCACCGCGTGCTGCTCGACAGGATCGGCCACGGACTGGCGACCGCTGATGGCGCCCACGGCGATCCCGTGCAGCAGCGGCGAACTGGCGTCCGCCTCAGGCTGCAGTCCTGCGCCGCGGTCTACGGTCGTGGAGTTCGCGATGTAGGCCGTCGGTGCGAAACCGCCTTGGACCTTCACACCGCTGAGTGCAGCGCTGTCCTGCCAGCCGTCGCCGTCGCGGTCGTTGAAGACCGTGCCGAAGAGCAGGCTGTCATCCAGCAGCGGATCCGCCGTCAGTTGCACCTCTGCCGTGGCGATGTTCGACACCGGATCGTCCGTCGCAGAACGCACCTGCGCCTGGTTGACGTGGGTGCCCGGACGCACGCCCGCGCCCACCCGCATCACGTACACCAGCGTCGCCGTCTGCCCCGCGGCGACATCCACGCCACTGAAGCGCAGCGGACTTCCGCCCGATACCGTCGCCATACCGTCGGCGTCGTTAGCAACCAGCGAACCTTCGACATAGCTGAAGCCCGCCGCCGGCGTGTCTACGATGCTGCCGCCCACCAGGTCCATCGCACCCACGTTCTCGATCGCCAGGGTGTAGCGGACCAGGTCGCCGATGCGAACCTCGCGCGAGCCGGCCGTCTTGCTCACACGGATTTCCGGCGCGTCCAGCTGATGTTCGGTGCTGCACGCGGTACACACCGGCATCTCGCCGCCGCCGCCGGTCGCCACCACCTGGTTACCCACGACGGTACCGGCATTGGCGTTCACGACCGCGTCGTAGCTCAACGCATGCAGACCCGTGGTGGTGCCGACCGGCAAGCGGCAGGTCAGCGCGGTGCCATCGAACGAACAGCCTGCGGGCAGCGCGCCCAACGTCAGGCCACGGTCCGGTGTATCCACCAGGACCAGCTCGCCCGTCAGCGCGGAGACGCCGACATCAACCGACAGGGTGTAGCGCACCGTCTGTCCGACCTGCACCTGGGTACCGGTCGCAGGATTGGAGGACTTGGAGACCGTCACCCGGGGCTCCGCAACCGGCGAGGACGTGCCACAGCTGCCCGCACAGGTCGGCGCGTCGTTACCGGTGCCGACGACCGCGTTGTTCACAGTGCCACGCGCCGCCGGATTCACGATCGCGGTATAGCTCACGATGTACGTGCCCGGCGTGGTACCGGCCGGCAACGTGAAGCGCAGCACGGGGGCGCCGCTGGTGTTGGCCGCGTAGGCGCCGGCATTGGTCACCGTGCCGAAGGTCAGGCCCGCACCGAGGGTGTCGGTCAGGATCACGTCGGCCGTCGTCACGGCATTGATGACGTTCGTCGTCAGCGTGTAGGTGATGCTGTCGCCCACGCCCACTTCCGACCGGCCGGCCGGCAGTACCGCGCTCTTGGCGTAGGTCACCAGGGGCGGCAGCGGTTCGGTCACCGGCGTCTCGGTACGGCACGTGCCCGCGCAGCTCGGCGCATCGTCACCGACGCCGACGACGGTGTTCCTCACGGTGCCGGTCGCCTGATCGTTGACGATGGCCGTATAGCTGACCGAGTAAGTGCCAGGCGCAGTGCCTGCAGGCAATGTGCACACCAGCGGGTTCGAGGTGCCGCACGAGAAGCTGCCGGCAGACACGGTCGCCAGCGTCAGGCCGGTTCCCAAGGTGTCGGTCAGGGTCACGGTGGACGTGGTCGCCGCGGCCGAGACCTGCACGTTCAAGGTGTAGGTGAGGGTGTCGCCCGTCGAGACTTCCGTCTGTCCGATCGGCAGCGCGATCGACTTGGCATAGGTCACGACCGGGTTCATGACTGGGGTGTCGATCGTCGTCGTGCACGCCGGAGCCGTGCTGCCCGCCGGGCAGACCGGACTGGTCACCACCGCCGTGTTGCGGATGTTGCCCGCATCGGCGTCGGCCTGGGTCACCGTGTACGTACCCACCAGCTGGCAGGTCGCACCCGGCGCCACGCTGGCGCAGGTGGT
>Ga0247823_10002521_pt1 | contig 15048 bp, 15 predicted proteins | sample 13C_PalmiticAcid_2_FD_192426 | JGI IMG/M metagenome (GOLD analysis project Ga0247823, IMG submission 192426) | Soil microbial communities from agricultural site in Penn Yan, New York, United States - 13C_PalmiticAcid_Day30 | ecosystem: Environmental > Terrestrial > Soil > Agricultural land...
GGAGCAGAAGGCGGCGTTCAAGGCCGGCACCACACCGCCGCCTTACCCCGAGATCAGCGACGACGAGATCCGCGAGACGATCGAGGCGAACCAGCTGCGCCTGATCAGGGAGCGCGGCGCCGACCTGACGATCTTCTCGCCGCGCGCGTCGGCGATGGCGCCGCATGTCGGGGACGAGAGCGTCGCGAAGGAATGGGCGATGCGCTGCAACGACCTGATCGCACGCGTCGTCGGGCTGTTCCCCGAGACGTTCGTGGGCGTGTGCATGCTACCGCAGTCGCCCAAGGCGGACATGAGCGCGAGCATCGTCGAACTCGAGCGCTGCGTCACCGAGCTGGGCTTCATCGGCTGTAACCTCAACCCGGATCCGGGGGGCGGGCATTTCACCCACCCTCCGTTGACCGACCGCTACTGGTATCCCTTCTACGAGAAGATGGTCGAGCTGGACGTGCCGGCGATGATCCACGTCTCGGGCAGCTGCAATCCGGCAATGCACGCAACCGGCGGCTATTACATCGCCGCGGACACGATCGCGTTCATGCAGTTGCTGGAAGGCGATCTGTTCGCCGACTTCCCGACGCTCAAGTTCATCATCCCGCACGGCGGCGGCGCGGTTCCCTATCATTGGGGGCGGTATCGCGGCCTTGCCGACATGCTCAAGAAGCCTGCGCTCGACACGCATCTGATGAACAACATCTTCTTCGACACCTGCGTCTATCACCAGCCGGGCATCGACCTGCTCGCCGACGTGATCGAGAACAAGAACATCTTGTTCGGCAGCGAGATGGTGGGCGCGGTGCGTGGGATCGACCCGACCACCGGGCAGTATTTCGACGATACCAAGCGCTATGTGGACGCGCTGGATATTTCCGACGCCGAGCGCGCGGCGATCTTCGAGGGCAATGCGCGGCGCGTGTTCCCGCGGCTCGACGCCGGGCTGAAGGCGCGCGGGCTGTGAGCGGACCCAAGGACATCCATTCGTACCTCGCCGAGTTCGAGGACATCCCGGGTACCCGCGTGTTCACCGCGGCGCGGGCGCGTCAGGGCTATCACCTCAATCAGTTCGCGATGAGCCTGATGAAACCGGAGAATCGCGAGCGCTGGAAGGCCGATGAGAAGGCCTATCTGGAAGAATGGCCGCTGACTGACGCGCAGAAGGCGGCGGTGCTGGCGCGTGATTACAACACGCTGCTCGACCTGGGCGGCAACATCTATTTCCTGTCGAAGGTATTCTCCACCGACGGCCTGAGTTTCGTTCAGGCGGTGAGCACCATGACCGGCGTCTCGGTCGAGGAATATCAGGCGATGATGAATGCCGGGGGGCGCTCGCCCGAAGGCGCGCGTTCGAAGAAGGCCAACGTCGCCCCGCAAGGCAGCGAAGACACGAAGGGAGCCAGGTAATGGCCCGGATTACCGCAGGCGTGGCATCCAGTCATGTGCCGCTGCTTGGTGTCGCGCATGACTTCGGCAAGGACAAGGACGACTATTTCGGCCCGATCTTCGCCGGGTACGACTGGACTCGCGAATGGGAAAAGGCCGAGAAGCCCGATGTGGTCGTGCTGGTCTATAACGACCATGCGTCCGCCTTCGACATGAAGATCATCCCGACCTTCGCAATCGGATGCGGCGAGCGCTATAAGCCGGCCGACGAAGGCTGGGGGCCGCGTCAGGTGCCCGATGTGATCGGGCATCCCGACCTTGCCTGGCATATCGCGCAGAGCCTGATCCTCGACGAGTTCGACATGACGATCATCAACGAGATGGACGTCGATCACGGGCTGACCGTGCCGCTCAGCATGATGTTCGGCGCGGCCGAGCAATGGCCGTGCAAGGTGATCCCGCTGGCGGTCAACGTCGTCACCTATCCGCCGCCGTCGGGCAATCGCTGCTGGGCGCTGGGCGAGGCGATCGCGCGTGCGGTCGCGAGCTTCCCCGAAGACCTCAACGTTCAGGTGTGGGGCACCGGGGGCATGAGCCACCAGTTGCAGGGTCCGCGCGCGGGGCTGATCAACAAGGCGTGGGACAACATGTTCCTCGACGGGCTGGTCGGCGAGAGCGACCATCTGCGCCGCATCCCGCATATCGAATATCTGCGCGAGACCGGCAGCGAGGGCATCGAGATGGTGATGTGGCTGATCATGCGCGGCGCGATGGGCAAGCGCACCGCCGCGCTGCACCGACACTATCATGTGCCGTGCAGCAACACGGCGATCGGCCACCTCGTATTGCGGCCGGACAATGGCGAGGGGCTCGACATGACGGGCAGCGGGGCCGCCGCGCTCGCCGCCGAATGACCTTCCGAGACTGGAGAAAGACATGAAGATCGCACTCGCGGGCGCCGGCGCTTTCGGCGAAAAGCATCTGGACGGCCTCAAGAACATCGACGGGGTCGAGGTGATTTCGGTCGTCGGGCGGCGGCTGGAGCCGACGCAGCAGGTCGCCGACAAATACGGGATCAGGCACGCCACCACGGAACTGGCCGAGGCGCTGGAGCAGCCGGGTCTCGACGCGGTGATCCTGTGCACGCCGACGCAGATGCACGCGGCGCAGGCGATCCAGTGTCTGGAGGCGGGCAAGCATGTGCAGGTCGAGATCCCGCTGTGTGACAGCCTGGCCGATGGCGAGGCCGTGCTGGCCAAGGCCAATGAGACCGGTCTGACCGCGATGGTCGGGCATACGCGCCGCTTCAACCCGAGCCACCAATATCTGCACAACAAGATCGCGGCGGGCGAGCTGAACGTCCAGCAGATGGACGTGCAGACCTATTTCTTCCGCCGCAAGAACATGAACGCCAAGGGCGAGGCGCGGTCGTGGACCGACCATCTGCTGTGGCACCATGCCGCGCATACGGTGGACCTGTTCGCCTATCAGGCCGGGCCGATCGTGGCGGCCAATGCGGTCGAGGGACCGCATCACCCGGAACTCGGCATCGCGATGGACCTGTCGATCCAGCTCAAGGCCGAGAGCGGGGCGATCTGCACGCTATCGCTGAGCTTCAACAATGACGGGCCACTCGGCACCTTCTTCCGCTACATCTGCGACAACGGCACCTGGATCGCGCGGTACGACGATCTGGTGACCGGTAAGGAAGAGCCGATCGACCTGACCGGCGTGACCGTGACGAACAACGGCATCGAGCTGCAGGACCGCGAGTTCGTGAGCGCGATCCGCGAGGGGCGCGAGCCCAATGCCAGCGTGGCGCAGGTGCTGCCGTGCTACCGCGTGCTCGACGCCCTCGAAAAGCAGCTGGAAGCCGCACGATGAGGACTGCGGTCGCGATCATCGGCGCCGGGCCGTCGGGGCTGCTGCTGGGGCATCTGCTGCGGCAGGCGGGGGTGGATTGTGTCGTCGTCGAGCGCCAGTCGGCCGACTATGTGCTGGGGCGCATCCGCGCGGGCGTGCTGGAAACGGTGACGACCGGGCTGATGACGAAGCTTGGCATCGACGCCCGGATGAACGCCGAGGGGCTGATTGAGGAGGGCTTCAACCTCGCGACCAGCAACGCCGTGATCCGGATCGATATCGCCGCGCTGACCGGCAAGCATGTGATGGTCTATGGCCAGACCGAGCTGACCCGCGACCTGATGGACGCGGCGCCGGAGCGGGGGCTGGAGATCGTCTATGAGGCTAAGGATGTCGCGCTCCACGATATCGAGAGCGACGCGCCCCATGTGACCTTCGTCAAGGACGGCGAGGCGCGGCGGATCGATTGCGCCTTCATCGCCGGATGCGACGGGTTCCACGGCCCCTCGCGCAAGGCGATCCCGTCTCCGGCGGTGCGCGAGTATGAGCGCGAATATCCGTTCGGCTGGCTGGGCATTCTGGCGGACGTGCCGCCATGCCATTCCGAGCTGATCTATGCCAATACCGACCGCGGTTTCGCGCTGGCGTCGATGCGCTCGGCGACGCGCAGCCGTTATTACATCCAGGTGCCGCTGACCGACCGGGTCGAGGGCTGGAGTGAGGAACGGCTGTGGGACGAGCTGGCGGCGCGATTCGATCCGCTGAGCGAGCACGGGGTGACACGGGGGAAGGCGCTCGAGATGTCGATCGCGCCGCTGCGCAGCTATGTGTTCGAGACGATGCGGCACGGACGGCTGTTCCTTGCGGGGGACTCGGCGCATATCGTGCCGCCGACCGGGGCGAAGGGACTGAACCTCGCGGCGTCGGACGTGGCATATCTGTCGGAGGCGCTGGTGACATTCTTCAAGCGCGGGGATGAGGCGGGACTCGCCGGCTATCAGGCGAAGGCGCTGGCGCGGATCTGGAAGGCCGAGCGGTTCAGCTGGTACCTGACCAAGCTGATGCACCGCTTTCCCGAGGACGGGGCGTTCGAGCACCGGATGCAGGCGGCAGAGCTGGACTATGTCGCAAGCTCGCAGGTGATGCAGACCGCGATCGCGGAAAACTATGTGGGTTTGCCGCTTTAGGTGGCTTTGCGGGGACTGCGGGTCCGCAAGCGCGTCGTAATCCAATCGAATGGTCGCCCTCGCGGCTCGGATGACCGCGAAGCTGCTTGACCGGCGGCCACGGCGCGCCCACCCGCGTGGTTCCACGCGATCGCTGTGCTGCTCGCTGCCCGCAAGCGGCTATCGATGCCAATTGATTGAACTCGATGCGATTTCCTCGCTTTTTTTCCGGCGCTTCCTACGACCTCGCAATCGACCTCGGCACAGTGAATACGGTTGTCTACCTGCGAAACAGGGGCATCGTCCTTAACGAGCCTTCGGTGGTCGCCCTGGAAACCCTCAACGGGATTTCCCGCGTGCGCGCGATCGGCGCGGAGGCGAAGCTCATGCTCGGCAAGACTCCCGACAATGTCAGGACCATCCGTCCAATGCGTGACGGCGTGATCGCGGACATCGAGGTCGCCGAGCAGATGATCAAATACTTCATCGGCAAGGCGCGGGGCAGATCGGGGAAGCTCGCGCGCGGTCCGGAAATCGCCATCAGCATCCCCAGCAGCGCGACGCAGGTGGAGCGACGGGCGATTCAGCAGGCCGCTTCGAACGCGGGTGCCCGCAAGGTGTACCTGATCGAGGAATCCATGGCCGCGGCGATCGGCGCGGGCTTGCGCGTCATCGAACCGCTGGGTGCCATGGTCGTGGACATTGGGGGCGGAACGACGGAAGTCGCGGTCCTCTCGCTGCGCGGGCTGGCGTACAGCGCATCGGTGCGTGTCGGTGGAGACCGAATGGACGAAGCGATCGCCTCGGGCATTCGACGCAGGCACAATTTGATGATCGGCGAAGCCACGGCTGAGCGGATAAAGGTCGAGATCGGCACCGCTCGGATACCGCCCGATGGTGTCGGGGCGGTGATGAAGGTCAGGGGGCGCGACCTGGTCAAGGGGATGCCCGCCGAAGTTGAGGTGAGCCAGGGCGAAATCGCCCAATCCCTCGCCGATCTGGTCGCGCAGATCGTGGAGGCAACGCTTTCCGCGCTGGAGAAGACCGAGCCGGAGCTGGCGTCGGACATTTATGATCAGGGCATCGTGATGACCGGAGGCGGCAGCCTGCTCGCGAATCTCGACGATGTGCTTTCCGAGGCGACGGGATTGCCGGTCATCGTGGCGGAGAACGCCTTGATGTGCGTCGCGAACGGGGCGGGACGCGCCTTGGAAGATCCGGAATATCGCGGCGTGATGTCCGACGTCTGAGCAAGGCTGCACAGGGGCCGCGGCGCAGCTTCAGGAATGTGGTGCCGGATGCAGGGATCGAACCCGCGACCTTCGGTTTACAAAACCGCTGCTCTACCAGCTGAGCTAATCCGGCGCCGGACCGCGACATTGCGCGGGCGGCGCGTCTTGAGCCGAACGGCGGGCCGCGGTCAAGGCCGTTTCTGGCGTACCCGTCAGGCCGCCAGCTCCGCGTTGGCAGCATCTTCGCTGGTGCAAAAGCTGAGCCGCGCCTTGCCGCCCAGCTTCGACCGGTAAAGAGCCGCGTCCGCGCACGCGATCAGCCGCTCGAGTTCCAGCCCGATATCGGGCGTCATCGCGATTCCGATACTGGCGGAAAGATGGACGGTCGCGCCGTCGATCTCATAGGGCATGCTCAATCCGCGGATGATTCGCCGTGCGAGCATCTCCGCTTCGCTTTCATGCTCGACGCCGGCCTGGAGGATGACGAATTCGTCGCCGCCGAGACGTGCGACCGTGTCTTCCGTGCGGAGCGAGGATTCAAGCCGCCGCGCCACCTGCTGAAGCACCGCGTCGCCCGCCGGATGGCCGTGGCCGTCGTTGATGGGCTTGAACCCGTCGAGATCGATGAAATGCACCGCGAGGCGGCCGCCCGAACGCAGCACGGACTGGCTCGCGTCGAGAAAACGCTCGCGCAGCAACAGGCGGTTGGCGAGCCCGGTGAGCGCGTCATATTTGGCGAGTTGTGCCAGATCGTGCTGGGCCGAGAGATGTTCGACCGCGGAGCGATAGAGATGAGCCACGGTGTGGAGGCTCAGCCCGGTGATCATCGCTACCATGATCGCTTCGATCGCGAAGAGCTGCGCGTGAAGCGCGACGCCGTGCGGCACCAACGCGTGCGCCAGCAGCCCGACCGCGGTCGGGACCGTCGCGAGCAGCAGGCTGATGACGCAGATCACCGGGCGGATCGACGTCCGTGAGACCACGCCGGCACCGAAGCCGAAGACCAGACTGACGGTGAGCAGGTGAAGCAGCGGGAAGTGGAAGGTCAGCGCGTGCAGGTTCAGCACGGCGAGCAACACGGCGATGGCGTAGGTGCCGATCGCGTAGCGCCGCTCCCATTGCCGCAAGCGCTCCTCATCCTTTCGCTCTTCGCGGGCATAGGCGTCGAGAAGCGCCAGCCGTCCGAAGGTGACCGCCACCGCGCCCACCGCGACCGCGGCGAAGATCGGGTCCCACCATTCGTAGGCGGCGAGACCGGCGAGGGCGGCGAAGACGAACCCCAGTCCAAGGATCGGGAGCCGCATGGCGAACAACATGTCCACCAGCTCGCGATAGACGGGCAGCGGGAGCGGCAGCCTTTCGTCCAGCGGATTCCACCACCGCTGATCCGCCATTTGCCGATCCGAGCGCCTCATGTGCCGAGTCTGCGCCAACTAGGTTAACAGCCGGTGCAAGGCGGCAACGGTCCGTCGCATCCCGCAGCCGTGTCAGGCGATGCCAAACGTCCAGCCTTCGGTCCGCGCGATGTCGGAGGTGAGGACGGGCGGACGCCACAAGTCGCCGCGCCCGGCGTTCGCGCGGAGCCAGGCGGCGGTGAGGATCGCGTCGGTCGAATGATCGTCATAGCGGGCGAGAGCGCGGTGGGGCCGCGAGCCGAGCGCGGCAAGGGCGGTGTCGAGCGACGCGGGGTCGCGCAGCTTCGAACGCCCCTTGGGCACCCCCGCCGCGCGGGCGGCGATCGCGGTGTAGATCTCGACCACCGCCGTGCCCGTCGCCGGCACCGGATCGAACGGCCATATCGCCACCCGGCGGTCGAGCGCATGGAGCAGCCGCATCCCCGCAAAGCTTGCCTTGGCGACCTGCGCTGCGCCGATCGCGTCGTAGACTGTGGTCACCTTGCCGCCGCCGCTGGCGTTGAAATGCTGCTCGCAGCGGCGGAAGTGGATGAAATCCGACTTCGGCCCGTCCGCGGCGCCGAGGTAGAAGTGGCGGCCGCGGCGGGACTCGAGGAACGATGCCGCGCCGAGGTCTTCGTCGGTGCTTTCGGCGTCCACCCATGCCCAGAAGGCGCGGGCATCGGCCGCGGTGCTTTCGCCGGGGAGATAGGCGCCGCGGTCGAGGATCGGTGCACAGAAGCTCATGTCGAAGCCGATCAGCAGCGGATCGGCGGCATGGTCGAGTATCCAGTCGCGGATGCCCTCGCGTGACCAGTGACGGCCGGGCGGTGCGACGAGTTCGGGCGCGGCGTCACCGGAATCGCACAGCGCCAGCGCGATGCCGGGATGGCTGCGGCCCTTCGCACCCGACCAGTCGATCGCGGCGAAGCGGGTGAAGCGGTCAGGGGCGATCGCCATAGACCTTGCGCTGGGCGGGTTTGGCGCGGTCCCACCAGGCGCGCCGGATGTAGAGCTCGATCCGGTCGCGCGCGCCGGTGCCATAGCGGACCAGCAGCATCGGATAGTTGCGATAGTGATCGGTTTGCCAGAAGGTCTCCGGATCGGTCTCGAACAGGATTTCCTTCTCGGGCTGGGTTACGCACAAAGCGAAGCTGCCCGCCTCACGGCCGGGGGACATAAAGCCCTTGCCGTTGACCTTGGGGCAGGGATTTCCCCACCATGACGCCATCTCCACATCGGGGAGTGAGAGGGCACAGGCGCAGGCTTCGTCCCAGTTGTTCACTGCACCGCTTTCAGCACCTCTGCGACGAAGCGCGGGGCGTCGAATGCGTTGCCCGCCTGATCCTCACCGCGGCGGACCACGACCAGCCGGGCGGAGGGGATGACGAAGATCGACTGGCCGCGATTGCCCTGCGCGGCGTAGCTGCCCTCGGGCAATCCCTGCTTCGGCCCGAACAGCCAGAGCGTCGCGCCATAGCCGGGGCCGTTGCCCGCGGGCTGTGGCCCGCTGGGGGTGGTCATGTACTTCATCCAGCCTTCGGGGAGGATGCGCTTGCCCTGCCAGACGCCGTCATTGCGCCACAGCTCGCCCAGCCGGGCGAAATCGCGGGCGGTGGACCATACCTGTGACGACAGGACGAAATTGCCCTGCCAGTCGATGCCGGTGGTGGTGTGGCGCATGCCGAGCGGGGAGAGCAACCGCCCGAGCGGGAAGCCCCTGTATGCGTTGTCGTCGTTCAACGCCGCGCGCAGTGCGCGGACCGCGAGCAGCGTATCATTGTTGGCGTAGCGGAAGGTGCCGCCGGGCGGCGCGACGAGCGGCCAGTCCACTGCCTGTTCGGTGACGGCGGTGCCGCCGAAATAGATCGCGTCGGTACGGTTGCCCGCCGTGTCGCTGCCGAGGCCCGATGCCATGCGCAGCAGCTGATCGAGCGTGATCGAGGCGCGCGGATCGCCATAACCGCGCCATTCGGGGATTGTCGCGGGCTTCATCGGGTCGAGCTTGCCTTCGCCGACGACGATGCCGACCAGCGTGCCGGCGATGCTCTTGGCCACCGACCAGGTGCGGTTGGGGACGAGCGGGCCGAAGCCGTCGGCATAGCGTTCGGCGATCACCTTGCCGTCGCGCAGGACCACGACGCCGGTGGTGCGGCCCTTCGACATTGCGGGATCGAAGGCGGCGGCAATGGCGCTCGCGAGTGCGGGGGAGGGCTTCGGCGCGATGCCGGCGTCGCCCATCGGCCATGGAGCGGCACTGGCCGCGATGAAGATGTTGCTATGGCCGTGTTGGGGCGGGGGCATGGTGCGCTTGCCGCCGATCGGCGCGAGCGTGCACCCGAAATGTGGGACGCGATAGGCCAGCCGTGGTGGCATATCGGGTGCGAAGGGCACGCGCACGCTGCGTTCCCGATCGTTGCTGGTCGCGGGAAGCTCGGCGACCAACGCTTCATATTCGGGGTAGATGCCGGTCAGTTCGAGCGCTGCAACCTGTTCCGGCGTGCGGCCGCCGCCGAACTGGCCTTCGCACAGCGTGAGCGCCTTGTAGCCCGCGGCGATGGCGCGTTGGTGCGGAGTGAGTTCTTTGGGCGGTTGCTGGGCGGCGGCGGGAGCAGTCAGCGCCAGGGCTGCGAGCAGGTATCCGGATACCCGAACCTGACAAAGTTGACGGAATCGGTGTGTTTTCATGCGCGGGGTGTCAGGCAGTTGCGAGGCGGTTTGGGCTGATGCGGTCATCCGCCGATGAGAGCAGATGAAATCCAACATTGGAAGGGTCGGCGGCGTGGGTCTTCTCCGTCACCCCGGCCTTGTGCCGGGGGCCACGGTGCGGCGCGGTCTGGCGCTTGAGGCTCAACGGACTTCGCTGCCTCCCGGTGGACCCGGCACAAGGCCGGGTGACGGTTGGGGTTACTCCCCCTTCAGCTCCCGCCGCCGTGCGTCCCACCACGCCATGCGCTCGGCGATGCGCTTCTCCACGCCCCGGTCGGTGGGGGTATAAAAGGTCTGCGGCTCCATTTCCTCGGGCCAGTAATTGTCACCCGAGAAGCCGCCCTCGGCATCATGGTCGTAGGTATAGCCCTTGCCGTAGCCGATTTCCTTCATCAGCTTCGTCGGCGCGTTGAGGATGTTCTGCGGCGGCATCAGACTGCCGGTTTCCTTCGCCGCGCGCCACGCCGCCTTTTGCGCGGTGTAGGCCGCGTTCGATTTGGGCGCGGTCGCGACGTAGAGACAGGCCTGCGCGATCGCCAGCTCGCCCTCGGGCGACCCGAGGAACTCATAGGTGTCCTTGGCGGCGAGGCACTGGGTGACGGCATTGGGATCGGCGAGGCCGATATCCTCGACCGCCATGCGGATCAGGCGGCGCAGCAGGTAGAGCGGCTCTTCGCCCGCGGTGAGCATCCGCGCGAGATAGTAGAGCGCGGCCTGCGGATCGCTGCCGCGCACCGATTTATGGAGCGCGGAGATGAGGTTGTAATGCCCTTCGCGGTCCTTGTCGTAGACCGCGACGCGGCGCTGGAGGAAATCGCCGAGCGCGGACGGGACGAGCGGTTCGGGAAAGTGGACCGAGAACAGGGTTTCGGCCTGATTGAGCAGGAAGCGGCCATCGCCGTCGGCGCTGGCGACGAGCGCGTCGCGGGCCTCGGGCGTCACGGGCAGGGGACGTTCCTCCACGGCTTCGGCGCGGTCGAGCAGCAGGGTGAGTGCGGCATGATCGAGGCGGCGCAGGATCAGCACCTGAGCGCGGGAAAGAAGCGCGGCGTTGAGCTCGAAGCTGGGATTCTCGGTGGTCGCGCCGACAAGGGTGACGGTGCCGTCCTCGACAAAGGGCAGGAAACCGTCCTGCTGCGAGCGGTTGAAGCGGTGGATCTCGTCCACGAAGAGCAGGGTGCGCTTGCCGAGCCGGGCGTGCTCCCTCGCCTCGGCGAACACCTTTTTGAGGTCGGCGACGCCCGAGAACACCGCGCTGATCGCGACGAAGCGCAGGCCGACCGCATCGGCGAGCAGGCGGGCGATGGTGGTCTTTCCGGTGCCCGGCGGCCCCCAGAGGATGATCGACGACAGCTTACCCGCCGCGACCATCCGCCCGATCGCGCCCTCCGGCCCGGTCAGATGGTCCTGACCGACGACATCCTCCAGCCGCTGCGGGCGCAGGCGGTCGGCGAGCGGGCCGCCGGTGGCGGTATCGTCGGGAGAGGTGGCGGACTCGAGACCGCCGAACAGATCGGCCATGCGGAACGATATAGGAACTTGAGCAAATTTCGCGAAGAGGGTTGTGTGCGCCATCTCAAGATATATCTTAGACGCATCACGACTCGAATTTGAAAGGTTCAAGAATGTTTCGAGGAAATCATCATCGCGGCTGCGGGCCGCGTGGAGGTGCGCAGTTTGGCGGGTTCGGCCCGCGCGGACGGCGCCAATGGGGTCCGTTCACCGTGGAATGGGATGTGACCGGCGACGGCGCGAGCGTTCGCGGTGGCGGGCGGCGGCGCATGTTTCAGGGCGACGAGCTTCGTCTGATCCTGCTCAAGCTGATCGAGGAAGCGCCGCGCCACGGCTATGACCTGATCCGCGAGATCGAGGAACGCACCGGCGGCGCCTATGCGCCCAGCCCCGGCGTGGTCTATCCGACGCTGACCATGCTCGCCGACATGGAACTGATCGCCGAACAGGCGAGCGACGACGCCAAGAAGGTCTTCGCCATCACCACCGCGGGTCAGGCACACCTGACCGAGCGCGAGGAAGAGGTGGAGGCGCTGATGCAGCGGCTGGCCGCGATCGGCACGATGCGCTCGCGCAGCCATGGCAGCCCGGTGCGGCGCGCTATGGGGAATTTGCGCCAGGTGCTGCAGCATCGGCTGGGCGATGGCGAGGTGAGTCAGGAAACCCTGCATGCGGTCGCCGACCTGATCGACGAGGCGGCGCGCAAGATCGAGAGGCTGTAAATGAGCGTATCAGCGAACGGATTTGCCAAGACGGAGAAGGCGAGCCGCTATCTCCAGCAGCTGTGCAAGCATTGGGAGCATAACCTGAAGGTCGAGTTCTCGGCCGATCACGGCACGATCGTGTTCCCGAAGGACGCGCGCGGCGCGGACTGGCCCGGCGACGGGCTGGTCACGCTGGATGCCAGGCCCGATGGTCTCGCCATCCGCGTGGACGCCAGCGCCGAGGGGCAGCTAGAGGGCCTCAAGGGCGCGGTCGAGCGGCATGTCGACCGCTTCGCGTTTCGCGAGGCGCCGCTCGGCTACGAGTGGAGCTAGCTTTCATCGTCATCCCGGAACAAGTCCGGGGTGACGGTTGCCTATAGAGGCGAGCGCTCCGCCATCACTTCAAGATACGCGTCCAGCACGGTCTGGTTGATGCGGTCCCAGACATAGGCCTGCATCTTGGCGTGGCCGGCATCGCCGAAGCCGCGGCGCATCGCCGCGTCGCGTGCGAGACGTTCGATCGCGTCGGCATAGGCGGTGACGTCGCGCGGCGGGACGAGGAAACCGGTGACGCCTTCGTCCACCAGATCCATCGCACCCGTCGCCTTCGCCGCGACCACGGGGACGCGGCATGCCATCGCTTCGGCGGTGACGTTGCCGAAGGTCTCGGTCACCGACGGGTTGAAGAACACATCCATCCCCGCGACCGCGCGGCCGAGATCGTCGCCCGACTGGAAGCCGGTGAAGATCGCGTCGGGCACACGCTCCGCGAACCAGTCGCGCGCCGGCCCTTCGCCGATAACCAGAATGCGGTGGGGGACTTCGCGCCGCTTCAGCTCGCGCGCGACCTCCGCGAAGATATCCAGCCCCTTTTCGAGCACGAGGCGGCCGAGAAAGCCGATCGCGGGCACGTCGTCGGGGATGCCGAGACCCCGGCGCCACGCATCGTCGCGGCGGCCCGGGTTGAAGCGGGCATGATCGACGCCGCGCGACCAGATGCTGACCGGGGTATCGACGCCCCAGTCCTTGATCAGCTCGGCGATCGAATTGCCGGGCACCACGACGCGGTCGAACTTGTTGTAGAAGCGGGTGAGGCGGCGGATCAGCCAAGGCTCGAGAAAGCCGAGATTGTAATAGCGCGGATAGGTCTCGAACCGCGTGTGGAGCGAGGCGACGCTGGCGATGCCGTTGTCGCGCGCCCATGCGACCGCCGCGTGACCGAGGAATTCGGGCGCGGAGGCGTGGACGAGATTGGGCCGGAACGCCTCGAGATCGGCACGGGGCGCCTTGGGCAGTCCCAGCGCGACCTTATACTCGCCGCGACCGCCGGGCATGGCGAAGGCGGGGACGCTGACCAGATCGCCCTCCGGCTCGAACGCGGGATGCTCGACGGTGGGGGAGTAGACACGCACCCGCACGCCGCGATCGAGGAGATGGCGGACGAGCTTGTTCAGGGCCTGGTTCGCGCCGTCGCGGACATAATTATAGTTGCCGCTGAACAGCGCGACACGAAGGTCGGTAGCTTTCATCGATGCGCCCATAGCGATAGGATTGCGGCGTTACTATGTCGCGGACGCCGTTCGATCCAGCTTCGCTGGATGACGGTACCGGCCCGCTTCCCCGCCCGGCCACCCAATGCCAGTATCCTGCGGGTGGCCGGGTGGGGGAGCGGGCCGGTACCGCAAACCAATCAGGAGGCCCCCGCACATGACCGATCTGTCGCAGTTTCCGATTACGAAGCGCTGGCCGGCGCAGCATCCCGACCGCATCCAGCTCTATTCGCTAGCGACGCCCAACGGCGTGAAGACCGGCATCATGCTGGAGGAGACCGGGCTGCCCTATGAGGCGCACCTGATCGACTTCGCGACCGACGACCAGAAGACGCCCGAATTCCTGAGCCTCAATCCCAACGGCAAGATCCCCGCGATCATCGATCCCGACGGCCCGGACGGAAAGCCGCTGCCGCTGTTCGAGAGCGGGGCGATCCTGATCTACCTCGCGGAGAAGACCGGCAAGTTCCTCAATCCGGCGCGGCGCTATGAGACGATCGCGTGGGTGATGTGGCAGATGGGCGGGCTGGGGCCGATGTTCGGACAGCTCGGCTTCTTCCACAAATTCGCCGGGCGGGAATATGAGGATAAGCGCCCGCTGGAGCGGTACGTCAGCGAATCCAAGCGCTTGCTGGGCGTTCTCGATGCGCGGCTGCAGGATCGCGAGTGGATCGTCGACGACTATTCGATCGCGGACATCGCCTCGCTCGGCTGGGTGCGCAACCTGATCGGTTTCTATGAGGCGCGCGAGCTGGTCGGGTTCGACGATTTCAAGAATGTCGCGGCGTGGCTCGAGCGCGGGCTGGCGCGGCCGGGCGTGCAGCGCGGGTTGCAGGTGACGGCGAAGGGGTAAGGGGCCTCATATCCCTCTCCCCTCCGGGGGGAGAGGGATGCTCCGGCCTCAGGCCGCGACCGGCTCCGCGTCGTTGGCGCATGCTCGCCGATTGGCCGGGCGATCGCTGATGCGGGCGACCCAGGCGTCGATCGCTTCGCTTTCGGGGAAGACGTGGCGCGCCCAGGCGACGGTCGATCCCGCCATCACATCGACCGCGGTGAAGCGCTCGCCCATCAGATACGGGCCGCCGGCGAGGGCGGTTTCGAGACGCCGGACGACCTGGCGATAGGATTTCTCGGCCATCGGATTGCCCTCCGCGCCGCCATAGAGGCGCATGAAGATCGCCGGCTCCAGCTCGGTCGCGAGCCACATCAGCCACGCGAGGAACGGGCCGCGCTCGGGCGATCCGGCAGGGAAACCCAGCCCTGAGTCGGCCGCGAGATCGCTGACATAGATGGCGATGGCATAGCTTTCGGGGATGACCGCGCCGTCATGGACGATCGCCGGCACCTTGCCGTCGGGATGGACATTGGCGGGATCGGCCGCTCCGGTGCCGTCGGCGCGCTGGACGCCGACATAACGGGTCTCGAACGGCAGGCCACTCTCTTCCAGCAGCCACATGGTGCGGCCCGAGCGGGTTTCGGGCGAGTGATAGAAGGTGAGCATTGCTGTGTCCTTTCCTGTTGCGGCAGCGGCTGTCGCC
>Ga0247823_10002522_pt1 | contig 15045 bp, 13 predicted proteins | sample 13C_PalmiticAcid_2_FD_192426 | JGI IMG/M metagenome (GOLD analysis project Ga0247823, IMG submission 192426) | Soil microbial communities from agricultural site in Penn Yan, New York, United States - 13C_PalmiticAcid_Day30 | ecosystem: Environmental > Terrestrial > Soil > Agricultural land...
GCGGCTCGCCCGGACGCAGCTTGCGGTAGATGTCGAGCAGCGCCTCGTCCTGGCCGGGCGTGCTGTCCTTCTCCAGGGTGGACATCATGATCTCGGAGAAGCCGAAACGCTCGACGATCTCCTCGGTGGTCCAACCCAGCGCCTTGAGCAGCACGGTGACCGGCTGACGGCGCTTGCGGTCGATGCGGACACCGACGGTGTCGCGCTTGTCGACGTCGAACTCCAGCCACGCGCCGCGCGACGGGATGACGCGCACGCTGTGCAGGTCCTTCTCGGTGCCCTTGTCGATGCTGTGATCGAAGTAGACGCCCGGGGAGCGGACCAGCTGCGAGACGACGACGCGCTCGGTGCCGTTGATGATGAAGGTGCCCTTGTCGGTCATCATCGGGAAGTCACCCATGAAGACCGTCTGGCTCTTGATCTCGCCGGTGTTGTTGTTGATGAACTCCGCGGTGACGAACAGGGGCGCCGCGTAGGTCATGTCCTTCTCTTTGCACTCTTCGATGGAGGCCTTGACCTCTTCGAAGCGCGGATCGGAGAACGACAGGGACATCGAACCGGAGAAGTCCTCGATCGGCGAGAGCTCCTCGAGCACCTCCTCCAAGCCGCCTGCGAGACCGACGTCGCCGCGTGCGGCCGCCTTCTCACGCCAGTCGGGGGTACCGACCAACCAGGCGAACGAGTCCGTTTGTAGGTCGAGAAGTCCGGGCACCTCCAAGGGCTCTCGGATCTTCGCGAACGAAACCCTCAACGGGGCTCCGGGGATTCCAGCCTTGGTCTGGGTGGAGACTGCCAAGATGCGTCCTTCCAGCACCTCACGCGCGTCGCGTGGTGGTCCGCGACCGTCGCTTGTCTGCTACGAATTCCGCTGGTTACAACCCGAACGAAACCCGAACAGGCAGCAGCGGAAGTAACACCGGAAGGTGGAACTTACGTGTGCGAATCAAGGTGTGGACAGGAGGCAGCCAGCGCAACGTCCAAACTTACACCCACATACAGAGGGGTGTCAACATACCATCCGTGCGACCGCTCACACGGCAAACGCGCCGAACTCCCGTGACGCTGGCCGCGTCGGTCGTTCTGGGCGCTGGAGCCCCTGCGCAGCTGACACTGCTGTGAATAGGGTGACGGTTCGCGCGCGCCTCGTCAAGTGGCGCGGCGGGGTCTGTCCGAGAAGTGAGATCGCCTGGCGCGCTGGACATCCCCGGCCGGAACCGCGGCTATTTTACCCGCGACACGCCGAAGACGCCAACCCGCGAAACACCCGTTCAGAGCCTGTTTTCCGGCCGTGAACGCAGCGAGCCCCGGCCGTGACGGCCGGGGCTCGCTGGTGTCGCCGGGTGCGCTCAGCCGTTGATCTGGCCGTGCGGAATCGTCTTGGTGTCGAAGGCCGCGGTGGGGTGCTCGCTGCCGTAGGCGGCCATCACCTGGGTGTCGTCGGACTGGTCGAGCGACTCCCGGATCGCCACCTGAGCCGCGTGCGGCAGGGTGTGCATGATCTCGCGCACACGCGCCTGACGACGGAAGACGGCCTGGCGGACCGGCATGCCCGGCTCCGCCTTCATCTGCGGGATGATGCCCTCGATCTCCTCGGCGCCACCGTGGTGGTGACCGGCGTCGACGAGCGCCTGCTCGCGCGCCATCTGCGCCTCGTCCTTCTCCTCGGACATACCGATCGGGCCGATCATGCGGCCGTTGAGGAACTGCTTGACCACCGGCTCGTCACTGGTCAGCAGCACCTCGCGGGGGCCGAACATGACCAGCTGGCGGCGGAACAGCATGCCGATGTTGTCCGGCACGGTACGGGCCAGGTTGATGTTGTGCGTCACGATCAGGATCGTGGCGTCGATCTGGGCGTTGATATTGAGCAGCAGCTGCGCCAGGTACGACGTACGCACCGGGTCCAGACCGGAGTCGGGCTCGTCGACGAGGATGATCTGCGGGTCGAGCACCAGGGCACGGGCCAGGCCGGCGCGCTTGCGCATACCGCCGGAGATCTCGCCGGGCAGTTTGCCCTCGGCGCCGAGCAGACCGGTCAGCTCGAGCTTCTCCATGACGATGCGCTTGATCTCGGTTTCCGACTTCTTCGTGTGCTCACGAAGCGGGAAAGCGATGTTGTCGAACAGATTCATCGAGCCGAAGAGCGCGCCGTCCTGGAAAAGGACGCCGAACAGCTTCCGGATCTCGTAGAGCTCCTTGTTGGAGCAGGTGGTGATATCGGTGCCATCGATGAAGATGGAGCCGCGCTCGGGCCGCAACAGACCGATCAGCGACTTCAGGAACACCGACTTACCCGTACCAGAAGGGCCGAGCAGGGCGCTCACCTCACCCGAAGGGAGCGTGATCGACACATCCTGCCAAATTCGCTGCGAACCGAAGGATTTTGTTACACCCTCGGTCCTGACCTCGACGCCCACGCCTACCTCCATTGTTCCCTGCGAGCACCCCACCCCGCTGACCGCGCGCTCACATCACGGCGGTGCGTCACGACACTGTGGGTCCGGTCACTGTAACCCATCAGTGAGACGGGGCACACCCCTACATGACTGAAGAGTAACCCCGACCGGAACTCACGACTGAGATCACTTTCGCATGTCTGGGTAAATAACAAACGGGCGGCCCCGAGTGGGACCGCCCGTTCGCAACGGCTGGTGCCGAATTACTTGACGGCAACCTTGGCGCCGGCCTCTTCCAGCTTCGCCTTGGCGGCCTCGGCGGCCTCCTTGGTGACCTTCTCCAGGATCGGCTTCGGGGCACCCTCGACCAGGTCCTTGGCTTCCTTCAGGCCCAGGCCGGAGACGATCTCACGGACCACCTTGATGACCTGGATCTTCTTGTCGCCCGCACCCTCGAGGATGACGTCGAACTCGTCCTGCTCCTCGGCGGCGTCAGCGGCGGCCGGGGCGGCACCCGCGGCGGCAACGGCGACGGGGGCAGCGGCGGTGACCTCGAACTTCTCCTCGAACGCCTTCACGAAGCCCGACAGCTCCAGCAGGGTCATCTCCGAGAAAACCTCGAGCAGCTCTTCGGTGGACAGCTTGGCCATGATTGTTCCTTTCGGTAGTGAATGTCTGTTCGCGCGGGCGGTAACACCCACACGGGGGTATTACTCGGCAGCGCCTTCGGCCTGCTTCTTCTCCTGCAGCGCGGCGGCCAGACGGGCCACCTGACCGGCAGGAGCCGAGAACAGCCCGGCAGCCTTGGACATGTTGCCCTTCATCGCACCGGCCAGCTTGGCCAGCAGGACCTCGCGGGTCTCCAGGTCGGCGATCTTCTCGACCTCGGACACGGACAGCGCAGCGCCGTCCATGTAGCCGCCCTTGATGATGAGCGCCTTGTTGTCCTTGGCGAAGGTCTTGAGGGCCTTCGCGGCGTTGACCGGCTCACCCTGGATGAAGGTGATGGCGGTCGGTCCGACGAACAAGTCGTCCAGGCCCTCGACGCCCGCTTCCGCGGCCGCGAGCTTGACCAGGGTGTTCTTGGCGACGGAGTACGTGGCCTCGGCGCCGAGCGCGCGACGCAGCTCGGTGAGCTTGCCGACCGAAAGACCACGGTATTCCGTGACAACAGTGGCCGTGGAGTTCTTGAACTGCTCCGCGATCTCCGCGACAGCGGTGACCTTTTCAGGCTTCGCCATACTTCGCCTCCTCTCTGATGTCGGTTCGTGAACGCGCACTACCGAATTCAGGGGCCGGCGACAAAACTAACGCCCCGGACGCAAGGCGTACCGGGGCGCGAAAATATCGGCCTCAGCTCTCCCTGCGTGGGCCGCCGGCAATGTCGCCGGACCTTCGATCGACACCACGCAAGCGGCATCGACGACCAACGGTCTTCGGTAGAACGAATGGGTAGCCATCGAACATGTCGATGACCGGAGTCCACTGTACCGGCACCTGCCCCGATCTGCCAAAACGCCCCCGGCAGCGCTGAATTCGCCGGTGCCGAATTGTGGCTCAGCTCACATTTCATGGGTCGAAGTGGCAGCAATCTCACCGGAAAGGTGTTACGTTCGGTGACAGTAACCTGCTTCACTTCTCAACTATGGCAACCTCCATAGTCGCTCCATCAGTGCTGCTGGACCGGCGTCCGCAGCGATTCCTCGCACTCGTCGTCATCTGCCTGGCCGAACTGCTGGTCGTCCTCGACAACACCATCGTCAACGTCGCCCTCCCCTCCATCGGCGTCCAACTGCAGACCGGAGTCTCCGGCCTGCAGTGGGTCGTCGACGCCTACACGCTCACCTTCGCCGGATTGCTGCTCGCCGCAGGCAATCTCGGTGACCGCTACGGTCGCCGCCGGATCATGATCGTGGGTCTCATCGGCATCGCGGTGATGTCGGTCGGCGGCGCGCTCGCCGAGTCGATGACGCAGGTCATCGCGGCCCGCGCGGCGATGGGTGTCTTCGCCGCCGCCGTCTTCCCGGCCACCCTGGCCCTGATCATCAACATCTTCACCGACAAGCGCGAACGCGCGCTTGCCATCGCCGCCTGGACCGCGATGGCGGGCTTCGCCATCGCCATCGGCCCGATCTCGGGCGGCTGGCTGCTCGAACACTTCAGCTGGCACTCGGTGTTCTGGATCAATGTGCCGGTGGCGCTGGTCGCACTGGTCGCGACGCTGATCTGGGTGCCGGAATCACGCGCCGAACAGGTCGGCAGGCTGGATCTGCCCGGCATCCTGCTGTCCGTCGCGGGCATCACGCTGGTGGTGTGGGCCATCATCGAGGCACCGCACAACGGCTGGCTCTCGCTCACCACCCTGTGCACCGCGGCGCTCGGTGTCGTTCTGCTCGCCGCTTTCGTCACGTGGGAATTGCGCACCGCGGCACCGATTCTCGATATGCGACTGTTCCGCAACCGCCGATTCTCATTGCCCGCCTTGGCCATTGCCATCGCGTACTTCTCGATGTTCGGATTCCTGTTTCTGATCACCCAGTATTTCCAGGGCGTGCGGGAATACACCCCGCTCGAATTCGGTATCGCGTCATTGCCGTTCGCGTTCTCGGTCGCGATCGGCGCACCGGTGGCGACGCTGCTCGCCCAGCGGGTCGGCACCACCGCGGTGCTGGTGATCGGGCTGTTGCTCACCGGACTCGGCCTCTATCTGGGCGGCCAGGTCACCGTCGACAGCACTTATCTGATCGGCGTGCTGCCATCGATGGTGTCGATGGCGCTGGGGTTGGGCATCGTGCAGGGCCCGGCCACGGAGTCGATCATGTCGGCGCTGCCGCTCGACGAGGCGGGCGCGGGCTCGGCCGTCAACGACACCACCCGCGAGATCGGCGGCACCCTCGGCGTCGCGGTACTCGGCTCGATCGTGGCCTCGTACTACAGCAGCCGCATCGGCGCCCGGGTCGACGCCATCCCGCTCGCGATCATGAACGCCAATGAGAAGAGCCTGGTCAAGGCCAGTCCACTCAGCGTGCTGGAGCTGCGTAAGCGTGAGCTGACGCCGTTCCTGGAAACCCAGCGCGAGAACCTCATCGTCGCTATGAAGACCGCGACGCTACAGGGTGCGCACACCGCGTCCCTGGTGGCGGCGGGCGCGGTCGCCGTCTGCGCGGTGATCGTCGCGATCTTCCTGCCGTGGAAGCCGCAGGACGGCGAATCGGTCCTGCTCGGCTGGCGCAAGAAGGACTGACCGGAAAGACCGCGAGGGTGGGAACGCAGTGCGTTCCCACCCTCGTGGTCGATCAGGAGCTACCTGTCAGTCGAAGCTCACGCATCCTCGTCGAGGAGGTTGCGGGTGCGGTTCGGGTCCACCGGGATGCCCGGTCCGGTGTTGGTCGAAACCGTGATCTTCTTGACGTAGCGACCCTTGGCGGTCGACGGCTTCACACGCAGGATCTCGTCCAGCGCGGCGCCGTAGTTCTCCACCAGCTTGGCGTCGTCGAAGGACGCCTTGCCGATGACGAAGTGCAGGTTGGCCTGCTTGTCGACGCGGAAGTTGATCTTGCCGCCCTTGATGTCGTTGACGGCCTTGGTCACATCGTTGGTGACGGTGCCCGTCTTCGGGTTCGGCATCAGACCGCGCGGGCCCAGGACACGCGCGATGCGGCCGACCTTGGCCATCTGGTCCGGGGTGGCGATCGCGGCGTCGAAGTCCAGCCAGCCGCCCTGGATCCGCTCGATCAGGTCCTCGGCGCCCACGGCGTCGGCACCGGCGGCCTCGGCCTCGGCGGCCTTCTCGCCGGCGGCGAACACGATGACGCGGGCGGTCTTACCGGTGCCGTGCGGCAGGTTGACGGTGCCGCGGACCATCTGGTCGGCCTTACGGGGGTCGACGCCGAGACGAACGGCGACCTCGACGGTCGCGTCGGTCTTGGTGGTCGCGGTCTCCTTGGCCAGGCGCGCAGCGGCCAGCGGGGAGTACAGCTTGTCGCGATCGACCTTCTCAGCAGCGGCGAGATACGCCTTGCTTCGCTTTGCCATGTTTCTCTGTCCTTAATGTTCGAGTTCAGATGTGGTGTTACGGGCCTGGCCGGCCCTCCCACAGTGAGCGAGTAGTCGCTCAGCCTTCGACGGTGATACCCATCGAACGCGCGGTACCGGCGATGATCTTCGCGGCCTGATCGAGATCGGTGGCGTTGAGATCCTCGGCCTTGGTCTTGGCGATCTCCCGGACCTGGTCCATGGTGACCTTGGCGACCTTGGTCTTGTGCGGCTCGGCCGAGCCCTTCTGCACACCGGCGGCCTTGAGCAGCAGACGCGCGGCGGGCGGGGTCTTCAGCTTGAAGTCGAACGTCCGGTCCTCGTACACCGAGATCTCGACCGGGATGACGTTGCCACGCTGCGACTCGGTCGCGGCGTTGTACGCCTTGCAGAACTCCATGATGTTGACGCCGTGCTGACCGAGCGCGGGGCCGACCGGAGGAGCCGGGTTCGCGGCACCGGCCTGGATCTGCAGCTTGATGATCCCGGCGAGCTTCTTCTTCTTGGGGGGCATCTTTCTTCCTTGGGTTTCGGTTCCTTACGGTTGCCGTAAGCCTGTTGCGGGATCGCTCCCACGCCGGGTCCAAGCCCGGCATTCGCGCACGACCGTCACACCGGGCGGAAAACGCCTGGAGCGGGTCTACACACGAACTGTCACACTCTACCGAACCCCACCGTGGCGGCCGCAGGCGGGGAGGTCGTACAACGACAACGGCACCGCCGAGGCGGTGCCGTTGCGAAGCTGGTTCGAGCTAGATCTTGGAGACCTGGGTGAAGTTCAGCTCGACCGGGGTCTCGCGACCGAAGATCGAGACGAGCACCTTGAGCTTCTGCTGCTCGGCGTTGACCTCGCTGATGCTGGCGGGCAGCGTCGCGAACGGGCCGTCCATCACGGTCACCGACTCGCCGACCTCGAAGTCGACCTCGATGATCGGCTTGGCCGACACCTCGCCGGTGGACTCGGCGCCGGTCGAGGAGGCTGCCGCCGCGGCCGCCTTCTTCTGCTGCGCACCGGCCGGAACCAGGAACTTCACGACCTCGTTGATGGTCAGCGGGGTCGGCTTGGCGCCGGGGCCACCGCCGGTCATACCGACGAAACCGGTGACGCCGGGAGTGTTGCGGACCGCACCCCACGACTCGTTGTTCAGTTCCATCCGGACCAGGATGTAGCCCGGCAGCACCTTGCGGTTGACGTGCTTGCGCTGGCCGTTCTTGATCTCGGTGACTTCTTCGGTCGGCACCTCGACCTGGAAGATGTAGTCCTCGAGGCCGAGGTTCTGCACGCGGGTCTCGAGGTTGGTCTTGACCTTGTTCTCGTAGCCGGCGTAGGAGTGCACGACGTACCAGTCGCCGGGGACGCGGCGCAGCTTGGCCTTCATCGACTCGACCGGGTCGGCTTCGGGGTCTTCCTCGGTGGCGACGTCCTCGACGACGGTCTCGTCGGCGTCAGCGACCTCGGTGGTGGCATCGACCTCGTCGGTGGCGGTCTCCGCCACGGCGTCGTCGACCGGGAACTCGTCGTTTGTTTCGTTCTCCGGGGTGCTCACTGAGGCACTCGCTTCCTGTGTCGTCACTACATCCTCTGGGCCGGGTCGGGGGCGCGGAGCGCACACTCCGCCGTTCCGGCCCGGGATCGGCTACCGGCGTTGGTGTCGGCGATCAGCCGAACAGCCAGTCGACACCCTTGATGAACGCCGTATCCAGCCCAAATATGAACGCGACCATGAAGACCACGAACACCAGAACGACGGTCGTATAGGTGACCATCTGCTTCCGGTTGGGCCAGATCACCTTGCGCAGTTCCGCGATAACTTCTCGCAGGAACCTGAGCAGCCGCTTGAACGGGTTGCCCGACGTGGCCTTCCCAGCAGTCTTGTCTGCCTTGCGCGAGGAGGACCGGTCGAGCGTCGCCACCGAACCGGTGTCCGCCGGAGCATCCGACGTGCGCGCACGGCGAGCTGTCCGCTTGCCGCTCGGCCGAGTGGCAGCGGCGGTGTCGTCGCCGTCTTCGGCGCGAGTATCCCGCTCGTCGCTCACGTCGTCTCCTCGCTTCGCTCGGATCCGCCGTGCGCGAAGCGCGCTGGCCTGATGGCTCGCTCGCTCCGCTCGCTCACGTCGATCCTTCCTCGTCGCTGGCATTCAGGGCAGGGGCGACAGGACTTGAACCTGCAACCTGCGGTTTTGGAGACCGCTGCTCTGCCAATTGAGCTACGCCCCTTCGGTTGGACCAGCCTGAGCTGTAGTGCCCAACCACAGTCGATATTCGATTATCGAGCTCTGGTGCCACACAACATGCGCGCCGCTTCCATGGGGATCATGTCCCCGGGAAGATCAGCGCGCAGCAGCCGGTGACCCCAGAGTCCCGAGTGTACGTTACCGCGTGCGGTATTTGCCAATCCGGGACAGCCGACCAGGTCAGGACAGCTGAACGGTAGCCGTGGCCCGCCCGAAGATCTTCTTGCCCGCCGACTTCGCCGTGATGGCGACGACCGCGGTCCTGGTCTCCGGATCGACCGACTTCACCTTACCGGTGAACTCGACCTCGGCCGGTGCGTCGGACCCGACGTAGACCGGGCTGGTGAAGCGCACGTTGTACTCCTTGACGGCGCCGGGATCGCCGAGCCAGGAGGTGACGAAACCGCCGCCGAGACCCATCGTCAGCATGCCGTGCGCGACCACGTCGTCGAGGCCGACGAGCTTGACGATCTCGTCGCTCCAGTGGATCGGATTGGCGTCGCCGGACACGCCCGCGTAGTTCACCAGATCGCCACGGGTGAGCCGGACGGTGCGCGGCGGGAGTTCATCACCGGCCGACACGCTGTCGAAGGACAGGGCGCGCGTGCTGAAGAACGGGGCCGGCTGCTTGGTGACCGGATCGGGGGTGATCCCGGTGTGCGCGTCGACGGGCGCGTGATGAGCGGGCTCCTCGAGGCCGTGCATCAGGATGTTGCGCACCGCGTCCGACATCGTGGGATCGATGTCACCGCCGCTGCGGCCGATGAGCGTGGTGTAGGTGGTGAGCACCAGCTCGTCGTCCTGGGCGGTGACGATGTTCTTCGTCACGATGATGTCGCCGCCGAAAGCCTGCCGGAAGGAATGCAGGTACACATCACAGGTCAGCTGGTCGCCCACCCGGATAGGGCGGTGGAACTCCAGGATCTGATCGGTCTGCATGATCTGGCTCAGGTCGTAGCCCGTGACGATCTGCTCGAACAGCTTGCGCTGGGCGAGGATGCCCACCAGCGAGATGAAGGTGAGCGGGGCGAGCAGGCCGTCGTGGCCGTACTCACGTGCGACGTCTTCCTCCCAGTGCACCGGGTGGTAGTCCTGCACGGCACGGGCGTATTCGCGCACCTTCTCGCGGCCGACCTCGTAGTAGTCGTCGACACGGTAGTGGTGGCCGACCATCGCCGCGGCGTGCGCGGCGGGATCGACCGGTGCGGCGGCTGCGGCGGTGACCGCTTCGTCGGTTCCGGTGTTCACTGTCACACCGTGGACCTTACTCACACGTAGCCGGGTCACAACGTCGAGCGGGGTGTATTCACCCACTCGGGCGGGTACCGTACCGACCCCGGAAACGCACGAAAGGCCGGACTCTCGTCCGGCCTTTCGGCAAAGCTTGGTGAATCAGCGCGACTCGCGGTGCGCCCGGTGGGTTCCGCAGTTCGGGCAGAACTTCTTCAGCTCGAGGCGGTCCGGGTCGTTGCGCCGGTTCTTCTTGGTGATGTAGTTGCGGTGCTTGCACTCTTCGCAGGCCAAGGTGATCTTTGGCCGGACATCGGTGGACTTCGCGGCCACGATTTGCCTTCTTTCCGGTCTGGGCTGAGTCGTTATTGGTAGCGATGGCCGGACTTGAACCGGCGACACAACGATTATGAGTCGTTTGCTCTACCGACTGAGCTACACCGCCACGGCGGACCTGTTACGGTGGGCCGGCGGGAAAGTCGGTCACCACCGGCAATCCGGCGAGCCCCCTAACGGAATCGAACCGTTGACCTTTTCCTTACCATGGAAACGCTCTGCCGACTGAGCTAAGGGGGCATGACTACGTGGCACAAGGTCTTGGTCGGCGAACCGATCCGAGCGACCCCGTGCTCCGGCGTCCTGAAAGAGATTACACACTTCCACCGAAGAGCACCAAATCGCCTGGTGAGACCCCATTTTTACCGACCCGCAACCCACTGATCACGCAGGTGCATGGGTAGCTCCCCCGGCCACCTCGACGCCGTGCCAGAACGACGCGAGCCCGAGAACGCACAGTCGAGCTCCCGGACGGGACGCAGAATCGCGGAGAGGCGGACGAGGCCACGAACCAAAGAACCCCGCCGATCGTGATGATCGACGGGGTTCGATGTGGCAGATGTAGGATTCGAACCTACGTAGGCTTTCACCGACAGATTTACAGTCTGCTCCCATTGGCCGCTCGGGCAATCTGCCTTGTGCGCCGTTTCCGGTGCGCTGAGCAGCTTACAACGAACCCACACCCCCAATGCAAACCGCCTGCACAACGACCCTGCGAGCACGGTCGACGGGGGCATACGGGTACAACTGTCTCGGTGGCCGGCACACCTGTCGGCCCACCCGTTGGCAGACCGTGAGGGACAGGAGCGCAGTGTGGCTGATTCGTCATTCGACGTGGTGAGCAAGGTCGATCGGCAGGAGGTCGACAATGCGCTGCACCAGGCGGAGAAGGAGCTGAACTCCCGCTACGACTTCAAGGGCACCGATGCGGCGATCGCGTGGTCGGGCGAGGAAGCCATCGTGCTGACCGCGAACGCCGAGGAGCGGGTCAAGGCCGCGCTCGAGGTGTTCAAGGAGAAGCTGATCCGGCGCGACATCTCGCTCAAGGCGTTCGATGCCGGCGAGCCGCAGGCCTCGGGCAAGGTGTTCAAGATCACCGGCACGCTGGTGCAGGGCATCGACACCGAGAAGGCGAAGAAGATCTCCAAGAAGATCCGCGACGAGGGCCCCAAGGGCGTGAAGGCGCAGATCCAGGGCGAGGAACTGCGGGTCAGCAGCAAGAAGCGCGACGATCTGCAGGCCGTGATCTCGCTGCTCAAGGGCGAGGACTTCGGTATCGCCCTGCAGTTCGTGAATTATCGCTAGCGGCTGGCGCCGCGGGTTTTCGGCCTCGTGACCTCGCCGCCGAGCAGCGATACTGCGCCTTCGGCGTTCCGTCTCGCTGCTCGGCGGCGAGGCGGCCGAAAACGTGGTGGTGACGTCAGCAGCGGTGCTCGCCGCCCGCCAGCTCCTCCAGCCGCTTGATGCGTTCCTCCATGGGCGGGTGCGTGGAGTACCAGCGGGCGATGCGATCGCCCGCGCGGAACGGGTTGGCGATCATCAGGTGCGATTCGCTGGTGAGTTGGGGATCCGGCGGCAGCGGGGCCACCTGGACGCCGCGTTCGATCTTGCGCAGGGCCGAGGCCAGCGCCAGTGGGTCACCGGTGAGTTCGGCGCCGGACTGATCGGCCTGGTACTCCCGGGACCGTGAGACGGCCATCTTGATCAGGCCCGCCGCGATCGGGCCGAGCAGCGAGACCAGCAGCACGGCGATGATGTTCGGGCCCTGCCCGTCCCTGCTGCCGAACGAGCTCGCGAAGAACGCCATATTGGCCAGGCCGGTGATGATCGAGGCCATCGCGCCGGCCACCGACGAGATCAGGATGTCGCGGTTGTAGACGTGCGACAGCTCGTGTCCGAGCACCGCGCGCAGTTCCCGCTCGTCGAGCAACTGCAGGATGCCGCTGGTACAGCACACCGCGGCGTGGCGGGGATTACGCCCGGTCGCGAACGCGTTGGGCGCGTTGGTCGGGCTGATGTAGAGCCGCGGCATGGGCTGGCGGGCCGTGGTCGCGAGCTCGCGCACGATCCGGTACATGACCGGCGCTTCCAGTTCGCTGACCGGTTGCGCGTGCATCGCCTTCAGCGCCAGTTTGTCGCTGTTGAAGTAGGCGTAGGCGTTCATGCCGACGGCCAGCACGATCGAGATGATCAGGATCGTCGGGCTGCGGAACATCGCCCCGATGGCGACGATCAGCGCCGACAGCCCGACCATCAAACCGAATGTTCTGATCCCATTGGGCATTTCCGCCTCCCCGCGCCTCTTGCCGGTCGTCAGGCGCTTGGTTCGTCAGGCGTCGGGCCTGCGGTCGACCACGTGAACAGTTCTGGGCGTACCCGGCGAGTCACCCATGTTCGCGCGAAATCCGATGTTGCTTCGCGTTTGGTCAACGACTGCGTGGCGGCGATAGTTCCTGGTCAGCCCACCCGCTCGATGGTGTAGCGGACGAGGCGGCTGAGGGCGTCGTTGGCCGGACCCGCCGGGAGCGCGGCCAGTTCGGTGTCGGCGAGGTCGGCGTATTCCTGCAGCTTCTCCTTGGCCTGGGCCATGCCGGGCGAACGGCGCAGCAGCTCCAGCGCCTCCTCGACCTCGGCGTCGGTTTCCAGGGGGCGTGCCAGCAGGGTGCGCAGGCGGTCACCGTCGGCGCCGGACTCGCGCAGCGCGTAGAGGACGGGCAGGGTGTGCACGCCCTCGCGCAGGTCGGTGCCCGGCGTCTTGCCGGACTGCTCGGCCGAGGACGAGATGTCGATGATGTCGTCGGAGATCTGGAAGGCGGTGCCGACGGCGTCGCCGAGGCGGGCCAGCCGTTCGACGTGCTCGGGGCCCGCGCCGGAGAAGGTGCCGCCGAAGCGGCCCGCGGCGGCGATGAGCGAGCCGGTCTTCTCCCAGACCACGCGCAGGTAGTGCTCGACCGGGTCCTGGGTCTGCTTGGCGCCCATGGTTTCCCGCATCTGGCCGGTGACCAGCTCGGCGAAGGTCTCGGCGATGATGCGGACCGCGTCGGGGCCCAGCGTCGAGGTCAGGCGGGAGGCGTGGGCGAACAGGTAGTCGCCCGCCAGGATCGCGATGTTGTTGCCCCACCGCGCGTTGACGCTGACGGCGCCGCGCCGCTGGGGCGCCTCGTCCATCACGTCGTCGTGGTACAGCGTGGCCAGATGCACCAGCTCCACCACGGTACCCGCGGTGACCAGGGCCGGATCGGTGGGATTGGGACCGAGCTGACCGGTGAGCACGGTGAACAACGGCCGGAAGCGCTTGCCGCCAGCGCGGGCGAGATGCAGCGCCGCTTCCTGCAGGAATTCCTCACCGTCGGAGAGTTCGTCGACGAGCAATTTCTCGACCGCGGCCAGGCCGTCGCGCACGGTGGCGGCGAGTTCGGGATCGACGAGATCTACCCCGGCAACCACGGTGCTCTCGTCGCTCACAGCCGATGTGCTCATTATCTTCTCCCAGCGATGCGTCCGACCCCGACGGGTAGCAACCTAGCGTGTTCCGGCGCCAGGGCCGATGAACACGGTCACACAGTGACTATTCCCGGTGTACCCGACACTCTCGCACAGCGGCCGGGGGTGCCAGTATTGAGCCATGGGTTCACCGGATCTCACCCCCGCCGACCGCGGTGCCCCTGGCGCCCGCCCTCGCGGGCCTGCGTGGTCACACTCCGCTGCCGCCGCCGGCCCGCCGGGGGCAGGCGCGCCGCTGCCTGCCCACGTCGAGGTGCTGGTGGTCGGGGCCGGACCCGCGGGATCGGCGTCGGCGGCCTGGGCCGCGCGGGCCGGTCGCGACGTGCTGCTGCTCGATTCCGCGGTGTTCCCGCGCGACAAGACCTGTGGTGACGGCTTGACGCCGCGGGCCACCGCCGAGCTGGAACATCTGGGTCTGGGCGAGTGGCTGCGCGCGCATACGGTGAATCACGGCCTGCGGATGGCCGGCTTCGGCCGGGAGGCGCTGCTGCCGTGGCCGGGCGGGTCGTTCCCGACCTACGGAAGCGCGGTTCCCCGAACCGAACTCGACGACAAGCTGCGCGAGACGGCGATCAAGTCGGGCGCGCTGATGGTCGACGGGGCCAAGGTCACCGAGGTGCTGCGCGAGGGCGAGCGGGTCACCGGGGTGACGGTGCGCATCGGCGAGGCCACCCACACCGTGCGCTGCCGGGTGCTCGTGGTGGCCGACGGGGTGCGCTCCCCCATCGGAAAACAGCTGGGTCGTACCTGGCATCGGCGCTTCGCCTACGGCACCGCGGCGCGCGCCTACATCAAGTCGGGGCGCAGCGACGATCAGTGGATCTCCTCGCACCTGGAACTGCGCAACGCCGCCGACGAGCTGGTCCCCGGCTACGGCTGGATCTTCCCGCTGGGCAACGGCGAGGTGAATATCGGCGTCGGCTCGCTGGCCACCGAGCAGCGGCCCTCGCACATCGCGCTCAAGCCGCTGATCGAGCACTACACCCGGCTGCGTCGCGAGGAATGGGAGCTCGAGGGCGAGCTGCGCGCGGTGGCGTCGGCGCTGCTGCCGATGGGCGGCGCGGTCTCGAACGTGGCCGGGGTGAACTGGGTCCTGGTCGGCGATGCGGCGGGCTGCGTGAACCCGCTCAACGGCGAGGGCATCGACTACGGCCTCGAGGGCGGGCACCTGCTGTCCGGCCTGCTCGACGAGCCCGACCTGAGCCGGGTGTGGCCGCAGCTGCTGCGCGAGCGCTACGGCCGGACCTTCTCGGTCGCGCGCAGGCTGGCCGGCTTGGCCACCCACCCGAAGATGGTCCCGCTCGGCGGC
>Ga0247823_10002523_pt1 | contig 15041 bp, 10 predicted proteins | sample 13C_PalmiticAcid_2_FD_192426 | JGI IMG/M metagenome (GOLD analysis project Ga0247823, IMG submission 192426) | Soil microbial communities from agricultural site in Penn Yan, New York, United States - 13C_PalmiticAcid_Day30 | ecosystem: Environmental > Terrestrial > Soil > Agricultural land...
TTCCTCCTCACAAACAGTACAGACGGTTTTGTGGTTGACCGGGCGACCCTGACGGAAACGACATCCGCCTCGTCCTTGACTCGACTGGCCGGGGCCCCAGAATAAATGGGAACGAGACAGGTCGCCGGCGATTCCGGACCGGCTGCCTCCTTCCCACCTGCTCCGCGACGGCCGATTGGCTGTCGTCCCGCCGAAACATCTGCGAAGCATCGCGATCCCAGTCTGACCATGACCGGCTCCGAATCGATCGATATCCCGTTCGCCGTCCCCTGCGTGCATCGCCTGCGGTTTACGGGCGACGTGCTCGGCGCCGACCAGGCGGTTCTGGCGGATCTTCTCGAACCGTCGGGCGATCGGCCGGCGCGGGTCCAGGTCTGGATCGATGAACATGTCGCGGGGGCGCAGCCCGATCTGCAGCATCGGCTGAGGTCGTTCTTCAAATCGAAGCCGGCCCGGTTCACGATGCCCGGCAACATCCAGCTCGTTCCCGGCGGCGAGGCAATCAAGAACGACATCCACGTCCTCGAGAGGATGCTGAAGTGCATGCATGCGGCCGAGCTTGATCGCCGCAGCTACGTGGTGGTGATTGGCGGGGGCGCGGTGCTGGATGCCGTTGGTTTCGCGGCCGCGATCGCGCATCGCGGGATCCGGCTGCTTCGGTTGCCGACGACCACCCTGGCCCAGGCCGACTCGGGCGTGGGCGTGAAGAACAGCGTCAACCTGTTCCAGAAGAAGAACTGGGTGGGAACGTTCGCGGTTCCGTGGGCCGTGGTGAATGATGCGACGCTGCTGTCCACGCTGCCCGATCGCGACTTCCGCTGCGGGTTCAGCGAAGCGGTGAAGGTATCGCTGCTGAACGACGCCGCGGCGTTTGAAGAAGTCTGCTCGCTCGCGGACCGGATTCGCCAGCGGGACTGGTCGGCTGTTGAACCGGTGATCCGCAAATCGGCCCGGCTGCACATCGATCACATCACGCAGGGGGGCGATCCGTTCGAGGCGCTCGAGGCGCGGCCTCTCGACTTCGGACACTGGTCGGCCCACAAGCTCGAAGTGCTCACCGATTATCGCCTGCGGCATGGTGAAGCGGTCGGAATCGGCGTGGCGATCGACACTGTTTATTCCTCCCTGAAGCACGGGCTTCCGAAGGCCGACGCCGAGCGGGCGATCGATTGCCTCGCGCGGCTGGGGCTGCCGCTGAACGATGAATCGCTGGCCGATCCGCAGCCGCTGTTTGACGGGCTGGAGGAATTCCGCCAGCACCTGGGGGGCCGGCTGACGGTGACGATGCTCGAAGCCGTGGGGCGCAAGCTCGATGTGCACGAGATCGACCGCCCCGCGATGCGCGAGGCGATCGATAGGGTCCGCGAGCGCGGGAAACTGGAGACCGCTTACGAAGCCAGCACAGCCGTGTCGCGGGTCACCCGCACGCCGTAGAACTGCAGCAGCCGGTTCGCGCAGGTGCGGATCGCGGTTTCGGCGTCCACCTCTGGGAAGAACTCGGCCAACTGGCGAAGCGTGCTCTCGGGAACCTGCCGGCGGTCGGTCAACATCAGCCGGCGTTCGACGAGGTCGTCGAGGTCGGCCACCCATTCGGAGCCGATGACGAACCGGACAAATCCGCGCGGGAAGTGCGTCCCGGAGATCAGCTCGCGGTCGTGCGGCTCACGGATCGCCGCCAGGATGCTGCGGGTCCGGCTGCCGACGAGCTTGCCACAGGCGATGGCGGTCTCCTTCGAGAAGCCGGTCGCCGAGGCGACCTCGTTCCAGTACTGGTCGTTGGCCGCCACGTCCTGGCTGAGGCTGTCGGCTCCGGGAATCTGGCGATCGCGGGTCGACACGGTGCGGGGAACGCCCAGCCGGGCCATGATGCGGTCGGCCGTTTCTTCGCCGAGCGCCCGGCAGGTCGTCAGCTTGCCGCCGATCAGCGTGTCGATCGGGACGCTTTCGGTCACGGTCGATTCGATCCAGTGCCCGCGGGGGATCGATCCCGTTGTTCCATCGGCCTGGTATGGAAGAGGACGAACGCCGCTGTAGTGGGCATCAATGTCGTTCGCGGTCAGCTTCACGTCGGGGAAGACGTCGTTGACCATTTCGACGAGGTACTCGATTTCCTGCTGGGTCGTCACGGCCTGGTCGGGAGTCGTTTCGAACCGCTCGTCCGTGGTGCCGATGAGGACTGAATCCTCGAACGGGAGGATGAACACCAGGCGGCCGTCGTCGGCTTCGGCGTACACGGCTTCGCCGTTCAGCGCCTGCACTAGGGCTGGCTGATGCGTGAAGAGGTGGCTTCCCTTCGTGCCGCCGAAGAGGCGTTTGGTGGGGGCCGGCAGGTCCTTGAGGGTGTGATCGCCCCAGGCGCCGGTGGCGTTCACGATCGTTGATGGCGTGAGCTTCAGCGTTTCGACGGCGGAACCGGGCGCGGGATCCGTGGGCCGGAGTTCGACAACCCCGTTGACGAGCTTAGCCCGGTGATGGGTGAGCACCCGGAATTCGACCCCTTTCTCTTCGGCGGCGCGTCGGGCATCCTCCAGGACGGCCAGCGTGAATCGCTCGGGCCACAGCATCTGGGCGTCGTAATAGGCGGCCAGCCAGTGGAACCTAGAAGCGTCGACTTTCGGCCCGGCCTGGCCGACGCGCACGACCGAATGCGACGGCAGTCCGCCGCCGCGGGAGAGGAAGTCGTACATCCGCAGACCCATGCGGACGGTCTCCAGTCCACGTTCGCCGCCGAGCACTTTGGCGGCCTTCGCCCCGAACCCGGTGCGGGTGAGTCGCGTGAACTTGAGGCCCGCGGACATCAACCCGCCGAAGCGGCGACGGACCGGGATATAGAGTTTGACCGGCTTGACGTACTGGGGGGCCAGCTTCAACAGCCGGGCCCGTTCGTCGAGCGATTCATGAACGAGGGCGGTGTCGCCGTACTCGAGGTAGCGGAGGCCGCCGTGGATCAGCCGGGAGGACTTGGCGGTCGCGCCGAACGCGATGTCGAACTTGTCGACAATCCAGACGGGGACACCGTTGAGGGCCAGTTCGCGGGCGGTGCACGCGCCGTTGACGCCGGCGCCGAGGATCAAAACAGGTTTCTGGGACGACATTGAACAGGGAAAGCCGAAAGACAGACTGGACGGCTGAATATTAGTCGACCGCGTCGCGCGTATCGCCCGATTTCAGCGGCCTGCCCAGAAAAACCGGGGCTTGGTCTCGCATGTGGCCTGGCAACGACGTCCGCCGACGCCCCGGCCTCTGGACCGGGCGGGCTTCCCCGCAGGGGGACGTGGGAGCAAACGGGTGGAAGCCGTGCAGCCCTGGAATACGCCGGGATCGCTAACGCTGCCGATCCCGGTTCGCGCCTGCATTCGGCCGGCCCCCGGGCTTCGTCACGCCCTTCGCATCGGCCAGTTCTTTCGGCTCGAGCGTTCGTCCCTGGTCGTTCGTCTCCTCGATCCATTTCTCCAGCACGCCGCGGAGTTCCTTGAGCTTCGCCGCGTGGATCGGGTCCTTCGACTCGGCCAGGTTCTTGATTTCGTGCGGGTCGGCCTCGAGGTCGTACAGTTCCTCAGCCGGCATCGTCGGCTGGCACAGGAACTCCTGGGCCGGCGTCAGCTTCCCCTGGGCGTGCAGTTCTTTGAGGAGGTTCCACACCGGGTAGCTCCGCTCCTTGTAGTCGTTCGTCTGGAGGAACGGCCGCTCGGGGGTGAAGTTGCGGATGTAGCGATACCGTCCGTCGCGAACGGTCCGCAGCCGGAACACCGTTTCATCGCAGCGGTCGCGGGCTCCGAAGGCGTACTTCCGCGCGGGCTCGGCCTTGTCGCCGAGGAAGACCTGCCCCTGCATCCCCTTCGGCTTGTCGGTCCCGCCGAGCGCCAGCATCGTCGGCGCGAGATCGATCGATTCGACGAACCGGTCAGTGACGGTTCCGGCCTTGTAGTCCGCGGGAGCAGCGACGCCGGCCGGCCAGCGGATGACGAGCGGCACGTGCAGGCCTTCCTCGTAACAGAACTGCTTGCCGCGGACGTGCGCCTGGCCGTGATCGGCCGTGAAGATGACGACCGTGTTCGACGCGAGCCCGTCCTTCTCGAGCTGTTCGAGAATGAGCCCGACTTTGCGATCGAGCTCGCTCGCGGCATCGAGGTACTGCGCCCAGTCTTTCCGCGTGACTTCATGATCCGGATAATACGGCGGGATCTCGACCAGCTTCGGATCGGCCTTCTCGGGCGCGTGGAACTTGCGGTGCGTCTCCTGGAAGTTGATCTGGGCGACGAACGGCTGATGCGACTTGAGGTCGCTCCAGCGGGCCGAATCGAACGGCTGCTTGTCGTGCGTGAAGTTCCAGTCGGTCTTTCCGCTGCCTTTGAATCCGAACGACTCCGGCAGATCGCGGACGTTGGCCGTGAAGTATCCGGCGTCGCGGAACCAGTTCGTCACGACCTTCACGCCGGGCGGAAGCTGGTAGCCGTCGTCGCGATGCGACCGGTGGTTATGAGCGCCGATCGTCGTCTGGTACATGCCCGTCATGAAGGCTGACCGACTGGCCGAGCAGACGGGGGCCGTGCTGTACGCCCGCGTGTAGTGCATGCCGGAGGCCGCGAGCGCATCGATGTTCGGGCTGAACACCTGCTTCGTGCCGTAGCATCCGAGTTCCGGACCGAAATCCTCCGCGACCAGCCACAGGAAATTCGGCTTCTCGGCTGCACTGACATTTGCGGAACACGCGACCACCAATGCCGCCACAAACAGCATCGCCAGCCACCCGCGGCCAAAGGAGGCCAGGATCCCGCCGATGCGATCGGCGGGCTTTGATGTCCCGATGAACATGTTGAACCGTGTCATCGTGTTCTCCCCTCGACAGAGAATCGATCGTCAATCGTGCTGCCGCGTCCACAATCGCTCGCGCGCCTTCCGGGCCATCTCTTCGGCCAGCTCGGGAGTTTCGGCGACGGCGGTCAGGTGACCCATCTTCCGGCCGCGACGCGGCTCGGCCTTGCCGTACAGGTGCAGCTTCACGTTCGGCATCGCGAGCACCGCGCCCCAGTTTGGACCGCCGGGGGCTTCCCACACATCACCCAGCAGGTTCGCCATCGCCGCCGGGCGCAGCTGCTCGGTCGATCCCAGCGGCAAACCGCAGACCGCGCGCACCTGCTGCTCGAACTGGCACGTCCGAAACGCATCGATTGTCAGGTGACCGGAATTGTGCGGCCGCGGAGCGAGCTCGTTGACGACCAGCTGCCCGTTCTTCCGGACGAACATCTCGACGCACAGGATCCCGATCGCCTCCAGGCCTTCCATGATCTGCCGGCAGATCAGCACCGCCTGCCCGCGGGCTTCCGTAGTGAGGACGGACGGCGGGCAGATGGAAACGTCGAGGATGTGATTGCGGTGAATATTGTGAATCGGCCCATACACCCGAAAGTCGCCGTTCTGACTCCGCACGCCGATCACCGACAGCTCACGCTCGAAATCGATGATCCCTTCCAGGACCCCTTCATCGGTGGCGAGCGACTTCCACGCGGCCGCCAGGTCATCAGTGTGGTGAACGCGGACCTGGCCTTTGCCGTCGTACCCCCACGAGGCTGTCTTCAGGATTCCCTGCCCGTCGATCCCCGGTTTTGTGATCGCGCTGACGAGATCGGCTTCCGACCGGACGATGGCGAACGGCGCCGTCGGAATTCCCTGCGACTGCAGCCAGTTCTTCTCGCGTGTGCGATGCTGGGCGGTGAGCAATACATTCGCCCCTGGACGCACCGGGGCAAACTTCTCGATCGCATGGACGGCGGAGACCGAAACGTTCTCGAACTCGAGCGTCACGACGTCGCATTCCTCGGCGAACTTTGCGAGGAGCTCGAAATCGTCGTACGCGCCGACCCATTCGCGATTGGCCACTTCACCGGCCGGCGTGTTCTGGTCGGGCGAATAGACCTCGACGCGATAGCCGAGCCGCCGGGCTTCGATGGCAAACATGCGGCCCAGCTGACCGCTGCCGAGGACGCCGAGCGTGGCCCCGGGAAGGATCGCGTTCATAGCGCGGCGTCCTTCAATACGTCCTGCGTCAGTTTCGCGTGGTACTCGTGCAACTTCGTCCGCAGCTCCGGCCGTTCCGCAGCCAGCATCCGGACCGCCAGGAGCGCCGCGTTTTTCGCCCCGGCCTCGCCGATGGCCAGCGTGCCCACGGGGATCCCGCCCGGCATCTGCACGATCGACAGCAGCGAGTCGAGACCGCTGAGCGCCTTGCTCTGCACTGGCACGCCCAGCACCGGCAGCACCGTCTGCGATGCCACCATCCCCGGCAGGTGCGCGGCGCCGCCGGCCCCGGCGATGATCACCTTCAGACCCCGCCCTTCGGCCGACTTCGCATACTCGTTCATGCGGTCGGGCGTGCGATGGGCCGACACCACCTGGCATTCATGCGGCACGCCGAACTGCGTGAGGATCTCTGCAGCGGCCTTCAGCGTCTCCCAGTCGGAGCGACTCCCCATGATGACGCCGACGAGCGGCGATTCGGCGTTGGACATGTCAGTTCTGCTCAAAAGTTGCGATCAGCCGCGATGATATTGCGACCGCTCGCGCAGAACCAATGACCGGCTCCACGATTGCAGCAAGCGACCTCAGATCACTCCGAGGCGAGAAGAAGGCCGTGGTTCAACCCGCCTCGGGCTTTGGCTGAACATCCCGGAATCGCAGCTGCGGTTTTTCGATCGTGACGACCGTGTACGGCGGGATGCTGCGAGTCAGCGAGACGCTGGCTCCCACCACGCAGTTGGCGCCGACCGTGGTATCGCCGCCGAGGACGGTGGCGTTGGCGTAGATTACGACGTCGTCGTCGATCGTTGGGTGCCGCTTGCTGCCGCGGACGAGGTTGCCGTCTTCGTCCTTGGCGAAGCTGAGCGCGCCGAGGGTCACACCCTGGTAAATCTTCACCCGCGAGCCGATCTCGCACGTCGCGCCGATCACGACGCCGGTGCCGTGGTCGATGAAGAACGAGGGGCCGATCTTCGCGCCGGGGTGGATATCGATGCCGGTCAGCTTGTGGGCGTCTTCGGAGATGATCCGCGGGATCAGGGGAACGCCCTGGCGGAAGAGCTGGTGCGCGATGCGGTAGCTCATGATGGCCTCGAGGCCTGGGTAGCAGAAGATGATTTCATCGAGCCCAGACGCGGCCGGGTCGCCGTCGTAGGCGGCCTGCACATCGGTTGAGAGCAGACGACGGATCTCGGGGAGCGCCTCCAGGAAGCGAACGGTTTGCCGCTGGCCTTCGGCTTCGAAGTCGCGGAGTTTTTCGGATTCGCAGCAGTCGCTGTGGAGTTCGTCGCTGCCATAGCGGATGGCGCGGGCGATCTGCTGGGTCAGGCGGTCATGGAGCGAATCGATCAGGTCGCCGACGAAGTAGGTGACGTTCCCCAGGTGCAGGTTCTGGCGGCGGCGGTAGCCGGGGAAGAGGAGTTCCTTGACGTCCTGGACGATCCCGACGACGTCAGCCACGTTCGGCAGCGGGCAGTGGCCGAGGTAGTTGATCGACCGGTGCTCGAGGTAGCTGTCGACGAGCCGGTCCGTCAGTTGGCCGAGCTCTTCCTTGATGCGGAAATCCGTCGCCATGAGATGAGGTGCTCCCGCGCGAGGCGGCATCCGTTGTGAAGGCCTGCCAGGGCGACGAGGACGCCGGGGGGCGACCGGCCGAATCCGCCAGTCGCCCGGGAGCGGGGACACCATGTCCCCCGGAAAAGTTCCCCCTGCCTGCCTTGATTCTACGACCCGTGCCTGAATGCCTTCAAGCACTTGGGGAATCGTCCACCAAGAGCGCCCGAGTTGAATCGGAATCACGCCCGCCGCCGCCCGTTGGGCTGCCGCAGGGGAGGCCCGAACGCCAAACCGCGGGGGAAAACCCGCCGACGGCAAAACTTCTCTGGCACCGTTTCGCACATGCCCGCAACAATAAGAAGATGGACACTCGCAGTTGGAAACTCTGGACTGGCTGTGTCCGCGACCTGTTTCTGATCGCGGTCGGGCTCGGGGTATCGACGTCGGCTGCCGTCCTTGCGGCGCCGCCTGCCTCCTCGACCGTCCCGTCGCTTCTCAAACGGCTGTCTGACCCGCGGTTTGAAGTCCGCACCGCCGCTGAACGCGACCTGACGCACCTGTCGGCCGGCGACATCCCCGCGCTCGAGCAAGCCGCCACGGGAGACGCCGAGCATGCGGCGCGGGCCGTGTCGCTCCTCGAACGCCTGTACGTGGGCCAGACCTCCACCGAGAGCCAGCAGAATCCGGCCCGGGCGGCGGTCCTGTCGTCGCTGGATGCCATGCTCACGATCCGCCGCGTCGGAGACTTCGGCGAGACTGATCTCACGAAGGCGGCCGAGGCGGGCCTGGAGCGTCTGGCCGAGGGGGACACGCCTGCGGCCCCGTTGGCCCAGGCCGCCCTGACCCGACATGCTGTCCTCGCGGAGAACCGGGCGATCGCCACGCTGCGGCAGCTCGGAGCCCGGGTGATCTTCTCGGCCGTCCGCGACCCGATGCATGACGCCCTCAGCCAGCTTGCAGAAGGAGCTGACACCATCGCCGCCGATGCGCTCGCCACGGCCGCTCCGCTGGCTGTGGAGCACGTGTACATCCTGCGAAGCTGGAAAGGGGGGACGGAAGGGCTCGAGCACCTCCGTCGACTCCGCGTCACGGCCGGGCTCCAGCTTTATCTGGTCGATGGCTGCGGGCTGAAAAGCGATGACGTGCTGCCGCTGAAGGCGACGATTCCCGGACTCTCACCCATCGAACGCAGCGCGGCGACGCTGGGTGTCCGCTGGATCGGATACCAGCTTTCCGAAGAGATTGGGTGTGAAATCGCCGGCGTCACCGAAGGCCTCGCCGCCGACAAGGCTGGCCTGCGAAGCAACTACATCATCACCAAGGTCGACGGCGACCCGATCCGGACGTTCGACGACGGCACCTCCAAGTCACTCGTCCATCGCCTCCGCGACTGCGGCCCGGGGGACACGGTGACGCTGACCGTCATGAAAATGATGAACGGCCCGGAGCAAGACATCCTGGTCACGCTCTCCGACTGGTCTGAAGTGCCGGACGTCCAGGTCATGGCCTACGCCCGCTGATCTTTCAGTACTCAGGTCCGAGTCCCCGGCTTCTCCGGATTCTGTGCCAGCTGCATGCTTCCTGATTGTGGGCGGGCCGCATCTCCGGCACACTGGCATCGCGGCCCGATTCCCCCATCAGACCTGTCGCGACCATTCAGCGTCGTGATCGCACTCCAATGCAGCTCGATCGCATCGGTCCTTACAAGCTCGTCCGAGAACTCGGCGCCGGCGGCATGGGGACCGTCTATCTCGGACTCGATGAACGAAACAACGGCGCGCAGGCGGCCGTGAAAGTGCTCCCGGCTTCGATGGCCCGTGAGACCGGTTTCGTCGCCCGGTTCACCCGGGAAATCGATGCGATGCGGACCGTTCACGGGCCGAACATCGTCGAGCTGCTGGATGCCGGCGAAGACGCCGGCACCTGGTATTACGCGATGGAGTTCGTCGACGGCGAAACGCTGACCGAACGACTCGTCCGCGAGAAACGCATCCCGTGGCGGGAAGTCATCGATATCGCCATCCAGATCTGCAAGGCGCTGAAGGCCGCTCACAACGCGGGCGTCATCCACCGCGATCTCAAGCCTTCCAACCTGCTGCTGTCGAAAGACGGAACGATCAAGCTGACCGACTTCGGCGTGGCCCAGGTCTTTGCCAGCGGCAAACTGACGGCCACCGGCGGCGTGATCGGAACGGTCGAATACATGTCGCCCGAGCAGGCGCAGGGCAAACGCGCCACCAAGCAAAGTGATATCTACGGCCTCGGGGCCGTCATGTACGTGATGCTGACCGGGCGACCTCCGTTCACCGGCAAGACCGCTCTCGACATCGCCCAGAAGCACAAGTACGGCCAGTTCGACAGTCCCCGGCGGATCGTCCCGGAGATCCCGCATTGGCTGGATGAAATCGTCTGCAACTGCCTGCAGAAGAAGCCGGAGGACCGCTACCCGGACGCCTACGTCCTCCAGCTCCGCCTGCAGGAGATCCCGAAGAAACTGCAGCTCGCCCAGGGTGACACCGGGGGCGGCTCCGGGTCGACCGCCGCCGGACCGAGGACGTTCAACTTCGACGGGGCCGGCGCCGACGACGTGACCCAGGGGGACGCCGTTCTCAGCGGCGATGCACCGGTCGGCGGCACGCTGATGCGGGACCTGGTCAAAGGGCATCTGGACAAGAGGACCAGCCAGACGCCGCTCGAGAAGCTGTTCGACAACACCTGGGTGCTGGTGCTGGTGCTCGCGGTCGTCATCGCGGCCGGTTTCCTCTGGCTGCAGTCGCGCCGCGTCTCTCCCGACCAGTTGTTCGCCCGCGGCCAGTCACTGATGAACAAGGCGGCCGGCCCTTCCTGGGAAGAGGCCCGCCGGGAGGTGTTCGAGCCGCTGCTCGCGCTCGACCGGGAGACCTGGGAGCCGAGGATCGCGCCCTATCTCGACCAGCTCGCGCTCTATGATCTGCGGCAGGAATTCCTGAGCCCGCGCAGCCTGAAGGAAAACGCACCCCCGAAGTCGGACGTCGAACGCATTCTGCGGCGGGCCTGGGACGAACGGCGGCGGGGCGAACTCGCCTCCTCACGCGAAACGCTGAACTCGCTCAAGACGATCGCCGTCGGGTCACCGCAGGGTGAAACCCTGGCGCCGCTGATCGACGAGCTGCTGGCGACCCTGGGACCGGCCGAGAAGATCATGCAGGAGAACGGGCGTGAGTTGCTGGATGGCGCGGTCACGCGCGCCCGCCAGTTTTCCGCGGAGGGCATGACGCCGCAGGCCCGCACGGTCTGGACCAGCATCGTCAATCTCTACGGCGGCAATCCCTCGGCCGCGAAGGAAGTCGCGGAGGCCCGGGCGGCATTGTCGGCTGTTCAAGAAGAGACCCCGTCCGCTACAGAGTCGATCCCAGCGCCCGAAACGAATCCGGAACTCTAAAGACACCGATCGAACGAATGTTCTCTCCGACCGACCTCAAGGCTCACATCCGCAGCATCAAGGACTTCCCGAAGCCCGGGATCATGTTCCGCGACATTACGCCGCTCCTGGCGTCGCCGGCGGCGTTTCGTGAAGCGATTCGCGTGCTCGCCGCGCGGTACCGCAGCCAGGGAGTGACGGCCGTTGCCGCAGCCGAAGCGCGGGGGTTCATCTTCGCGGCCCCGCTGGCGCTTGAGTTGGACGCCGCGTTTGTCCCCGTCCGGAAGCCGGGCAAGCTGCCCTTTGATCGCCGGGCATTCCAGTACGACCTGGAATACGGCAGTGATTCGCTGGAAATGCATGTCGATGCCGTGAAGTCGGGCGACCGCGTACTCCTCGTCGACGACCTGCTGGCCACCGGCGGCACCATGCAGGCCTGCGCCAAGCTGGCCGAACAGGCGGGGGCCCACGTCGTCGGCTGCGCGTTCGTGATCGAACTGACGTTCCTGCCGGGCCGGAAGAAGCTGGACGGCTACGACGTGTTCAGCCTGATTCAGTACCACGACGAGAATTGAGATCGCACCGGGGCGCGCAGGCCGATTTAGTGCCTATCCAAATACCGATTGGGAGACCTGACGGTCGGCCGGAGTGGCACGGTCAGGAGACCGTGCCACAACAGCAACTTGGATCTGACTGCCAGACCTACTTCGCCCACTTCCAGCCGGTCTCCACGCCGCGCAGATTCTGAATCCGGTCGCCGGGCCACTTTCCGCCGCACAGCGAAACGATCGTGTCGGCCGACATCTTGAGCGTATCCTCCTGCGACTCCACATCGAGACCCGCCACGTGCCCGGCGAGCAGCACGTTCGGAAGCGTCAGCAGCGGGCTCGACAGCGGGAGCGGCTCGACTTCGAACACATCCAGCCCGGCGCCCCGCAGATGGCCCGACTTCAGGGCGTCGCACAGGGCCGCCTCGTCGACGAGCGCTCCGCGGGCCGTGTTGATCAGCACCGAGCCCGGCTTCATCCTGGCGAACCGGGCGGCGTTCATCATGTGCTTTGTCTCGGGGATCACCGGGCTGTGGAGAGAGACGTAGTCTGATTTCTCCAGCAGGTCGTCCAGGGACGTCAGTTCGATCCCCCACTGCTTGACGAACTCCGCGTTCGGCCGCGGCTCGAAGGCCAGCACCTTCATGGCCAGTCCGACGGCCCGCGTGGCGGTCGCCTGTCCGATTCGTCCCAGCCCGACGATTCCGATCGTGCTGCCCATCACGCGCGGGCCGGCCGCGCGAACCCACTTCCCAGCCCGCACGCCCTGATCCTGTGCGGGAAACCCGCGGGCCACTCCCAGCAGGAGCGCCATCGCATGTTCGGCCACCGCGTGGTGATTCACGCCCGGAGTCGTCGCGACCACGATGCCCAGACGGTTGCAGGCTTCGAGGTTGATGGCGTCAAACCCGACTCCGGTCCGCGCGATCACGCGGAGGTCCTTGCACGCCTCGAGGACCCGCGGCGTGTATGGCTCCGACCCCGCCACGATCGCGCAGCACCCCTCGAGCTCCGTGATCAGTTCGTCTTCCTTCCAGAGGTTCCGCGAGCGGTTGCCCGGCAGCACTTCGAATCCGGCCGCTTCCAGGAGCGGAAAATGAGGGCCTTCATCGGACGACAGGGCGGTGATGCGCACGCGAGGCTTCATGCAAAGTGCTCGTCAGGATTCGAGGATGCCGGGCCGGAAGTGAGCCGGCGAGGCTATCACCGTTCAAGGACCGCCGCAAATCGATCATTGGGAGGCCGCGGGCTGCGTTCGCTCCATTGCCAGTCGACGCTTCGATGTTTCCGGGCGACTCCTTGTTCCGGTCGTACGGGCTGGCGGGCCGATCCAAAATCCGGGCAAGTGAAATTTGACCGCCTTCACCCGCGACCTATGTTTGAGCGTCAACCGGCCGGCCACCTGCGGGTTCGCCGCGGACGCCTCAAACGCGTTCACCGCTTGATCTTCATCCAATTGAACTACGGCGCGGCAAGGAAAGCTGGGAGCTTTGAGGGGACCTTGCCGCGCCGTTTTTTTTTCTTCCGACGCGCACTCTTGGCGTCACACTGAGCAACCTGGGCAGGCCGTTCCGAAAACGCAGGTTTTAACGGCAGCCTCTGTCTTCCGGCCGCCGATACTCCCGATGGATGCCTTTGCGCCCTCGGTCGGCCTATTCCCCCGCGGTGTCGCTGAGTCATCGCTGGCTCTGCCAGTGCGCGACCGGGTCACCAAGCGGGAGACGTTACACGGATGGACGGCAGGCCGTTCCGGATTGCAGCGGCGGGGTTGGGCACGGCGCTCATTGCGAGCATCGTGGCCGGCGTCTCCCATTTCCGGACGGAATCGCGCCTCCTCGCACAGTCGCAAGCGGTCTCCATCCCGGCCGACTCGATCTCGATCGCGCTCTCCCCAGCTCCCGATGCCTTGACTGTCCCGGCCTGGAAGGCCGACGAGGCCGTCGCGAACACTCTTCCCGACCGGTCGGGCCGCTCTCACCGGCCGGGAGCCAGCGTCGCTTCTACGGTTCGCCGCAAGAAGGAATTCGTCGAGCTGCCGCCGCCTCCCGAGTTCCTCGATGAACCCGAACAGGCCGCTCCGATCGCCGCTGCTCCGCGCCACGTCCGCAGCCTCGACACGACAACCGACCAGCGGCTCCTCGCGGAACTCACTTCACTACGTCGCGAGTTCGAGCAGGCGACCCGACACCAGCGGCTGGAACACGAACTCGAGCGCGACCGGCACGCCCGTGAACTGGCCGCGGTTGCGACCGAGCACCGCCTGGCCGAACTCAAGGCGGAGCTGGATGAAATGAAGGCGTCCCAGCTCGACCGCCGCGTCGCGATGCTGCAGACGGAGCCTCCCCCGCCGCTGTTCGATCGCCCGCTCCCGCCGGCCGAGGCACCACCCGAAACTCCCGCGCCCGCGCCCTTCGAACCGCAGCCCCAGCCCGCGCCGGCCGTTGAGGCCAGTGATTCGAACAGCCCCGGGCACTTCGATTTTCACTTCGAGAAAGTCCATTTGCATGCGGCGCTGGCCCATGTCGGCCAGCGCGGGGCAATGAATCTCGTCGTCAGCCCGGAAGTGACCGGCGAGATTACCGCCGCCTGGAAGAACATCACCCCACATGAAGCGCTCGAAGCGATCCGTCTCGCACACGGCCTGACTGTCCAACCGCAGGGGACGTTTGTCCTCATCTCGAATGCGAAAGACGAGAAGGGCCGGTCGCAGACGTCCAAGAACACCCTCGTGCAGATGTTCCGGCCGCTGTACATCTCGGGCCGCGATCTCCTGCCGCTGATTGAACCGCTCCTCACGCCCGACATCGGCCGCATCTCCGTCACGCCGCCGCAGTCGACGAACGAAAGCGGCCGCGTCGGCGGCGGAGATTCGCTGGCCCAGCCTGATGCCCTGATCGTCGTCGACTTCCCCGAGGTCATCGAAGTCGTCGAGCGGACGATCGCGGAGATCGACGTCCCCGCTCCGCATGTGGAACTCGAAGCGACGGTTCTCGACATCCAGCTTTCAGGCCGTGTGAAAAACGGCGTGGCAGCGCTGATCGCGAGCGGCGAGTTCAGCACGCGCCCCGGCTTCGTGAGCCTCGATGACCCGCGGCCGATCCCCTGCGACTCCTGCTGCCAGACCTGCGACATGTCGTGCGCGGACGTGGTCGAGAAGCTGAAGCTGTGGACTGACGTCAAACTCGTCTCGAACGCCCGGCTGCTGGTGCTCAACAAGCAGCCCGCGGAGCTCAGCGTCGGTTCTGAAAGCGTCTGCCTGCTGCCGCATGGCGGGACAATGCCGACGGCCGCCGTGGACGGCGGCATGCGGCTGTTCGTCCGGCCGTTCGTTTCCGCCGACCACCTGGTGCGGCTTGAAGTTTCGCCGGAAGCCGTGACTTCGCGGTCGCAGCCGATGAACACGCGTCGCGGGACGTTCGCGTCGGTCGCCACGAACGTGGCCGTGCCGAACGGCGGGTCGCTGGTGATCGCCGGCCTGAACGTCGATCAGTCGGTGGCCCCCAGTGCGATCTTCCAGGGGC
>Ga0247823_10002524_pt1 | contig 15039 bp, 14 predicted proteins | sample 13C_PalmiticAcid_2_FD_192426 | JGI IMG/M metagenome (GOLD analysis project Ga0247823, IMG submission 192426) | Soil microbial communities from agricultural site in Penn Yan, New York, United States - 13C_PalmiticAcid_Day30 | ecosystem: Environmental > Terrestrial > Soil > Agricultural land...
ACCGGTATCCGATGGAGCTCTCGGGCGGTCAGCGACAGCGCGTCGGACTCATGCGCGCGCTCATGCTCGAGCCCGAGCTGCTCCTGCTCGACGAGCCGCTCGGCGCGCTCGACCCGATGGTCCGCTACGAGCTCCAGCGCGAGCTCCGCGACGTGTTCGACGCGCTCGCGACGACGACCGTCATGGTCACGCACGATCTCGCCGAGGCGGCGTTCCTCGGCCACACGATCGTGCTCATGCGCGAGGGCCATGTCGTGCAGCAGGGCTCGATCGACGAGCTCCTCGGCTCCCCTGCGGAGCCCTTCGTCAGCCGCTTCATCACCGCGCAACGCTCGCATCTGGAGGCGCTTCGATGAGCCGCGCGATCATCATCGCGAACGCATTGTGCACGGCCGTTTTACTCGCAGTCGCCATGCTCCTGGCGAGCTGTACCCACGCGCGTGCGCAGGTCGTGCGCGTCGGCTCGAAGGCGTTCACCGAGGGCGTCGTCCTCGGCGACGTGCTCGCACGGACGGCGGAGCGCGCGGGCGCCGTGATGGAGCATCGACGGAGTCTCGGCGGAACGCAGATTCTGTGGAAGGCCCTCGTCCGCGGCGAGATCGATGCATACGTCGAGTACACGGGCACGATCACCGAGGAGATCCTCGCCGGCGCCGGAGCAACCGGACCGGCCGACGTTCGCGCCGCGCTCGCGCGTGAGGGAATCCGCATGAGCGCCCCGCTCGGGTTCAACAACACGTACGCGATCGGCATGCTCGAGTCGCGGGCTCGCGCGCTCGGGGTCCGGGCCATCGGCGACCTCGCGCGGCATCCGGAGTTGCGGCTCGGTCTGAGCAACGAGTTCCTCGATCGCCGCGACGGCTGGCCGGGCCTGAGCGCGGCCTACGGTCTCGGGTCGATGAGCGTGCGCGGTCTCGATCACGACCTTGCCTACCGTGCGATCGCCGCCGGCGAGATCGACGTCGTCGATCTCTACTCGACCGACGCGGAGATCGCGTACTACGGACTCCGGGTGCTCGCGGACACCGCCGGGTACTTCCCTCGGTATGAGGCCGTGATCCTCTATCGTGCGGCACTCGATTCGATCGCGCCGGCCGCTGTGGCAGCTCTCCTCTCGCTCGAGGGCTCGATCGACGAGCGCGCGATGATCGCGATGAACGCCGACGCGAAGCTGCGCAAGGTCCCGGAGTCCGATGTCGCGGCGCGCTTCGTCGACAGCCTGCACGCGTCGACTCCATCCGCGTCACGTCGGGACGATTCGACGAGCGCGTCGACGAGCCCGCGGTCCGGACGTACCGATACGGCCTCACAGATCGCCGAGCGCACCGTCGAGCACCTGGGCCTGGTCGGGATCTCGCTGTTCGCCGCGATCCTCGTCGGCGTACCGCTCGGCGTGCTCTCCTCGCGCGTACGCTGGCTCGGCCAGCTCGTGCTCGCGACGACATCCGTGATCTACACGATCCCGTCGCTCGCGCTGCTCGTCGTGATGATCCCGCTCTTCGGCATCGGCGCACTGCCGGTGCTCATCGCACTGTTCCTCTACAGCCTGCTGCCGATCGTGCGCAATACGTTCGTCGGCCTCGGCGGGATCGCGGCGCCGCTCGTCGAGTCCGCGATCGCACTCGGTCTCTCTCCACGCGCGCGCCTGCGGCGCGTCGAGCTGCCGCTGGCGCTGCCGACGATTCTCGCCGGCATCAAGACCGCCGCCGTGATGAACGTGGCGACGGCGACGATCGGCGCGCTCATCGGCGCCGGCGGCTACGGACAGCCGATCCTCACTGGCATCCGGCTCGACGACATGGGGCTGATTCTCCAGGGCGCGATCCCCGCCGCCATCATGGCGCTTGCCGTCCAGGGGCTCTTCGAGCTGCTCGAGCACCTCGTCGTCCCCCGCGGCATGCGTGTGTCGCCGCCGGCCGCACGCCGCACCTGAAACGGATCGAGCCGGGTCGCCCCGGCTCGATCACGCACTTCAGAAAAGGCGAACGCTCCGGCCGGCTATCTCGCCAGCGTCCATCGCGTCCCCTCCTTCGTATCCTCCAGCACGACTCCGATCTCCTTGAGACGATCGCGGATGGCATCGCCGGTCGCGAAGTCCTTGCGCGCGCGTGCCTCCTTGCGCAGCTCGATCAGCACGTCGACGAGCTCGCCGGTGAGCGCGCCGGAATCGGTGCGCGTACCCTGCAGCAGGTCGAGACCGAGGATCGAATCGACGAGCGCGATCGCGTCGACGTACGCCCGCACGACCGACGGCTGGGGCGTGCCCTCGGCGAGCAGCCGGTTGATCTCGCTTACGCCTTCGGCGAGGGCGCCCATGGCGAGCGGCGTGTTGAAGTCGTCGTCCATCGCCTCGAGGACGCTGGCGACGAACGCGGGGACCTCGGCGGCGCCTTCGTGGCCGTTCTGCGGCGCTATCTCGAGGAGACGGCCGATCGTGTTGCGAAGGCGGTTCAGCCCGGTCTGCGCAGCCGCGATCGCCTCGAGGTCGAACTCGAGCGGCGAGCGGTAGTGGCTCTGCAGGATGAAGTAACGCACCGCCAGCGGATCGAACTCCTCGATGAACTCCTTGAGGTTGCGCGCGTTGCCGAGCGACTTGCCCATCTTCTTGCCGCTCGTCGTCACGAGGTTGTTGTGCATCCAGTAGCGCGCGAACGGACGGTCGTTCGCGGCCTGGCTCTGCGCGATCTCGCACTCGTGATGCGGGAACTGGTTGTCGAGGCCGCCGCCGTGGATGTCGAAGGTCGCGCCGAGGTAGAACTGCGACATCACCGAGCACTCGAGGTGCCAGCCGGGGAATCCCCAGCCCCACGGCGAGTACCACTGCATGAAGTGCTCCGCATCGGCACGCTTCCACAGCGCGAAGTCCTGCGGCGCGCGCTTCTCGGGATTCTCGGCGATGCGCCCGCCGGAGAGCTGGTCGTCGGCCTGTCGGTTGGACAGTCCGCCGTAGGGCACGAAATCCTCGTTGCCCGGACGCACTCCGTAGGCGGCGACGTCGAAATACACCGAGCCGTTCACCTCGTACGCCAACCCCTTCGCGATCAACAGCTCGACCATCTCGATCTGCTGGCGGATGAAGTCGGTCGCGTGCGGCGTGTGATCCGGCTGCAGGACGTTCAGTCGCGTCATGTCCTCCCAGAAGCTCTGCTCGTAGGCGGCCGCAATCTCGAACGGCGAGCGGTTCTCACGCTTCGCCTGCACCTCCATCGGATCGTCGCCATCGTCGGAGTTGCCGGCAAGGTGGCCGACATCGGTGATGTTCATGACGTAGCGCACGTGCTCGCGACCGTAGCGGTACATCAGGTGCCGGCGGATCGTGTCGAACGAGACGTAGCTCTTCGCATGTCCGATGTGCGAGTGGCTGTAGACCGTCGGACCGCAGACGTACATGCGGACGAGGTCCGCGTCGAGCGGCTTAAACTCTTCCTTGGTGCGCGTCAGCGTGCTGTAAATGCGAAGCATCGTGGAATTGCGGGTTATCGGATTGCGGATTGCTCTGGGACAGTTAGTGAGCATCGGCCGTCGGCCGCTGCTCGTCGCGATGCTCGGCGTCGGCGGTGACCTCGTCGGAGCGCAGGAGCCGCAGCGCGTGCGGCAGCACCGGGAGGATCACCTCGAGACACTCGCCGACGGCCTTCGGCGAGCCGGGCAGGTTCACGATGAGCGTGCGGCCCGCGATGCCGGCCACCGCGCGCGAGAGCATCGCAAAGCGCGTGTGCTCCAGCGAGCGCGATCGCATCGCCTCGACCAGCCCGTCGGCACGTCGCTCGATGACGTCGAGCGTGGCCTCGGGCGTGACGTCGCGCTGCGCGAAGCCGGTGCCGCCCGTCGTCAGCACGAGACCGATCGACGCGTCGACGCAGGTGCGCAGAAGCGCCGCGATCGTCTCGCGCTCGTCGGCGACGGTCTCGCGACGGTCGACCGAGAAGTGCGTCCTGTCGAGCATCGCCTCGATGGCGGGACCGGACAGGTCGTCGCGCTCCCCTTTCGCCGAGCGGTCGCTGACGGTGATCACGGCAACGGAATGGCTCACGGTGTCTCCTGATCGTCTTCGTCGATGCGATAGCGATACGCGAAGAGCGTAACCGCGCCGTCCAGGTTCTTTGAGGCCTCACGCATGAGCATCCCTTCCGTTCCTCGCGATGCCGCCTCGAGCGCCGTTCGGAGCGCCGGCGGGATCGGAAGAAGAATCCCAATCTGCGTCAGCCGACCCCGTGCGGCCTCGCAGCCGTGCGACAGCCCGATGCGCACCGCGACGCGATCGCCTTCGACGTGATGGAACGCGAAGCTGCGGAGCATGTCGCTCTCGAAGGCGTATTCGCACTCGGAGCCTCCCTCGATCAGCGCGACCAGTTCCGCGGTCGTGCGCGGGCGGATCGTCTTGCCGCGAATCTCCTCGATGCGTCGCTGCACCAGACGGTCGCCGAGCAGCGCGGCGAGCACCTGCTCGTCCGGGAACAGATCGGTCAGCGAGACCTCGCGCCCGATCCCATCCTCGCCGTCACCGGGAACGATTCCCTCGCGCTCGGTGCGCGCGAGATCGAGCGCCACGTAGCTCGTGTGCACGCTCGGGTGCGCGGCGCCGCGGCACGAGAGGTACTGCAGCCGCTCGAGGCTCACGATGGACCCTACCACCGATCGAAGCTGAAGATGGTACTCGAGAGTGCAGGCCCCATAGGCCGTGTCGGCGACGTCGTCCGATTCGACCGGAGTGCCGGCGTCGGCACTGGCTCGGTCGAGTGCGGAGCGGATCGACAGAACCCGCTCCCCGGCGGCGTTGTCGACGACGATGTCGCGCCACGTCCACTCGATGGCGTAGCCGCCGCTGCGGCCGACCCAAAAAGTGTCCTTCGGAGCCGCCGACGTATCCGCGACCGTCGTGTGTGCTTCGATGAGGGTGCGCGCCGGCTTGACGGCCGGCGATCGCTGTGCGGCGTCGCCTGCTCCGTTGCCGCAGGCGACGACGCCCACGAGAGCGACCAGGATGACGGAGCTCGCAGACAGCCTCATGCGCCGCCCTCGTAGCGCTCGAGCTTGAAGGTCTCGCCGAGGTAGTGCTTGCGCACCTCCGGATCGTTCGAGACGTCCTCGGCCGTGCCGCTCTTGAAGATGGATCCGTCGATCAGAATGTACGATCGATCAGTGATCGTCAGCGTCTCGTGGACGTTGTGATCGGTGATGAGAATGCCGATGTGCCGGTCGCGCAGACGGCGGATGATGTGCATGATGTCCTCGACGGCCAGCGGATCGATTCCCGCGAACGGCTCGTCGAGCAGGATGAACTTCGGGCTCGCCGCGAGCGTGCGCGCGATCTCCGTGCGGCGACGCTCGCCGCCGGAGAGCATGTATCCCATCTGCTTGCGGATGTGCGTGATCGAGAATTCCTCGAGCAGCTCGTCGACGCGCTCGCGACGCTGGCGTCGCGGATAGCCGATGAGCTCGAGGATCGCCATGATGTTCGCCTCGACCGTGAGCTTGCGGAAGACCGACGCCTCCTGCGGCAGATACCCGATGCCGCGGCGGGCGCGCCGGTACATCGCGATGTTGTCGATGCGACGCTCATCGAGAAAGACGCGTCCCTCGGTCGGACGCACCATGCCGACGATCATGTAGAAGGTCGTGGTCTTGCCCGCGCCGTTGGGACCGAGCAGTCCGACGACCTCGCCCTGGTGCACCTCGAGCGAGACGTCGCGGACGACGCGGCGCTTCTTGTAGCTCTTGACCAGGTGCTCGGCGCGCAGAATCGAGCTCGCACCGTCCTCCGGAGATTCGGCCGCCGGGACGGTCGCGTGGGGCTCGGCCGCGATGGTCGCGGACTTCCTGGTTTTCTGGCTCATCGGCGTGGCCGGCGTTCGAGGGTGAGGCTCAGGTCGCGCGATGCGCCGTTGCGGGTGATCGTGAGCGCGAGCGTCGCGCCGACGCGCGACTCGGCGATCGCCATGAACGCGTCGTCGTCGTTGCGGATCGGCTCGCCGTTGATGCTCGTGATGACGTCGCCCGGCTGCAGGCCCGCCTTGTGCGCCGGCGAGTTCTGGATGATCTCGACGACGACGACACCGGAGTCGTTGGTCAGGCCGAGATAGCGGGCGAGCCTGGCGTCGAGCTGCTGCACCTGCATGCCGGTCCAGAAGTCGCGATCGATGCCGCCGGCCTTGCGCAGCTCGTCGGTGACGGTCTTGACGCGATCGACCGGGACCGCGAAGCCGATTCCGATCGAGCCCGCACCGGCGCTGCCCTGCGCGGTCGAATAGATCACCGTGTTCATGCCGATGACCTCACCGAGCGCGTTGAGCAGCGGTCCGCCGGAGTTCCCCGAGGAGATCGCCGCGTCGGTCTGGATCATACCGCGGTAGACACGGTTGTCCTGCGGACTGAGATCGACGTCGGTGTTCGAGACGACGCCGACTGTGACAGTCGGCTTCGAATTGATGTCGAATAATCCGAACGGGTTGCCGAGTGCGATCACCCACTCGCCGACCATCACGTCGTTGGAGCGACCGAGCTTCAGGTACGGAAGCTTCTCACCGTCGATCTTCAGCAGCGCGACATCGGTCGTCGGATCGGATCCGATGATCTTCGCCTCGTACTGCCGGCCTCCCATCGTCGTCACGACGATCTTCGAGGCGCGACCTGCGACGTGGTCGTTGGTGATGATGTAGCCGTCGGCGCTGATGAGGAATCCCGAGCCGAGCCCGCGCACCTCCTGGCGATACGTCCGCGGATGTCGACGTCCGAAGTACCGCTCGAAGAACGGGTCGTTGAACATGTCGTCGAGCGGATCGGTGTAGCTGCGGATCTCGGTGACGTTGATGCCGACGATCGCCGGCGAGGCGATCTCGACTGCACGCGTGATGCCGGTGCGGCGCGAGTTGGTGATGTCGTCATTGAGCCGCTCGTTGAGCGCGACCCGTCCGGCGCGTGCGCCGTTCGACGGGGCGTTGTCGGTGAGGGCATTGCCGTCCTGCTGCGCGGTGCATGCGGAGGCGATCAGACCGATGAGGAGAGCCGGAAGGATGCGAGCGTTCACGCCGGTCGTTCGATGGTTGGAAAGTGACTCGAAGATCTCCCGAGGTCGTCACGACGTCGAGGAGGAACTCAAAGATACGCTTCGACGATCGCTTGATGCGGTCTGTTGCAGCATGCGAGCGGGCGCGGCGTCGCGTTGTTTTGCCCCGGTGCCTGCGTTATCTTCGATGTTCATGGATAACCGCACCCTCCGATCGACCGTGTCCTCGCCTGATACCGCGACTCTCGTGTCCCCGGAAGCCCGCCCGATGATCAGCGTCGTCATTCCTCTGCTCAACGAGGAGGCCTCGTTGCGTGAGCTCGCCGACCGCCTCGCGCCCGTGCTCCGGCAGATGGCCGGCGAGGCGTGGGAGGTGCTCTTCATCGACGACGGCTCGACCGACGGCTCCTACGAGGTGCTGCGCGAGCTTCACGCGCGCGACGCGCGCTTCGGCGCGATCCGCTTCCGGACGAACTACGGCAAGTCCGCTGCCCTGTCGGTCGGCTTCGCGCGGTCTCGCGGGGAGTTCGTCTTCACGATGGACGCCGACCTCCAGGACGACCCGGCCGAGCTGCCGGCGATGCTCGAGATGCTGCGCGGCGGCTACGATCTGGTCTCGGGCTGGAAGCGCAAGCGTCACGACCCGTGGCACAAGACGATGCCGTCGAAGCTCTTCAACAAGGTCGTGCAGACGGTCACCGGCCTCGACATCCACGACTTCAACTGCGGACTCAAGGGTTACTGCAGCGAGGTGTTGCCGCACCTGAGCGTCTACGGCGAGATGCATCGGTACCTGCCAGCCCAGGCGCACTGGCAGGGCTTTCGCGTCACCGAGCTGCCGGTGCAGCATCATCCGCGCGTGCACGGCGTGTCGAAGTTCGGCATGGAGCGCTTCGTCAAGGGCTTCCTCGATCTGCTGACGCTCGTGCTGACGACGAAATACGCGCAACGGCCGCTGCATGTCTTCGGCACCGTCGGCGTCCTCGTGGCGATCGTCGGCCTTCTCATCGACGGGTGGCTGACCGTCGAGTGGTTTCTCGGCCGCACCTCCCTGACGAATCGACCGCTCGCGCTCCTCGGCGTGCTGCTGATCATCGTCGGCGTGCAGCTGGTTTCGATCGGACTCATCGGGGAGATGATCGCGAAGAACTCCCTGAGCAACGAACAGTATTCAATTCGCGAGACACTCGGATGAACCGTGCCCCCCTAACGCGCTCCGCCCTGCGCGTCACCCTCGCCGTCGCGGCGATCATCGCCCTGGTCCCTGCGCCCTCCGCCGCACAGTTCGATACCCGTCCCTCGCTCGGCATCCAGACGATGCTCTTCAACGGCGACAACCAGGCGCGGCGTCCGATCTCACAGGGGACCGACGTCATGCTGGCGTTCGGCGGCGGACTCTCGAGCGCGAACAACGGCATTCGCTTCGGTCTCGAGGTCGTGCCCGATCCCGAGGGCGTGCTGCGCTTTCCGATCGTCGCCGAGTACTACTGGTTCGACGGCAAGACCACGTTCGCGGTTCCCAGCAACAACCGTCGCGTCCAGCAGCTCCGACTGCACTATACCGCGAACATGTTCTCCGGCGGCCTGGGCGTGACCGCGTCGTTCTTCAACAAGGCCGTCGCCTCGCTGTACTTCAGCGCCGAGGGCCGCTTCAACTACTTTCCGTCGACGACGCTGACCTCGCGCCGCTTCTATCTCGACAACGGCGAGCTCATCGGCGCAGAGCGCAGCATCACGCCGGACACCGAGGCGCGCACGCGCATCGGCGCCGTGATCCGCATGGGAACGCAGGCCGACTTCTTCGATCCGGTGCTCCTGGACTTCACGATCGGCTACGGCGCGCTCAACCTCGGGATGAAGGACACCGATCCGGAGACGCAGCGGGATCTTCTGACCGCCGAGCCGACGCTCAACACCGCCGAGCGCACGCTCGGATTCATCACCTTCGGACTGTCGGCGATCTGGCGATTCTAGCCGACGTCGCGACGAGCGACTGCGCGGCGTAGACTATGCGCCATGCGGGTTCGTCTGCCCTGCACGAGCACAAGAGGAACCGACCACGCATGGAGAAGATCGAGACGCCGACCCGTGAGGGGATGCAGGCCCTCGTCGAGGCATCGACGACGCTGAGCGACGCCGCGAAGTACTACTGGGGATACATGTTCGGACTCGCCCAGGAGTTCATCATCCCCTTTCTCGAGTCCAGAAAGATCCCCGTCCGCGACGCGTCGATCATCGAGATCGGGTGCGCCGAGGGCGGCAACCTCTGCGCGATGAGCGAGGTCGGCGCGCGCGAGCTCGTCGGCACCGACATCGCCGAGCCTCGGCTCGAGAACGCGAGGATCATCGCCGATCTGCTCGGCCAGAAGATCACCTACAGCAGCCACGACGTCATCTACCAGCCCCCGTTCCGCGACTGGCTCGAGCACTTCGATCTGGCCCTTCTGCGCGACGTGATCGAGCATCTCGATGACGCCGAGGTCGCCCTGCGCAACATCCGCCAGGTGCTCAAGCCCAACGGCGTTCTCTACGTCACGTTCCCTCCCTACTACTCGCCCTTCGGCGGTCACCAGCAGACGCTCGTCAACTGGGCGTCGAAAGTGCCGTTCATGCACCTGCTTCCGGAGCGCGTGTTCGAGCGCATGATCGCCTCGGGCCGGCCTGCCGACAAGGTCGAGGTCCGACGGCTGCGTCGCATCCGCATGACGACGACGAAGTTCCGGCGCGCCGCGAAGAACGCGGGCTACTCGATCATCGACGAGAAGCTCTACTTCATCCGACCTGTGTACAAGATGAAGTTCGGTCTCAACCCGGTCAGCGCGAACATCGTGCGCTCGCTGCCGGTGCTGCGCGACGTCGTCGCGCTCGAGGCCGGCTATCTGTTGCGCAAGAAGGAGGCGTAGCGCTCAGATCTCCATCACCTGCTGCTCGAGATCATCGCCCGGCACCGGAGCTGCCGCGCGGCCGCGCATTGTCTCGACGAGCCGCTCGAGCACGTCCGCGGTCGACATCCCCGGCTCGACGTAGACGAACCGACCGGAATCGCGATAGCGATGGATGTAGCTCGCGATGATCCGGATCTCGGCCACCTCCTCACGCTCGACCTTCGGCGGCACCACCTTCCCATCGGCATAGACCGCCTCGACCAGCGGGCGCAGTCGCGCCAGCGGCAGCCTCCTGCCAACGATCACCTGTCGCGCAAGGCGTCCGTAGCGGATCATGAACATCTCGCGCTTCGTCGCATCCGGCGCCGGCAGCACGATGATCACGTTGTTGCCGTTGATCGAGTCGGCGACACGGCGGCGCCCGGTGAAGATCCGCCGGAGCTCGGCGATCCGATCGCGCAGCGTTGCAGCGTCCTCAAAGAGAAGCTTCTCGGCGTACTCCTGCATCCTGAGCTCGAGCCGGTCGACGATGCCATCCTCCGAGCCCGAGAGGAACGCCCGCACGCGGTCGACCTCGGTGCGGTACTGCGACTCGCTCTGCAGCGCGGCGCATGGCGCTCCGCAGCGGTCGATCTGATGATAGAGGCAGGGCAGCGTGCGCGCGTCCGGCTCGATCGCGCCGTCGCACTCGCGCAGCCCGAACAGATGCTGGATCGTGTCGATGACCAGGCCGGCGGCATCGCGCCCGTTGAACGGACCGAAGTACTCTGCGCCATCGGCCTCGATCTCCGCGGTGACCCCGACGGTCGGGTAGCGGTCGGTCGAGTCGATGCGCACGAAATGGTACCGCCTGACGCGCTTGAGCAGCGTGTTGTACTTCGGCTGGTACTCGCGGATCAGCCGCGCCTCCAGCAGTAGTGCCGCCAGCTCGGAGCCCGTCTCCTCCACCTCGATCGCCCGCACGCTGTTGACCATCTCCCGAATCTTTCGAGGATGCTCTGCGCTCGCGCGGAAGTAACTGCCGACGCGCTCGCGCAACGACTTCGCCTTGCCGACATAGAGCACGCCGCCGCGACGGTCGAGCATGCGGTAGACGCCCTGGGTCAGGGGTAGTGCGGCGACCACGGGCTCGAGCGCGCGAACGCCCTCGGGCAGCGCCTTCGCGCGCTCGACGTTCCGATACTGCAGGCGCAGCAGATCCGGGACGGTGTGGCAGTCGTGTTCGTCGGCGGCGATTTCGAGCAGGCGCGCGAGCACCACCGCAGTGATGCGGGCATCTCCCAGAGCGGTGTGGCGATCGCGGACGCGGACGCCGAAGAACCCGGCGAGGTTGCCGAGTGACCAGCTTCCGCGCGCCGGCAGCAGCCGTCGGGCAAGGCGCGCGGTGCAGAGCTTCGGCTGACCGATCGCGCCGAGCGCGTGCCGGCTGAACGCGGCCTGCAGAAAATTGAAGTCGAACGTCGCGTTGTGCGCGACGAACACGGCGCCGTCGCCGAGCCACTGCCGCACCACCGGAAAGATCTCCTCTCCCTTCGGCGCTCCGAGCACCCGCGCGTTGGTGATGCCCGTCATCCGCTGGATCTCGTGCGGGATGAACTGTTCGGGATTGACCAGCGTCCGCTTCTCGGCGACGATCTCCCCGGCGAGCAGGTAGACACACGCGACCTCGGTGATCCGGTTCTGCGCGGGCGACAGTCCGGTCGTCTCGATGTCGGTGACGATGAAGCGTGCGTCAGTGATCGGGAGCATGCCGTGCAGACGGATGAGGGGAAGCGTTGGTGCGGTCAGCTCACCAGGCAAGGCCGAGATCGAACGACAGGAGCGGACGGAAGCCGAACACCCGCTCGAGCGCCTCGTTGTCGAGCTGCCGGAACGGGGCCAGGTACTGTTCGCCGACGGAGAATCCGACCGCAAAACCCTCGATCGGCAACCACTGCCAGCCGACGGTCATTCCGAATCCGAGCCCGCTGGCGCGTATGTCGCGTCGCGACGTCAGCCACGCCTCGAGCCACGAGAGCTGCGCGCCGTAATGGAACCGCCACACCGCCTGCGACGCAGGATAGAACCGGTAGAGCGCCCCCGCACCGATGCCGCGCGGAAGGTGCGCGCCGATCGGTCTGTAGACGAACGTCACGAAGCCGCCGACGGCGTTGTGCCCGTCGACCGCGTGGACGTAGTGGACGCTGAGGTAGTCGACCGCAATGCCCGCCGGGTTGACGGCGAGGACGTTTCGCGGTGTCGGCCAGTCGAGACTGTCCTTCGGAAGCCGGAGCTGCGCGGTCGCCGTCGAGGCGACGAGGGCCAGGAGCGCGATCAGTTGGATGAGGATTCGCATGCCTCCACCACCGACAATATCCGAGCCCGCCAACAAGAAAAAGCCAGCACGGGTGTGCTGGCTTTCTATGTCGGAGCGGCGGGATTTGAACCCACGACCCCTACCACCCCAAGGTAGTGCGCTACCGGGCTGCGCTACGCTCCGAACGAGACGACAAAGATACATTATTCCGGCGTACCGGCGGCACGACCGAGCCGGGAAAGGAGGTGTTCGAGCGTCCTGCGGACCTGCAGCAGATCCTCGCGAAGGGCCTCCGGTTGTGCTCCGCCGCCTCCGGCCGGCGTCTCCGGCGCAGTCTCCGGCAGCACCGGCAGACCGTTCTCGTAGGTCAGCGTGTTGAGCACCTGGCGCGCTCCCTCGATCGTGAACCGCTGCTCGCGCGTCAGGCGCTTGATCAGGCGGATCAGCTCGATGTCCTTCTCGGTATAGGCCCGATTGCCCGCGCGGTTCTTCTGCGGACGAAGCTGCTCGAACTCGGTCTCCCAATACCGGAGCACGTACTGCTCGAGCTCCACCATGCGACTGACTTCGCTGATGGAGTAGTAGAGCTTCTTGATCTGGAGATCTTTCATTGCACACGGTGAGCGTTGGGCGCGGGCCAAACTAGGCATTCTCTTCACCGTTTGCAAACAACTCCAATCAGAGCACCACCGGACGCCCTCTTCTCTTCAGTGATACTTTAAGAGGGAACCCGGTCCGTGTCGATGGCCCTGCCGACGGAGTAGTACTTGAAGCCGCGCGCCACGAGGTCTTCGGATTCAAGGAGATTGCGGCCGTCGAACACAACCGGCTCTTTCAGGCTCGCCGCGATGCGATCGAGATCCGGATTGCGGAACTCGTTCCACTCGGTCAGGATCACGAGAGCGTCGGCGTCGCGGACGGTCTCGTAGGTGCTCGTGCCGTAGCGTACGCGATTGCCGTAACGCCGGCGGGCGGGCTCGATCGCCTCCGGATCGTAGGCCACGACCTCCGCCCCCGCCTCGAGCAGCAGGTCGATGATCGCGAACGCCGGGGATTCGCGGACGTCATCGGTGTTCGCCTTGAACGCCAGACCCCAGGCGGCGAATCGCCGGCCGGCGAGCGAGCCGTTGAAATGGCCGAGGATCTTCTCGAAAAAGCGCCGCGGCTGCTGCCGGTTCGCCCGCTCGACCGCCGAGATCACCTCGAGCGTCGAGCTCGACTCGTCGGCCGTGCGCAGGATCGCCTTGACGTCCTTCGGGAAGCAGCTTCCGCCGTAGCCGAGGCCCGGGAAGAGGTAGCGCTTGCCGATGCGGGAGTCGGAGCCGAGAATCTTGCGGATATCGTCGATGTCGGCGCCGAGATCCTCGCACAGGTTCGCCATCTCGTTGATGAACGAGATGCGCATGGCGATGAACGAGTTCGCGGCGTACTTGGCGAGCTCGGCGCTGCGCTCGGAGGTGACGTAGATCGGGTTGCCGCTGCGCACGAACGCGGAGAACAGGTCGGTCATGATCTCCGCGGCGCGCGGCGACGACGTTCCGACCACGATGCGCTCCGGCCGCAGGCAGTCCTCGACCGCAAAGCCCTCGCGCAGGAATTCGGGATTGGAGACGACGTCGAACGAGGCATCGGGCGCCGAGCGCAGAACGGCCTCGCGCACGCGCTCGCTGGTGCCGACCGGGACGGTGCTCTTGTCGACGAGCACGCGGTACCCGGCGCCGGGGTTCTCGGCCAGGATGCGCCCGATCGATTCGGCGACCCCGAGGATGTACTGCAGGTCGGCGGCGCCGTCGCCATCCGGTGGCGTCGGCAGGCACAGGAACACGATCTCCGAGGCGAGCACCGCCTGCTCGAGGTCGAGCGTGAAGCGGATGCGCCGCTCACGGATGCCGCGCTCGAGCAGCTTGTCGAGTCCCGGCTCGTAGATGGGCACCTCCCCCGCCTCGAGCATCTCGATCTTCGCGGGATCGATATCGACGCAGACGACCTGGTTTCCGGTCTCCGCGAGACAGACGCCCGTCACGAGCCCAACGTATCCGGTACCGACGACAGCGATGTTGTATGACATGTCAATGCACCTGCGAATCTGATTGCTGCGGGAGCGGGCTTCCCTGCGTCAATGCCGCGACGGCCAGATAGGCGGCCAGGAGAAACCCGGAGAGAACGAGCCAGACGGCGATCGTCTGCGTGTGGGACAAGGGGTTGACGATCCTGTCCCAAATATCGTAGAACAGCCTGTGAGGATCCGTGAGAACATCCCAGCTGTTCCACCGCAGGAACCGGCCCAGGTAGATGCCGAACGCGGCCAGACCGGTCGCGCCGACGACGAACGACCATCCGATGATCGGCGATGTCCGGCGACGAACGACCGACTGCACCAATGACAGCGAGACGAACCCGAGCAGCAGCCCCGTCCAGGCGCATGTGGCGATCAGCACGAGATCGAACCACAGCAGCGCCGACGGATGCTCGACGAGGTGGATGAGATCAGTAACGATGTAGGGAGCGTTCGGATAGAACAGCAGCCAGATGCCGCCGAGCGCCAGCAGGCCTGCGACGCCGCCGCGGCCGCGACGATCCCGGTCGTAGAGCGCGACCGCAGCCACCAGCGGGATCCACGCGAGCAGGAGATTCCAGAGCAAAAAGGCGAAGCCACGAGTGCCCGTGTACCAGACGCGCGCTGCAATCATCGCCGCGCAGAGAAACGACGAGCCGAGCAGCGCGATGTACACGGTGCTGCGGCGGGCCGAGATGACGAGGCGATCGATCATTGGTTGGTCTCCAGCTCAATGTTCGGACGCGGCGTCGTTTGCCGCGGCAATCTCCTGCAGACGCCGGAGGACGCTCTGCAG
>Ga0247823_10002525_pt1 | contig 15035 bp, 6 predicted proteins | sample 13C_PalmiticAcid_2_FD_192426 | JGI IMG/M metagenome (GOLD analysis project Ga0247823, IMG submission 192426) | Soil microbial communities from agricultural site in Penn Yan, New York, United States - 13C_PalmiticAcid_Day30 | ecosystem: Environmental > Terrestrial > Soil > Agricultural land...
CTCGAATCTGCTGCGAGAAGATGATCAGCGCGATGCCGCTGGTGAACCCGACGACGAGCGGGTGCGGGATGAACTTGATGACCGAGCCGAAGCGCGCGAAGCCCATGATGACCAGCATCACGCCGGCCATCATGGTCGCGATCGTCAATCCCGCGACTCCGTACTTCTCGACGATGCCGTAGACGATCACGACGAACGCGCCGGTCGGTCCACCGATCGAAACGCGGCTGCCACCGAGCGCGGAGATGAGGAAGCCGGCGATGACCGCGGTGACGAGTCCCTTCTCCGGCGAGACGCCGGAGGCGATACCGAAGGCGATCGCCAGCGGCAACGCCACGATGCCGACGATGAGGCCGGCGGCGAGATCGTCGAGGAACTGGCGGCGGGTGTAGCCGCGGAGCGTCGTCAGGAGCTTGGGCGTGTACACAGCGAGTATTGAATCGAGGTAGGCCCGTACGGTACGGATTGCACGAGGGATAATCCAGCCGGCGGCGTCGATCTTACCCGAAAATACCGTTGTAACAGAAGTTCGGTCGACTGCAGGTCGCCGGCGGCACGTGCGCCGAGCGTGTCGCCGATTTGCTTATCGTTGTCGTGACCAACCCCTGACAATCATGAGCCCCTCATCACTCGCCCGCCGCGCCTCGCTCGTCTGCACGTCCATCGTTCTTCTCATCCTCGCCGCCACCGGCGCGCACGCTCAGCCGCGCTATTCGGCCGGCATGTATACATGGCTGACCAAGGTCGGCGATACGGTCACGGTTCAATGGGTCACCGACGGTGAAGCGGGCGATGCAGCGACCCTCGAGTATTCGACCGACAGCATGCGAACGTGGGCGCTCGTGAGTTCTCTCCCGTACCAGGGCTTCGGCAACCACCGGTGGGTCGTTCCGGACGACACCACACGTTCCGCGTTCTTTCGCATCGCGGTCCGCGGCGTGACCATGGCTGTGAGCTACCGGTTCCTCATCAGTCGTGAACAGTTCGTGTTTCGACTGACGCTCGAGCCTCCGATCGTCGTCACCGACTCGACGGTGGACGTCGTCTGGTTCAACGACGTGATTCCCGGAGGGACGTACTTCCTCGATTACTCGACCGACAGTATCGAGTGGCACTTGATTGCGGGTCGTGCGATTTTCAAAGGCGAGTTGCGATACTCCTGGACCGTGCCACGCGACCCCGCACCGCGCGTACGCGTGCGCCTGCGGTGGGACGGTGAGTTGGCCCCACGCCCGGTACGCGGCATGACCGAGGCCTTCGAGATTCTCGGACGAGCCCCGGCATCGATCCGCGTTGCAGCCGCCTCGATCGCGCCCACGTATTACTTCGGCGACACGGCGACGGTGATCTGGTCAACGCTCTATCCTGACGAGCTCAGCGACTCGGTCGTCGTCGAATACGCCCGGACGCGCGGCGCATCGTGGGAGCACATTGCCACGCGCTCCTCGGCCAGTTCGCCCGACTCGGTTCGCTGGGGCGTACCGTCGGAGGCGACGACCTCGGGACAGATCCGCGTGCGAACGTCCGACGGCTCGGTCTTCGACACGACGCGCGCGACGCTGACGATCCGTCCCCAGCCGTACCTGCGACTGGTGCGTCCGAATGGCGGCGAGAGCTTCTACGAGGATTCGCTCGTTTGGGTGGTCTGGGATGCGATGAGTCTCGACGGTCAATACAACGTGGAGTTCTCGATCGACACCGGGAGCACATGGAGTTCGATCGTAGCGGGGCGTGTCGCACTCGATGGACTCGACTCGGTCGCCTGGAGCATTCCGCCGACGCCGTCGGCCGGTGTCCTGATCAGGATCTCGCATGATGAAGGAACGTTCAACGACACGAGCGACGGATCGTTTGCGATTCTGCTGATGCCGACGTCGGTGTTCGCGGATGTCAACGCGAGTACCGAAACGTCGCTCGCGCCGAACCCCACCGTTGCCGGCCGGATGATCGCACGATGGACCCAGCTGCGGCCCGGCGCTGCGACGCTGCGCCTGTACGCCTCGGACGGCTCCCTCGTGCGCACGATCGATCTCGGCGACATGGAGACGGGTCTCAACACGCGATCGATTGACCTGGGCCACGTGTCAAGCGGATGGTATCGCTTCGAAGTGGTGTCGCCAGGAGAATCCGGCGGCGGAACTGTGATCGTGCATTGAGTGGCGGCCTCGTGGTGCATGCCCGCGGATGTGCCGGGTGCGCTCACTGTCTCCATACGCGAAGCCGCAGAAGCAAGTCAACCCTGGTCCGCAGCCAATGCGGCCTCGATCGCGAGTCGCATGGCACGCTTCGCGCGAGCACCGGCGACGACGACGTCGGCATGGTCGAGCGCCTGGCGCGCGGTATCCGAGAGCGTGTTCGTTATCAGCGAGAACGCCGTGACACGCCGCCCGAGGCGGCGCGCCGCGACGATCTCCGGCGCCGTCGACATGCCGACGGCATCGGCACCCATGAGTCGGAGCATCCGGATCTCCGCGCGCGTCTCGTAGCTCGGTCCGAGCACGGCGGCATACGTGCCCTGTTCGAGGCGCAGGCCGCGGTCGAGAGCGGCAGCGGTGACCGTGCGCAACCATGCACGATCGAAGGCCGGCGGCGACGGCGAGGCAACGTCGGCGTCGATGCGCAGGCTACCGTGCAAGAGCGGTGAACGGGAGCCGAGCAGCAGCGCGCTCAGTCCGTCGATGAGCATGATGTCGCCGACGCTCAGCCCCGGATTGAGTCCTCCAGCCGCGTTCGTGATGACCACGTGCGCCGCACCATGCGAGGCGGCGAGCTCGACCGTCGATGCCGCATCCGCTGGCGTGATCCCCTCATACAGGTGGCGCCGACCCAATGCCACGAGGACGCGCCGCCCGCCCGGGCGCCAGAGCGCCAGGCGGCCGTAGTGCCCAACCACCGTGCTGGCGATCTCGCCCACCGTCTCGAGCTCGCCATCGTCGAAGGCGCCGGATAGTCCGGAGCCAACAATGACGGCGGCGTCGATCGTCGTCGACGAGAACAACCCCGATGAGATCATTCGGATTTCGTTGGGTAACGAATGGAGACGCTCATGAATATCCGGACACACGTGCCGTCGGAGTGGCGCGCGGCCACGCTGGTGCTGATTCTCGGTCTCCTCGCCGCAGACGTCGCCGTGGCGCAGGAGTACCTGTACATCGATGTCCCTGGACAGGTGAAGGTCGGGACGACTGAATGGGTCGTCTATCATTCCGAGGGATACTCGGGCACATTCCTGTTCGAGTATTCGACCGACGGGGCGGTCTGGAAACGGATCGATATCGTCGAGGCACGCGACGGAGTGAGCCAGTGGCTGTCGTGGACCGTCCCCAACGATACGTCCTCGAACGCAGTCATCCGGATCGTCTCCAATGATACCGTATGTGCCATCTCCTCCCCCTTCTCGATCGTCACCCGGTATCGACCGCTCGTTGAGATCACCCGCGCCCCGCAGATCCTTTACGGTGGATCGCGGGCAATCATCGAGTGGTCGCTGTTGTACGCCCAGGACTTCGCCGGGCGCGTCGTGGTCGAACTCTCACTCGATGCCGGCGCGACGTGGCGTGCGATCGACAGCGTCGTATCGAGATCACCGTTCGACTCCCTCTCGTTTACTGTACCGAACGATACGACCTCACGCGGTATGATCCGCCTTCGGACCGACGATTGGGCGTCGCTTGACACTACGAGCTCGTCGCTGAAGATCCGCTGGCAGCCAGCCATTATTCTCCTCAGTCCCAATGGCGGTGAGGTCCTGGCCATCGAATCCACGGTGACCATCCTCTGGGAATCGCGCAGCATCAACGGTCACCTCACGCTCGAGTACTCTGTCGACAGTGGAGCCTACTGGTTTGCGATCGAAGCCCGCCGCAACGTGCGCGAGGGCATCGACTCCCTTGCATGGCTGGTCCCGGCGCCGCCGACCAACGGAGCGCTCCTACGCATTCTGCATGAAGAAGGCACGGTCGCAGACACCAGCGACGGCGCGATACGAATCATCAACCCGACCTCCGACGCGCCGGATGAGGCACACGAGCTTCCCTCGCGGATGGACCTGACAGACGCCACCGTGATCGGCTCGGCACGTCGTCGAGCGATGACCGCGCCTGCTGGAAGTCACTAGTTTGCCGTCCGCCGGTTCGTCGTGATTCACTAGTTCTTTCAAACCAATTCGCCCCAGTCATGGACTCTACCGACGCCCGTTCCCCCAGAGCGTTCACCCGATCCGCGGCGCGCCGCCTCGCGCTGTTGATGCTCTTCGTGCTCGCCGGCACCGGAGCCGCGCACGCGCAGCGATCACTCAGCATGTTGATACCGACCTCTCACTTCGTGATTGACCGGACCTACACGCTTCTGCTCTTCAAACAGGGGTACACCGAGGGGCGGATCCGGCTCGAGTATTCCGTCGACAGCATGCGCACCTGGAAACTCGTCGATACGCTCGACCCGGCGACGATCGGCTCGATCCAGTTTCCGTGGCTCGTTCCCGATGACAGCACCGCAACCGGCGTGCTGCGCGTGACGGTCAACGACACGATGCGGGCGCGCTCGGCGCTCTTCACGATCGGTCGCACACCGATCCCGATGCTTCGCGCCTACTCGCCGCAGTCTGGCTCGACCGTCTATGCCGGCACCGAGACGACGATCATGTGGTATTCCGAGAACATCTCCGGCATGATCGTGGTCGAGTACTCGCTCGACAGCGGCGCCGTCTGGGCGTCAATCGAGTATGTCACCGCGCGCAATGGGACCGACTCGCTCGTCTGGACCGTTCCGCACGTTAGCAGCAGCCGAGCCCGTGTGCGCGTTCGAACGTATTGGGCAGGTGCCCGCGCACATCTCGAACGCCGTTCGCCTGCGAATCGAACAAGAGGACGGATTGGACGAGGACGAATCCGACGGCACCTTCCGGATCGTCGCGAAGCCGTCCGGCGTGCGCGACGAAGCGACGGCCATGCTCAGCAACGCCGACGTGAGGCCGAACCCCGTGCGCGACCTCGGCGATTTGCGATGGACGCAAACGCAGACCGGCGGCGCGCGCATACGACTCTACGACCTCACAGGCGCGACCGTGTACGAGTCGCGCGTTGCCATCGACGCTCCAGGCCAGCAACACGTCGTACTCGACCTGCGGTCACTATCGGCAGGCAGCTACCACTACGAAATCGAAGCCGGCCGCAAATCAATCACCGGTCCAATCATCCTACAACGCTGAAGCGCCCAGCACCCGAGCGTCCGTAAGAGCCCAATCCGCACGACCTGCTCGCCGCCAGCACACCGCGCGACCCGTGAAAACCGAGGCGGCGTCGGTCGACGCGACTCGAGCCGAGATATGACGCAACGCATCGACAGATGCTCAGCCACTGGAGACCCGTCCATATGTTCGCCGATCTCCGGGCACTTCAAGCCCTCATTTCCTTGCACGTCTTCGCCGCGTTGCCGTAATTCGTCCTGTCTGCTGAGCTCTCGCTTCGATATCCTGATCCCCATCCCTCGATTCATTTCCAAACCTACCTGTCGATGCAGTTCCGATCGAATGTCGCTGCGTCCGACTCAAGAAAGAGCGACGAGATCCGTTTCGATCGCGAGCTTTCGCGCGCGGAGTGGTGTGTCGAACGCATCCCGCGCGAGGCAGTCGAACGCGCGAGCGGCTGTGTCGGCCTTGCCGAGCAGAACAGCGACGATCCCGCTCGTGCGCGTGCATTGCTCGTGAGTGCGACGGCCCATCTCCACCTTTCCAACTACGCCGTCGCGCGCGACGAATTCGAGACCGCCCGAAAGATTTTCGAGGCGCACGGCGACGCCCGTGGCGTTGCGCGTGCGATCGCAGGTTTTGGGAATGCGTGCTGGTGCGCCTGCGGATATGCTGAAGCACACGAGAATCAAAAGGTGGCGCTTTCGATGTTCGAGGCTCTCGAGGACGCTTACGGCATCGCGCTGTGCACCGTTCTCATAGGACGGACGCTGGTCGACCTCGGCCATCTGCAGGCTGCGCGCGAGACGGTCGACGTCGCGCTCGAGCTCAGTCAAGAGCTCGACGATTGTTATGTCAGGATGCGCGCCCTCGGCCTGGCTGCCCGTGTTCAGTCCGAGCTCGGCAACCGGCAGCGTTCGCTCGAGCTCGATCGAGCGGCACTTGCCCTGGCGGAGGAAAACGACTTCCGAGTCGAAGTCCTGCGACACGTAATGAACTCCGGCGACGATTACCAGGGCCTCGGCCGCTACGATGAAGCAATGGTTGCGCACCAGCGTGCGGTCGTCATGGCGCAGGAGCTTGGCTGCCGCCGGTTCGAGTCCATCGCGACAGGTAATATTGCCGACCTCTTCCGTGAGCTCGGCGACCATGAAAGAGCCTTGCGCTACTTCTGGGTGGCAGCCCGAATCTCGCAGGAGATCGGCTGCCCGTGCGGCGCCGCGTTCTACGCCGGGGAGATCGGACGACTCTACGAGGAGATCGACGAGCTCGGTATGGCTCTGGCGCATTTCGAGTCGGAAATGGCGCAGGGAGACGACCGCCGCTCGAACGTCGCGCAGCACACAGGAGACATCGGGGTAGTTCACTTTCGTCTTGGCGACTACAGTGGGGCGCTTGCACGCTACGAGTCTGCGCTGGCGACCTGCGAGCAGATCGGCGAACAGACACGCATCGCGCTCTGGCTCGGGCGGATCGGCCAGCTCTATTCGACTCGGGCATTCAATGGGTACTCACCCAAAAGGGCAGAGGATTGTTTTGCGCGGGCGATGACGATCTCAAGCGAACACGGCTTCAGCAGCCACGTCGCCCAGATCCATCGATGGCTCGCACAGCTCAATGAAGACGAAGAGCGCTATCGCGAAGCGTATGAGCACCTGAAGCAGCACCTAGCGATTCGAGAGGAGATCAAGAGCCATGAGGCGCATCGGCTCGCACAGCAGTTCGAGCATCGACAGAGGATCGCAGAGGTTGAGCGACAGCACGTGATCCAGCAGGCCGAGGCGCAGGCTGCCGCGGCACGCGCGGAGCTCCTGGAAGAACGGCTCACCCGCCAACAGCAGGAACTTGCGATGACCGCACTTAGCCTGGCGCGACAGACGGATTTGCTTGCGCGCTTTCGCAATGAGCTGCGCGCGATAATCGCTTCGACTATTAGCAACGATCCGACCGTGCGCGCGGTCCGAGAAAAGCTCAAGGAGCTCCCCTGCGAGTCGATCGACTGGACACGCTTCGAGGCAGAGTTCCAGCAGACGTTTCCAGAGTTCCGCGGGAGGCTCCTCGAGCGCCACCCCTCGTTGTCGAAGACCGAAGTGAAGATTTGCTCTCTCCTGAAGCTGCGTTTGACAACGATGGACATAGCGCAATTGCTATGCGCTTCCGACCGAAGCATCGACTGGCATCGCTCGAACATCCGCAAGAAGCTCGGCCTGCAACCGCGGGACGATCTCTCTGAGGCGATGCAGAGGATCTAGCCTCGGAGCGGCTCGACTCCACGCGAACGCCGCGTGCGTCCGGGGCGGAGGCTCGCAGTTGCCTCCACACCCGGACGACAACGGGCCGGATCTGGAACTTCATGACCACGATGCGAACGGTGCCGCTTGGCGGGTTTGCCGCCGACGAGCTGAAGTTGATCAGGCGCAGCGTAACCGTGTCGGTGCCCGAGGCCCGCCGCCGCTGATGGTCGAACCATAGGCCGTAACGGCGCCGGCGTATCCGACAGCTCCCGGATGGTGACTGCGGGGAGCCTTTCCTGCAGCTGGAATCGAAGAAGCCCCCGGCACCAAACGGCACCGGGGGCTCTTCTTATTCGTGATCGAACATCACCCGATGATCTGCTTGTGGATCATCGACGGGCGAATCTCCTTCGACTTCTCGCGAGCGTCGAAGCTCTCGATGACGTTGCCGTTCGTGCTCGTGACCAGGAGATCGGAGTACTTGCGCAGTCCGGTTCCCGCGGGAATCAGACGGCCCATGATCACGTTCTCCTTGAGGCCGACGAGGTTGTCGACCTTGGCCTCGACCGCGGCGTCGGTGAGCACTTTCGTCGTCTCCTGGAACGATGCGGCCGAGATGAACGACTCGGTCGTCAGTGACGCCTGGGTGATTCCGAGCAGCATCGGATCCGACGTCGCCGGCTCGGCGTCGCGGGCCTCGGCGACCTTCTTCGACTTCTTCTTGAGCTCGAGGTTGGTCTCCTTGAACTTCCGCTTGTTGACGAGCGAGCCCACCTTGAAGCGGCTGTCGCCCTTCTCGGTGACCACGACCTTCTGCTTGACCTCGTCGTTCTCCTCTTCGAACTTGAAGCGGTCGACCTGGTCGCCCTCGAGGAACCGCGTGTCGCCGGCGTCGGCGATGCGGACCTTCTGGAGCATCTGGCGCGCGATGACCTCGATGTGCTTGTCGTTGATCTTCACGCCCTGCATCCGGTAGACCTCCTGGATCTCGTTGACGATGTACTCCTGAACGGAGCCCACGCCCTTGATGCGCAGAAGATCGTGCGGATCGGTCGATCCGTCGGAGAGGCGCTCGCCCGAGCGGACGAAGTCGCCTTCCTGAACGAGCACGTGCTTGCCGAAGCTGACGGTGTAGTCCATGCGCGTGCGACCGTCGAGCGAGGTAACCACGACGACGCGGTTGCCACGCTTGGGCTTGTCGAACGAGATGATGCCGTCGATGTCCGAGACGACCGAGGGCTGCTGCGGCGAGCGGGCCTCGAACAGCTCGGTCACGCGCGGCAGACCGCCGGTGATGTCCGAGGTCTTGCCGACCTCCTTCGGGATCTTCGCCAGCACCGTTCCCGGCTGCACGTCCTCGCCCTCGTCGACGTTGATGTGCGCGCGGATCGGGATCACGTAGTGCTGGATCAGCGCGCCGTTCTCGTCGAGCACCTCGACGGTCGGGGTGCGCGTGCGATCCTTCGAGTCGATCGTGACCTTCGTGATGTAGCCCGTCTGCTCATCCGGCTCGTCACGGTAGGTGACGTTCGGGATGAGGTCCTTGTAGCGGACCGTGCCGGCGCGATCGGTGAGGATCACGTTGTTGTACGGATCCCACTCGTAGAGCACGTCGGCCTTGGCCACCGGCTCTCCCTCGGCGACGCGGAGCACCGAGCCATACGCCACGTCGTAGCGCATGATCACGCGGTTGTCCGCATCCATCACGGTGATCGCTCCGGCGCGGCCGGTGACGACGCGCGCCGAGCGCGTCATGCCGGTGTCCGGATCGGTGTCGTGACGCTCGATGAACTTGATCCCCTCGTAGGCGACCTTGCCCTCGGACTTCGTCTGCACCGTGCTCTGCGCGGAGATCAGCGAGGCGGTACCACCCGTGTGGAACGTGCGCAGCGTCAGCTGCGTGCCCGGCTCACCAATCGACTGCGCCGCGACGATGCCGACGGCCTCGCCGACGTTGGCGAGGTTGCCCGTCGTCAGGTTCGTGCCGTAGCACGCCGCGCAGATGCCGCGACGCGACTCGCACGCGAGCACCGAGCGGATCATCACCGACTCGATCGCCGTCTGCGAGATCACCTGCGCGACGTCGTCCTTGATGAGCTCGCCCTTCTTGACGACGACCACGTTCGTCAGAGGATCGATGATGTCCTGCAACGCCGTGCGGCCGAGAATCCTCTCGTGCAGGTGCTCCTTGACGTTCTCGCCCTCCTTCAACGCGCGCATCTCGACGCCGCGGATCGTTCCGCAGTCGTGCTCGGAGATGATCGCGTCCTGGGCGACGTCGATCAGTCGACGCGTCAGGTAGCCTGCATCGGCCGTCTTGAGCGCCGTGTCGGCGAGACCCTTACGCGCGCCGTGCGTCGAGATGAAGTACTCGAGGATCGAAAGACCCTCCTTGAAGTTCGACGTGATCGGGTTCTCGATGAGCTCGCCGATGGCGCCCGAGAGCGACTTCTGCGGCTTGGCCATGAGACCTCGCATGCCCGCCAGCTGGCGGATCTGCTCTGTCGATCCTCGCGCCTTCGAGTCGAGCATCATCCAGAAGGTGTTGAAGCCCTGGTCGGCGACCTTGAGCGCCGACTGAAGGTGGCTCGACACCTTGTTCGTGGCGTTCGACCAGACGTCGATCACCTTGTTGTAGCGCTCGGAGTTCGTGATGACGCCTTCGAGATAGAAGTTCTGAAGACGGTCGACCTCCTTCTGCGCCTTGGCGATGATCGGGTCCTTCTCCTTCGGCACGAGCACGTCGGAGATCGACACCGACAGTCCGCCGCGGGTGGAGTAGGTGAAGCCGAGGTTCTTCAGGTCGTCGAGGAAGCGAACAGTCTTCAGTGAACCGGCGCGGCGGAAGCAGTCGGAGATCAGTCGCGTGAGCTCCTTCTTCGTCAGCAGCGTGTCCATGAAGCCGAGCTCCGACGGCACGATCTCGTTGAAGATCACGCGGCCGGCGGTCGTCTCGACCATCTTCCCGTCGACTCGCACCTTGATCTTCGCGTGCAGGTGCAGGCGATTGCAGTTGTGCGCGACGATGACCTCCACCGGCGAGGAGAACACGAGTCCCTCACCCTGCAGGCCCGGACGGGTCTTCGTCAGGTAGTAGCACCCGAGAACCATGTCCTGCGACGGAACGGTGATCGGGTCGCCCGACTGCGCCGAGATGATGTTGTGCGACGAGAGCATCAGGAGGATGGCCTCGAGCTGCGCATCGTAGCTCAGCGGGATATGCACGGCCATCTGGTCACCGTCGAAGTCGGCGTTGAACGCCGCGCAGACGAGCGGATGCAGATGGATCGCCTTGCCCTCGACCAGTCGCGGCTGGAACGCCTGGATGCCGAGACGGTGCAGCGTCGGCGCGCGGTTGAGCAGCACCGGGTGGCCGTCGATGACGGTCTCGAGGATATCCCACACTTCGGTGGTCTTGCGCTCGACGACCTTCTTCGCCGACTTCACCGTCTTGACGTGTCCGCGCTCGATGAGCTTGCGGATGATGAACGGCTTGAAGAGCTCGACGGCCATATCCTTCGGGATGCCGCACTCGTGCAGCTTCATCTCCGGACCGACCACGATGACCGAACGGCCGGAGTAGTCGACGCGCTTGCCGAGCAGGTTCTGGCGGAAGCGTCCCTGCTTGCCCTTGAGCATGTCGGAGAGCGACTTGAGCGCGCGCTGCGAGTCCGAGCGCGCCGCGTAGCCGCGACGGCTGTTGTCGAACAGCGAGTCGACCGCCTCCTGAAGCATGCGCTTCTCGTTGCGGAGAATGACCTCCGGCGCGTCGATATCCATCAGCCGCTTCAGGCGGTTGTTGCGGATGATCACGCGGCGGTAGAGGTCGTTGAGGTCGGAGGTCGCGAAGCGACCGCCCTCGAGCGGCACCAGCGGGCGCAGCTCCGGCGGGATCACCGGGATGACGTCGAGCACCATCCACTCCGGACGGTTCGGATCACCCTCGCCCTCGCCGCGCTCGCGGAACGCGTTGAGCACGCGCAGGCGCTTGAGCGCCTCGGCCTTCTTCTGCATCGACGTCTCGGTCCGCGCGCGCTCGCGCAGGATGAGCGCGAGCTCGTCGGGGTTGACGCGCTTGAGAAGCTCCTTGACGGCCTCACCGCCGATCAGGGCGATGAACTTGCGCGGATCCTCGTCATCGAGATCGGCGTTCGACGGCGGCAGCGACGCTGAGATGTCGAGGAACTGCTCCTCGGTCAGCAGGTCGTTGACCTGCAGTCCGGTCTGTCCGGGCTGCACGACGACGTACGACTCGTAGTAGACGATGCGCTCGACGTCCTTGGTCGGCAGGCCGAGCACGGCGCCGATCTTCGACGGCAGCGAGCGCAGATACCAGATGTGGACCACCGGCACGGCAAGGGCGATGTGCCCCATGCGCTCGCGGCGGACCGACTTCTGCGTCACTTCAACGCCGCAGCGATCGCAGATGATACCCTTGTACCGGATCCGCTTGTACTTGCCGCAGTGACACTCCCAGTCACGCACCGGGCCGAAGATCTTCTCGCAGAACAGACCATCCTTCTCCGGACGGAACGATCGGTAGTTGATCGTCTCCGGCTTGGTGACCTCGCCGTGCGACCGATTCAGGATGTCGTCCGGTGACGCCAGCCGAATCATGATGCGACGGAAGTTCTGTCCGACGATCTGATGTGGTTGTGTGAACACAGTGATCTCCTGCTTTATTTCTCTACTCGTACTTCAAATTCGCAATCGGAGCAAGGGACTCGCCTAGTCGATCCGCACCTCCAACCCCAGTCCCTGCAGCTCGCGGACGAGGACGTTGAACGACTCCGGGATGTTCGGCTCCGGAAGGTTCTCGCCCTTGACGATCGCCTCGTAGGTCTTGGCTCGACCCTGGACGTCGTCGGACTTGACCGTGAGGATCTCCTGCAGCACGTTGGCGGCGCCATAGGCCTCGAGCGCCCACACTTCCATCTCTCCGAAGCGCTGGCCGCCGAACTGCGCCTTGCCGCCGAGCGGCTGCTGGGTGATCAGCGAGTACGGTCCGATCGAGCGCGCGTGGATCTTGTCGTCGACAAGGTGCGAGAGCTTGAGCATGTAGATGACGCCGACGGTCACCTGCTGGTCGAAGCGCTCACCGGAACGACCGTCGTACAGATCGGTCTTCGCGGTGCGCTCGATGCCCGCCTGCTCGAGGTAGTTCTGCACCTCGTCCCACTTCGCGCCGTCGAAGATCGGCGTCGCGAAGTGCATGCCCAGGCGCAGGCCCGCCCAGCCGAGAGCGGTCTCGAAGAGCTGGCCGAGGTTCATTCGCGAGGGCACGCCCAGCGGGTTGAGCACGATGTCGCACGGAGTGCCATCGGGCAGGAACGGCATGTCCTCGATCGCGACGATCTTGGCGACGACGCCCTTGTTGCCGTGACGGCCGGCCATCTTGTCGCCGACCTGCAGCTTGCGCTTCTTGGCGACATAGACCTTCGCCATCTGCATGATGCCCGGCTGCAGCTCGTCGCCCTGGGCGACCTTGTTCTTCTCGATCCGGATGTCGTCGCTGACGAGTTCGACGACGTTGCGGTAGTTCACGTAGGCCCGCTTGACCAGCGTGTTCTTGCGCTTATTGTCGACCCACGGCTCATCGGGATTCAGCGACGCGAGATCGAAGCCGTCGTGCAGCTTCTGCGTGAAGGTCTCGGCCTTGATCACCGTGCCGGAGCGGATGACCGTCTGGCTGCCGAGGTCGCGGATGCCAAGCGAGGTCTCGCCCTCGAGCAGCGCGCCGAGCTTCTCGGCGAGCGCCCGGTTGTAGCCGGCGATCGACTCGTCGAGCTGGCGGTCGAGCTGCTCCTGACGCTTCTTCTCCTCCTTGCGGATGTCCGTGTCCTTCTTGATCACGCGACGGCTGAAGAGCTGCGCGTTGATGACGACGCCCTTCATTCCCGGCGGCGCCTTCAGCGATGCGTCCTTGACGTCGCCGGCCTTGTCGCCGAAGATCGCGCGGAGCAGCTTCTCCTCCGGTGTCGGATCGGTCTCGCCCTTCGGCGTGATCTTGCCGATGATGATGTCGCCTTCGCGAAGGTCGCTTCCGACGCGGATGATGCCCTGCTCGTCGAGGTCCTTGACGGCCTCCTCCGAGACGTTCGGGATCTCGCGCGTGAGCTCCTCCTCGCCGCGCTTGGTGTCGCGGACCTGGAGGGTGAACTCCTCGATGTGGATCGATGTGAAGATGTCCTCGGTGACCACGCGCTCCGAGATGACGATGGCGTCCTCGAAGTTGTAGCCGCGCCAGGGCATGAACGCGACGATCATGTTGCGACCGAGCGCGAGCTCGCCATCCTTGGTCGAACCGCCGTCGGCCAGAACGTCACCGGCCTTGAAGCGCTGGCCGACGCGAACGATCGGCCGCTGATTGATGCACGTGTCCTGGTTGGTCCGGAAGAACTTCGTCATCTGAAATTCCTTCGTCCGGTCGTCGACGAACGAGACGAGCGTCTCCTCCTTCGTCAGGTGCGCGTCGTACTCCACGACGATGCGCATCGAGTCGACGTAGCGGACGATACCGTCACGCTCGGCGAGGATGAGCGAGCGCGAGTCGCGCGCGACCTTCTCCTCCATACCGGTGCCGACGATCGGCTTCTCCGGCCGCAGCAGCGGCACGGCCTGGCGCTGCATGTTCGATCCCATGAGCGCGCGGTTGGCGTCGTCGTGCTCGAGGAACGGAATCAGCGCCGCGGCGGCGGAGACGATCTGGTTGGTCGCGACGTCGGCGTACTGAATCTGGCCGGGCTCGACCATGACGAAGTCACCCGACTGGCGCGCGCGGATGCGGTCCTCGGTGATGCGACCCTTGGCGTCGGTGACGACCGTCGCCGGAGCGATGATCATCCCCTCCTCCTTGTCCGCGGCGATGTACTCGATGTCATCGGTGATCCGGCCGTCGACGACGCGGCGGTACGGCGTCTCGATGAAGCCGAAGTCGTTGATGCGCGCGTGGATGCACAGTGAGGAGATCAGTCCGATGTTCGGGCCTTCCGGCGTCTCGATCGGGCAGAGGCGGCCGTAGTGCGTGTAGTGAACGTCGCGGACCTCGAAGCCTGCGCGCTCACGGGTCAGACCGCCGGGTCCGAGCGCCGACATGCGCCGCTTGTGCGTCATCTCGTCGAGCGGATTGGTCTGCTGCATGAACTGCGACAGCTGGTTGGTGCCGAAGAACGTGTTGATCACCGAGGTGATCGTCCTGGCGTTGACCAGCTCCGAGGGCGTGAAGCTCTCGACGTCGTGGATGTTCATGCGCTCCTTGATGGTGCGCGCCATACGGGCCATGCCGACGTTGATCTGCGCGGCGAGCTGCTCGCCGACGGTGCGCACCCGGCGGTTGCCGAGGTGATCGATGTCGTCGACGGACTTCTTGCCGGCCTGCAGGTCGATCAGGTAGCGGATGATCGCGACGATGTCGTCGCGCGTCAGCGTCGTCTGATCGCCGGGCACGCCGAGGCCGAGCTTCTCGTTGATGCGGTAGCGGCCGACCTCGCCGAGATCGTAGCGCTTCGGGTTGAAGAAGAGCTTGTCGATGAGCGAGCGCGCCGTCTCCAGATCGGGAGCCTCGCCGCTGCGCAGCTGGCGGTAGATCGCCTCGAGGGCGTCCTCCTCGCTGC
>Ga0247823_10002527_pt1 | contig 15034 bp, 15 predicted proteins | sample 13C_PalmiticAcid_2_FD_192426 | JGI IMG/M metagenome (GOLD analysis project Ga0247823, IMG submission 192426) | Soil microbial communities from agricultural site in Penn Yan, New York, United States - 13C_PalmiticAcid_Day30 | ecosystem: Environmental > Terrestrial > Soil > Agricultural land...
AACTGCCGGCGATGAAATTTCTTCCGCCATTAAAGCAAAACATGACGAAAATGGCCTACCGCAGCTCTTCGAAGTGCCCGAACAACTGCCCATGTTCTTTCATGGCAAAACGATCGGTCATGCCGGCGATGTAATCCGCAACCACACGGGCATGCGCGGTTTTATCTGCCGGGCCGCCCGCTTCGTTCACGCGCACCTGCCAGTTATCAGGCAGCAGCTTATAGTTATCCGTGAACGCCTCATACAGATCACGCACGATTTTGCTGACCTGCAATCTCATGCGGTTGACCTTGTAATGATGGTACATGCGCGTACGCAGGAACGTGCGCAGTTTCTCGATATCAGCAAACATCGTATCAGAAAACGCCACCATCTGACGCTTGGCCATGCGGATATCGTCCGGCGTTTCGGCTTTCAATTGCTGCAAGCGTGCGCGTGTTTCATTCAACACATCCAGCACCATCGCACCAAACAAATCACGTACAGTTTCACAGATCAGGTAATGATCATTGATATCCGGGTAGCGCTTGCGCACATCGCCCATGATACGCGCCAGCAAAGGCACAGATGCCAGATCATCAAACGTGAACAGTTTCGCGCGCAGACCGTCTTCGACATCATGGCTGTTATAGGCAATATCATCAGCCAGCGCCGCCACCTGCGCCTCAATCGACGCATATGTTTCCAGACGCAGATCAGTTTGCTTCTGGATCATCGCCAGTGTCACAGTCAAATCTTTGTTACCGACAGGGCCGTTATGTTTGACGATCCCTTCCAGCGTTTCCCATGTCATGTTCAGGCCATTCCAGCCCGGATATTTACGCTCAAGGTATGTCACGACACGCAATGACTGGTCGTTGTGGTTAAATCCGCCAACATCTTTCATGCACTCAACCAACACGTCTTCGCCCATGTGCGCAAACGGCGTGTGGCCCAGATCATGCGCCAGCGCCACGGTCTCGGCCAGATCCTCATTCACCATCAATGCGCGTGCGAGCGTACGCGCGACTTGCGCCACCTCCAGCGTATGGGTCAGGCGTGTGCGGTAATGATCACCCTCGTGATAGACGAATACCTGTGTCTTATATTTCAGGCGACGGAAAGCACTGGAATGAATGACGCGGTCACGGTCGCGCTGGAACGGTGTGCGGTAAGCACTATCCGGTTCCTCGTGCAGACGCCCCAAAGTCATATCCGGACGGCAGGCATATGACGCCAGCGGTAAGGCACAGTAATTATAGGCAGGCTGCTCAGTTGTTTGCTGGGGGGCACGGGTGGCGGTCATAAAAATCTCCTCATTCCGGACAATATATCACCCATCAACCCTTGAAAACCAGCCCTATCCCCGCCATATTAAAGGTATGGAAACCTATGGCATTACAATCGAAGACAGTGCAATAGCACGTGTTGAGGACCTGCGCACAAAGCAGAGCCTAAGTAGAGATCATTATCTCAGAATTGCCGTGATCGGTGGTGGTTGCTCGGGCTTCCAGTACGAAATGTCTATGGATGATGTGGTGAATAACGACGACCTCGTTTATGACGAGGCCGTCGTTATTGATCAGACATCCCGCCAGATGCTGCAAGACGCTATCGTAAAATTTAAAGAAGATATGATGGGGGCGCAGTTCGTGATCGAAAACCCGAACGCCACATCCAGCTGCGGCTGCGGCTCTTCGTTCGCCGTTTAAGGCTTCATGCCTTTGCGCATCAGGGCAATCTGCTGCTGCATGAAAATCTCGATATTCCCGACGACATGATCAACATAATGCGCCTGCTCCGCGGGCAACGGGCGGCCATGAGACGTCCACACTGTTGTCATACCCATATCCTTGGCGGTTTTCAGGTTTCTCAGGCTATCATCACTGAAAACAATATCGCGTGGCTCAGCCTGCAGAATGTTAGCCGCCATTTCAAAACCCTTGGTACTTTGACCTTTCAGGGCCTTATATTTTTCCCACGCCAGAATACGTTCATCGGGGAACCATGGACGCAAAGACAAATGATCCAGCGTGCGTTTCGCCCATTCATCGGCACTGTGCGTCAGCATGACGTGCGATGCTTGCGCACCCAGTTCCGCAAAATATTTGGAGAGTGACGGATAAGGTGTGATGAGTTTGTGGTCGAGGCGCCTGTGATACGCCGCATGCAGTTGGTCCGCATCCACACCACGTTCAACCAGATAATCCATCCAGTCTGGCTTCTCGGCAATCGCGCGATCAATCAGCGCACGCGCCGCCGCGACAGATTCACGTAAGCCGCAATCCTGAACGGCAGAGATCGCCGCTGTGTTACACATGATATTCACCGCATCCGGGTAAGTCGGATACAGCATTTCATCAAGGTCATGGATCATTTTCATCATGGGCGGACCGTAAGCAAACTCAGGAATTTTATCAATAAAACTAGTGTACCAACGCCATATTCAGGGTTTGCTTGGCTTTACCCAGCCCGGTAAAGGCTTGTTTATCCGATACAACGAACTGGGTTTGTGTCGGTGTCGAAAGCACAACACGCCCCTGATAATCGGTCTGCGAACGGTCCTGTTCAATGCCGCGCTGATCGAAAGCCATATCAAGAACCAAAGCTGTACGCATCACACGTGTTTCCAGCATCGCCAGTTCAGCCCACATCTGCGCCACATCCAGCAACTGGCGTTTACCGCGCAGACGTCTCTCTTCAGTATCGGCCAGCATCGGTTTATAACCAAACGACATCGCCGCCTTTGATGACAATGTTGTGTTGTTATTGATCATATCCTCGACACCTTTTTTCAGCGTCGTCACGGCAATCACGGTTTTATCTTGGGAATTATGGCCCAGCAATTCTGAAATCTGCTCCAGCGTCATTTCGACCTGTCCCAGTTTCTTTGGGCTTTCACGTAGATCTTCAACGGGTATATCCATCAGTGTTGAACCCGTATGCTTCAACAAAACATCACCCAGAACAGCCGCGGCATGATCAACGTCTTCTTTCTGACGTTGTAAAATGGATTTGCCCAATTGGTCAGGATGATTGGAAATCATGTCCCAATCCTGAGGATTGGTATAAGCCTTGATGCTATGTCTGCTGAAATCAGACCATTGGGCGGTGGTCACGACTTCACCGAAAACGCGATGAAGAGCAACCTGCATATTACGGAGGTGGGAAACCGAGTTGCGGATCACCATAAAGCGATGCTGTTCGCGATACTCTTCGGCATCAGAAGTCATACTATAAGTCCCTGTAATTATTGTTCTTAGTTCTTATTACTTCCAGATTACCTGAAAACCGTGCCGGGTGACAAGTTTTGCAAGGGCTGCTAGTCTCCCCGGAAGGGGAAAACCATGAAAATCGCCATTTGGAACGTTAATTCGATCAAATCCCGGCTGGAACATGCCGGCACATGGTTGGGCCAAAATGACCCGGATGCACTTATGATTCAAGAGCTTAAGGGCCTGGAATTTCCCGCCGAAGCCTTCGAGAAAATCGGCTACCAACCACTATTTGTTGGACAAAAGGCTTATAACGGCGTGGCCATCCTGACCAAAGGCCCCGCCACCCTTATCCTGGATAAACTACCCGGTGACGATACCGACGAACAGGCGCGTTATCTCGAGGTCGATTATAACGGCGTCCGCCTGATCAATATCTATGCCCCGAACGGCAACCCGGTCGATAGCGAGAAATTCCCTTACAAGCTCGGCTGGCTGGAGCGCCTGCGCCAGCGCCTGCGCCAACTGCGCGAAGAAGCCATTCCTTTTGTCATCGGCGGTGATTTCAATATCATCCCCGAAGAACGCGATTGCTGGGACCCGAAGGTCTGGATCAATGACGCCCTCTTCCGTATCGAAAGTCGTCAGGCTTTCCGCGCCATCATGAATTTGGGCCTGACCGATGCCTTCCGCGTCTATAACCAGCAATCACAGCAATATACATTCTGGGATTATCAGGCCGGCGCATGGCCACAAAACAAAGGCATTCGTATCGACCACTTCCTGCTCTCCCCTTTCCTTGCTGACAAACTGATCAGTTGCACGATTGATAAGGAACCGCGGGGCTGGGACAAAGCATCAGATCACACACCCGTCCTGCTTGAGATCGCAGCATGAAGAAAGTCCTGATCATCCCTGCGCTATTATTATTGACAGCATGCAGCAGCAGCGCGGGCCCCGCGACGGATTATCATTCATACCTCCGCAAAAAGAAAATCCCTGAGGTCACACTCGAAAGCATTCCGCATTGTCACGGTTATGGTTGCCGCCTGAAGGGCTACACCAGCCTGACCAAAGCCGAATGGAAACAGATCGGCAAATATTTCAAAACCAAACGCACCGCTGAACAAGAACGCGCTGCGATTGCCAAAGCCATCGGCCAGTTCGAACGCACGATGGGCAAGAAATTTGGCACCGATCAGGATATCGCTGGTACTTACGTGCAACTGGGTGATGAACAACAGGACTGCGTTGATGAAAGCGTCAACACCACGATTTATCTCGATCTTCTCAATCAGAAGAAATTGCTAAAGCACCACGATGTCTCCGGAATCGGCACACGCATACCCGTGGTTGGTGGGGGCGGCGGTTTTCACCAGACCGCTGTCATCGTTGATCGTGTAACCGGAACCCGTTATGCGGTGGATAGCTGGTTCCACGACGGCGGCCACGATGCCGAGGTTGTCTTGCTCAGTGATTGGCTGTATGGTTGGCATCCGAAAAACGAGTAGTCTTAGAATTTTTATTGATGAGCATTTTATTACGTTTAAAAACCAGCCTGTACCGCGCGCATTACAGATTTTTTTCCCAGAGAAAATATCGCGCAGCCTCCTGCCGCAATGCTGAATTCATTCTCTGCCCTGAAAACTATGTCGACCGCCGTATCTGGGTCGAGGGTATATACGAACCACAACAAATTCAAACCATGCTGGACTATGCCGCACAATATACGCCGGATATGTTCCTTGATATCGGCGGCAATATCGGCCTCTATACCAACATCATCGGCAGAAATACAAATATCCCGGTCATTCACACTTTCGAATGCGATCCGCGCAACCTTGCAATGCTGCGCGCCCACATCCATATGAACAAGCTGGCTCAGCGCACTGTCCTGCATGAATATGCTGTCGGTGAAGATGATGGCGAGATCGATTTATATATGGCCGCCAATAGCAACACGGGCAAAAGCTCTGTCGTCGCCGCATCAACCAAAGACCATCAGGTCCATAAGGTCCGGCTCCGCAAGATCGACAACGTGCTGGACGCCAAAAACCAGACCATCCTGATCAAAATGGATATCGAAGGGTACGAGAAATTCGCCCTGCGCGGCATGCAAAACATACTGGTCGGCAACAAATGCATCCTGCAGGTGGAAATCCTACCCAATTCTCAGGGTGAGGAAACACAGGCACTGTTACAAAAGGCTGGTTTCCAGATGATCAAAAACATCGAGCACGACTACTATTTCAAAAATTTCTAACAGAGCACATTCTGTTAAATAGACACCCCCGCGCCATACAGGCCTTTGATAAATCCAGCCCTTTTTCTTTACCCCCTGTAATGGTAAAGTTCCTTTGAGATTCAAAAGGAAGGCATCTTATGACACGCGCACGCTCAATCCCCGCTTTAGCCGTACTAATCGCGACCACAGGGCTCCTGAGCGCCTGCTACCTCCCGACCATGGACATGAAAAAGCAAACGACCATGCGCATGGCGGTGCCAAACGGCATGTTCGAACGCGCGATTGAAGCCGATCCTTACAACATCACCGTTTTTGAACGCATTCGTCAGAAGAACACCATCGCCAATGTTTATATCGAGGGCGGTCAGGTGATCTGGGATGATTTCATCCGTGAACGCGAAGTCGCCACACCGACCAACCCGCTGGCGCTGCATATGGCGACCCGTGATAAGGCTGACAATATCATCTGGCTCGCACGTCCGTGCCAATTCAGCTATGCCCCGAAAATTGATGGCAGCGCCTGCACACGCGAGGAGTGGGCCAATGGCCGCTTCAGCGTCACCAACCTGCGTGCCATGAACGCAGCCCTTGATAACGTCAAAGCGAAATACGGCTTCACAGGCTTCAACCTGATCGGCGTACAAGATGGCGCAGGCGTTGCCGTGCATCTGGCTGCCGCGCGTAAAGATATCCTGAGCCTGCGCACAGTATCCGGCGTGCTGGATACTGATGTCCTACCCCATGAAAAGCATGAGACCTTCGTCGACAAGACATCCAATAACCCCGGCATACATGCGGCGGCGTTAGCACAACTGCCGCAACAACACTTTATCGGTCAGTGGGCAGATGATGTGGGCCCCGGCATGGCACAAACATTCCGTAGCCATGCGGGCAATTCACCGTGCATCCGCGTCAGCGAAGTACAGGGCGTGACAGATGAAAAAGGCTGGGTAAACCGCTGGCCGGATCTGCTGAAAACGCCACTCGACTGCAAAGCCGGAATGGCCCCCGCGCAATAATTACTGTTTCTGAATTTGTGAGAGCGACGCCGCAAAGCCATCCAGCGCCAGCGGCAACCGTCCCGGCTGACCATCGAATGTTTTAAAGGTCAAAACGCCGAGCGTGCCTTTCTTCATACTCGTCAGCACATCCGGGGGCAGCGTCAGGAACGCATAACATCCATCACCCAGACAATAACGCACCTTGAAGCCTAAGGGCGTGCCCTCATCAATCGTCAGGCTGAAAGGTTGCGACAGATCAACACCCAGCGGCAGGATAATCACACCACGCGCTGAATCCTTGCCCGGTGGAAACCCGATCGCCATTTCCAGCACACGTGATTTGCTTTCCTGATCCATCAAACGCTGCACAATCTCGCAACGTGTATCCTCGCAACGCTTGACCCATGCCGATTGCGCCTGTGCTGTTGCGGGCAGAAGAAACAGGGCCACGAGAGAAATAATCAGAAGTCTCATATCCGGAACAAATCCCTATTCTTGACGACATCAGCCAGAGAATGACGATTAAGCGTATCAATGAAAGCCTGTGAAGCATCTGACAGGTAATGTTTTAGCTGGCACGCACTGACGATGCGGCATGTGTTCGTTTCCCTGTCAAAGCATTCGACCACATTCATATTGGGTTCAAGCACGCGCACAAGATCACCCAACTTTAATGCCGCAGGGTCTCGCGCCAGCTTTATGCCGCCACCCTTGCCCTTGCTGCTGGCGATATATTCCAGCTGCGCCAATCTATGTACGACCTTCACCAGATGGTTACGAGAAATGCCGTAATGTTCGGCGATTTCCTTGACGCTGCACAACCGGTCAGGGTTGGCCGCCAGATACATCAGGCTCCGCAGGCCATAATCTGTAAAAACCGTAAGCTGCATAAATAATCCCAAATAGATCTTGACGGTTTATAGCATGATTTATAATATGCATTCAAAATACATATTTAAACGAAAGGTCAAAATCATGCTGAGCGCCAAAACCATTGCCATCGTTAAAGCCACGGCCCCTGTGCTTGATATACACGGCGAAGCCCTGACGCGACATTTCTACAAACGTATGTTCTCTCACAACCCTGAAGTAGCCCCCCTGTTCAATCCATCGAACCAGCATGCCGGTTCCCAACAACGCGCACTGGCGGCCGCCATCTGTGCTTATGCCGCAAATATCGACAATCTTGAGGTACTGGGCAGTGCCGTCGAACTGATCGCCCAGAAACATGCTTCGCTACGCATTAAGGCCGAGCATTACCCCATCGTCGGTGAAAATCTGCTGGCCTCGATCCGCGAAGTACTAGGCGATGCCGCAACCGATGACATTATCAATGCCTGGGCCGAAGCTTATGGCTTTCTCGCCGATATCCTGATCGGACGCGAAGCCCAGATTTATAAAGAACAAGCCGAAGGCGCAGGCGGTTGGGAAGATTTCAAAAAATTCCGCGTGATCAAAAAAGAACGTGAGAGCGATAACATTACTTCCTTCTACCTCATCCCCACCGCGGGCGGCCCACTGCCTTCATACAAACCCGGCCAATACATCACTGTGCGTGTACCCTACGGCAATAACAGCAGCACTATGCGTAATTACAGCCTGTCCGACGTCGCCGGACAGGATCATTTGCGCATCAGCGTTAAGCGTGAAACCGGCCCCAAAGCTGACACACCACGCGGCTACGTATCGAACATGCTGCATGATCATGTAGAAGCAGGACATGACGTTGAGTTGGCTCCACCTAGTGGTGAGTTCTTCCTCGACACATCCGAAAGACATCAGCGTCCGCTTGTGCTGCTGGCGGCGGGTGTAGGCATCACCCCTATTATCACTATGTTGAAATCATCACTCGCAGACGTACCGGAACGTCCGGTGGTGCTCGTGCATGGCTGTCTGCATGAAGGCGTACAAGCGTTCCGCGATACCATTGACACTTTAGCCGCTCAACACAGTAACCTGAAAATCCACTATCGTTACAACGAAGCAGCACCGAACGGCGCGACAAGAGCCCTCGCCCCTCATGTCAGCACAGGATTAATCGATGCCGCCTTGATTGAAACGCTCGTGCCCGCACGCGATGCCGACTACTATTTCTGCGGCCCCAAACCATTCATGGTGAATATTTATCATCAGTTGATGGCATGGGGCATTCCGGCATCACAGGTGCATTTTGAATTCTTCGGCCCACGTCAAGAACTCCAAGCAGCCTAGACAGCTATATTAACGCTAACCGAAACATTTAAAGCGCCCGCCATGATACCGTTTAGAGATTTTTCGGTGTCACGCAGCGCTATCTCGGCCTCTTGCGTATCCCGCGTGTGATAATCGCCATCTTCGCGCGCCATTTTATGCCGCGCATGCTTCAGGATATTTTTCAGGTTATTCATCAGCCCCCGTGCCTCACCGGCGAAGGCCGCATCATCCTGATTGAATGATGCCGTCATGACAGGCGCACCCACTACAGGTGTTGGCGTTTCTGCCTCAGCACCCTCAGCAGTTTCAACAGGTGCACTGGTTGATGCCGTAACAGATGACGCTGCCCCCGCATCACCTGTGCCGCCACTATTCGCATACTCACGTGATGCCGATGCTAACTCACGCGCCAAACGCGCGGCCTGACGCGCCACAGTTTTAGGATCACCGTTCGCCATCATACGCAGTGCCTGCATCTGCGCTTTTAATTGCTGGATTTTCTGGCGCGCTGCTTCTTTACGTTGCGCGCTCGCTTCAGTTTTCGAAGCCGCTAGTTGATTAAGCAGTTGTTTGGTTTGCGCCTGTTCATCGCGCCATGCCTGCGCTTTAGCGGGATCGCTCTTGGCGAGAACGGCAATCAATGGATCATCGGGAGATTTTTGCGTGGCACGGGCCGCGGCCTGCTTTTGTGCAGCCAGCGCAGCCGTCTTTATAAAAGACAGCGCGGCATGAGATGTCGAGAGCCCCAAAACGCTCAAAATTCACCATCCTGGCCCATATATAAAGCGTAGAACGGGGCATTCCCGCCCCATAGAAATTTTACCATGTTTGGAAAACACAGTGCAAATCAGCGGTTTTTAAGAGGGTAAAGGTCGAATGGTGCTGCTGGCGAGGATTGAACTCGCGGCCTTACCCTTACCAAGGGTACGCTCTACCACTGAGCTACAGCAGCATCCGGCAGGAGATATCCCACGGAAGGTCCGGAAGTTACAATAAAAAAACTGGCCTGTCACCCCTGTTTTGGCTATAAATTTTGGCAGATTTCCAAGGATATTCGCGTATAAACAGGGCTCCCGGACTAAACCGCCATGACGAATCAGACTAAAATGAGTGCAGAAGCCCTGACACACGCCAAGCGCGCAGAGGCCATGCGCGAGAACTTAAAGCGCCGGAAACTGCAGCAAAAGGAACAAGAAGAAATGCTGAAAAGCCAAACGATTGCCCAGCAACCGCTTTCAGAAACCGCCGCTAACGCGATGCCTGGCATCATGCCCGATCACTGGATCCGCGAACTGGCGCAGAAGGAAGGCATGATCGAGCCTTTCGTTGAAAAGCAAAAACGCGAAGGTAACATTTCTTACGGCCTGTCCTCTTATGGTTATGACGCACGCTGCGCCGATGAGTTCATGATCTTCACCAACGTGAATAACGCCATCGTTGATCCGAAAGATTTTAGCAATCAGAGCTTTGTCGATCGCAAGACCGATGTCTGCGTCATTCCGCCAAACAGCTTTGCGCTCGCGCGCACCGTTGAATATTTCCGCATCCCCAAAGATGTGCTGGTCATCTGCCTGGGCAAAAGCACCTATGCACGTTGCGGCATTATCGTGAACGTCACCCCGCTGGAACCGGGTTGGGAAGGCCACGTGACGTTAGAGTTCTCGAACACCACACCGCTGCCTGCCAAGATTTACGCGAACGAAGGCGTTTGCCAGTTCCTGTTCTTCAAAGGCTCCAGCCCTTGCGAAGTCAGCTATGCTGACCGCGCGGGGAAATACATGGGCCAAACCGGCGTAACACTGCCGCGCCTGTAACCAGCGCTTTAAGATAAAATTTTCAGATGCGGTATAAGCGCAAACGGGATGGATGCTGACCATGCCTGGGGCGAGCAACTATTCGCATAGACTTCGGGTTGTGGCCCCTGGCGTGGGTGTCCCGTCACTAATTCCGGCAAGCGATAACCGCACGCCTGCGCCATATCCTGCAAGCCTTTGAATATCTGCTTTGCGGCATCAACTTCACCAACATGCAAAAGCCCGCGCAGGGCCTCACACGTATCATGCGGCCAAACCCCACCCAACTGATAGGATTCAGGAATGAACGAACTCGAATCAGCGGATAACGTGCGCACACCCCAGCCCGAGAATAACTTCGCGGCATCACTGAACGATTTGGCAATCCCCTGAATACGGTCCGGATCATCGACAATCCCTGTGCGCAACAAATGCCCAGGGTTTGATGTTTCAATGCGGCAAACTTCGCCATCACCATCAACAGCCAGCGCATAGGTGCCGATATCATCACACCAGAAACTTCTGTTAAAATCGACCTTCAGCATTTCGGCACGGTGTCGCAGGCGGTTGATCACCTTCTCATCATCACCCAGCTTTTTCAGTAAATCAGCAGCTGATAGCAACGCGTGATAGGCATAACCCTGAACCTCGCAAAGCGCGATGGGGTGTTTGGCTTGCTGACCATCGGCACGGATAACCGGGGCACCATCTTTCCAGCCCTTTTCCGTCAGGCCATATGGCCCCTCATCTTTATGGTTCTCATGATAGGTCAGGAAAGCGCCCTTATTCAGCTCGTCTTCCAGCCACTGCACAGCACCGCGCACAACAGCTTCCATATCCTGCAACAACACATCATCGTGCGTGCGTTCGATATAACGGCCCATCAGCGAGATATAAAGCGGCGTGGAATCAACACTGCCGTAATAACGGCCAAACGGGACATGGCCTAAACGGGCGCGCTCGCCAAACCGCACTTCATGCGGAATCTTCCCAACCTGCGCATCAAATGCCGGATCATTCGTGCGCGCATGAAACGCACCCAGCGCCTTTAGTGTCGCTTGTGCAAATTGCGGCGCTAGCGCCAGTGTTTGCTCAGCAGCAATCAGACTGTCACGGCCAAACAATGCCGCAAACCATGGGATACCTGCTTGGGTGCATGGCCATCCATCAGCAGCGCCCTGCAACTGGAATAAATCGATGGTCGCCTGATACTGCCAATCATTCATCACATCGCCTAATCCCCCGGGGACTTCAAAGCGTGTGCAGAAATTTTCAAAATCCATATCCAGTGACGCTGCAGCTTCATCAAAGCTTTCGACAATGTTGTCCTTGCGCTCGCCCGGCGTATAACGCGCACCGGAGAATGTCAGGAACAAATCTTCACCCACTGGCAGCGGCAGATCAAATATCACGCGGCCTTCGCTGACATTGTGCCATACGGCCTTCAGCGAAGCTTCCACGCCCAGCACACGTGTCTGACCATCCTGACCGTCATGCGACAGGGTAACGCCTTGACGGCTTTGCTCGATACGCAGATGTCTTTCCCATGTATCAATGAAGCGGCGCACTTCGAACACATCTTCAAACCCCGGCATCATATCCACCGACAGGTTGATGGGCTCTGATGGCGGCGTCAGCCATTGGAAGCGGTGATGGAAGGTATCGTTCTGAATAAAGGCACGATGTTCGATTTCCCAACCGTTGGCGCTCTTGTGGCGCCACCAGTGCTCGCCATCCGGGGCATGCCCGCGCGTTGATGTTGTGGCCTGTGCCGCACCCGTGCCATCCCGCAGGATAAATGTCATCTGACGGATTAGACGCGTATCGTCATGATAAAACCCATAGCCCGAGGCCACATGGTCTTCGCCGGGGATCAAGGCAAAGGCATCACCAGCCGCAAAGACCGCAAAGGCATTGCGCTTTTTGATCACCCGGAATGTATCATCAAATGGTAATTTTTTTGTCATAATTGGGACACAGTCTACCGCTATTTATCACCCTGACCGCTGACGTGCGCCGTTAAACGCCGGAATGACCGTCCCAATGCACAGCAGGCCGCTAGGGACTTTCATAAACAATCTTCTAGGCGAGATTATGGCCATGGCTAAGTTACCTGCTTCCAAACTGAGTGTCATCCACGAAGTTCCCCCTCATATTGCCCTCCCCGTCAGCACCTATGGCGGCACCGAACGTGTCGTACAGGGCTTGGTGCAGGGTCTTGAGCGTAAGGGTGTCGATGTAACCGTCCGTGCCTCCGGCGACTCCTTCCCTGATCCGGAAGAACGGGCACGCCTCAATCTGGTGCCGAACTGCGAAAAGGCGTTTGGCATGGAATCCACTTTCTTCGCCCCGAAAAAGGTTATTGAGAAAAGTCTGCATGATGTTTTCAAAGAAGCCGGTGCCCGCAACCTCGCAGGGCAACCGACACTCGTGCACGCCCATACAGAAGATACACACCTGATGGTGGCGCACCGTTTTAATACGCGTGCCGTAATCACCACCGTTCACAACACCCCTAAAGAATGGGTACGCGAATTCTACAATGATTTCCCCATGGTCGCGATCTCACAGGCACAGGCCCGCAGCAACGACCTCAAGGGTTTTGATTTCGTGCGCACGGTATACAACGGCATCGATCAGGCGCTGTACTCACCGAACTTCAATGTCGCCCCGGATGCCCCGTTGGTGTTTCTGGGCCGCATTGGCGCTAAAAAAGGTGCTGATCTGGCGGTTAAAATGGCCATCGAAAGCAACAGTCGCCTGATACTGGCAGGCCCGAAAGACGCCGAAGAGCCGGAATATTTCGACCGTGAAATCGCACCGATGCTGGAAAAATATCCGCACCTGATTTCATACGTGGGCGAAGTATCAGATATGCCGGAACCGGGTGAGACCATCAGCTCGAAATGCAAACTGCTGCGTGAAGCCAAAGCCCTGCTGTTCCCCATCCGCTGGAAAGAACCGTTTGGCATGGTCATGACCGAAGCCATGGCATGCGGCACCCCTGTTATCGCCATCAACTACCCCGGCAGTTCCGTGGATGAAATCATCCGCAACAATGTGAACGGTTTCAAAATGGCTGATGAAAGCAACGCCGCACGCGTGATCAATCTGGCCCTACCTGCAATTGACCGCCGCCGCGTCTATGCCGACTTCATCGACCGCTTCACCGTAGATCGTATGACCGAAGGCTACATGCGCGTGTACGAAGAAGTGCAAAACCGTTACCTGCCGCAAACAGCAGAGCCCATTTATGCCGCCGTCATGCGCCAGGCAAAACGCCAGCCGGGCAGCAATATCTTCACCCTGCGCAACTAGTTTTCCCCAGAAAACCCTAGGCAAATAGCCGCTCTTCGTATCGGGGGCGGCTATTTCTTGTTAAATACATTCAGATCAGGCTATGCCTTAAGAATAAGAAAATATCAGAGCGTACATATGCGCCGTAACAGGGAAATATCAGATGACCACCAAACCGTTGAATGCGCATCTGGCGCAAACAATCTACCAAATCTATCCGCGCTCTTTTCAGGATAGTAACGGCGACGGCGTCGGTGACCTGCGCGGCATCATTGATCGTATTCCCTATCTCGCTTCCCTCAATCTTGATTACATCTGGATTTCACCCTTCCTGAAATCGCCGATGAAAGATTTCGGTTACGATGTCAGCGACTATTTCAAGGTCGACCCCGTCTTCGGCACCAACGAAGACCTCGAAGAACTGATCGCCGCAGCCGACAAACACAATCTCAAGATCATGATGGATATGGTGGTCGCCCACACATCCAACGAACATGAGTGGTTCCGCGAAAGCCGTGCCTCACGCACTAATCCTAAGGCCGACTGGTTCGTCTGGGCTGATGCCAAACCTGATGGCTCACCACCCAATAACTGGCTCTCGGTCTTTGGCGGCTCGGCATGGATCTGGGAATCTCGCCGTGAACAATATTACCTGACGCACTTCCTGAAGGAACAACCGGCGCTCAACTTCTTCAATGCTGACATGGAAAACGCGATGCTGGATGCGTTCCGCTATTGGCTGGATCGCGGCATCAAGGGCTTCCGCCTTGATGCCATTCATTTCTCGCACTACGATCAGAAACTGCGCAATAACCCCTCCATATATAGCGGCAATAACCCTGATTTGATGGTGGCAAAAAAGAATCCCTTCAATAAACAAAAGCACCTTTATGATCGCTGTCGCCCCGAAACCATCGACTTCATCAAAAAGGTCCGCAGCCTTTGCAATGAATACCAAGACATCCTGCTGCTCGGTGAAGTATCCGGCGCCCCGGCATTAAAGGTCGCGCGTGATTACACCCGCCGTGACAATCTGCATCTGGGTTACACGGGCGATCTGATCGGCTTCCCGGAAAAACTCGACCCGCAAGGCATGTCTAAGATCATTGACCATGTGACAGGCTACATGCCGCAAGGCGGTTACGCCTGGGCGCTCAGCAATCATGACTCATGGCGTTTTGCTTCCAAGATCGAACCGGAACGGCCTGAACTGCATCCAGCGATTGCCAGCTGTTACATCGCGCTGTTGTCATCCCTGCCCGGCAGCGTCTGCATTTATCAGGGTGATGAACTGGGTCTGCCACAGGTCGA
>Ga0247823_10002528_pt1 | contig 15033 bp, 9 predicted proteins | sample 13C_PalmiticAcid_2_FD_192426 | JGI IMG/M metagenome (GOLD analysis project Ga0247823, IMG submission 192426) | Soil microbial communities from agricultural site in Penn Yan, New York, United States - 13C_PalmiticAcid_Day30 | ecosystem: Environmental > Terrestrial > Soil > Agricultural land...
GCTACGGGCTCACCGAGACGACGCCGTCGCTCACCGCGAACCGGCCCGATCGCTTCCGCTTCGGTACCGTCGGCCTGCCGCTGTCCTGCTGCGAGATCCGCATCGCCGACGACGGCGAGATCCTGGTCAAGGGCGGCGTGGTGTTCCAGGGCTACTGGAACAACGAGGCCGCGACCAAGGAGGCCGTGTCCGCGGACGGCTGGTTCGCCACCGGCGACCTCGGCTCGATCGACGCCGACGGCTTCCTGGCGATCACCGGCCGCAAGAAGGAGATCCTGGTGACCAGCGGCGGCAAGAACGTCGCCCCCGCCGTCATCGAGGACCGGATCGCCTCGCACCCGCTGGTCGGGCAGGCCATGGTCGTCGGCGACGGGCAGAAGTACATCGCCGCGCTCATCACCGTCGACCCGGACTACTTCACGTACTGGAAGACCACGGTCAACAAGCCCGCGAGCGCCACGGTGGCCGACCTGGTCGACGACCCGGAACTGGTCGCCGAGGTGCAGAAGGCGGTCGACGAGGGCAACGCGGCGGTGTCGACGGCCGAGTCGGTGCGCAAGTTCCGCATCCTGGCCGCCGAGTTCTCCCCCGAGACCGGCCACCTGACGCCGTCGCTCAAGCTCAAGCGGCGCGTGATCATGAAGGACTTCGGCGCCGAGGTGGACAGCCTGTACTCCTAACTCACCCGAACGGCCCAATCCGGCCTACGCTCACGGGGACGGACCAGCACTGACGGGAAAGGCGCGGCGCCCATGGGACGGCACTCCTCATCGGTGAGGGCCAAGCTCAGCCCGCGCTCACCCGTCGTGCTGCTGGCGGGACTGCTCGTGGTCGCGCTGCTCGGCTGGTTCGTCTTCGGGTTCGTCAAGGACCGGCTCGGCGGGCCCGACTGCGCCGAGACCACCGTCCTGCAGGTGACCGCCGCCCCGGATGTGGCGGGCATCGTCGACGCGGCGGCCAAGCGCAGTGTGGACGCGGACGCCGCGGAGTGCTTCCGGGTCGCGGTGACCAACCGCGACTCGGCGGCCACCGCCGAGTCCCTCGCCCTGTCCGACGGCACCGAGCTGCCCGACGTCTGGGTGCCGGAGTCGACCCTGTGGCTGCACCGCGCGCAGGACAAGGGCGCGTGGAACACCCCGGTGCAGGGCACGTCGATCGCGTCGTCGCCGGTCGTGCTCGCGCTGACCGACGACACCGCGACCGCGCTCGGCTGGCCGGCCAAGCAGCCGACCTGGGCCGAGGTGCTCGGCCCGGACGCGGCCACGGTGCGGATCGGCCTGCCGGACCCGGCCCGCGACCCGGTCGGGGTGTCCCTGCTCATCGGCGTGCGCGCGCTGACCACCACGGCCGCCGACCAGGCCGCGGCGATGACCGGCCTGCTGCGCAGGCTCTCGGCCAACACCCTGCCCGCCGCGGCCGACCTGTTCACCCGGCTGCCCGGCGGCACCAGCCCGGCCGAACCGCTCGGGGCCTTCCCGACCTCGGAGAACACCCTGCTGCGGCACAACGTGAAGGACTCCGACGGGCAGCTGGTCGCGGCGTACGCCAACCCGGCCGTGCCGTCGCTGGACTACCCGTACACGGTGCTGCCGAAGGCGACAGACGCCAAGCGCGGGGTCGCGCAGAAGTTCCTCAGCAGGCTGCTGGAGTCCGCGTCGGTCACCTCCTTCGCCGAGGCGGGCTTCCGCGCCCCGGACGGCAAGGCGCTGCGCGACCGCTCGCAGGACAAGCGCACGTCGGTGGCCCCGGTCGACCAGCTCGCCCTGCCGACAGCCGCCGACATCGACCAGCTGCTCAACCAGTGGGCCGGGGTCAACCTGAACTCGCGGATGCAGGTCCTGCTCGACGTGTCCGGCTCGATGAACCAGCCCGTGCCGGGGACCGGGCTGACCAGGATGGCCGTCACCCTCAAGGCCGCCGAGCTGGGTATCGGGCTGTTCCGGCCGACGTCGAAGTTCGGCATGTGGCTGTTCTCCACGAACCTCGACGGCGACAAGGACTACACCGAGCTGCTGCCGGTGGGCACGGTCTCCGACCAGATCGCGGGCGGCGCGCTGGACAAGCTGCGCGGGGTCAAGGCGCTGGAGAACGGCGCCACCGGGCTCTACGACAGCGTGCTGGCCGCCTACCAGTCGGCGCGGGCGAACTGGGAGCCCGGCCGGATCAACCTGGTGATCGTGCTGACCGACGGCAAGAACGAGGACCGCGACGGCATCAGCCGCGAGCAGCTGCTCGCCGAGCTGGGCAAGCTGCAGGACCCGCGCAGGCCGCTGGTGATCGTCGGCATCGGCATCGGGCCCGACATCGACGTCGCCGAGCTGGACGCGATCTCGAAGGCCACCGGCGGCCAGGCGTTCACCACCCCGGACCCGACGAAGATCGGCGATATCTTCTACGCCGCGCTGAGCAAACTCCTGTGCCAGCCGCCGGGCTGCAAGCCCGGCTCGTGATTCGTTCGCGAGAATAGGCCGAACGGGCCGCGAACAGTAGCCGATCGGTTTCCCGGCGGAGTTTGTCGCGACGGACAATCACCATTGTTCGGATAAACAAACGGCCGGACCGCCACCTTTATGGCGTCGGTCCGGCCGAGTCGTTTCACACGGGAAATCAGGGAGCGGCGGCGACCGGCGTCGGGGTGAAGGTCAGGTCCATCTTGTTGCCGGGGCCCGACATCATCGAGGTCAGGATCGGGGTCAGCAGGCCGCAGCGGGTGAACGACGGGATGACGAACTCGCCGCCGATGCCCATTGGCTTGGCCAGGTCGACCGGGGTGGTGTTGACCAGCTTCGCCACGGAGTCCGCCGAGGTGGTGCACCCGGCCGGGACCAGGTTGACGTTGGGCAGGAAGTCCAGGCTCAGCTTGACGATCTGGAGCTTGAAGTAGCGGTTGACCTGCACCTTCCCGTCGATCAGGCCGCCGTCCATCGGCTTGGTGGTCACCTGCCGGACGATGGCGGTGTAGGGCACCGCGTTGAGCAGCTTGCCCTTGGAGACCAGGTCGGGGATGGTCGTCTCGCCGGTGATCTTCCAGTCGGCGAAGTCGATCTGGCCGACGAACTTGGCCCCGGCCGGGATCGGCACGGTCAGCCCCGGCTTGGCGATGGTGGTGGTGCCGGTGATCGTCCAGGCAAGTGGCCAGATCGGGTCGGCGGAGGCGACCGGAGCCACGGCGAGCCCGGCGGCGACGGCCACGGGCAGCACGAGGTAACGGATCAATGCGCGCATGCGGAACAACCCCATTCGGTGTCCAGGGCAGGGAAAGGCACATTCGCGGTCAACCTACTGACCGGTAGACAGCCAGATTACTCACGCACACACCAATGTCAACGCATGATTTCATCCAGCGTCGGCAGCATTACGACAAATGGCTTAGTGACTAATTGCACTAGGATGGAAGGGGCTCTGTCCAGGAAACTCGGCGATGAGGCGACGGCAAATGGGACGACACTCCTCCGGCCGGTCCGGCGGCGCTCGGTCACCGGTCATCGGGCTCAGCGCCGTGCTCGTCGTGGCGCTCGTGGGCTGGCTGAGCTACGCGGTGCTCACCAAGACCCTTGGCTCCTCCGACTGCGACACCGTCACCCCCGTCACCGTCGCCGCGGCCCCGGAGATCGCCCCCGTCCTGGCCCAGGTCGCCGCCGACATCCGGGCAGCGGGCGAGGAGTGCTTCGAGGTCACCGTCGCCAACCGCGACCCAGAGGCCGTGGCGAACACCCTCGCGGTCTCCGACGGCTCGCCCCCGCCCGACGTGTGGGTCCCCGACTCCACCCTCTGGCTGCGCCGCGCCCAGGCCGCGGGCGCCTGGCGAACGCCGGTCACCGGCACCCCCGTCGCGTCGTCCCCTGTCGTCCTGGCCGCGACCGAGGAGGTCGCGGAGGCCGCGGGATGGCCCAAGACCCGGCCGACGTGGCGCGACGTCCTTGGCGGAGCGGGCGCGGTCGGCTTCCCGGACCCGACGCGCGACTCGGTCGGCACGATCGCCCTGTTCGCCATCGCGACCCAGGGCGGCGACGAGAAGGCCACCACGTCGACGCTGCGCGGGTTGTCGGCCAACATCGAGGCCCGCTCGCTCGACCTGTTCCCCAGACTGCCCGGCACGACAGGATCAGCGCCGCCGCTGTCGGCATTCCCCACATCCGAACTGGCGGTCCTGCGGCACAACGTCAAGCAGACCCTGGCCAAGACAGTCGCGGTGTACCCGGAGCCCGCCTTGCCGCCGCTGGACTTCCCGTTCGTCGTGCTGCCGACCACCCCCGACGCCAAACGCCCGCACGCCGACCGGCTGCTCGCCCGTCTCCTGTCCGACCCCACCCGGACCCTCCTCGGCGCGGCCGGACTGCGGGCCCCCGACGGCACCCCGCTGCGCGACCGCCCCGCCGACGACCGCGTCACCGGCGATCGCGTCGCCCCAGGCGCGCTGCCCGACCCCGACGAGGTCGACCGGGTCCTCAACGAGTGGGCCGGGGTCAACCTCAGCGCCCGCATCCAGGTCCTGCTCGACGTGTCCGGTTCGATGGCCGAACAGGTTCCCGGCACCGGCCGCTCCCGCATGTCCCTGACCCTGGACGCGGCCGAACTCGGCATCAAACTCTTCAAGCCGACGACCAAGATCGGCCTCTGGCTATTCTCCACCAAGCTCGACGGCGACAAGGACTACAAGGAACTGCTTCCCGTGCGCCCAGTCAGCGAACACCTGGCGGGAGACGGGATCCAGGTCGTGCGGTCAGCCGAACAGCGCATCGGCGGCGCCACCGGCCTGTTCGACAGCACACTGGCCGCCTACCGGTCGGCGCGGCAGAACTGGGAGCCCGGCCGGATCAACCTCGTCATCGTGCTGACCGACGGCAAGAACGAGGACCGCGACGGCGTCAGCCGTGAGCAGCTGCTCACCGAACTGGCCACCCTGGTCGACCCCAAGCGCCCCATCCCGATCATCGGCATCGGCGTCGGCCCGGACATCGACATAGGCGAACTCCAGGCGATCAGTGGCGCCACCGGCGGCAACGCGTTCGCCACCCCGGACCCGTCCAAGATCGCCGACACCTTCTACACCGCGCTGAGCAAGCTCCTGTGCCAGCCGCCGACCTGCAAACCAGACCAAGGCGAGTGACGGCAGGCCCTCCCCACCCGCGCTACCGGCTGGTAACTTCTCCAGTCTGGACCGTCTCACAGAGGATTAGCGATGAGCTTCGACGAGGTCCGCCGGAACTGGACCCGGCTGGGCGAGCAGGACCCCTTGTGGGCCGTCTACGTCGCACCCGACAAGCGGGGAAACCGCTGGGACACCGACGAATTCCTCGCTCTTGGCAAGCCCGCCGTGGCGAACACCCGCGACTGGTTCGGTCGCATCGGCCTCCCCACGACGTGGTCGCGCGTCCTCGACTTCGGCTGCGGCGCGGGCAGGCTGTCACAGGCACTCGCCGCTCATGCGGACAGCGTGGTGGGCGTGGACGTCTCCGCGCCCATGCTGAAGACGGCCCGCGAACTCGACCGCACCGACGGAAAGTGCGAGTTCGTCCTCAACGAGGCCCCCGACCTCAAACGCTTCGCGGACGGGAGCTTCGACCTCGTCTACACCGAACTCGTGCTGCAGCACCTGCCCGCCAACGTGATCGAGGGCTACCTCGCGGAGTTCATGCGGGTGCTGCGCCCAGGCGGATCGGCGATGATCCACTGCACGACGCGTCCACTATGGACTTTCAAGGGCGCGGTCTGGCGGATCGCTCCGCAGGCCGTAGTCGGCTGGGCACAGCGGAAACTGCTCGACTACCCGGCGCCGATGCTGATGACACCAATGGCCACGGATCGGGTAACGGCGATCATCGAGGCGGGCGGCGGCCGAGTCGTCGCCACCCAGACCGAGGACGACCCCGCCACCCACTGGCGCGCCCACCGTTACGCGATCACCAAGGACGCTTAGAAAAGCGGGTCAGCCCCGCGTCCACTGTGGACGCGGGGCCGACCGTGCTACAGCCTAGAACCAGCCGATCCAAGGGCCTGACGAAGGCGCGGACTGCTGCATGCAGTGGTGGATGATGTCCGGACCCCAGGCGCAGACCCGGAGGCGCCCATCCGACATGTAGTAGACGGAGGGGGCGGAGACGAGGTAGCCACCGAAGCCACCCCAGCCGCTCCAACCGCCGGGCAGGTTGGACTGCTGCCAGATGTGGTACATCGAGTTGCCGCCGCCGATGCCGAACACCTCGATCGCGCAGTTGGTGTTCCGCGCGACCGCGATGTCGTACTGCAGCCATCCACCCAAGCTGACCCAGCCGGACCAGTTACCCCCGGGGGTCACCTGGTACTGGTGGACGAGGTTGCCACCAGAGGCGATCATGAACTCTTCCCACCGACCATCGCAGTTCTGGATGAGGTAGGAGTTCGTGGCGGTGGCGGTAGCGGTGGCGGCGCCGAGAGGCGCCGGTGCCGCGCTCGCCGGTGCGGCGACGGCGACTGACGTGAGCAGGCTTGCCCCTGCGGCCAATGCGACCGCGAAAGCCCTGAGACGTGTGGACATCAAGGTGTTCTCCCCTCCAGGAAGACGCTCGGGCGGTTTATGACCCGGCGCCGGGGCCTGGAATTCCGAGCCCCACACCAACAATGTCGATCATCTATTGCCAAATAGTTGCCAAGCGCTAGTAGGGGCCGACCGGACTGTGGTGGCCCAACGCCTTCGCCAACGGCCGCAGCCCGACCTTCAAAGCGCCCTTCACCACGACATTGCGCGCGAACCAAGGCAGCTGCGCCAGCAGCCGCAGGCGATCCCGCCCGGCGGGTGGGCGCAACACGAACCGCGCCAGCGAGGTCTCCCGCTCAACGTAGGCAAGGCGTCCCGACGCCAGGACCTTGGCGAGGGTCCCGCTGGTCACCCCAACCGAGGTGAAGCAGTCGTGGACCAAGATCTCCGCGCCCTCCGGCATGAACGCCGACCAGCGCAGATCATCGGTATAAGTCCAATAGTCGTGCTTGCCATCGATGTACAGCAGATCGACCGGCCGCTCCCAGGTCTTGCGCAGCTCGGTGCTGTACCCGATCACCAACTCGACGACGTCTCCGAGCCCCTCAGCCGCGATGTTCCGCTCGAACGCGTCCCGAGTCGGCTGCCCGCCATACGGCGGCCCCTCCAGGAACGGATCAATGGCCACGACCTTCGCCCCGACCGTCCGGGCCGCGTGCCCGAGGATGACCGTCGACCGGCCCTTGTGACTCCCGATCTCCACCACGGTCTGACCGGCGCCGAGCCGCTGCACCGCGTCCCACAGCGCCCTGCCCTGGGCGCGAGTCATCCAGCCGGGTACGGCGTCGGCGGCTTCCCAAGCCCGCTCGAAGGACACTCCGTCGCGGCGGATCTGCACGTCAGCCATCAGCGCACCTGTCTCAGTTACTACGGGAGTGCACCACACTAGCGAGCGCGCGACCCAGGATCTACCCGTTGGTAACAAAAAGCTGAGATCTCTTCATCAGGATTGCCGCAAGGTACGGTTACAGCCTCGCTCACCTGGGGGTTCTCATGATCGACACTGTGCGGGGCAGGCACTCGTCGGCTCAGCGGGCACCCCTGTCGATCACTCCGCTCGACATCGCGGCGGCGTTGATCGGGCTGATCCCGCTGGTCGTCCACTCCGTCACCGTGTGGCGCGGCTACTTCTGGCAGGACGACTTCCTCCTGCTGCGCACCGCCGCGAAGGCAAGCGCGTTCGACCCGGCCTACCTGCTCCAGGACTACGACGGCCACCTCATCCCCGGCGTCCTCTTCCTCGCGAGCGCCGTGACCGATGTCGACCCGCTGGGCTACCGCGTCGCGGTGCTGCCGCTGCTGGCCATGCAGGCCCTGCTGTCCGTGCAGTGCTGGCGGCTGCTGCTGGGCTGCTTCGGCCGCCGCCGGGCCACGCTCGTGCCGTTCACCCTCTTCGCGTTCTCGCCGCTCGTGCTGGTGCCGACGCTGTGGTGGTCGGCCGCCGCACAGTTGGTGCCGCTGCTGCTGGCCATGGTGTCCGCCCTCGGCGCGCACGGCAGGTACCTCGACACGGGCCTGCGCAGGCACGCGGTCTACGCGGCGCTGTGGACGGGGTTCGGGCTCGCGTTCTCGGAGAGGGCGGTGCTGATCCCGGCCCTGCTGTTCGGTCTCAGCGTCCTGCACGGCGGCGTGACACCGCTCCGGCGAGTCCTCACCGAGCGGTGGCACCTGTGGTCGGGACACGCCGCGGTCCTCGTGGGCTACCTGGTTCTCCGCACGGTCCTGATCGGCGGGCACCACGAGGTCGACCGGCCGGTCGACCTGGCGCAGCATGTCGGCCGCACACTCGTGGACACCCTGGCGCGGGGCCTGTTCGGCGGACCGTGGGGCGGTCACGCGGTCGGCACGCTGTGGCCCGCACCGGGGTTCGAGGCCAGGGTCGCCGCCGTCGTACTGACGATCGCGGTCGTGGTCGCGGGGTTCGTGGTGTCCGGCCGGTCAGCGCTGCGCGCCTGGCTGCTGGTCGCGGGCTACGTCGCCGCCGACATCGCGCTGGTGGCCTTCACGGGCTTCGGGGCGTTCGGCACGGTTCTGCCCGACGACCCGCGGTTCGTGGCCGACGCGGCGGCGGTCGCCATCGTCTTCGGCGCGTTCGCGTTCCGCGACGGCACCGCGGGCCGGGCGATCAAGCTCGGTGTCACCGGCCTGACCGTCGTCTACGCGATCACCGCGACCGTCACGACCGCGCGGACGGGGTCGGCACTGCGGTTCACCGACGTCCTCGAGTACGTCGCCGCGGTCCGCGAGTCGCTCGCCGCGGATCCGGACGTCGTGCTGTTCGACGCGCCGGTACCCGACGCGGTGATGAAGCGCGCGCGGTTCGGCGACGAGACGGACGTGTCGAAGCTGACCGAACTCCTGCCCCGCCGCACCCGCTTCGACGCGCCCACCGAGGAGATGTCGCTGATCGACGGCCACGGCGTCGCGCGGCGGATCACCAAGGTCGACGACGCCCGCACCGGGCAGAAGGGCCCGGTGCCCGACTGCGGCTGGGCCGTGGACCGGCGGACCACCATGGTCCAGTTCCCGGAACAGGTCACCGGCAGGCATGTACTGCTGATCGACTACTACACCGCCGACAGTGGCGAGGGCACGGTGACCGTCGCCGGGCGCGAGCAGATCATCGAGTTCCAGACGGGCGTGCACCAGCTCGCGCTGGTGGTGGACGGATCGTTCGCCAGGGTGGACCTGCGCCGCGACACGTCTGTCGCGCCGGTGTGCGTCGCGGTCGTGCGGGTCGGCGACCCGACGGTCGAGCCGTGACGCATCATCCTTGGTCCAACTAGTGGTTACGACCGGACCACTAGTGTCTGGCCGATGGTGAGGACGGAACAGGCGCGCGCGTGGCTCAGGGCGAGGATGGTCCGCACGGGCGCGTGGCTGCGCGGACTGCCCCGTGACCCGGCCGCGGTGGCCATGGCCGTGCTCGTCATCGTCTCCTTCGCCCAGCGCCCCGGCCGGACCACCTTCGACACCAAGCTCGACCTCACCGCCGACCCCATCGCGTTCATGGTGCGGTCGCTGCACCTGTGGAACCCCGAGAACAACGCGGGCGAACTGCAGAACCAGGCCTACGGCTACCTCTTCCCGATCGGCCCGTTCTTCGCCGCGTGTCAGAGCGTCGGGATCCCGGACTGGGTGACGCAGCGGCTGTGGTGCGCGCTGCTGCTGTGCGTCGCGTTCGGCGGGATGCTCAAACTCGCCCGCGCGCTGAACATCGGGCATCCGGCCGCCCGGCTGGTCGCGGCGTTCGCCTACGCCCTCGCACCCCGGATGTTGACGGAGATCGGCCCGATCTCCGCGGAGCTGCTGCCCGCGGTGATGATGCCGTGGATCCTGCTGCCGCTGGTGCGGGCCAACCGGATCAAGTCGCCCCGGCGCGCCGCCGGGCTGTCGGCGGTAGCGGTGATGATGATCGGCGGGGTCAACGCGGCGATGGTCGTGATGGCGCTGGTGCTGCCGGGAGTCTGGCTGGTCACACGGGTCTGGACGGCCGCGCACGTGCGGCTGGTGGCCTGGTGGACGGCGTTCGTCGCCGCGGTGTGCCTGTGGTGGGTCCTGCCGCTGCTGCTGCTCGGCGAGTACAGCCTGCCCTTCCTGGACTACATCGAGTCCTCCACGAACACCACCGCCCCCGTCTCGCTCTTCCAGGCGCTGCGCGGGACCAACCAGTGGGTCGCCTACGTCGTGCAGGGCGAGCCGTGGTGGCCCGCGGGCTATCTGCTGGTCGACCGCCCGCTGCTCATCCTCGGCACCGGCCTGGTCGCGGCGGTCGCGCTCGGCGGCCTGGTCCGCCACCACCTGCCGGAGCGGCTGTTCCTCGTCACCGCCGTGGTCGTCGGGCTGACGCTGCTGACCGTCGGCTACGTCGGCACCCTGGGCAGCCCGGCGGGCGAGTACGTCCGGTCGCTGCTCGACGGCCCGCTGGCCCCGCTGCGCAACGTGCACAAGTTCGAGCCCGTGCTGCGCCTGCCACTCATGCTGGCCTTCTGCCATGCGGTGTCCGGCAGGCTGCCCGCCGCGCTCAACCGCGGCACCTCCACGATCTGGGCGCGACGGGCCCGCCTCGGCGTCGGCGTCGCGCTGGTCATCGTGGTGTCGGCGCCCGCGTGGCTGTTCACCCTGCGCCCCGGCCCCGGCTGGACCGAGATCCCGGACCACTGGAGGGAGGCGATGGTGTGGCTGCGCGACCACGACAGCCAGGCGCGCACGATGCTGCTGCCCGCCACCGCGTTCGGCGAGTACACCTGGGGCCGCACGGTCGATGAGCCCGCGCAGGCGCTCGCCGAGGCGCCGTGGGCGGTGCGCAGCCAGATCCCGCTGGGGTCCGAGGGCAACACCCGGCTGATGGACACCGTCGAGGACACCCTCGCCAACGGCCGCGGCTCACCGGCGCTCGCCGGTTTCCTGGCCAGGGCCGGATTCCGGTACGTCATGCTGCGCAACGACATCGACCGCACCAGCGACCGTGTCCCGCCGATCTCCGTGCTCCGCGCGGGACTTCGGGGATCACCTGGGCTGTCCAGGGTCGCCACGTTCGGCCCGGACATCGACCCAGCGGCGCTGACCGGTGCGCGGCTGCTTGATCGCACCGGCGACCGGGTGCCTACGCTGGAGGTCTACGAGGTCGACCAGCCGCCGCCGGTGGCCCAGGTCGTGGCCGAGCGGGACGTCGCCGCGGTCGCGGGCGGCCCCGAGTCGCTGCTGCCGCTGATCGACGTGGGCCTGCTGGAACAGGACCGGCCCGCGATCCTCGTCGGCGACAAGCCGCCGACGGACCGCGCGCTGGTCACCGACGGCCTGCGCAGGCGCGAGCGCAACGTCGGCGCGGTACGCGACAACCTCGGCAACACCCTGGCCCCCGACGATCCCAGCCGGTTCGGCCGCCCGTCACTCGACCTGCTTCCGTTCCCGGGCGCGGAGTACCAGACGACCGCGGCCTACCGGGGCATCCGCCGGGTCACCGCGTCGACATCGGCCGGGTTCGCCGACTCGGTCGGGCCGACCGATCCGTCGCTGCAGCCGTTCTTCGCCGTGGACGGCGATCTCACCACCGCGTGGAACTCATCGAGCTACACCGGGCCGACCGGGCAATGGCTTGAGGTGGAACTTGATACCCCCCTCACCGTCGACGAGATCTCTCTGGCGATCGTCGACGACCTCTCTGTCGGCTGGCCGGTTACCGCTATCCGGATCACCACTGACTCGGGCTCGGTCGACCGTGAGTTCTCTCGGGGCGGCGAGTCCAAGAGCTTCCGCACGGCGGGCGGCCTGACCCGCAAGGTCCGGATCACCGTGCTCGGCGTGGCGGCGGACCGGGACAACGGCAACGTCGGCATCCGCGAGCTGACCATCCCCGGGGTGACCGCGACCCGCGCGTTGCAGGTCCCGCCCGTGCAGGGCCCGACCGCGGCGTTCGCCTTCACCCGCGGCAGCCTGCCGCGCTATCCGTGTGTGGCCGACGAATCGCACACGACCTGCGACCGCTCGCTGACCCGCCTCGGCGAGGAGCCCAGTGGGGTGCACCGGCTGTTCCGGAGCACGGACACGGCGAACTTCCGCGTCGAGGGCACCGTCCTGCCCGCGTTCGGCGGCACGGTCCCGGTCACGTCTTCCGCGACCGGCGCGTCGTCCTGGCTGGGCGGCGATCCCGCCGTCGCCCCGCTGGCCGCGGTCGACGACGACGAAGCCACCACCTGGATCGCCGACCCCACCGACGAAAAGCCGACGCTGAAGCTCGCGTGGCCGACCCAGCGCCGGATCACCGGCATCCAGCTGCGGACCGACGCCAGGTCGCAGGCGTCGCGACCAGTGGAGGTCGACCTGCGCACGCCGACGGGCCGAGTCGTCCGGGCGGCGCTGGACGGCTCGGGCCGCGCGACCGTCGATCTCACCACCGACCGGCTGGACCTGGTGATCACCGGCGCCGAACGCGGCAGGCCACTGCCCGTCGGCATCACCGAGCTGAGCCTGGACGGCGCGCCGATGGCGCCGGTGTCCGCCGACGCGGATTTCGAGCTGCCGTGCGGGAAGGGCCCCGCGATCACCGTGGACGGCCTCACCTATCCGACGTCGGTCAAGGGCACCCTCGCCGACCTCCGCGCCCACCGGTCGCTGCCGTTCGCCACCTGCCGCGACCTCGCTGAGGGCCTGGACCTGGCCGCGGGCAGGCACGAGCTGCGCACCGCGCCGACACCGGAGTTCGTCGTCCATGACGTGTCGCTGCGCCCGTCGACCGACTCGTCGGCCGGGCCGCGGACCAGGTCGACCAAGATCGAGGAGTGGGGTGCCGCCGAGCGGAGCATGACAGTCGGCCCAGGCGATAAGTCCGTACTCGTGGTGCCGGAGAACGGAAACGCGGGCTGGGTGGCGACCCTCGACGGCGCGCCGCTGCTCAAGTCGCGTGTGGACGGTTGGCAGCAGGCGTGGCTCGTGCCCGCGGGTGCGGGCGGCCGAATCGAGTTGGCGTTCACGCCCGACCGTCAGTACCGACAGGCGCTGTTGATCGGCGCGGTCGTGCTGCTCGTCGCGCTAGTTCTAATCGCGCTCCCGGTGCGGCGGCGGGTCGACCTCGACAGCTCACCGGGCAGGCACCGCTGGATCCAGGTGCTGCTGGTCGGTTTCATCGCGCTGCTCGGCGGCATGCTCGCGTTCGTCATCCTCATCGCGGTGACGCTGGTGCGCACGCTCTGGCCGCCCGCTCCCCGGTTCATCGCGCCCGGCGCGGCGGCCGCGGCGGCCGTCACGGCGACGACGGGCCGGATGCTGGGCTACGGCCAGGACTGGGCGTACGGCTGGGTCGCGCAGAGCCTGCTCGTGCTGGCCGTGTGCGCGGCCGTCACCGCGTGCCTGGAGTGGCCCGCGCAACCGACGGAGGAGTCACCCGGCTGACGGTCGGCGTCGGTGGGCGAACACCTCGATCGCCGCCCCGGCGCCCGCCACCAGCCCGGTCGCCACGGCCGCCGCGGTGACCACGGCGGCCACCCCGCCGTGGAACGCGGTCGTCACCAGGGCGACCTCGACCACGACAGCGGTCCACACCAGCCACACCGACCGGGTGTCGGCGCTCGCGATTCGAGAGAACAGCAGGATCTGCATCACCGAGAGGACGCTGCCCACCAGCGCGAACGCCCACATCGGCAGGTGTGAGCCCGCGTACTGGGGGCCGCCGATGAGCATCATGACCTCCTGGCCGAACACCGCGGCACCGACCACGGCGACGGCGTCGACCCCGACGCAGACCGCCAGCGCGATCGGGACGAGCCTGCGTCGGCGGCGGGGATCGGCGAGTCGGGGCAGCACGAGGATGCCGACCGCCGAGGGCAGCCAGTACGCGGCCTTGGTGAGCACCGCGCCGACCGCGTACTCACCGGCCTGCGCTGCGGGGAGGTAGTGACGCGCTAGGACTAGGTCGAGATTGACCAGCAGGACTAGAGCGAGCATCCCGCTGGCGGCGTGGGCGACCGCACGGACCTGACGCGAGTCGACCTTGACGGCGAGGGCTGGCGCGCCGCAGACGAGCCAGCCGGTTACCGCGACTATCGACGAGCAGATAGTCGCCATAGCCAGGGCACCCGCGGTGTGGCCGAACAGGGCGAGTCCAGCCAACGCGCCACCCGCCTTGCCGAACGCCTCCATCCCGATCATCACGGCCAGAGCGCGGAAGCGGTGGGTCCCTTGCAGGACACCGTGGAACACACCGAGCATCGACAGTGGCGCGAGGGACAGTGCCAGCCAGATCGCCTGCCACGGGCTGTCGAGGTGCAGCATCGAGGTGATCACCGGCGACAGCGCGAGCCCCGCCAGGGTGACCGCGCCGCTCGTGAGCAGACCCAGCGTCATGATCGGGTCCGTCTCGGTCCGGCTGAGTGGCTCGGTCGCGGCGTCGACCCGGCGTTCGGCGACGCGCAGGGCCACCACGGTCTGCAGGCCCATGGCCGGGACCACGCCGATCACCATGAGCGCCAGCAGCGACCCGAACTCGCCGAACACCCCCGGTGCGAGCAGGCGCGCCGCGACCACGGTCAGCAGGTAGTTCGCTACGTTGTTGCCCGCGAGCGCGGCGGTGACGAGCACGGCGTCGGCGCGGGCACGCCGCGACAGCTGGCGGGCGTCCTGGGAATCGACGATCATCACGGCTCCGACCTGGCATTACCAGCAGGTAAGTTACCGGACAGTAGCGGCGTTTCCGGCCGAAAGGAACAGGTGCGCGATGGTCCACCCGCGTCAGCCGACCCGGTTTGGACCAGCCGGACCATGGTCGATCCGCCGGATGGCGCTGCCGCTCGTCGGGCTCGCGCTGCCGATCTTGGCACTCGCCCCGGTACTCGGCCGCGGCTTCGTCCTGACCTACGACATGGTCTTCGCGCCGACGCACGCGCTCCTGCCCGACAGCATCGGCACCGGGTCGACGCTGCCGCGCGCGGTACCGGTCGACGCCGTCGTGGCCTTGGCCACCGCCGTCGTCGCGGGCGACATCCTGCAGAAGCTCCTGCTCTTCGCGACCCTGCCCGCGC
>Ga0247823_10002529_pt1 | contig 15025 bp, 10 predicted proteins | sample 13C_PalmiticAcid_2_FD_192426 | JGI IMG/M metagenome (GOLD analysis project Ga0247823, IMG submission 192426) | Soil microbial communities from agricultural site in Penn Yan, New York, United States - 13C_PalmiticAcid_Day30 | ecosystem: Environmental > Terrestrial > Soil > Agricultural land...
CTTTTGTATTGACGGCTTGCTTACCATTTTCGGCTAGGGCTAAGCGGGTGAATATCATGGCCAATTCCGCTCAACCCGGCCCGCACGAATCGGCGGGCGACCCGTCGGCGCCGGCCGACGTGCGCCCGCGTTCGGCGGTCAGCGCGGGGGTCGGCATCGTCGGACTGGCGGGGCTGATCAGCTATTTACTGGTCGCGCGTTTCGCGCCCGAGATCGCTGCCTTCTTTGGCATCGACTGGGGAACCCGCGGACCGATGAGCGGGCCGAACTCGGCGATCGCGAGCGTGCTTGCCTGCGGCATCCCGATGGTGCTCTGGTCGGTGTTCGTCGACAAGGTCCACCGCAATCCGTCGACCGGCATCGATTGGGCGCAGCGGCGTCCCTGGCGTGAGACGGTCGATATCAGCCTGACAAAGCTTGCCGGCCTGTGGGCGACATGGGGGCTGATCGGCCTGACCTATGCGACGATGCGCTATTATTGGGAAGGCAATTACGCCTTTTCGATGAACCTTCTCGAAACCGTGGTTCCGTGGCTGCTGCTCGTGTCGGTTCTCTATATGCTGTGGCTCGACCGCCGGATGGTCGAGCCACGCGACGGCTGCTATGCCTTCGGCCGCTGGCTGATCGCGCCCGGCCAGCCCATCGACGGCCGCGCCATCGGACATCATCTGCGCGCCTGGGCGGTGAAGGGCTTTTTCACCGCCTTCATGCTCTCGATCGTCCCGGGGAATTTCTCGGCGCTGGTCACGGTGCCGATGAGCGAGATCCTCGCCAATCCCTACAGGACGGGAATCTGGACGATCAATTTCCTCTATCTGATCGACGTCCATATCGCGACGGTCGGCTATATCCTGACCCTGAAGCCGCTCGACGCGCATATCCGCACCGCCAACCCCTATGGCATGGCATGGGTCGCGGCGCTCATCTGCTACCCGCCCTTTATCCTGATGAGCGGCGGGCCGCTCGATTACCAGATGTACGGCTCCGACTGGGGCTATTGGCTGGCGGGACATGACGGGTTGCTGACCGTCTGGGCGATCGCGCTCGTGCTGCTGACCGCGGTCTATAGCTGGGCGACGATGGCATTCGGGATCCGCTTTTCGAACCTGACGCACCGCGGCATTATCACCCACGGGCCTTATGCCTTCACGCGCCATCCCGCCTATATTTCAAAGAATATGACCTGGTGGATCGGGTCGCTGCCCTTTCTTGTCACCGCGGGCGGCTGGGTGGAGGGCGCGCGCAACGTCGTGCTGCTCGGCCTCGTCAGCAGCGTCTATTACTGGCGCGCCAAGACCGAGGAGAAGCATCTCCTCTCCGATCCGGCCTACGTCGCCTATTGGAACTGGGCGCAGGCGAATGCGCTGGTGCCGCGCCTGTTCGCGAAGCTGACCGGGCGGGCGCGCCCGCTCATCCGGCTCGAACCCGATCCGCGTATCGGGCCGGTCGCCTAATCCTTCAGCGCATCGGTGGTGGCGCTCGCCGCTTCGGCGGCGCGGTGCGCCTGCAACTGGGCATAGCCGTCGGCGATGATGCGCCATGCGCTGTCGCAGCGGCGCTGGTCGGACCGCAGTTTGCTGCTGCATACCGCTTCCAGCCGCTGCAACAGCCATTTGCGTTCTTCCTCGCGGGTGCGCGCGGTGATGCGCTCGGCACTGCTATAGGCAGCGGCGCCGAAGTCAGCGGCCGAATTCACGTCGCTGGCGAAAACGGCGGCCGGACTGGACAACAGGCCGATGGCGACAAGGCTGGCGATCAAACGGGGCATCATCGTCTCCCACATCGTTGCAGGGCGATGATAACATGGAAATATTCGGATGCGAAGGCCGGTCCGCGCGAAAGGAAAACCCGCGCGGACCGGAGGCATCCCTAGAATTTATAACCCGCCTCGATGCCCCAGATGCGGGGCTCGTTGACGAAGCCGGTCAAATTGTTGAAATCGATCGCGCCCACCGCCGATACGTCGTTCGTGATGTTGCGGGCAAAAGCAGCGATGTCATAGCGGTCGGTGCGATAACCGACGCGCAGCCCGCCCTCGAGCATATGATCGTCGTTGAACTCGGCCGATTCATACAGGAAGAAATTGACCTTCGAACGGTATGCCCAATCGGTGAAGACATAGACTTCGCCGTTTCCGACCGGCACGCCATAGCCCGCGGTCCAGTTGATCGACCATCTCGGCGCCTGCGGAAGCTGGTTGCCGTCGATCGAATAGATGCCCGGCGATCCCGGACGAACCGGGTCGAGCACGGTGCAGCCGCCGCCGCACCCGGTGATGAAGGCGTTCGGATCGTCGATCTTTGCGTTGTTGTAGCTGATGCCCGCGGTCAGGACCATATTGTCGACCGGGCGCGCGTCGAGTTCGGCCTCGAAGCCATAGCCGTGGACATTGTCGACGTTGATCAGCCGTGCGGTGTTGATCGTGCCGCCGACCGCGGTGAGCTGCGCATCCTTAAGGTCGTAGACGAAGCCCGACAGGTTGAAGCGGACGCGGCGGTCGAACTGGGTCTTGATCCCCGCTTCGTACGACATGATCGTTTCGCTGTCGGCGGTGCTGATCGCGTCCTGCACCGTCGTGAAGACGAACAGCGCGCGGCCCTGGATGCTCGGCGCGCGATAGCCCTTGGCGACGCGGGCATAGAGGTTGACCGCATCCGACGCTTCATAGGTCGCCGACAGGTCCCACGTCAGATTGTCGTCCTTCACCGCCGCAAAGCCAGTGCCGATCGCGCCGAAGAAGCCGGTGCGGTCGACCGTCATGCGGCGGCGGTCCTCATTGTAGCGCGCGCCGGCGGTCAGCTTGAGCTGCTCGGTGACGGGAACGGTAACCGATCCGAACAGGCCCCACGCGCGCGAATCCTGTCGCTGCATCGCGACGACGCTGGGCGTCGTGTCGGTCGGATTGTCATAGTTGATCGAACCGATGTCGATATTTTCGTCGAAGTAGAAGAAGCCCGCCTGATAATCGATCGCGCTGCCGGGGTTCGACGCGATGCGGATCTCCTGCGTAAGCTGGTCGAGGCTGGGCACCTGATCCTGCGACTGCGCGGGGAAGGGGATGATCCCCGGACCCGAATTCGGCAGGAAGCTGGCGCCGAACCCGCCGTCGACGTCGCCGCGGCTGTCGTAATTGCCGTTCCAGTAAGCGGTGACCGAGGTCAGCGTGACCGGGCCGAAATCATATTCGAGCGTCGCGGCGGCGTTATAGAGCTCGAGCTTCTGGAAATTGATCCCGTCGGTGCGCACCACATTGCGGTCGAAATCGACCGGCGCGGCGGGCGTCTGGCCGGGGTTCTGCACGCCGGGGTAGAAGATCAGGTCGTTGCTGCCCGGGCGGAAGATATTGGCGCGGAACACGCGCGCGGTGCCGTCGAAATTGCGATACTGGCCGGTGAAGCGGACCTTGAGCTGGTCGGTCGGCTCGAACTGGAGCTGTCCGCGGACCGCGATATCTTCATAGCCTTCGAGGTCGTTCTTGCCGGGGGTCGCGAGATTGTTGACCCAGTCGCTGCGACGCTGGTACATCGCCGAAAGGCGCGCGGACACGGTGTCGGAGAGATGGCCGCCGGCCGCACCCTCGATGTTGATCGAATCGAAACGGCCGTAGCTGCCCTTGATATAACCGCCGTCGTGGTCGGGACGGACGCTGTCGAACTTCACGATGCCGGCGGGCGTGTTGCGGCCGAACAAGGTGCCCTGCGGCCCGCGCAGCACTTCGACGCGGTCGAGGTCGAAGATCGGGAAGCCCTTCAGGATCGGGTTTTCGAGCACGACGTCGTCATAAACGAGGCTGACCGGCTGCGATGCGTTGAGGTCGAAATCGGTGTTGCCGAGCCCGCGGATGTAGAAGCGGGGGAAGGTGCGCCCGAACGAGCTTTCGATGTTCAGGCTGGGGACGCGGCCGGCCAGCGCGCGAATGTCGCCCCCGCCCGAATTGATCGCGTCGAGCTTTGCGCCGCTGACGACGTCGACCGAAAGCGGGATGTCCTGGATATTCTGTTCGCGGCGCTGCGCGGTGACGATGATTTCGCCGAGGCCGGCGTCGTCGGTCGCGGCGGGTGCGTCCTGTGACGCGGCGGGGACGGCCCAGCCGGCGGCGGCGAGTGCGATGCCTATAGCGATAGTGGAAGGAAAGTGGCGCATGGGCGAGCTTCCTGAAACAGAGTTGACGATGCGAGAGTGGAAAAACCGGAGCCTGTTTGGCTTCGCGGGCGCGCGCAATCAATCGCGGAAGCGCGGGCCGCTGACGTTCGTGGCAGCAGTGTTGCGCAATTGCTGCACTTTTGGGGCGGTCGCTCCCGGCCCCCGAAGCGTTCCTAGAAGCTCAGCTCGTCATAGATTTTGGAAAGATCGCCGCCCCACGGGCCTTCGTACCGGTCGAGCAGGTCGTGTGCGGGCGACTTGCCGTTCTTGGCGATGCGGCGGAGCGGTTCGAGGAAACCGACCTCATTGTCGCCCATCGAATTGACCTCGCCGCGCGCCGCGAGGCCTGCCGCAGCGATGTCGAGCACGCGGTGCGCGAGCTCGCCGACCGTGCCGCCACCGGGCGCGGGCGCGTCGAGGCCTTCGCTGGGGACGGTGTCGCGCAGCGTCTGCTGCTCCTCGATGCTCCAGCTCTTGACGAGATCCCACGCCGCGTCGAGCGCGCCCTGATCGTAGAGCAGCCCGACCCACAAGGCGGGCAGCGCGCAGATGCGGTTCCACGGGCCGCCGTCGGCGCCGCGCATTTCAAGGAAGCTTTTGAGGCGCACTTCGGGGAAGGCGGTCGACAGATGGTCGTTCCAGTCGGAAAGCCGGGGTTTCTCGCCGGGAAGCGCGGGCAGCTCGCCCCTCAGGAAGTCGCGGAAGCTCTGCCCCGCGGCATCGATATATTTGCCGTCGCGGAAGACGAAATACATCGGCACGTCGAGCATATAGTCGACATAGCGTTCATAGCCGAAGCCCTCCTCGAACACGAAAGGCAGCATCCCGGTGCGCGCGGGGTCGGTGTCGGTCCAGATATGGCTGCGATACGACATATAGCCGTTGGGCTTGCCCTCGGTAAAAGGCGAGCTGGCGAACAGCGCGGTCGCGAGCGGTTGCAGTGCAAGCGAGACGCGGAATTTCTGCACCATGTCGGCCTCGGACGAATAGTCGAGGTTGGTCTGGATCGTGCAGGTGCGCAGCATCATGTCGAGCCCCATGCTGCCGACGCGCGGCATATGGTCGAGCATGATCTTGTACCGCCCCTTGGGCATGATCGGCAGTTCGGCGCGCGTCTTGTCGGGCCACATGCCGAGCCCGAGGAAGCCAAGCCCGAGTTCGGCGCCGACTTCCTTCACCTGTTTGAGGTGACGGCCGGTTTCGGCGCAGGTCTGGTGGAGATTTTCGAGCGGCGCGCCCGAGAGTTCGAGCTGCCCGGCAGGTTCGAGGCTGACGGTGCCGTCGCTGCCGGCAAGCGCGATAACCTTGCCCCCCTCGATCACCGGTTCCCAACCGAAGCGGGTGAGCGCCATCAACAGGTCGTTGATGCCGCCGGGCTCGTCATAGCTGGGCGCGCGGTGATCGGCGGTCCGATAGACAAATTTCTCGTGCTCGGTGCCGATGCGCCAGCGATCCTTGGGCTTTTCGCCCTTGATCATGGGGACCGCGAGCTGGTCGCGGCTTTCGACGATGGGATCGTTGCTGTCCGAGGCGGTGCGCGTGCTCATATCGCGCCATTATACGGTTCGGTACAGAATGCAATCGGCTGTTGTTCGCGCGCTATTTGACGCGCGCGCGGAGGTTGATCGTGAAGCTCGATCCCGGCGCCATCGCGCCCTTGGGACGGACGCGGACATGGGTGATCGCCGCATCGACGCCGTCGGCATCGGCGGTAGGGGAGTAGGTCCAGCTGGTGCCGCCATTGTTCGAAAATTCGAGATCGTCGACATTGTTCGACAGGCTGGTGAAGCCATAGGTCAGGCCGCTGCTGCCCGCAGTGAAACGGATCGGGCCCGGGCCGGGGGCGTAGGTGCCGACGAACAGGCTGAGGTTCGCCGGGATCGCGTCGGTGACGATCACGCTGTTGCTGGTCGGCGCGGTGCCCGAGGGCGCGGTGACGGTCAGGCTGTAGTTGGCAAAGGCGCCGGGGATCAATTTGGGGTTGGTCAGCCCGTTCACCGGGTCGCTGTATGCCAGCGATGTCTTCGCGATCGACAGCGGCACGACATAGGTGTTGGTGAAGGTGCAAACGATGGCCGTGTCGGCGGCCGCGACCGTAAGCATATTGCCCGCGAGCGCGGTTGCATTGCCGGTGCAGGTGAGCGCCTGCGAATAATTCGCCCCGTTGCCAACGGTGAAGATTTCGCTGAGGACCGCGCTTTCGGCGGCATAGACGGTGACTGCGGCGTTGGTGTCGGTCTCGTTCGCGCTGTTCGCGACCGAGGCGAGGCTGGCGTTGTTGATGAGCCCGCTCGTCGCAACCGTCACGGCATTGGCGACCTGTGCATTCTGCCATGTCTTGCGCACGACAAGCGTCGCCGACTTGCGGTTGTTCGTCCAGCTGCAGGTGAGCGAGCTGCCCGTGGGCATGACGACGGTGCGGCTGAGCCCGCTCCCCGACGTCGCGACCACCGCATTATCGCTGTTGCGCCGGCACTCGAGGCTGCTGGTATAATTCGCTGCATTGCCGGCGGTATAGGCTTCGGTCAGGGTCAGCGTGCTGCCGGGGGTGGCGATGGCCGTCGCGTTGGTCGCTGCGCCGCCGACGGTCGAGCTGCCCGCCGTCGGCAACACTCCGCCCGCGATCGAGAGGCTGACGGCGTCGCCCGCGATGCCGTTCGTCCAGTTCTTCGCGAGCACCACGGGCGAATCATTGTCGGTGATCGTGTAGCTGCTCGCGGTACGCGGCGTGCCGCCGCAACTCGACGTGCTCGACACGGTGTATCCGGTGCCGGCGTTCAGTGCGATCTGGATCGTCTCGCTGCCCTCGATCGCTGTGTCATCGACGATCTGGATGCCGAGCGGGACGGTGACATTCTGGTACGTCCCTGCGGGAATGGTGACGGTGAAGTTCGCGCCGCCGCCGGGCGTCGTGTAGTCGGTACCGCGCGTCGCCGTGCCGCCGGTGATGCTGACATTGACCGTGCGCGGCGTGAACAAAGTGCCGCTGACGACCAGCCCCGGCACGTTCGCTGACGCGATCGATTCGACCCCCGAGGCGCTCGCCGTCGACAGTTCGACGAAGGGATTGAGCGTGATCCGGATGTCGTCGAGGAAATTGCCGAGGCTGCCTGCGTCGGTCGTGATGAACTGGACACGCTGCACCCCCGACGCGCCGCTATAGGTGGTCGACCCGGTGTTGACGTTCCAGACATTGTTGACCGTCGAGGACTGGCTCGCGAGGCTCTGGATCAGCGTGCCCGTGCTACTGGCGATCTGGAAGCGTGCGGTCTGCGTCGCCGGGCCGCCCGAGCGCGCACGGTGGGCAAAGGTCCAGCCGATCGTCTCGCCGGTCACCATGCAGATATTCTGGTAGAGCGCACCGGGGACATTCGCGTTCATTTCGGCGAAGACCGAGCCTTCATAGGCGGGCACGCCCTGGAAATTGGTATCCCACAGTTCGATCTCGCCCGACGCCGAATCCCAGCCGGTGACCGAGCCGTTCGAATAGATTTCGTAATTGGCCGCGCCTGCGCCTTGCGGATTGTTCGCTTCGAACGACGGATTGACGATCACGCGTTGCGCTGATGCAGGCGGAGCGATCGCCAGCGCTGCGGCAACAACTGCGAGGACGCCGCGTCGCGCGAGGCGGGGACGGCCGAACATCAGTTGATCGTCACGTCGAAGGCAACCGCCATCGCGTTCGCGGGAAGCAGCGTCGGGGTCGTTGCGGCGACGGTTGTGCCGGTGATTGACGCCCCGAACGGGTCGCTTTCGTCGGCGCCGCTCGCGTTGTCGTCCTCGACCGTCGTCGCACTGGCACAGCTTGCGCCGCTGCGCAGCGAACCCGGAACGAAGGTCGTGCTGGCGGGCAGCGCATCGGCGATATTGATGCCCGTCGCGGTGCCGCTGCCGTTGTTGGTGACAAGGATGCAATAACGCATCGTCGCGCCGGGGATCGCCTTCGGATTGGTCGTGCCGTTCAGCGGATCGCCGACGACGCTGCTCGTCTTCGCGATCGTCAGGTTGGTCGTGGGGCGACAGAAGGTGAGATCGTGGATCGCGGCGCCCTGCTGCCCCGGATCGGCGGGTGCGAGGCTGTGGCTGCCATAGGTGATGACGATGGTGTCGACCGGCGCGGCAAAGGTCACGACGACATTGCCGTTGGCGCTGCCGTCGGCCGAGGTGGCGTCGCCATAGGCGCTGTTGCCGATGACATAATTGCTGATGCCATTGGTGAGCGTGGGGGTGACCGGGGTGCCGTTGAAACTGCCCATGACGGTCAGGCGGTCGGCGAACTGCCCTGCGGCATAATCGATGTCGAACACGCGGAACTGCACACCCGGCACCGCGGTCGGCAAGGCGATCGTCGAGGTGATCGCGCCCGCCTGGCTGGTGAAATCGGCGATTTCAAATATCGAAAATTGCGCGGGTGCAAGCCCGCCGGTGACGGCATTCTGGCGCGTCGGCGACTGGCCGCCATAAGTCGCGTTGTTCAGGAAGCTGCCGCCGCTGATCGCGATGTTGAAATTCATCGTGCCGATCGCGGTCAGGGCATAGCTGCCGCTTGTCGTCCCTGCGGACCAGCTGACGCTGTCCCAGTCGTGCACCGTCGTACCCACCGGGCAGACCAGCGTCGGCGGCGTTCCCGCGACGCGGGTGCCCGACACGGTGAAGCTCGCGCTGTCAGTATCATCCTCACCCGCCGCACCGTTGCCGGGGGTGGAATCGGGATCGAACGCCGACGAGGCGCTGATCTCGGCGATGTTGGTGACGCTCGCGCCCGCGCTCGCCGCAACGGTGCCGGAGATCGTCCGCGTCCGCGTCGTTCCCGGCGGGATGCTGCCGACACTCCAGACGCCGCTTGTGCTGTTATAGCTGCCGAAGCCCGCGGCGCTGGTGAAGGTGAAGCCCGCGGGCAGCGTGTCCTGCACCGTCACGCCCGTCGCGGTCAGCGTCGAGGCGCCCGCATTGGTGACGCTCAGCACATAGTCGATGCTGGTCCCGGATGCTGGTGCGGCGTTGCTCACTGACTTGGCCAGCGACAGGTCGGCGTAGGGCGCCAGCGGCACCGTCGTCAGCGTCAGGTCGGACCGCGTGAACGCACCGCTGTCGCCATTCAGCGAATCGCAGATGGTGAGCTGCCAGGTGCCCGCCGATCCTTCGCCGTTGAAGCTCGCAAGCGTGCCCTGCGGGCGAAACGTCCGCTGATAAGGCGGCGCGGTCGCGGTCGAATCATTGTTCGCGGTGTGTGTCGTGATGCTCGCCGCGGCGCTGTCGTCGAACAGGACGTTCAGATTGTCCGTCGATGTCCCGATATTGGTGATCAGGTTGACCACCGTACCCGACGGCGAGATCAATGTGGCACGGACATCGCCGCGGTATGTGTGCGCGAATTGGACACCGATATTGACGTCGGTGACCTGCGCGTTGGCGGCGACGGTGAAACTCCGCACCATCGGGCTGGTGCACGATGTCGCGCTTTCGCTGATCGTGCCGGTCGTCGTGTTGCTGTAACTGCTCGTGGTCTGCGCGGCGGCGGGATTCGCGGCCAGCCCGAAGGCCAGCCAGACAAGCATGATACATGCTCGCACAGACTGCAAACACTGGCCCCCACGCCAGCGGTATCGGCTCTGGTCCCGCCGTTGCATGGCGCCGCTATGGCGTCCGCATGGCTAATATCCGGTTAAAATCGGTGACTTGGCCGCGTTTCTGTTCGGCCGTGGGACAATATTGCCCTATTATACTGACCAGTCGCCATGCTGTGCCATCCACAAGCTGACCGCGGCGCACGCCGCGGTCTCGGCGCGCAGGATGCGCGGGCCGAGTGCGATGCGGCGCACCGCGGCGTGCGCCACCAGCATGTCGCGTTCGCGGTCGGTGAAGCCGCCTTCGGGGCCGGTCAGGATCGCCGCGGGCGCCGGCGCGTCGACCTTTGCGAGCGGGACGCCGCCGGCTTCGTCGGCGAACAGCAGCGCGCGCTCCGCCGGCCAGTCCTTCAACAACTGCGGCAGCTTGACGGGCTCGGCCAACGTCGGAAGCGCGGTGCGCCCGCATTGTTCGCACGCCTCGACGATCTGCGCTTCGATCCGCTCCTGCTTGACGCGCTCGACGATCGTCCGTTCGGTGATCACGGGCTGCAGCCGTGCTACCCCCAGCTCGGTCGCTTTCTCGATGATCCAGTCGAGCCGCGCCTTCTTGACCGGCGCGAAGCAGAGCCAGAGGTCGGGGACCTGCTCGAGCGCGCGCATCTGGCGCTCGATGCGCAGCGTCAGCGACCGCTTTGCGGCGTCCGCGATGACTGCGAGCCATTCGCCGCTGCGATTGTCGAACAAAAGCACGGGGTCGCCCGCCTTCATTCGCATCACGCCGAGCAGATAATGCGCGGCGGCGCCGTCGATCAGCGGTGCGGCATCGGGTCCCAGCGGGAAATCGACGAACAGGCGGGGCGTGCTGGCGGGTGGCCAGGCGGGAGTCGCGGGCATGGCTGCGCGAATAGCAGAAGGCGATATTTTGTGCATCCTTTGCCACGGAGCGATCGGCTGTGTCCCGATCCGGGTCAAAACCGCCGTTAACGGCCGAAGCCGCCGCCCCCGATTAGCATTTTGGTAAGCAGTCCTCCCCTAGTGCGAGTTTACCAGCGGCCCATCTGGTGGGGCGTGCCGCGGGCCGAAGAGGGGTTTAAACCATGCGAGGGACCGTATTGAGCCGCGTGCGGCTCGGCGCCAAACAGCTTCTGCGCGACCAGGGCGGCAACGCCTTCATGCTGACCGCGGCGGCGATCGTGCCGGTGATCGGGATTGTCGGGTCGGGCATAGACATCGGCCGCGGCTATATGGCGCAGCTCCGCCTCCAGCAGGCGTGTGACGCCGGCGTACTCGCTGGGCGCCGCTATATGGGCGCGTCGGCCTATGGCGACGAGGCCGAGGCCGAGGCGCTCAAGATGTTCAACTTCAACTACCACGACGGCATCTATGGCAGCGATGGCATCAGCTTCGAATCGGCGCCGCAGGGCAAGACCGATGTCGTCGGCACGGCGACCGCTCGCCTGCCCACGGCGATCATGTTCGTCTTCGGGGTCAGCGAGTTCAACCTGACCGCAAACTGCGCCGCGAAGCTGGAAATTTCAAACACCGATGTGATGCTCGTGCTCGACGTTACGGGTTCGATGACGACGACCACCAGCGATGGCAAGACCCGCATCGCGGGACTGAAGGACGCATCGATGGTGTTCTTCGACACGTTGACCCAGGCCGAAAAGGGCGACGGCCGGCTGCGGATCGGAATGGTGCCATATAGTTCGACGGCGAACGTCGGCAAGATTTTGCAAGACGCGAACCCCGCGTGGCTCTCCGACTTCACGATCCTGCCGTCGCGCTCGCCAGTGACGCGCTATAACTGGAGCGGCACCAATCCGCCGACATCGGTGACGACCGGAACGACGACCAACGACAACTGGTCCGATTTCCTGCCCGTCAGTGGCTTCACCAGCAATTCCTCCTGCTCGGCGTTGACGCCGCCCGCGGACACGATGCCGGCGCTTGTCGGGTCGCAGAACATGAACAAGACCGCGCGCATCGTCGACAAGGACGGGAACCGGATTTTCGTGACGGTCGCCGGCAGCAAGCACCGCTACTATAATTATCGCTACCAGTATAATTCGGTAAACAGCACCTGTTGGCTACAGCGTCGTGCAGTAACCTTCGATCACACGGCGTCGGCGGCACCGAGTTCTACGGCCTTCTACAGCCAATATCGGTACGAGGACCGCGTCTTTGACGTCTCATCGATGAAAAGCGGCGGATCGATCACCGTCGATACGGGCAATTCGGGAGCCGACCGCACGGTCAGCTGGAGCGGGTGCGTCCTCGAACGGCGTACCTCTCCCTTCGGTGCGACATCATCGGCGCCGAGCACCGCGTTGGACATGGATGTCGACATGGTCCCGAGCGATGAAAACAGCCGGTGGCGGATCCTGATTCCCGAACTGTCCTATCACCGCGCCACCGATCTGAACACGGTGCCGTCGGGCTCGGGCGTCCGGACGGTTGCCAGCAGCAGCGTGAGCGGCGGCAACTGGCAGGCCTATGAATATCATTGGCCGAACGGCTGGGGCGTATGCCCTGCGGAGGCGTTCAAGCTGACCGAGATGGATGCCGACGATCGCGCCTATTTCAAGAGCAAGATCGATGCGCTCCAGCCCGTCGGCGGTACCTATCACGACGCCGGCATGGTGTGGGGGGTTCGCCTCCTCTCGCCGACGGGGTTGTTTGCCGACGAGAATGCAACGGCGCCCAACGAGCGCCCGATCAGCCGCCACATCATTTTCATGACCGACGGCGATATGGCGCCGAACTGGCAGAATCTGACGACGCAGGGATATGAATATCTGATGCAACGCATCAGCGGCTCGGCTACGACCGACAACACGCTGCTCAAGGATCGGCACAACAACCGGTTTCTCCAGCTGTGCGATGCGGCAAAGGCGCGCAACATTACGGTCTGGGTGATCGGCTTCGGCGTCAACCTGAACAACCAGCTCACCACCTGCGCGACGCCGAGCAAGGCCTATCAGACAGGCAGCGCGGAACAGCTCAAGAAGATTTTCGCGTCGATCGCCGGGCAGATTTCGCGCCTCAGGCTGTCGCAATGACACGCTGCGTTGCCATCCTTCGCCGTCTTCGCGGCGACCGGCGGGGTACCGCCATCCTGGAATTCGCGCTGACCGCGCCGGTATTTCTGCTGCTGATGATGGGCGTCTTCGATTATTGCTGGCAGATGTATGCCCGGCAGGTGCTTCAGGGTGCCGTGAGCCAGGCGGCGCGGCTGTCCACGCTCGAGGAATATTCGGCGAACCAGACAGCCCTCGACGAAAAGGTCGGCACCAAGGTCAAGCAAGTGTTCAAATCCGCCGAAGTCGAGTTCGAGCGTCTGGCCTATGAAAGCTATGATCAGGTCGGAAAACCCGAACCGCTGACCGACAAGAACGGCAACAATATGTGGGACCCGGGCGAATGCTTCGAGGATATGAACGCGACCGGAAACTGGGAAGCGGATCGCGGTTCGGCCGGCAACGGCGGCGCCGACGATGTGGTTCTCTATACCGTATCGATGAAGTTTGATCGCATCCTGCCGACCTGGCGGATGCTGGGTCAGCCGCAGGAAGTTACGCTGACAGCCTCGACCGTTCTGCGCAATCAGCCGTTCAACGCCAATTCGTCGTCAAGTCGGGTAATATGCAAATGAGTCCGATCATTCGTTTTTTGGCCTTTCGCAAGGCGCGCTTGGTACGCCGCTTCCGCCTGCTGAGGGACCAGCGCGCGACCGTCATGATCGAAATGGCGTTCTGCATCCCGCTGATGATTCTCCTGGGTTTTGGCGGGCTGGAAATGGCCAGCTTGACGCTGGCCAATACGCGTATCAGCCAGATTGGCCTCAGCACCGCCGACAACGCGGCGCGTATTGCGATCGGCAGTAACCTGTCGCTGCCGCGTGTGCGCGAGATCGACATCAACGAGGTGTTCACCGGCGCGGAACAGCAGGCAAGTGGCCTCAACTTTCGGACGCGCGGTCGCATCATCCTTTCCAGTCTCGAGCGCAACGAAGAGGACGGCCAGTGGATTCACTGGCAGCGCTGCTATGGCAATCTCGATGTCGCATCGAGCTTTGGCGACGCGGGTGACGGTGCCACGGGGACGGACCTTCCGGGCATGGGACCCGAAGGCGCAGAGGTCACGGCACCGCCGGGCTCCGCGGTAATGTTCGTCGAGATCGTCTATGAATATGAGCCGCTGCTTTACGAAAAATGGCTCGGTCCCCGCACGATCCGTTCGACGGCCGCCTTCAACATCCGCGAAGGGCGGGATTTGTCGCAGATCTATCCCTCGGCGGGGGTGACGCCGTCGACCTGCACCTGACGGCCGCCTCTGTTCAATCAGCCATTTATCGCTGGCCCGGCCGCTGCTACACGCGCCGCTGCCAATGACTGCCACCCATCCTCCCGACAGCCAGCTTCGCGGTTTCGTGGCCCTGCTGCCGTCCGCGGCGCGGCCCTATGCGCTGCTCGCGCGTTTCGACCGGCCCATCGGCTGGTGGCTCCTCTACTGGCCATGCGCCTGGGCGCTGGCGCTCGGCGGCGGCGCGATCAGCCACTGGCCGCTGTTCCTTTGGCTCCTCGCCGGTGCGATCGCGATGCGCGGCGCGGGCTGCGTCTATAACGACATCGTCGACCGCGATCTCGATGCGAAGGTTGCGCGCACCGCGTCGCGCCCGGTTGCGAGCGGGGCGGTGTCGGTACGCAATGCGCTTCTGTGGACCCTGCTGCTCTCGCTCGTCGGCCTGCTCGTGCTGCTCCAGCTCCCGCGTCCGGCACAGATCGTCGCGCTCGGCAGCCTGGTGCTTGTCGCCGGCTATCCGTTCATGAAGCGGATCACCTGGTGGCCGCAGGCGTGGCTGGGCCTCGTGTTCAGCTGGGGCGCGCTCGTCGCGTGGGTCGCGGTCGGCGGACCCGAGGGACTGGCGCTGCCGTTGCTCTACGCCGGGTGCATCGCGTGGGTGATCGGGTACGACACCATCTATGCGCTCCAGGATATCGAGGACGATATGCTGATCGGCGTGAAGTCGAGCGCGCGCGCGATGGGGCGCCATGTAAAGGGCGGCGTCGCGATGTGCTACGCGGTTGCGCTCGCTTGCTGGGGCGGCGCGCTGTGGGCGGTGCGGCCCGACCCGCTGGTGTTGGTGGCCTTGCTCCCCGCCGCGGTGCACCTCACCGGACAGGTGGTGACGCTCGACCCCGCCAATGGCGAGGATGCGCTGGCGAAGTTCCGCAGCAACCGTTTTGCCGGCCTGCTGATCTTTGCCGCGATGCTGGTGGTGGGCAGCGCGCCCTAGCCGGCTATTCGGC
>Ga0247823_10002530_pt1 | contig 15023 bp, 10 predicted proteins | sample 13C_PalmiticAcid_2_FD_192426 | JGI IMG/M metagenome (GOLD analysis project Ga0247823, IMG submission 192426) | Soil microbial communities from agricultural site in Penn Yan, New York, United States - 13C_PalmiticAcid_Day30 | ecosystem: Environmental > Terrestrial > Soil > Agricultural land...
GTTGAACGCTGGTGATCCGGTAGGACGCCTCGTTCAACAGCGGCACGTTCGGCGAGATTTTCAGATTGGCGAGGACCGCGTTGTAAGGGGTCTGGGAGACCACAACGATCGGGTGGTTGCCCGACTGGGCGTCCGCGGGAAGCGTCAGCTGCGCTTCAAAGCCGCCTTCGGCGTTGGCGGTGATGGCGCTGGTCGACAGCGGCGTCTGGCCATACATCAGGGTGATGCTCTGGCCGGGGTGGAAGCCGCGGCCGGAAGCCACGACCGAGCCGCCCGGCAGGATGGGTTTGCCACGTTCGCCGGACGAGAAGCTTACCTGACCTTCGATCAGGCGCTCGGGAGCGGAGAACAGGCTCTGGGCCGAGGCGATAGCCGGGACCGCGACGGCGGACGCCGCCAGAAGCGCGCCAAAGGCGACGCCGCGAAGGGATTTGCGGAGGTTGGTCATGATTGGACTTTCCGGGATCAGAAGCGGGTGGTCAGGCCGACGAAGAAGCGGCGACCGGGGGAGTAGTAGCCATCGCCTGCGCTGCCGCTGACCTTCTCAGCGAACAGATTGGAGACGCCGGCGCGCAGCGTCACCGTGTCGGACGCTTCATAGGCGGTGGTCAGGTCGAACTCGGTACGGGCGTTGGTCAGCGTCGAGCCGCCGCTCAGTTGCTCGCCGGTGTATTGAGCTGACAGCGTGAGCCCCAGGCGGTCGCTCGCCCGCCAGTCCAGCGAGGCGTAGCCTGACCATTCCGGGGTGGTGATCAGGCTGGCGCCGGTGTCCAGGTTCTTGGCCTCGATCATCCAGGTGGCGTTGCCGCGCAGGGTCAGATCATAGGGCAGGCTGGCCTGGCCGGTCAGTTCCAGCCCCTTGGTGCGGGCGCGCTGGATGTTCTCGTTCTTGGTCCACCAGCGACCTTCGAAATAGCCCAGCGGCGCGTACTGGATCTTGTTCTCGAAGTCGGTGTGGAAATAGGTGGCCGCGAACCGGTAAGCGGCGCCGTCGTAAGCGAAGCCGAACTCGTAGCTGGTGCTTTCCTCAGGTTTCAGGTTGGGGTTGCCCGCCATCCAGCAGCCGCCTGAGGTGTAGATCAGCGGATTGCCGTTGCCGTCGAGAATGGTGTTGCCGTTCTTGTCCTTGGCGACCATGCCGATCAGGCCTCGACAGCCATTGCCGCCGGAGTTGGTGGCGGCGCCGGCGCTGTTCTCTTTCAGGGAAGGCGCCCGGAAGCCCTTGGAGACGCCGCCGCGGAGGGTCCAGGCCTCGGCAGGGTGCCAGACCAGATAGGCGCGCGGGCTGAAGTGCTCGCCATACTTGTCGTGGCTGTCCAGGCGACCGCCGAGGGTAAGCAGCAGGTTTTCCCGCAGGGTGATCTGGTCTTCGGCGAAGATCGCCGCCGTATCGCCCTTCAGCGTGGCCCCTGTAATGACGTTGCCGTCATAGTCGATCGGCACCGTGCCGATGGTGTCTGTGTTGGTCAGCTCTTCCTGGCGATACTGGCCACCGATGGCGAACTTGTGCAGCCAGACGAAGTTCTTCTCGAAGTTCCAAAGACCGTCGACGATCCACTCTGCAAACTCGCCGGAGCCGCCATATTCGCCCATCGCCTTGTTCTCGAAGGCGTTGCGATAGACGTCCAGACGCGTCTGGCCGAACGACCAGTCGCCCTCGTGGCTGACGCGGAAGTTGGTGCGCTCGGTTTCGGAGCCGAAGGCGCCCTGCGGCGTCAGCACGCCGTTGCGGTTCGGAACCAGCAGCTTGGGCGCAAGCGGCTCTTCCACCCCGTAGTTGGCTTCAAACGAGAAGTTCTGGTTATCGAGCGGCGCCCAGTTCAGCACGCCGTTCAGGCTCTTGTTGACGACGCCGCCCGTGCCGTTGTTGCTGGCGATGTCGACCTCGTCCGGATTGGTGCGGGCATAGGTCGCGCCGAGGCGCAGGCCCAGGTTTTCCGTAATCGGGCCGGCCACGTTGACGCCCAGCTGATAGGCGTCGCCGCGCTCGGAGTCCTCGGACCAAGTGTAACTGGTGTTGGCCGAGCCGCGCCATGTCGGGGCGATCTTGCGGGTGATGATGTTTATGACCCCGCCCATCGCATCAGAGCCGTAAAGCGACGACATCGGTCCGCGCACTACCTCGATGCGCTCGATCATGTCGGGCGAGATCCAGTTCAGGTCCTGGCGGCCCAGGTCGGGGCGATAGCTGATGTCGCGCGAGTTGCCGACGCGACGGCCGTCCACCAGCACCAGGGTGTAGTTGTCCGGGAGGCCGCGGATCGTGATCTTGGACATGGCGCCGGTCGGGCTGACGCCCCCGGTGACGCCGGGCAGGCGGCCCAGCAGTTCGCCCAGGCTCTGGACCGGCTGACGTTCGATTTCTTCACGCGTGATGACGCTGACCGAAGCCGGGGCGTCGCGCACGTCCACGCCCGTCGCCGAGGCGGTGACGATGACGTCCGAGATGGTGGTGGCCTGGGGCTCGTCAACGGAATTGGCCGCGAGAGCCGGCGACGTGGCGAGCAGGGTAGAGGTCATCAGGCCGAGCCCGATGCGGCGTTTGGTAAGAAGCATCTGTGCCCCCGAAGGCGTGCGTTGAATGGGCGGCGACCGCCCGGTTGGGGAGGAATGCTCACGCTTGTGAGCGGCAGGCGCTTCTAATAATCATTCGCATTAACGGCTCAATGACGCATTCGGCATGGGCCGCATTCGCAAAACGGCATGAGCCCGCCGTCAGCGGATCGCACGTCTCATATCTTGCAATTAATAGTCATTATTATAACAGAAAGCCCCCTCGTCCTTGCCCCGGAGAAGCCGGAATGTCCGGGCGTCTGCCCTCTCGCGCCGATTTCAATCAGCTTCAGCATCTGATGGTGCTGCTGGAGCAGCGCAGCGTCTCGCGCGCCGCCGATCGGCTGGGCATGGGCCAGCCGGCGATGAGCCGCATCCTCGCCAGGCTGAGGGACCAGTTCGACGATCCGCTTCTGGTGAGGGGCGCGCGCGGCATGATGCTGACGCCGCGGGCGGAGGCCCTGCGGGGACCGCTTCGTTCCTGGCTCAGGGAAGGGGAGGCGCTGATCCGCGATCACGGCGTGGACCCCGGCAGCATGAGGCGCACCTTTCGCCTGGCGTCGACGGACTTCGGCCTGCTGAGCGTGGTTGCGCCGACGCTCGCACGCATTCAGCGCGAGGCGGGCGGGGTGGAACTGATCGTCGAGCCCCTGTCTGACGCCAGTCTGAGGCGACTGGAGGACGGCAGGCTGGATTTTGTCCTGACCGGGTGGAGCCCGCATGGGTCCAGCCTGCATTCTCGCTGGCTGTTTCAGGAAAGCCATCTCGGCCTCGCCCGTGCGGATCATCCGATTCATGCCTCCGGCGCTACGACCGAGGAGTTGCTGAAGTGGCCCCATGTCGTGGTCTCTGTCGGAGACGGCTTTGGCGACTGGATCGCCGAGGATTTGCCGGAGCTGGCGGATCGGCGGATCCTGATTTCGGCCGAGAGCTTTTCCCTGACGCCCTATCTTCTTGCCGAGACTGAAGCGGTCGCCATCCTGCCCAGTCAGGCGGCTGAACGTTTTGCTGCGGCCCATGGCCTTCGGACATTCCCCGCGCCGGCGGGGGTCAAGCCGTTCGACTATCATCTGGTCTGGCACGAACGATCGAGTGACGATCTGGCGACCCGCTGGGTCGTGGACCTTCTGGCCAGGGCGTTCGTGGCGGAAGCCGCCGCCTAAAGGCGTCGCGCGGGCCAGAGCGCAGCGAACAGTATCAGGCCTGCGGACAGGGCATAGGGCGCACCCGGATGCGCCTGATAGGCCAGGGCGCCGACCAAGGGTCCCAGAACGGCGCCCAGGCCTTGGGCCGCCGCTACCGCACCGGCCGCCGCCCCCTGCTCGTGAGCCTCGACCGCGTTGGCGGCCAGGGCGGACAGCGATGGATAGACCCAGCCCATACCGGCCGCGACGACGGCATAGGCCGTCCACAGCATGGCGGGGGTCTCGGCGAATGCGGTTGTTGCAAAGCCGACGGCCGCGATCACACCGCCGATGCGGATGAAACGCGAAGGCGGCCAGTGCAATCGCCGCAACACCATCTGCGAGACGAACAGGGCCGCGCCCACGACGGCGAGCGCCGTGCCGGACACCCGCGCCGCCTCGTTCGGCGAGAGGCCGAAACGGTCCAGGGCGAAGAAGCCGACCACGACCTGGGCGACGACAACGCCGAACATGGCGATGAAGGCCACCGCTACCGGGCGACGCAGGCGTTTGTCCGATAGCTTCAGGGCCGGGCGCTTGCGGGCTTCATGGGCGGCGTCCGGGGGCAGGAAGCGCCAGACGGCGATCAGGGCCGCCACTGGCAAAAGAGCGATGATGACCAGGGCGGCGCTCAGGCTCCACCCGGCGAGAAGGCCGGCCGCGCCGGGGCCGACGACCATGCCCACGGCGCTGGCGGCGCCGACCGTGCTCATGGCGCGGGCGCGTTCGGCGGGCGGGGTATGGTCAGCCACGAGGGCGGCGCAGACCGACGGCACCGCAGCATAGAAGGCGCCCGCCGCCGTTCGGGCGGCGGCCATGCCCAGGAAGCTGACCATAACGGCGGGAACCCACGCCAGGGCGGCGCTCATGAACAGGCTTAGAGCCGCATAGCTTATCGAGAAGCCGGAAAGCGCGATCAGCAGAACCCGGCGCCGCCCGATGCGGTCGCTGCGCGCGCCCCAGAAACGCGCCATCACCATCCAGGCCAGGCCTGCGGCGGTGACCGCCGTTCCGACATGCCAGGGCGAAAGGCCGAGAAGGCGGGCCATCGGCCCGACCACCGCGACAAAGGCCATCATGGCCATGCTGCCCGCCCCGGCGGTGATCAGCAGAGGCGTCAGGCTGAAGGTCGAGGTCGCCGCAGACGAGGGCGCAAGGGCAGGGGTCATGCTGGGCTCCTGAGAAAGCGATTAATTCCCATCAAGCAAATGAGAATGAATTGCAACAAATCAGCCTTTGTTTCGCGGCAGGGTGATCTCCACCATTAATCCGGGGGCATTGTCGGCAAGACGCAACGCGCCCCCGTGGGCGTGGACGACGGCCGCCACCATGGCCAGGCCCAGGCCGGAACCTGGCGCAGGATCGGCCTGATTGATCCGGTAGAAGCGACGAAGAACCTTCTCGCGTTCGGCCTCCGGTACGCCGACGCCCCTGTCCGCGACGCGCAGGATCGCCTTCTGGTCGTCGGCATGGGCGGAGACCTCGACATGAATGGGCGCGCCACCGTGGAAGACGGCGTTTTCGATCACATTCGCCAGGGCTTGTTGAAGCAGGGTCGCATCCGCCTCGACGCTGACGGGGCCGCAGAGCGAGGTGATCAGGCTGCCGCCTGCCTCTTCAACCAGCGGCCGATAGATGTCGCAGACCGTGGCCGTCAGATCGGCGAGATCGATCGGGGCGACATGCAGGGCGGCGCCGCCGCTCTCGATGCGCGCCAGGGTCAGCAAGGCCTCGAACAGGGCGCTGACCTGATCGGTCTCGGCCAGGGCGCGTTCGATCGTGGCGTCTCGCGTGGCGACGTTGTCGATCTGGGCGGCGACCTCCTCCAGTCGATTTCGCACCCGGTTCAAGGGCGTGCGCAGCTCGTGGGCCACGCCTTCGGACAGCGATTTCAGCGCCGTCAGCGCCGCTTCCTGCCGGTCCAGCATTCGGTTGAGGTTGACCGCCAACTGGTCGAACTCGCGCCCCAGGCCGACAGCAGGCAGGCGGGTGGAATCCTGACCGGCGATGATGCGCCCGACCGCCTGATTGACGCTTTCGAGGCGACGAAGAAACAGGCGTCCCGACGCCCAGCCTCCAGCCAGGGCCAGAAGAATCAGGGCCAGGCCGCTCCAGAGCGCGAAACGGCGAATGCCGCCACGCAGTTCATCCAGATGCTGGATGTCGCGCCCGACCGCCAGCAGTCCGCCGTCGGCGGCGCGGGCGCTCAGCGTCATCATGTTGGGAGTCTGGTCGGGCCAGCGCGCGGGGCGGGCCTTGTTCGGCAGATTGTGTCGAAAGCCGCTGGCGTTGACGGCCAGACGGGTCAGCCCGTTAGAGAAGGTGCTCCCGCCCGGCGCTTCGACCAGAAGCAGATAGCGACGGGCGTCGCGATTGCGCGATTCGGCGTTCAGTTCGTGAACCAGGGCCTCTGTGCCGTAGCGGTCGGCGTCGGCGCGCATCACTTCCATCTGATGGCTGAGGCCGTCGCGGACCTCGGCCTCGGCGAAGCGCATGAGGCCGTAATCCACCCCGGCGACCATGACTGCGGCGCCCAGGCTGAACAGAAGCGAGAAGGCGGCGGCGTAGCGCAGGCCGGTCGTCGACCAGACCGAAGGCGCTGTGGCTCTAGTCCGGTTGCTTGAGGACATAGCCCACTCCGCGGATCGTCTGGATCAGATCGCATTCAAAGCCGCGATCGACCTTGGCGCGCAGACGGCTGATGTGGGCGTCGATCAGGTTGGCGCGGGGGTCGAAATGAAAACCCCACAGACTTTCCAGCAGCATGGTGCGCGTCACGGCCTGCCCGGCGTTGCGCGCCAGCCTTTCCAGCAGTTTGAACTCGTGCGGGGTCAGTTCAAGGACCTGTCCTGCGCGCGTGGCCCGATGCGCTGTCACGTCCACCACCAGATCCGCGACGACATGTCGTTGTGTCTGGTCGGCCAAGGGCGGACGACGGATCAGGGCCTGTATCCTTGCGCTCAGTTCGCTGAAGGCGAAGGGCTTGACCAGATAGTCGTCCGCCCCTGCATTCAGGCCGTCCACGCGGTCGTCCACCGCGCCCAGGGCGGTCAGCATCAGCACCGGCGTCTTCAGGCCCGACGCGCGCATCGAACGGACGGCGTCCAGCCCCGAGAGGCCGGGCATCATGCGGTCCACGACGATGGCGTCGTAGTCGCCGTCCAGCGCCATGTGCAGGCCGGTTTCGCCGTCGGGGGCCTCGTCCACGGTCTGGCCCTGTTGACGCAGACCCTCCGCCACGAAGGCGCGGGTCCGGGCATCATCGTCAATGATAAGCATTCGCATGCTGTGCTCTCTAGCTCGCCGGAAGCCGCAGGTCAGCCAAGTTGCGAATTAATCTCACCGCAAGGCGCCGCGAAGGTTGGTCGTCTATAGCCCCTGTCGTTGCGACTGATACGCAACAGCGTGGCTTGCGGCGAGGTGAATGGTGGAGTCGGCAGGGACGAATTTCTGGAGCGCTCCCGATCTGGCGGTCCAGATCGGCGGCGATGCGGCGGCCCTGCGCGGGCGGTCAGATGCAGCCATGGACTGGGCTTTTGGCCTGGCGACGCCCGAGCTGAGGTTATTCACGACAGGCGTCCAGCGTCGTCTGCCCTCAGGGCCGACGGCGAGTCTGGGCGAGCGGGTCCGACGTTTCTTCTCGGAGTATCCGGCTGCAGCGGGAGGTGCTGAGGTTTCGCCGCGGCTATTGGTCGGCGCCATCCCCTTTGATCGCGAGCAGGACGATTGTCTCTTTCTGCCGGAGCGCGCCGCCAACCGCGCCTGGACTGCCCCTGCGCATGCGTCTGCGTCTCGGAGCGGCAGGCGCATGTCGGCGGAACCGTCGCGCGCTGCCTATCAGCAAGCCGTTAGCCAGGCGCTGGCGGTTATGCGCGAGTCCCGGTCAGGTGCGCTGCCGATCGACAAGGTGGTGTTGTCGCGCAGCCTGCGACTGGAGGCCGATCATCCGTTCGACGCCTTCGCCCTGTGGCGGGATCTGCAGGCAGACCCCTCGGCGGCGCGTTTCCTGGTTCCGCTCGGTGCGGGCGCGGGCGGAGCCATGCGCCGTCTGGTGGGGGCGTCGCCCGAACTGCTGATCTCAAAACGCGGCCCAACCGTCCTGTCACATCCTCTGGCTGGATCGGCGCGCCGCAGTCCCGATTTGTCGCTGGACGAAGCGGCCGCCCAAGGCTTGCTGGCTTCCGACAAGGATCGGCGCGAACACGCCCTGGTGGTCGAGGCCATCATGGATGCCTTGGCGCCCTGGTGCAGCGACCTGCGCGCTCCGCCGGGACCGGCCCTGGTCTCCACCCGGACCATGTGGCACCTCGGCACCCGCATCGAGGGGCGTCTGCGTCGGCCGGACGAGACGTCGGCGGCCGAGCTTGCGGCTGTACTGCACCCGACGCCGGCCGTCTGTGGCGCGCCGCAAGATCGGGCCGCAGCGATGATCCGCGAACTGGAGGCCTATGATCGGGGCTTCTACGCCGGGGCGCTGGGCTGGACCAATGCTGCGGGCGACGGCGCCTGGTATGTGGCGCTCCGCTGCGCCGAGCTCTGCGGCGCCGAGGCGCGTCTCTATGCGGGCGCGGGCATTGTCGAAGGCTCCGATCCGGAGGCTGAGGCGGATGAGACATCCGGTAAGTTCCAGGCCGTCCTGCGGGCCCTGGGCGTCGAGGAGGCGAGCGTATGATGCCCCTGAAACAGATCTGGCCGGATGATATGGCGGCCCTCTATCGCGCCAAGGGTTACTGGCGCGGCGAGACCTTCTCGCAGGTGTTGCGCAGCCGGGCGGAAGCGCAGCCTGACGCCGTCGCCGTGGTCGGCATGGATAGGGCCTGGACCTATGGCGAACTGCTGGAAAAGGCCGAGACGGCCGCCGCCGGTTTTCTGGCCCTGGGGCTGAATCCGGGCGACCGGGTGGTGGTGCAACTGCCGAACCTGCCCGAGTTCCTCAGCGTTATCTTCGGCCTGTTCCGAGCCAAGCTGATCCCCGTCTACGCTCTGCCCGCCCACCGCTCGACCGAGATCGTTCACTTCCTGAAACGTTCGGAAGCCGCCGCCTACGTCGTGGCCGACCGGCATGAAGGGTTCGACTATCGTGCCCTGGCCCGCGCCGTTCAGGCCGAGGTTCCCGCTCTGCGCCATGTGGTCGTGGTGGGCGAGGCGGAAGAGTTCGCATCCTTCGACGGTTTCCGCGCCGATCCGGCCGCCCTGCCGACGCAGGACGCCGATCCGTCCGACGTGGCCTTCCTGCAGATTTCGGGCGGCTCGACCGGCCTGTCCAAGCTGATCCCGCGCACCCACGACGACTATCTCTACAGCGTGCGCGAAAGCGCCGACATCTCGGGGCTGGAGCCGGAAAGCGTCTATCTGACGGCCCTGCCGGCGGCGCATAACTTTCCGATGAGCTCGCCGGGCTATCTGGGCGCCCTCTATGTCGGGGCGACCGTCGTGATGGCGCCCTCGCCGTCGCCGGACGTTTGTTTCCCCTTGATCGCGCGCGAGGGGGTGACGATCACCGGCCTGGTGCCGCCTCTGGCCCTGCTGTGGATGCAGGCGGCGGCCAGGAAGACCCATGACCTGTCCAGTCTTCAGGTGCTGCTGGTCGGCGGGGCGAAGTTCCTGCCCGAGGCGGCGCGGCGCGTGCGCACTGAACTGGACTGCACCCTGCAACAGGTGTTCGGCATGGCCGAGGGGCTGGTCAACTACACCCGGCTGGACGACCCCGAGAGCCTGATCGTCGAGACACAAGGGCGGCCGATCAGCCCCGACGACGAGATCCTGATCGTTGACGACGCGGGCGCGCCGGTGGCCGAGGGCGAGCCGGGCAATCTGCTGACGCGCGGCCCCTATACGATCCGCGCCTATCACAACGAAGAAGCGGCCAATGCGCGGTCCTTCACCGAGGACGGCTTCTATCGCACCGGCGACGTGGTGCGCCGCACGCCCGAGGGCTACCTCGTGGTCATGGGCCGGGCCACCGACCACATCAACCGCGCGGGCGAGAAGATCTCGGCCGAAGAGGTCGAGGATCACCTGCTGGCCCATCCGGCCGTGTTCGACGCCGCCGTGGTGTCGGTGCCCGACGACTATCTGGGCGAGCGCATCTGCGCCTTCGTCATCCCCAACGGCGCCGCGCCGCGCGGCGTCGAGCTGAAGGCCTGGATGCGCAAGCGCGACATCGCCGACTTCAAGGTGCCGGACCAGATCGTCTTCGTCGAAGACTTCGCCGTGACCGCCGTGGGCAAGATCAGCCGCCGCGAACTGCGCGCGGCGCTTCGCCAGCGCATTCTGGAAGAAGAGGGCAAGGCGTGAGCGTCTCTAAAGGCCTGCCTACCGTCCCGGCCTACGCCCTGCCGACCGAGGCGGAGATTCCCGCCTCGCGCGCCCAGTGGACGTTGCAGCGTGATCGCGCCGCCCTGCTGGTTCACGACATGCAGCGCTATTTCATGCGCCCCTATGCACCGGGCGCCGAGCCTCTGCCGGGTCTGATCGCCAACATAGCCCGCCTGATCGCAGTGGCGCGGGCGGCGGGCGTGCCTGTCTTCTACACCGCCCAGCACGGCGATCAGGACCGCCGCGACCGGGGCCTGCAGGCGGACCTGTGGGGACCGGGGATGAGCCGTATGCCCGAGCATGAAAACATCCTGCCCGAACTGGCCCCGGCACCGGGCGACTTCCCTCTGGTCAAGCACCGCTACAGCGCTTTCCAGCGCAGCAACCTCGAGACGCTGATGCGCGTGCGGGGACGGGACCAGCTGATCGTCTGCGGCGTCTATGCCCACATCGGCTGCCAGCTGACGGCGGCCGAGGCGTTTCAGCGCGACATCGAACCCTTCTTCGTCGCCGATGCGCTTGGCGACTTCTCGCGCGACAAGCATATGGGCGCGGTGGCCTGGGCCGCCGACACCTGCGCCGTGGCCCTTGCGACGGCGCGCGTTCTGGAACGACTGACATGACCAAGCTGACCCCGCAGGATCTGACGCTGGAGCGGATGCGCGCAGACATCGCCGCCGTGCTGCACGAAACGCCGGACACCATTCTGGACGATGACAATCTGATGGACCTGGGCGTGGATTCCCTGCGCGTGCTCAACCTCAGCCTGCAGTGGAGCGAGACCGTGCCGCTTGAGTTCAGCGAACTGGCCGAGCACGTCACCCTGGCCGAATGGTGGAACATTATCCGCCAGAAGCGCGCCGCGCTCGGCATCGAGTCCTGAGGCATGGATGACGGACGCGTCGCATCCGGCCTTCAGGCGTCGGCGATTGAAGCGCCGCTGACCGAAGCCCAATCCGGCCTCTGGTTCGCCCAGAGGCTGGACCCGGCCAATCCGATCTTCAACACGGCCCACTATCTCGACATCCGGGGCGATCTGGACGTCGAGGCCTTCCGCGCCGCCGTCGACCGGACCGCCGCCGAGGCCGAAGCCCTGTCGCTGCGTTTCGTTGCGCGAGGCGGCGAGGTCGTCCAGACCCTCGACCCGACCCATCGGCCCCTGCTTCAGATCGTCGACGTGTCTGCCGCCGCCGATCCGGTCGCCGAGGCCATGGCCGCCATGCGCCGCGATCATGAGGCGCCGCTGGACCCGACGCGCGATCCGCTGGCCGCCAACATCCTGTTCCGCATCGGTCCGCAACGCTTCCTGTGGAGCCTGCGCGTCCACCACTTGGCTGTCGACGGCTTCGGCATGGCCTTACTGACCAACCGCACAGCCGAGCTTTATAACGCCGCGCGCGGCGGCCCGGCGCCCGGTCCGGTCTTCAACCCCATCGCCAAGGTGTGGGATGAAGACGCCGCCTATCGCGCCTCGGACAAGCGCACGGCCGACGCCGCCTACTGGCGCGAGATCATGGGCGACGCGCCCGAGGTCGCCTCTCTGGCGCTGGGCAAGGCGACGACCGCCCACCGCTTCCACCGCATCGAACGCGCCCTGCCGCACGAGGTCACGACCCGCCTGCGCGCCCGCGCCGACGCCGGGCGCCTGTCTTGGCCCGACGTGCTGACCGCCATCGGCGCCGCCTATGTCCGTCGCTTCTCGGGCGCCGAAGAGGCCGTGATCGGCGTGCCGTGGATGGGCCGCATGGGCAGCGCCTCGGCGCGCACGCCCGCCATGATCATGAACGTCCCGCCGCTGCGCCTGATGCTGGACGAGGACGCGCCGCTGGACGAGCAACTGATCCTCGCCTCCAAGGCCCTGATCAAGACCCGCCGCCACGGCCGTTACCGCAGCGAGCAACTGCGGCGCGACCTCGGCCTGATCGGCGGGGCGCGGCGTTTGTATGGGCCGCTGGTCAACGTCCTGCCGTTCGACCTGCCGCCGCGCTTTGCGGGGCTGGACACGACGCTGAAGGTGCTGGGCACAGGCCCGGTGGACGACATCAGCTTCACCTTCCGCGGCGACGCCGCCCCGGCCCTGACGCTGGAAGTCGACGCCAACCCCGACCTCTATACGCTGGACGAAGCCGCCGCCCACGCCAAGCGTCTGGCCGCCTTCCTGACGAACGCGCTGGACGCCGGGACGCTGGGCGAGGTTCCCATCGCCACGCCGGGCGAGGCCGCGCGCGAACTGGAAGCCTTCAACGCCACCGCCCACCCGGTTCCCGACACGACGCTGACCGCCCTGCTGGAGGCAGCGATGAAGGCGACGCCGGACGCCCCCGCGCTGACCTTCGGCGAGCAGACCCTGACCTACGCCGAGCTGGACCGCCGCACGGCGGCGCTGGCCTCGGCGCTGGCGGCGCGCGGCGTGGGGCGCGAAAGCCTCGTGGCCGTGGCCCTGCCGCGTTCGCTGGAACTGGTGATCGCGCTGGTCGCGACCTTACGCGCGGGCGGGGCCTATCTGCCGCTGGATCTGGAGCATCCGGCCGAGCGCATCGCCGCCATCGCCCGCGCCGCCGGGCCGAGCGTCGTCCTGGCCCATGAAGACATCAGCGGCGCGTTCGGCGAGGCCCTGCTGGCGCCCGCCGACTGGTCGCTGGACGGGGCTACGCCCGCCGTGGCGCAAGGGGGCGAGGACGCCGCCTATGTCATCTACACCTCGGGTTCGACCGGCGATCCCAAGGGGGTGCTGGTCGAGCATCGGGCCATCGTCAACCGCCTGCTGTGGATGCAGGCCGAATACGGTATCGGCGCCCAGAGCCGCATCCTGCAGAAGACGCCCGCCACCTTCGACGTGTCGGTGTGGGAGTTCTTCCTCGCCCTGATCTCGGGCGGAGAACTGGTCGTGGCCCCGCCCGGCGCGCACCGCGATCCGGCGGCCATCGCCGGGCTGATCCGTCGCCATGCGATCACCGACCTGCACTTCGTTCCCTCCATGCTGTCGGCGTTTCTGGCCGATCCGGCGGCCAAGGGGATCGCGGTCGCCCACGTCTTCTGCAGCGGCGAGGAGTTGCCCGCCGAGCTGCGCGACCGCTTCCACCAGACGGTGAGCGCCGAGCTGCACAACCTCTACGGCCCGACCGAGGCGGCGGTGGACGTCAGCTATTGGGCCGCCGGGCCGGACGATACATCCCGCCCCATGCCGATCGGCTGGCCGGTGTGGAACACGCGGCTGGTCATTCTGGACGAGCGTCTGCGCCCCGTGGCGCCGGGCATGGGCGGCCATCTGCATCTGGGCGGGGTGCAACTGGCGCGCGGCTATCTGAATCGGCCCGACCTGACCGAGGAGCGCTTCATCCCCGACCCCCACCATCCGGGGCAGCGGCTGTATCGCACCGGCGACGTGGCGCGCAGGCGGGCCGACGGGGCGGTGGTCTATCTGGGCCGCAGCGACCATCAGGTGAAGATCCGCGGCCTGCGCATCGAACTGGGCGAGATCGAAGCCGCCGTCATCGCCAGCGGTCTGGCGCGCGAGACGGTGGTGCTGGCGCGAGAAGACCGCCCCGGCGAGCGCCGTCTAGTCGCCTACCTGGTCCCGGCCGAGGGCTATGACCCCGCCGCCCTGAAGGCCGCGCTGGCCGCGCGCCTGCCTGATTACATGGTCCCGGCCGCCATCGTGGCGCTGGACGCCCTGCCGACGACCTCCAACGGCAAGCTGGACCGCAAGGCGCTGCCCGTCCCGGTGTTCGAGGCGGCTGCGGGCCGGGCGGCCGAGACGCTGACGGAAAAGATCATCGCCGAACTGTTCGCCGAGACGCTGGGCCGGGCCGAACCGGCAGGCGCCGACGACGACTTCTTCACCTTGGGCGGCGACTCCTTGCTGGCGGTGCATCTGATGATGCTGATCCGCGAGCGGCTGGGGCGCGATCCGGGGCTGGGCGCTTTGTTCGACCGGCCGCGCGTGGCCGAACTGGCCGCCCTGATTGACGCCGAGGCGCTGGACTTCGACAACGGGCTGGGCGTGCTGATCCGTCTGGCCGAGGGCGATCCGGCCCTGCCGCCGCTGTTCCTGATCCACCCGGCGGGGGGGCTGTCGTGGGGCTATCGCACCCTGGCGCGCGCCCTGTCGCCGCGTCGCACGGTGTGGGGCGTGCAGTCGCCCGCGCTGGACCCGGCCAACGCCCTGCCGGACGGGATCGACGCGCTGGCCTCGGTCTATGTCGATCACATTCTGGCGTTGGGATCGCCGGGTCCGGTTCACATCGCGGGCTGGTCCGTCGGCGGCATCATCGCCCAGGCGGCGGCGGTCGAGCTGGAGCGGCGCGGCGTCAAGGTCGGGCTGATGGCCATGCTGGATTCCTATCCGGCCGAGTGCTGGCGCGCCGAGCCGGACCCGGACCCCGTCGACGCCATGCGCGCTCTTCTGGCCATCGCCGGATACGACCCGACCCGGTATCCTGAACTGCGCAGCCGTGCGGCCATCCTCGCCTTCCTGAAGGCGGGCGACAGCGCGCTGGGCGGCCTGCCCGAGGCGGCGCTGGACGGGGTGATCCGCGTGGTGCTGGACACCAACCGTCTGGTGCGTGAACACCACCATCGGCCCTTCGGCGGCCGCACCACCCACGTCCGCGCGGCGCTGGATCACAAGGAGCGCGACCTGACGCCGGGCCTGTGGCGGCCCTATGCTGCCGATCTGGACGTGGTCGAGGTTCCCTTCCTGCATCCGCAACTGACCGGCCCGGCGGCGACATCCCTGATCGCCCCGGCGCTGGACGCCCGCATGACCGCTTTCGAGGAGACTGCACGATGAGAGACAGCGGACTGTCCGGCCGTCTGGCCCTGGTCACGGGCGCGGGCGGCGGCATCGGCGCCGCCGTGGTGCGCCTGCTGGTCGAGGAGGGCGCGCGCGTGGTCGCGACCGACCTGCCGTCCACGGCCCTGTCGGGTCTGGCCTTCCTGAACGGCGTGCGCGTCGAGCCGCTGGAC
>Ga0247823_10002531_pt1 | contig 15022 bp, 13 predicted proteins | sample 13C_PalmiticAcid_2_FD_192426 | JGI IMG/M metagenome (GOLD analysis project Ga0247823, IMG submission 192426) | Soil microbial communities from agricultural site in Penn Yan, New York, United States - 13C_PalmiticAcid_Day30 | ecosystem: Environmental > Terrestrial > Soil > Agricultural land...
TCGCCAACCGACTCGTCGGCATCCTCCACGGATGCCTCAAAACCGACACCCACTACGACGAGACCACAGCCTGGTCGCATCACACCGAGAACGTTGCTGCTTGACATCTACGCTCCTGGGATGTCTTTCATCGAGGTAACACCAACCTATCGAGCATTGCGGACAGTTTCAGTCCGCAAGCCATACTGCCTTCATGACGCCGAAGGACGCCCTGGTGGCGGGCACCGTCGCGGGCTGCCTCAGCGGCCTGCCATCGACCGTGTGGGCCCTGCTGACCAGGGCGGACCCGCTCGAAGCCACCCTGGCCGCCGGGTCGATTCTGCTCCCGCGCGAGACTCGGCGCGGCCGATTGCTCATCTCCGCGGTCATCGCGCATGCCGGGCTCTCGCTGGGCTGGGCGCAGGTCATCGACCGCCTGCCGCGCGGGAGGCCGATCGCCGTTGGCGCGCTGGCCGGGCTCGCCATCGCGGCGCTGGACCTGGGTGTAGTCGGCAGACGATTCCCGCGCGTCCGCGCACTGCCCATCGGCCCGCAGGTGGCCGACCACGTCGCCTACGGCGTCGTCGTGGCACTCGTGCTCAGATCACAGTCCCGAAAAGCCCTGCCGCAGTAGAGTTTTCGGTGTGACTGACACCGGCTGGGCAAAGGTGCGGCGGCTGCTGCGCGAGTCCGACCGCAACGAGGGCGTGGTCCGCACCGCCCGGACGGTCCGCAAGCTCGCGCCGGGGCAGTACGTGCCGCCGGTGGGCAACCAGCCGTCCGACCGGGTGGCCCGGCTCATCGAGCAGGCGGGCGCCGACCGGCCGAGCGCGCTGCGTGAGCTCGGGTTGACCGCGGTGCAGGTGTGGCAGGCGGTCCGCGGGTCCGCGCCGACGACCTCCGATGTCACCATCCTGTTCACCGACCTCGTCGGCTTCTCCACCTGGGCGCTGCGCGCGGGCGACGACCAGGTCCTGCGGCTGCTCGGCGACGTCGGGACGGCCAGCGAGACCGTAATCGCCCGGCACGGCGGGACGGTCGTCAAATCCCTCGGCGACGGCGTGATGGCCGTGTTCGTCGACACCGGCCGCGCCATCGACGCCGCCTACGAGGCGTGCACCGCCGTCAGCGCGATCACCCTCGACGGCTACCGGCCGCAGCTGCGCACCGGCCTGCACGCGGGCTCACCCCGCCGCGTCGGCGCCGACTACCTCGGTGTCGACGTCAACATCGCCGCGCGGGTCGCCGCGGCCGCGGCCGGGGGTGAGGTCCTGGTGTCCGGGCCCGCGCTGGCCAACGTCGACCCCGAGCGCTACACGCTGCGCCGCCGCCGCTTCCGCGCCAAGGGCACCCCACGCGGCCTGGAGGTCTTCTCCGTCGTCCCCCGATACGGTGACGGCCGCACCGACTGACCGTCAGAGACCGAGCAGTTCCGGCAGGTCGGCGACGCTGGGCAGCAGGTGGGTGTGCCGGACGGCGCCGAGCGCGGTGGCGTCGAGGCCGCCGGACAGCACGCCGACGACGATGCCCGCGCCCGCGTTCGTCCCCGCCTCCAGGTCGCGGACCGTGTCGCCCGCGGTGAGCACCCGCGAGACGTCGCGCACGCCGGTCCGCTCCATCGCGTGGAAGATCATGTACGGCGCCGGGCGACCCGCGGCGACGTCGTCCACACACACAACCGTGTCGACGATGGTCTCGTCCACGCCGACGACGGCGAGCAGCGAGTCAGTCACGCCGCGGTCGAAGCCCGTGGTGAGCGCGACCTTGATCCCGTTGGCCCGCAGCTTCCCCAGGGCATCGCGCACGCCGGGCAGCAGGTGGGGCGGGTTTGCGGCGTAAGCCGCGGCGAGCCGGGTCCGGAAGTCGGCCAATGTCCTATTCACAGCGTCGTCCACCGCATTGTCCATACTGGACGGGTCGACGCCGAGCAGGCCACCGATGGCCTCGCGCTTGTCGGCGCCCATCCACCGCTGAATATCCGCGACAGTGGGGTCGGCGCCCGCGGCGCGGACGGCGTCCTCCAGCGCGACATAGACAGCCTGGTGTTCCTCGACGGTGGTTCCCGCGATGTCCAGGACGGCGAGTTCGATCATGACGCTGACTGCTTTCCGACCGGGCTCCAGCTGCGCACCAGCGCGGGCAGGGCGGCCTGTTGGGTGTTCTCGATGCTGAAACTGATCATGTCGCCGCGGTAGCGGTCGTCGGAGTACTCGATCTCCTCGCCGTCGGCGCTGCACGCCAGCCGCCGCTCGCGCAGCAGCGGGGCGCCGACCGGGACGCCGAGCAGTTCGCTGTCGGTGGCGTCGGCGGCGACCGCGTCGATCATGTGGTGGGCCACCGCGATGTCGACGCCGCGCGAGGCGAGATAGGCGTAGATCGAGCCGGAGTCACAGTCGAAGTCGAACAGCAGCCGCCCGGCCGCCTCGGTGAACGTCGACCGCTCGACCATCGTCGGCCGGTCGTCGATCAGCCGCAGCCGGATCAGCTGCACGACGGGGGTGCCCTCGTCGATGTGCAGCGGGTCGGCGACCTCGGCGGGCGCGGGCCTGCGGGCGACCTCCATCGTGCGCTGCCCCGGGGTGCGGCCGAGGCCGTCGACCCAGCGGGAGAACGACAGGAAGGTGTCGAACGGCTGACTGAGCCCCTGCCTGCGCACGATCGGCGGCTTGCCCCGCCCCCCGCCGATCAGGCCTTCGGCGCGCAGCGTCGCCAGCGCCTGGCGCACCGGGCCGCGCGAGGCGTCCCAGGCCGCGCACAGCTGCGACTCCGACGGCACCGGGGCCCCGACCGCCAGTTCCCCACTGGCGATCTGACGGCGGACGTCAGCTGCGATGCGTTCGTGTAGTGGCATCCCCATGCACTTGACAATACATGCCGACGCCGCCTCGTAACACCACTGTGGACAGAGATTTCCCTTAGAACAGCAGGTAATGAACGATGGGTGAACACAGTCGTCTGGCAAGAACTCGACGTTGACAGGACAGGTCGACCTCTCCCATCGTTCTTGTCATGACAAGTGAGATCGAGTCGGCCGAGGTGGTCGTGGTCGGTGCCGGGATCGTGGGCCTCGCCCACGCCTACGCGGCGCTGGAACGCGGTCTGTCGGTCGCCGTGGTCGAGCGCGACGACCGGGCGACCGGCGCGTCGGTGCGCAACTTCGGCCACGGCTGTGTGACCGCGCAAGACGGCGTCGCGCTGGAATACGGCCTGGCCGCGCGGGAGTCGTGGCTGCGCCTGGCCAAGGCCGCGGGCTTCTGGGTACGCGACAGCGGAACCGTGGTCGTCGCCCGCGACGACGACGAGTACGCGGTGCTGGAGGAGTTCCACGCGCTGCGCGACGGGCAGGTCACCCTGCTCGACGCCGCCGCCGTCGCCGAGCGCGTCACCACCGGCCCAGGCGTCGTCGGCGGCGCGCTGCTGCCGCTGGACATCCGGGTCGACCCGCGCGAGGCGGTGCACGCCATCGCCGCGTGGCTGGCCGAGCGCGGCGTGCGGTTCCACTGGGGCACCACGGTCCACACCGTCGAGCCGGGCCTGCTCGGCACCAGCCGCGGCACGATCCGCGCCGGGAAGATCGTCTTCGCGGTCGGCCACAACGTCGACCGGCACTTCCCCGACCTCGCCGAACAGGCCGAGGTCCGCCGCTGCGCGCTGCGGATGCTGCGGGTCGAGGACCCGCACGGCCGCCCGATCGACTCCGCCGTGCTCACCGGCTACTCCATGCTGCGCTACGACGGCTTCGCCGCGTGCGCGTCCCTGCCCGCCATGCGCGCCCGGCTCACCGCCGAGCGCCCCGAGTTGATCGACATCGGCCTGAACCTGATGTTCACCCAGGCCCCCACCGGCGAGCTCACCATCGGTGACACCCACCACTACCACCGCACCCTCGAGCCGTACGACGACGACGCGCTCGACGCGGCGGTGCTCGCCGAGACCGCGAACCTGCTCGGCGTGCCGAGCCTGACCGTCCGCCAGCGCTGGCGCGGGGTCTACGCCTCCGCGCCCGCGCCGTTCCTCATCGAAACACCGGTCGACGGTGTCCGGGTCGTCTCGGTGACCTCCGGCATCGGCATGACCACCGCGCTTGGGCTCGCTCCCCGCGTGCTCGAAAACCTTGTGGATTAACGCAACCTCCAGAACCAGACACGCACCTCCCCGCGTGCTCGAAGACCTTCTCGCTTAATCGGAAACAGGAGTCAAGGCAATGCGTGCACTCACCAGACTGTCCGCGGTCGCGGCGGCATCGTTCATGGCCGTCACCCTCGCCGCCTGCGGCTCGTCGGACCCGGCCCCCGCCGCCACGTCCGACGCCTGCCCCAATGGCAAGGTGCGCTTCGGCATCGAGCCCTTCGAGGACCCCGCCAAGCTCACCCCCGCGTATGAGGTGCTGGCCAAGGCACTGGAGAAGAAGCTGGGCTGCACGGTCGAGCTGAAGGTCGTCGACGACTATTCCGCCGAGGTACTGGCGATGAAGAACGGCCAGCTGGAGCTGGCACAATTCGGCCCGCTCGGCTACGTCTTCGCCAGCAACAAGGCCAACGCCCAGGCCGTGGCGTCCTTCGCCGACGCGAGCGGCAAGCTCACCAGCTACACCGCAGGCATCTGGGTCCCGGCCGACTCGCCGATCAAGTCGATCAACGACCTCGCAGGCAAGACGCTCGCCCTGTCCAGCCCCGGCTCCACCTCGGGCGACGCGCTGCCGCGCTACGCGCTGAAGAAGGCCGGGATCGCCGAGACCGCGCTGAAGCTCGACTACGCGGGCGGCCACCCGGAGGCCCTGCTGGCACTGAAGAACGGCAAGGTCGAGGCCGCCGAGATCAACAGCCAGCAGCTGGCGAGCGCCAAGGCGGCAGGCACGTTCGACGAGTCGAAGTTCCGCAAGGTCTGGTCCTCCGACCCCATCCCGAACGACCCGATCACCCTGCGCGGCGACCTGTCGGACGCCTTCAAGAACAAGGTCACCAAGGCCCTGCTCGAGCTCTCCCCCGAGGACATCGCCAAGGTCGGCGCCTTCCTCGACGTCGACCCGGCGGGCCCGCTGGTGTCGGTGAAGAAGGAGACCTACCAGCCGCTGTTCGACCTCGCGACCGCGCTGGGACTTTCCGAAGATGACGTCTGAGCTGTCGATCCGGGACCTGCACAAGTCCTTTGACGGCAGGCCAGTGCTCTCCGGCGTGGACCTCGACGTCCACGCCGGGGAGTTCGTGGCCCTGCTCGGCGCCAACGGGTCGGGCAAGTCGACCGCCTTACGCTGCGTCGTGGGACTGCAGACAGCGGACTCGGGGACAATCACACTGGGCGGCCAGGACATCAACGGCCCACACCAGCGGGCCGCCATGGTCTTCCAACAGATCCACCTGGTTCGTCGACGGTCCGCACTGGACAACGTTTGCGCTGGGGCGTTGGGTCGGCTGCCACTGATCCGATCGTTCACCCCTGCCGTGTTCCCCAGGGAAGTCCGGGAAGAGGCAATGGAATGCCTGGACCGCGTCGGCTTGGCGGACCGCGCCGCTGAACCCGCCGGAAGGCTTTCAGGCGGCCAACAGCAGCGAGTAGCAATCGCACGGGCACTGTGCCAGCGAGCCAGAGTTGTACTGGCCGACGAACCAGTATCAGCCCTCGACCCAAGCGCGGCAGACCAGGTAGTCGCTCTACTCGCCGACCTGGCCCACGAAGGACTGGCGGTAGCCGCGGTCCTGCACCAACCAGAACTCGCACGCAAATACGCAAAGCGCATCGTGGGCCTACTGGACGGAAAGGTCGCCATGAACGCAAGCCCCATGGACCTCACAGAGTCCGATGTAGACGCCCTCTACGCACCAGAGCGAGCAACAGCATGACGGCGACCAACAACGCAAGAGTCACCGACGGCGCCAACAGCCGGTTGGGGTGGTTGCCGCCTCGGCGGTCTCGGCCGTCGGTTTTGGTTTCGGGGATTGTCGCTGGGCTTGTTGTTGTTCATGTGCTTGCGTGGCAGGAGACTGAGTTCTCGCCTGGGGCGTTGGTGCAGGGGTGGCGGGGGATGGCGGACTTCCTCAGTGAGGCCTTGCCGCCTGATCTTCGGTGGAAGGTGTTGGGGCCCAGTATCGATGCCGCGCTTGTCACTCTCTACATCGGACTTCTTGGCACGACGCTGTCCGTCCCGTTCGCTCTTGTGCTCGCGTTCCTCGCGTCGAAGGCCACTACGTCCAGCACTGTCGTCTATCAAGCAGCCCGGTCGATTCTTTCGTTCCTGCGGTCCGTGCCTGACGTCGTGTTCGCGCTGATCTTCGTGACGGCGGTCGGGCTTGGGCCGTTCGCGGGTGTCTTGGCGCTGATCTTCCACAACACCGGTGTCATGGGGAAGCTATGGGCCGAAGCCATGGAGGAGACCGATCTTGGTCCACGTGACGCACTGCGGATCAACGGGGCCAGTGGGCTCCAGGTAGCGACAAACGCTGTCTTCCCAACCGTGCTGCCCCAATTCGTCGGTCTGCTGCTCTACCGGTTCGACGTCAATGTCCGGTCTTCCCTCGTTCTGGGCCTTGTCGGCGCGGGTGGGATCGGGTTCCTGATCAACCAGTCGATCAAATTGTTCCGCTTCGACCAGATGGTGACGCACATTCTCGTCGTGCTGGTCCTGGTCGTCGCGGTCGACCAGTTGTCCGCGGTCGTGCGCAGGCGCATCGGCGCCTAGACCGCGGTGCAGTAGAAATCCAGGAAGCGTGTCCAAGAAAGGGACCACGTCCATGGGAACACCTCGCCTGATCGGCGCCGTGGCGCTCGCCGCCTCGTTCGCACTGTTGGTACCCGCCGCGAACTCGGTGGCGGCACCGGCCGCGCGGCCGCGGAAGGTGGTCGTCTTCGGTCTCGACGGCCTGCTGTTCGACAAGATCGCCCCTGCGAACGCCCCCACCCTCGACGCCCTGATCGCGTCCGGCCGGTCGAGCAAGACCTGGCTGTACGCGAACCCGATGGCTCCCACCCTGTCCGGCCCTGGCTGGGCCACGAACGCGACCGGTGTGTGGCCCGACAAGCACAAGGTCACCAGCAACAGCTGGGGCAACGGCACCAACCTCGCGCAGTACCCGGACTTCCTCACCCGCATGGAGAACGCGAACAGCGCCTTCTCCACCTACGCGATCGCCGATTGGGCGCCGCTGACGTCCAACAGTGTCGGACCGGCGATCTTCACCAGCAAGATCGACACCCGGGAGACGGTCAGCGACGCCCCCGGCTACACCGCCGCTGACGCGACGATCGCCACCAAGGCCGCGACCCACATCAAGGGCACCGGGCCGGACGCGTCGTTCGTCTACTTCGGTGAGGTGGACATCGCGGGCCACAGCTGTGGCGCGACCGGGTCCTGCTACATCCCGGCGATCAACAACAGCGACAAGAACATGGCCACGGTGATCAACGCCATCAAGGCGCGGCCCACCTACGCCGACGAGGACTGGACGTTCATCGTCACCACCGACCACGGCCACACCGACGGCGGCGGCCACGGCGGCGCCACCCCGGCGGAGCGGTCCTCGTTCATCATCCAGACCGGCCCCGGCGTGCCCGCCGGGACCATGGCGACCCGACCGAAGAACGTCGACATCGCCGCGACCGTCCTTGGCATCCACGGCGTGAGCGCCACCATCGACGGCCAGGCCCTGGGCACCGCGAACACCGACCCGTTCGAGTCGGCCACGCTCAACCCGCGGGTCGACGAGACCGGCATCCCGGCGTCCGTGCTCGGCTGGACGAAGACGATGCCGGGCGGCTGGACGATCGACAACACCGGCATGGGCACCGGCGGCATGGCCGAGTGGCGTGGCTGGTCGCTGACCAACGACGACTTCTGGACCAAGACCCAGACCGGTCAGCAGCGTGAGTCCAACGTCCGCGCCCGCGGCGTGTTCGCCGTCGCCGACTCCGACGAGTGGTCGGACAAGTCGACGTCGGGCTCGTTCAACAGCTCGCTGGTGTCGCCGTCGTTCAACGTCACCGGCAAGTCGTCCGCGTCGGTCAAGTTCGGCTCGCACTACCTGAAGGAGGGTGGCGAGACCGCGACGGTCTCGGTGTCCTTCAACGGCGGCGCGGCGCAGAACCTGCTCACCTACACCGGTGACGCGGTCGCCAAGCTGGAGAACCTGACCGTGCCCGTGCCCGCGGGCGCGACCAGCATGGTCGTCAAGTGGCGGCTGTCCAACGGCGTGAACAACTGGTACTGGGCGGTCGACAACCCCAGTGTCACGCTGAGCTGACCCTGATCAGGCGGACCGTCCTCCCCAGGCAGGAGGACGGTCCGCCGTCACACCCCGACGAACCGCACCGCGCAGCCGCCGACCGTCCAGCCCGCCGCGTCGACCGCGCCGGGCTGCCAGGTCACCACCACGTTGACCCGCCGCTTGAGCTGGGCGGTCAGCCGCTCCAGGAACCCGCGCACCTGATCGGCGGCGAACGGGTCGCCGGTGGCCAGGAACGACATCGCGCCCCGGTTCGACACCGCCTGCAGCACGCACGCCGCCGCGGCATCTTCGGTCCATTGTGGACGCCCATAGCCGACCCAGACGACCTCGGCACCCGGCTGCCACCGGCCGCGCTCGCCGCCTCGGGCTGTCGGGTCCATGACCGCGCGGGCGTTGCGCGCGCGCAGTGTCCGCAGCAGGTCCTGCGGTCCGGGGAACCCCCACCGAACGAGGTAGGACGCGACGGTGGTCGCGCCGAGGACGACCATGAACTCCCGGTTGATCAGCTCGGTCACCGCCTGCCGCGTCCACACCAGATACCGCAGTCCGACCTCGTCCGGCGCGCGCATCCCAATCGTGCGCGCCACCCACTCCTGCTGCTGGGCAGTCAGGGCGAGCTGCTCACCTGGTCTGCGCCCGCGCCTGCCCGGGACGAACGCGCTGTCGCCGTGGTCGCGGTACTCCCGCACCCACGCGCCGACGGTCTGCCGTGACACCCCGAACAACCGCGCCACCTCCACTTGCGCGACGCCCGAAGCCACCGCGGCCACGACCCGTCTGCGCAGGTCGGCCAACACGTCGGCGGACAGTGCCCGCGAATCCGTTATCACCGGTGGCAGTGACTGCATGTGCGTCCCACCTTCCTTGCGTGGCTACCGGACCCAACGAGACGAACGATTCCTAGGACGCGCCCGGAGGACGACACGTCACACCGTGTTTACCGGCACGCGGACCGTGGCTTGATCAATCGGAGAAGTACGCACGATCAGCGATAGTTCCCAGCGCCCGCCCATCGGCAATCCCACATCCCGCGCGAGATAGTGCGCGGGCCCGCCGGGCGTCAGCGGCACCAGGATCGGGCCGATCCCGGCGTCGGTGTTGCGCAGTTCCGCGCGGACCTCTGGCACGGTCTTCGGCTTCCCGCTGGGATCGAGCACGGCCAGGTGCAGCTCGTTGCGGCCGATCTTGCCCGGCGTGAACACCATGGCCACCTGCCCTTGCCCGCTCAGCCCGCCCGCGTCGAACGGGACGGCCAAGGTCAGCGGCCCGCTGGCGACCGGCGGGTGGTCCAGCCGCTCCCGCTCGGCCCGCGCGGGCTCGGTCGCCACGAGCGACGCGGTCACCCCCAGCACTACCGCGGCGAGCGACGCCTCGGCGAGGACGACGCGGCGGAACCGTCCGACCTCCCCGTCGTCCAGTTCACGCTTGGCGCGCCGCTTGTCCGTCACCGACACGACCTCGAACCCGTAGTGCGAACGCACCCACCGCCGCGCGTACGCCCCGCTGCCGACGATCACGGCGACCAGCCCGACCTTGGCCAGCAGCCACCAGCCGTAGGTCGTACTGAACAGCGCGCCGATGGTCCCCACCTGCCGCCAGGTCTGATAGAGCCCAGTCGCCACGACCACCGCCACCGCGATCCCCGCCGCCGTCGAGAACCGCGGTATGCCCCTGCGCATGCCCGCCACGTCCCCCGACCGCAGCAGGACGACGAGCGCGGGCAGCCCGCCGAGCCAGACGGACAGCGCGGTGAGATGCATGGTCCCCACCGCGATCGTGAGCGGCGCCAAGGAATCCGTCGCCCCGTGCGCCACGAGACTCCACGTCGCCGCGAGCGCGACCGCTCCACCCAGCACGACCAGACCCCGGCGGGGCGCCCGGAAGAACCGGCCGATGAGAAGGAGAACCGCCACCAGGAGTCCGAGCCGGACGGCCAGAACGACGCCGATGCGAGTGGACAGGGTCGCCCCGAGGACCGCCGGATCGGTGATCGCCGACAGCGTGCCGCTCGCGTAGGGGCCGTAGAGCAGGAGCGCGGCCGCCGTCCCCCCGACCGCGACTCCCGCACCGATGCCCGCCGGTCTGCGCAAGCGTTTGCCACCTTCGGGCCACCCCACCGCGAACAGGAACGCGGTCCCGACCAGCAGCATGAATCCGGCTGACGCCAGCCACCGGGCCATCCCGTAGAGCACAGTGCCCTGCCCACCCGGCGCGGCCCGCGGCGCGGCGGCCGCGGTGGCCTCGCGCACGCTGAAGGTGAACGCGCCCTGGATCGGATGGGTGTCGGCGGACACGACCCGCCACGAGACGGTGTAGGTGCCGTTGGCCAGCGCCTCCGGGATCGCGACCTCGACGATGTCGGCCTTCCCCTCGGGATGGGCGGGCGCCTTGATCCCGGACACGTCGTCGCCCCGCGGACTGATCAGGCGGACATGGGCGAGGCCGACGTCGACCGACTCGGTGAACCGCAGCGCGACCGACCTCGGCGAGTCGGCGAGCAGCTCCCATCCGCCAGGCGTCGACGACACCAGCACCGCGTGCGCCGACGCCGACGGCGCCGCCACCACCGCGAACACAACCGCCACCAGCGCGGCGAACACCGCGCGAACCAGCTTCGACATCAGACCCCGCCTCCACCCATGACCCGCTCAGACCTTCGTCTTCTCCCGGACGCGGGGCCGCGCCCCCACCGCGGGCGGGACCACCGTCCGCGTCCGCCGCCGCACCCTGGGAAGCACCGCCACACACGCGGCCAGCGCACCGAAGGCCGTCAGCGCGCCGACAAGCCCGAGCACCCTGGCCAGCACGTCGACCCCAGACGTCCCCGACGACACGGCGACGGGCGCGAGTGACAGCACCGGCGCGGGGTGGTCGGCCTCGGCCCCACCCATGTCGATCCACCGGACGATCTCGCCGTCGGCGTAGGTCTGCAGCGACTTGAACACCAGGTTCGCCGTCGGCAGCGGGCCAAGAGACACCGGGAACTCGACGAACTCGCCCGACTTGATCTCCCCGCCCTCCCAGGTGATCGACTCGACCGCCTCGGTCATCGTCTCGCCGTGGTGGGTGGTGATCGGGACGTCGAGCTTGTGGGTCTTGACCGTCGCCGTCCATCCGGGGACGGGGGCGACCGCCGCGCGGCCGAACGGCTGGTCGGCCGGGAAGGCGACCTCCAGCTTCACCGTCGGCACGTCCCGCTCATTGGGCACCCGGAACGTCGCCTTCGCGTACTTGCCCGGCACCGGGTTGTCCGCCGACACCGACACGTGGGCGGACGCGGTGTACCCGCCGACAAGCATCGCGAACGCGGCGAGCACGGTAATGGACAGGCTTCGGAGAATCAGCCGTGACATTGGAACCCCTCTCACTTGTGGTTGCCGTGCTCGCCCAGCAAGGGCAGGCCGGGCAGCGGGATGGTCGGCAGCGGAAGCTGCGGCAGACCGGGCACGGCGGGCGGCAGCTGCGACAGATCGGGCAGCGACACCGCGGGCGGGTCCACGTAGAGGATCGATACCAGGCCCGACATGCCTTCATGCGTCTCGGAATGGGAGAAGATGTGGCAGTGCATCATCCATTTGCCCGGCACGGTCGGGGTGAAGATGATGTCGAAGGTCTGGCCGACGCCGACCAGCAGCGTGTCCATCCGCTCCGGGAACGCGCGCCGCATCCCGTCCTGGGCGACGACCTCGAAGAACCCGCCGTGCAGGTGCATCGGGTGGGTCATCTCCGGGCCGGTCCCGATCAGCCGGAACCGCACCCGCTCTCCCACCCGCGCGCGCAGCGGCGCCGTGGCCGGGAAGCTCTTGCCGTTGATGACGAAGCCCAGCGCGCCGTCCCCGACCATGATCCGGTAGTCCCGGTCGGCGGCGATCTCGCCGATCCTGGGCACGATCTCCAGCGAGCCGTAGACGCCCCGGCCCTCCTGCTCGCCGTGCATATGCGAGTGGTACCAATGGCTTCCGGTGCTGACCGCGGTCCACTCGTAGGTGTAGGTCTGGCCGGGTTCGATCAGCGGCTGGGTCAGCAGCGGCACACCGTCCTGGTCGTTGGGCAGCACCATGCCGTGCCAGTGCATCGCGGTGTCCTCCGGCATGTCGTTCTTCACCAGGATCCGCAGCTTGTCGCCCTCGTTGACCCGGATCACCGGCCCGGGCACCGTGCCGTTGATCGCGTAGGCCTGCCGCACGACACCCGGTTTGATCTCCCACGGCGTCGGCGCGACCGTCAGGCGGAACTCCTTGCGCCCGTTGACCATTTGCCACGTGGCGAGCTTGGTGCCGTCGCCGAGATCCTGGCCGCCACCCGACGTCGGCTGCGCGGCCGCGGCCACCGGGGCGATCGACGTGACCACCTGCTCGGTGTAGGTCGAACTTCCTGTCACTGTCCAGATGAGACCGATCGCGCCGAGAGCGACCAGCCACCGGGGAAAGCTCATGATCGTCCTCAATGGATCGATACCGGCCGGGCCGGGGAGCGGCGGTGCTCCCCGACCCGGTTTCCGGTTGTTATGGGCAAACGGACGCGAACTCGACGGGGTTGCGCTGGCGACAGGTCAACTGGTCGTTGACCGCGTTGCTCGGCACCCGCTTCGCCCATCCCTCGTAGGCCAGCGGGATGGGCAGCACGCCCTGCCCGCCGAAGCCCGCCCACTTGGTGATGGTGCCGTCGTTCGGGGTCGACGCCACGCCGTCGAGGACGAACTTGCCCACGACGGCCGCGTCGGCCGGGCTCCCGTCGCCGTTGGGGTCGGGGTCGATCACGGCGAGGGTGTTGGCGAACTTGCTTGAGACGTAGGCGTAGTAGCCGCCGCCCTTCTTCGCGCCGTAGTTGATGCCGTGACATCCGGCGTCACACGGCAGCCACTTGACGATCTCGTCGGTCTTGGGGTCGATCACGGTGATGTTGGACGTCATCGTGTTGGCCACCAGGAGCGCCGAGTTGTCGGGAGCGACCGGCAGCTGGATCGGCAGGCCGCCGAAGGGCCCGGAGGCCCCGGCGACCGCGTTGTAGCTGCCCCACAGGTCGATGCTCTTGTTCTTGGACTTCGCACCGCCGTTGACGCACGCGTCCTCGGCGTTGGAGATACAGGAGACAGTCGCACCGAGGAAGTCGGCCATGTAGGTCTTCTTCCCGTCCGGCGTCATCCCAGTGGCGATCGGCAGTTCACCAGTCTGCTCGTGGCGGATGGCGCCGGTCGGGATGTCGACCAGGGTCGCGTTGTACAGGTTGACGTTCGGCGTCGCCATGATCTTGGCGTCGCCGGTCATCCAGTGGGCGTGCGGGTGGGCGACCTTCTCGCCCGGTCCCTGCACCGCGATGCGCCGGTCGATGCGGGTGCCGCCCGGCGCGACCTCCATGACCGAGCCGCCGCCGTTGATCGCCACGTGCAGCTGGTCGGTGTCGGTCCGGCTCATCACGTGCGATGGGTCGGGGCCGACCTGGATCTGTCGGATGAGCTTGCCGGACGAGCGGTCGAAGACGTCCATCTTGTCGCTGAACCACTCGTTGGCGTAGATGACGGTTTCGTCCTTGTCCGTCCACATGTTGTGCGTGTTGTTCATGTTGATCTCCGGCGCGGAGATCTTCTTCGACACGCTCCAGTTCTGGACGTCGACCTTGGTGATCGAGCCGGTCTTGGTCTTCTCGGCGTACTCCTCCATCTGGGTCGCGATCCAGACTTCACCCACGCCGGGAACCGAGGGTTTCTTGCCCAGGGCGGGCAGCTTCTTCGGCAGGTCGAACTTGCTCTTGAGGTAGGAGTCCAGGCTGGGGATCAGCTCCGGCTTGCCCGCCTCGTCGTACATCAGGATCGGCGCGGGCGGGAACTGCGGGTTCCAGGTCCGCTCCTCGGTGTCGCTGAAGGTCTGCCAGTTGTCCTTCACCGTGATGACGAAGAACTTCTGCACCAGCTGGGCGATGATGTCGGCGTCAGACGGCACACTGAGGTTGCGGCTGTTGACCCGCAGCTTCTTGCCGAAGTCGAGGCCGACGGTCAGCGGGTCGTCCACCACGATCGCGCCGAGCATGTACGGGTGGATCTTGCACGCGAACGCGTACAGGCCCGGCTCGGTGAGCTGCATGCTGGTCGAGCCGACGAAGGCACCCGGCTCGTCCTGCGGGAAACCCTTGGCGCCCTCCGGCCAGATCAGGCTCGTGATCGTGTGCGCGGAGTCGGCGTCCGGCTTGGCGATGTTGAAGTTCACCGTCACCGGCAGCGCCACGTCGTTCTCGGCGAACGTCCGCAGGTCCGCCAACAGGTCCTCAAGGTCCGGACCGATCGGCAGGCTGTCCAGCGAGATCGGCGCGTTCACCGGGAGCGCGGCGACCTGGCTGGTCAGAGCGTCGAACATGCCGTTGGCCTTGGCGATGCGCGGGTCGCCCGTGGGGAGCAACTGGAACACCGCCTGCCGCATGGCGTCGAGGTTGAACAGCGAGTTCGCGTCGACACCCAGGTCGCCGAGCACCGGAACCTTGCCGCCACCCAGGTTCAGGTTGGTCAGCTTGGTCACGCTGTCGAGATTGAGCGTCTTGGCCGCGTCGAGCCCGGCGAGCAGGCCGCCGCCGAGCAGCGGGACCGAGGTGCCGTCCAGCAGCGGCAGGCTGCCGCCGCCGAGCAGCGGGATGTCGCCTACCCCGGGCAGTCCGCCACCCAGGCCGGGCAGCAGGCCGCCGACGTCGGGCAGCGCGGGAAGCGCGCCACCGCCACCCGCGCCGGGCAGACCCGGAAGGCCCGGGAGTGCGGGGAGTCCGCCACCCAGGCCCGGCAGGCCACCGCCGCCGAGGCCCGGCAGCCCGCCGCCGCCGACGTCGGCAAGCTGCTGCCC
>Ga0247823_10002532_pt1 | contig 15014 bp, 13 predicted proteins | sample 13C_PalmiticAcid_2_FD_192426 | JGI IMG/M metagenome (GOLD analysis project Ga0247823, IMG submission 192426) | Soil microbial communities from agricultural site in Penn Yan, New York, United States - 13C_PalmiticAcid_Day30 | ecosystem: Environmental > Terrestrial > Soil > Agricultural land...
CGCGGGGAGCGGGCCCTTATTTATGATTTGAGATTTTTGGATTTATGATTTAAAGATTGCGATTTTTTTTAGGGCATGCTCATTTTGATCCATTCTATCATACCGGTGGGGTAGAGGCCCAGGCCCACCAATAGTACGGCCAGTAATACCAGGCAAAAGGTAGCGGTGAAGGGTGTTTGCTGTGGCAGCCGTTCCCGGGCTTCGGTGGTTTTGAATAAGGTATTGATGACGCGGAGGTAGTAAAATAATCCGATCACACTGGTGACTACCAACGTACCCAGCAGGGGCCATTTACCGGCGCTTACACCTGCGGTAACCACATAAAATTTTCCGATAAATCCGGCTGTGAGGGGTATGCCTGCCAGGGAGAGCATGGCCAATGCCAGCAATATGCCCAGCCAGGGCCGGTTCCAGGCCAGGCCGCGGTAGTCTGCAATATGGTCGGCATCTTTATCGGCTGGCGAAACGAGGCCAATCACGCCAAATGCAGTAATGATGGTGATGGTATATCCCAGCAGGTAAAACAGTACTGCTTCTTGCCCTGTGTTGTTGCTGATGAGCAGCGCCACCAGCAGGTAGCCCAGGTGGGCAATGGAAGAATAGGCCAGCAGCCGTTTGATGTTGCGTTGCTGCAAAGCCAGCAGGTTACCTGTTACCATCGATAAAATAGCCATCCACGACAACAGTTGCACAAACAATTTATAGTTCAATAAGGGTACGTCATGTAACAAATGTAGCAACACCATTACCACAGATCCTTTGGATAACGAAGCCACAAAAGCCGCTACGGGTGCGGGTGCGCCCTGGTACACATCGGGCGTCCACATGTGGAAGGGGACCAGCGCCAGTTTGAATCCCAGGCCTACCAATACCATCCCGAATCCCAGGCCGGTGAGCACATCCATTTCTTCCTGCTGCTGGAGCCAGGTGCCGATGCCTGCAAAACCCATTTCGCCGCAGGAAGCATAAATGAGCGCAATGCCAAACAACAGGAAAGCCGAAGAAGCTGCTGCCATGATGAGGTATTTCAGTCCGGCTTCATCAGAAGGTTCGCGCTTGCGCAGGTAAGCAATCATGGCATACAGGCTGATGGTCAGCGTTTCAAGTCCGAGGAAGAGGCTGGCGAAATGTTCGCTCACCACCAACACCATTCCGCCCAGTGTGGCCAATAAAAAAAGCAGGTAATATTCTTCTTTGCGTTCTTCGCGCTCTGCAAAATAATCGTACGAAAGCAGCAGTACGCAAAACGCAGCACCGAGTAGCAGCAAGAGTCCCCAAATGCTCAGTGGGTCGAAGGTGAGCAATGGGTATATATTGTAGGGTACCAACCGTTGCAAAGGCACCAGGCTCCAGGCAGCGGTAGCCAGACTCAGCAGGCTCAGGATAAACAGCAGCCGGTGGTTGCGGGTGATAGCAGTCAGCAACATTCCCAGCACAGCAGCCCCACCAATAATGATGAGTGGCAGTAAAGCATATATATCGTTGGGTTGCAGCATGGCTCAGCGATGGGTTAGGTAATGAAGGGTGTTATTAGTGGCCGATGCCGCCGTATCAAGTAGGGGTTGTGGGTACAGGCCCATCCACAGCAACACGGCAGCCAACGACAACAGCATGAGGTATTCCCGGGCGTTCATGTCAGGAAAGGGATGGGTTGTTTGTGCTGCACCAAAAAAGATGCGCTGCATGAACCCAAGCGAATAGATCGTAGCCACTACAATGCCGATGGTAGCCAGTATGGTGAGCAATGGAGCACTAGGCCAGCTCCCGATCAGGATCAGGATTTCGGCCACAAAATTGCCCAGTCCGGGCAGCCCCAGCGAAGCCATTGAAAAAATAAGCGCCATCACGCCCATGGCTGGTGCCTGTTGCCAGAAGCCGCCCATATGTGTCATGTCCCGGGTGTGGATGCGTTCGTGCAGCATACCGGCGATCAAAAACAAGGCACCGGTACTGATGCCGTGTGCCAGCATCTGGAGTATGACACCCTGTTGCGCCAGCGCCGTTCCGGCAAACAGTCCCAGCATCACAAAGCCCATATGGCTCACGCTGGTATAGGCGATCATACGTTTGAGATCGGTTTGTGCAAAGGCCAGGATGCCGCCGTAGAGAATGCCAACCACGCCCAGCAACATGCCCCATTGCCCGTAATAGTCTACGATATTGGGAAACAACGGAAGTACGAACCGAATAAGGCCATAAGCCCCGGTTTTAAGCAGCAGTCCCGCCAGGATGAGACTACCGGCAGTAGGGGCCTGACTGTGCGCATCGGGCAGCCAGGTATGAAGTGGCACCACGGGCAGTTTTACCGCAAAGGCCACCACAAAACCCGACATCATAAGCAGGGCTGTTTTGTCCGAAGGCAAATGCTGCACCAGGGCATCATAGGCATAAGTATAAGTGCCCGTTTGAGCGCCATGCCAGAAGTACAACGAAAGAATACTCAGCAGCATGAGCAAGCCACCGGCTTGTGTGAACAGAAAAAATTTGTTGGCCGCATAAGTGCGGTTTTCATGCCCCCAGATGCTGATGAGCAGGTACATGGGGATGAGCATCAGTTCCCAGAAAAAGTAAAACAGAAACAGGTCCATGGCCAGGAATACACCTGTGATGCCCGCCAGTACCAACAGCAGGTTGGTATGGAAGAACCCAATGCGGAACTGGATTTCACGCCAGGAAATCAGTACGGCCAGTATGCCCAGGAAAAAAGTAAGCATCAGCATCAGCAGGCTCAGTCCATCCAGCGCCAGGTAGAGAGAAATGCCCCAGGCTGGTATCCAGGCTTTTTGTACCGTCATCCACCAGCCGGTAGCGGGTGGGGTATGGGCCATGGTGAGATCGTACCAGGTGTATACCGTCCAAATGAGGTTGATGAGCAACGCCAGTAACGCTACCCACCGGCCTGCATGGGCCCGCCATTGTGCAGCTATCCAGGCCAGTAAAGCGCCCAGCAGCAGAATGAGGAGTATGGAGGATAGGTACATAGGCGATGCTTTAGGTAGTAGTGGGTTTGAGGTGCAGCAAAATGGCTGTCAGGATGAGTACGGCGCCAATCAATACACTGAGCACATACCAGCGTAGCAATCCTTTTTGGGTACCTGCCAGTATATGGTGGGCTTTGATCGTAATGCCTCCTAGTAACGTATACAGTTTGTCCGGTGCATCCTTGCGCAGCAGCCGGGACAGTGCCATAAAGGGACGAACGATGAGGAGGTCATACAGTTCATCAAAAGCCCAGCCTTTTTGCCAGAGACGGGTGAAGTATTGGGCCAGACCTGTTTGGGTAAAGCGTTCTAATGCAGGTGATGCTTTGACGTACAACAGGTACGCTACACCAATACCCGCCAGGCAACAGACGGCCGACAGTAATTGTGCTATCCATTCCAAAGAAGAAGATGCATGAACACCTGTTGCAGGTAAAACATTTTGCAGAAAGCCGGAGAACAGGGTGACATGTCCCAGGTTATGCGGCAATTCTATAAAGCCGGCAACGATTGCCAATACGGTGAGAATGCTCAATGGCAAGCGAATACTGATACCCGGATAATGGTGAATATGGTGTTGCTGCGGTCCCCAGAAAGTGAGGAACACCATCCGGAAGGTGTACAGCGCGGTGAGAAATGCACCGAGCAGTCCGCCTATCCAAAGCAGTGTGTTGGCCTGCGGACCTTGCCAGGCGAGCCACAAAATGGCATCCTTGCTGTAAAACCCGGATGTGATATACGGTAATGCCGCCAGTGCCGCAGCTCCTGCCACAAAGCAGCGGTACACACCCGGGACCTGTTTGCGCAATCCACCCATTTTAAACATGTCCTGTTCGTGGTGCATGGCCAGTATCACAGCACCGGCACCGAGGAACAACAAGGCTTTGAAAAAAGCATGCGTGAAAAAATGGAAAATGGCAGCATGCCAGGCGCCCACACCCAGCGCCAGGAACATATACCCGATCTGGCTGATGGTGGAGTAGGCCAGCACTTTTTTAATATCGCGTTGTACTAAGGCACTGCAACCCGCCAGCAGTAAGGTGATGACGCCAATCGAAGCTACCAGCAGCATCACCTGTGGCGATAGTTCGAACAGTAAATGCAATCGGGCTATGAGGTACACCCCGGCGGTAACCATCGTGGCCGCATGTATCAGCGCACTCACCGGCGTAGGGCCAGCCATAGCATCAGGGAGCCAGGTTTGTAAAGGGAGCTGGGCCGATTTGCCCACCGCACCACCCAGCAGCAACAGGGCAATCAGAACAACTGTAGTATGACCAGTGCTCCATTGCGCAGCAGCCAGTTGCAATATGCCCGCAATGTTCAAGGTTTGCAAATGGTAAAACAGCATGAACAAGGCCACCGCCATAGCTGTATCGCCTATCCGGGTGACGATAAACGCTTTGCGGGCCGCAGCACCATTGGCCGGATCTTTATACCAGAAACCAATGAGCAGGTAACTGCACAATCCCACGCCTTCCCAACCGAGGTAGAGCAACAGCAGGTTGTCGGCCAGCACCAACAACAGCATAGCGCCTACAAACAAATTCATACACGCAAAAAAACGGGCATAATCTTCATCGCCCTGCATGTATTCGGTAGCGTAAATATGAATGAGCGCGCCTACAAAAGTGATGATGAAGGCAAACGTGATGGAAAGTGCATCTACATGCAGGGAAAAACCTGCCTGCAACGCACCGCTGCGGATCCAGTTCCAGAGTTGAACATTGACTACCAATGCAGGTTGTTGTAAAAACGACCAGCCCACCATGAGCGTACAGATAGCAGACAATGCAATGCTGCCGCAACCCAATAGTTTGACCAGCCCCGGCGAATAATGCCGCGCGCCGGGCACCAGCAGCAGGGCGCCCAGAAACGGGAATAATGGTATGCAAGCGATCAGTGCATTCATGGTGTTGGGTTGTCAGGGTTCGTCTTTTAAACGGGTGGCCGCATCGCTATCGGTGCTTTTGAGCTGGTGATACAGTTGCAGGATGAGTGCCAGTCCCACCGATACTTCTGCCGCCGCCATCGCCAGGATGAACAGGAACATCACCTGCCCGTCGGGCTGCCCCCAGCGCGCGCCGGCCAGCACAAAAGCCAGTCCTGCTGCATTGAGCATGATCTCTACCGATAGCAACATGAAAATAAAATTGCGCCGGATGAGCAAACTCAGCAGCCCCAGGCAAAAGAGAATGCCTGCCAGTATCAGCCCCGCTTGTAACGATGTTTCTTTCATTCCTCAGATTGTTCTAAAAAACGGTGTTGTATTTTTTTCTTCTGCCGGCCCAGGTGGTAAGCGCCCACAATGCCCGCCATCAGCAACATCGCAGCCAGTTCGGCCGTAATGAGGTAGGTGGTAAACAGGCTGGTGCCTACCGCTTTGGGATCAATGGTTTTGACTTCAAAAGGAGTAGCCGGTTCAGTGTAAAACAGGTACCAAAGTTCTGAAAGCAGGATCACCGACAGCAACGCCGGACCAAACCAGATGCGCGGCGTCATCCACGATTTTTCCTGCACAGCGGTTTCAGCGCCCAGGTTGAGCATCATTACAAAAAAGATGATGAGCACCATGATGGCCCCGGCGTAAATAATGAGTTCGAGCACCGCCATATAAGGAGCGCCGTAGATAAAAAAAATAACTGCTATCGCCATAAACGATACAATGAGGTACAACAACGCATGCATGATGTTGTACCGGGTAATGACCATCAGGGTGGACAAGATGGCTACGGCAGCGGCGATATAGAAGGCGGTATTCATACTCAGGGCAATAAACTTTTAATGTCTACAGGCGGCGCTTCGTGCTGCGCTTCTCCCTTGTCTTTGCCACCGATGGCCATGCCTGCTACTTTGTAATAATTGTAGCCCGGGTATTTGCCCTGGCTGTTGATGAGCAAATCTTCTTTTTCATACACGAGGTTTTGCCGGTTGTATTCGGCCATTTCATAATCGGGTATGAGCTGTATGGCGTAAGTGGGACAGGCATCTTCGCAGAAACCGCAAAAAATGCAGCGCGAAAAATTGATCCTGAAAAACTCGGGGTACCTGCGGCCATGTTCATCTTCGGTTGATTGTAATGCGATGCAGTCAACCGGGCAGGCTGCTGCACAGAGGTAACAGCCTACACAACGCTCACCGCCATCCGGATCTCGGGTGAGTACAATACGGCCCCGCCAGCGGGCTGGCAACGGCGCTTTTTCTTCCGGGTATTGATACGTTTCGCGTTTATGAAACATGTGCAGGAAGGTGAGCCATATGCTTCTGATGATCGACCACATAACACTGCGTTTTAATCGTTAATGCGCTCCCATGAGCCAGAGTCTGATGGCCGCTGTAGCCAGCAAATTCAGGATAGACAAGGGGAACAATATTTTCCATCCGTACTCCATCAGCTGGTCATACCGGGGCCGGGGCAGCGAAGCCCGCAGCAGGATGAAGAGACAGATGAAGCCAAATGTTTTCAGTCCAAACCAGATCACCGGCGGCAAAAAAGCCGGACCCAGCCAGCCACCGAAATACAGGGCGGTTACCATCGCCGACACCAGCGTGATGCCCAGGTATTCGCCAATGAAAAACATACCGAATTTCATACTCGAATACTCGGCATGGAAGCCCGCTACCAGTTCGCTTTCGGCCTCTGGTATATCAAAAGGCAGGCGGTGCGTTTCGGCAATGCCCGCTATGAAAAAAATAATGAAACCCAGGAACTGCGGCACAATGAACCACATGCCCTGTTGTGCCTGCACAATATCCTTGAGGTTGAAACTGCCACTGAGCAGTACCACACCCATGAGTGCAATGCCCATGAATACTTCGTAACTGATCATTTGCGAAGCCCCCCGCATGGCACCGAGCAACGAATATTTGTTGTTGGAAGCCCAGCCGCCCAATACAATGCTGTACACACCAAGTGACGACATAGCAAGGAAAAACAGCAACCCCACATTCGAATCCGCCACCAACACATCGGGCCCGAAAGGTATGATGGTGAAACTGAGCAATACACTCGCAACGACCACCGCCGGGGCAAATACAAACACCACTTTATCTGCAAATGGAGGAATCCAATCTTCCTTAAAAATGAGTTTGATGGTATCGGCGAGTACGATGAACAATCCAAACGGACCGGCTCTGTTGGGGCCATAGCGATCCTGCCAAAGAGCCAGCAGCCTGCGTTCCAGCCAGATAAGCCCCGCTGCCGTATTGAGCATCACGAAGAGGACGCCGCCGATGATGAACCAATATTGTGAGGTTGTGGGAGGCATGGGTTTGTCTTTTTTACTTCGGTTGGTAGGTGGGTCAATGGTGAATGTGCAATGGTCAATAGTGGGTTCGTTTCGTCGTGAGAGGTGAGAGGTCAAACGTCAGACGGCGTTACGTGGTGTTGGATCACGCTTTCGTTTGCGGCAGTGCTGCCGGAAACATTGGATGGTTATATGGGTATAGAAGTGCATGTTTTTTTGTTCTGTTTGAATTGTCCGGCGCTTTGCGCCGGATTCAGTTTTTTTTGTTGAGGCAAAGCCTTAACCCTATTTTCTCCTCGTGCCGTCTCATCCCGCATGAGGCGGGACAGGCCCTCTGACCTCTCACGATTGACTATTCACCATTGACTATTGACCCACATCACAGACTCTAACCCACATAGGCCAGTTCAAAAAGGGCATTCCCGGCAATCCTGCGGGCACTTCTGCAAGTCCTCTTTGGGCCAGCGGTGCGGTTTTGACGGGTAATGCGTAGGCTCCCTGGCGCGTTTCGAAACACAGTTCCTGTCCTTCTTGTAACTGCCATTGCTGCATATCATCAGGGTGCAGACCGATGTGTGGTTGCGGACTGCGTTGCGCGATGCCCTGGGTGTACATGCTCCATTCTTCTGATCCGAAAATGTGGTATTGCGGCAGCAGCCAAAGGTTGCCTTCCATGGCGGCAAAGGGTTCGGGTTGCAGTTGAAAGTAATCCAGTGTGCCGGCAGGTTGAATGAGCCTTTTGCCCGGATCACCATCGTGCAGTGGGCCGCCTACTTCTGCCTGGTATTTGTTGATGGCCTGAACGGAGTTCCAGCCTGGCGACCAGAAGTAAGGAATCAGTGGGGCGGGTGGCATTCCGCGGTAGCCTTCCATGGTGTAGGATAAAGCGCTGTCGGGATCATCGGGTGGTTGGGGTTCGCTCACGTTGTGTTGCGCCTGCATGGCCGTGCGACCGCTGAAACGGTGTGGTTCGCGGGGTACTTTCTGTCCTGCCAGCCGGAAGCCGGAAGGAGGGGCCAATTGGGTGATTCCTTCAAATACAGGATGCCTTTCTTCCAGTTGTTGCACCAGCCGGTCAAAGGTGTTGATGGTGCTTTCGGCCTGCCATTGCTGCAGCCAACGCCAGCTTTCACGGATTTCGCCTTGGGGTATAAATGTTTGGTAATACCGTTGCGCCCGGCTTTCGCAACTCACCAGTGTGCCGTCCGATTCGGCAAAAGAACCGGCAGGTACGAGTATCGTAGCCTGTTCTGCCGTAGCATGTACGGAATGATCGAGCAGAATGACTTCCTTGCATTGTTCAAAAAAACGGTCGGCCTGACTGTGTTCGGCCCGGCGGTACAGATCGTTTTCGAGGATGATGGTGGTGTGTACTGCTCCTTCGCTGGCCCGGTCAAAAGCCGCTTGCAATTTCTGTCCTCCCAGCATCGCCAGACCCAGACTGTTGCTTTCGGGAAGGGTGAGCAATAGTTGCGCATCTGCACCTTTTTGCCTCAGGGCAAGTGCGATGTTGTAAGCGGCTTGTATGATGCTTTCGCTGGCGCTGCCATAACCGGCTACAATCAGCGGACGTTTGGCAGCACTCAATGCACTCAAGGTTTCCTCCAGCAACAAATGTTCGGCAGGTTGGTGGGGCAATTCACCACACAACAACAAAGCTATATCCTGCCCAAGTTTGGCAATATCATCTGGTGGAAGCAGCATGGTGCAACGCGCTTGTTCATCCAAAGCAGTAGGCAATGAGGATGCGATGAACAATGGACCAGGTGTTTCCTGTACAGCTTCTCTCACGGCTGCATCCTGCCAATGCAGTAAGCCAATTTTTTCCTGTAAGGGAGCCGCTACCGTATGCAGCATAGCCTGGCGAATGGCCAATGCATACCGGGGTGCAGTGTGCATCAGGTCTTCGCTCAGAATGAATACGGCATCGCATTGTTCGGTGGTTTTTACCGAAGGCACCGGCACCCCTCCTTCCTGCATGATGCGCAATGAGAGTTGCTGCAATTGGTATTCGGTATCGCTGAGGCCCAGGTAAAAATTTTCTTCCCCTACCAATTGTTTAAGTGAGAAATTGGCTTCGAGCGATGCCCTGGGAGAACCGATGCCAATGAGGCCGGGTTGCTTCCGCAGTTCGTGTATATGCTCGGCCAGTTGTGCAGCGGTGAGTGGGTGCGGGTGCAGGCGTGCGTGAATGCTGCGAATACGTTGCGTACTGTTCACAAACTCGTATCCAAAACGGCCGCGGTCGCAAAGGAAATAGCCGTTCACTTCACTGTTGTACCGGCTGGTGATCTGGCGCAGGGTGCCGTAACGTTCGGCGCTGATGGTATTGCAGCCTGTAGCACAATGCTGGCAAATGGAGGGCGAGGAGGTGAGGTCCCACTTGCGGGTGTAGTGTTGTTTGTAGGTTTTGTCGGTGAACACACCGGTGGGGCAGACTTCGGCGAGGTTGCCACTGAAATAATTTTCGAGTGTGCCATCGGTGTGGCGGCCAAAATACACATGGTTGTGGGCAGCAAATACATGCAGGTCTTTGCCACCGGCATAATCGCGGTAAAACCGCACACAACGGTAACATTGTATGCAGCGGTTCATTTCGTGGTTTAAAAAGGGCCCCAGGTTTTGATTATGGTAGGTTCGCTTGTCAAACCGGAAGCGCCGGTAATTGTGGCCCGACATGAGGGTCATGTCCTGGAGGTGACAACTGCCGCCTTCATCGCATACCGCACAGTCATGCGGGTGGTTGGTCATCAGCCATTCTATGACACTGGCCCTGAAGCGACGGGCGTCGGTGTCGGTAATGGACAGCCGGATCTGGTCTTTCACCGGTTCCATGCACGACATCATGATGCGCCCCCTGGTATCGGTTTCGTCTTTGAATATTTTGACTGCACATTGCCTGCAAGCACCTACGGAACCCAGTGCCGGATGCCAGCAAAAATAGGGGAGGTTTTGCCCCAGGCTCAGGCAGGCTTCGAGGAGGTTTTTCCCCTCTTTCACCTCGTACGGCTGGTTATCGATGTAGATGGTGGGCATAGGGGCATTTTTGCTGGTGAATATGTTGTTCAAAATCTTCCCTGAAGTATTTCAGTGCACTTTGCAAAGGTTCCATAGCGCCGGGTGCCAGTGCGCAAAAGGTATTGCCCGGTCCCAGCAGGGTGCCATGCATTTGCAGCAGCTCCAGGTCGGCCAGGGTGCCGGCGCCTTGTTCGATCGACAAAAGCAGTTTTTCCGTCCAGGGCAATCCCTCGCGGCAGGGGGTACAAAAACCACAGGATTCCTGCGCAAAAAAGTGTTCCAGGTTGTGCACAAAACCTACAGGACAGGTGCGGTCATCGAGGATCACCATGGTGCCGGTACCCAGCCTGCTGCCTGCTTTGGCCACGCCGTCGAAATGCATGGGCGTATCGAGGTGTTGCTCCACCAAAAAATCGGTAGAAGCACCGCCTGGCAACAAACCTTTGAATGTATACCCTTCGAGCATACCGCCTGCATGTTCTTCGAGCAGCTCGCGGATGGTAGTGCCCATGGGTAGTTCCCAAAGACCGGGCTTTTTAACCCGTCCGCTTACGCCATATATTTTAGTGCCGCCATCGGGACCATTGCCCAGGTCCTGGAACCAGCTCGCGCCGTTGTTCACGATATGCGGCACGTTGCAAAGCGTCTCTACATTGTTGACAATCGTAGGCCTGCCAAACAAACCACTCACCTGCGGAAAAGGAGGTTTGGCGCGGGGTGTAGCCCGTTTGCCTTCGAGGGAATTGAGCAAGGCAGTTTCTTCGCCACACATGTATCGTCCTGCGCCGGTATGGAGGTGTATGTGGATGGAAAACCCCGAACCCAGGATGTTTTTGCCCAGGTAGCCCGCCGCTTCAGCCTCAGCAATGGCATGACGGATGGCTGTTGCAGCGTGTTTATACGCCCAGCGCAGGAACACAAAAGCTTCTGTAGCTTGTATGGCGTAGGCGGCAATGAGCATGCCTTCGAGTAATTGGTGCGGATTGCCTTCGAGCAGGAAACGGTCTTTGAATGTACCGGGTTCCATTTCGTCGGCATTGGCTACAAGGTACCGCGGACCAGTAGCGTTCATGGGCACAAAACTCCATTTCATTCCTGTGTTGAAACCCGCGCCGCCACGGCCTCTCAGGTTGGCCTCCTTCATCAGGTTGGTGATGGAAGCGGGGTCTTGTTCTTGCAGCACTTTTTCATAGGCCCGGTAACCGCCTTTTTGTCGGTAGGTATCCAGGCTGAGCGGTGGAGCCCCGGGGATGATATGTTGCGTTAGCGGTTGCATATCAGGTGTATCGTTGCAATATGCCGGCCAGCTGTGCGGGTTGCAGGTCGCGGTAAGTATCTTCGTCGATCATCATGGCAGGGGCGTGATCGCAGGTGCCGAGGCAGGCATTGGGCAGCAGGGTGAAACGCTCGTCTGGCGTGGTTTCGCCGTAGCGGATGCCCAGTTGCTCAAACAGACTGTCGCGGATACTCGTGTAATCCATCACCCAGCAGCTGATGCTGTCGCACAACAGAATCACATGCCGGCCTACCGGTTTGCGGAAGATGAGATTGTAAAATGTAGCTACACTGTCCACTTCCTCCGCGCTCATTTGTAGCAGGGCAGCAATATCCACCACACTTTCGTCCGATACCCAGCGCCGGTGTTGCTGCACAATTTTGAGTGCTTCAATACAGGCAGCGCTGCGCACGGGCACTTTGTGCGTTTCGGTTTCAATGGCTGTTATTTCCTGCGGTGTGAGCATAGGTTTGTTTTATCGGTCTATATCTGCTAATACATAATCCATGGCGCCCAGTATCGACAACAGATCGGCTACAGTGTAGCCTTTGCTGATGTAGGGTATCATTTGCATATGGGCAAAAGACGGTGTGCGCACCCTTACCCGGTAGGGAGAGGTATTGCCATCGCTGATGAGGTAATACCCGTTCCAGCCCTTGGTGGCTTCTATGCAACTCATGGCTTCGCCCGCCGGCATCACAGGGCCCCAACTGACGTTGAGGAAGTGGTTGATGAGCGTTTCGATGTGCTGCATGGTCATTTGTTTGGTGGCAGGGGTGGTGAGTGGATGGTCCGATTTGTAAGGGCCTTCCGGCATGTTTTTCACGCATTGTTCAATGATGCGCAGGCTTTGCCACATCTCTTCTACCCGCACCAGGGCGCGGTCAAAACAGTCACCGTTGGCAGCGGTGGGGATGTCAAATTCGTATTGTTCGTATCCTGAGTAGGGTCTTTTTTTGCGCATGTCCCATTCCAGTCCGCAGGCCCGTAAGCCCGGACCGGTAGCGCCCCAGTCAATCGCTTCATCGAGTGTGAAGATGCCGATGCCCTTGGTGCGTGCTTTGAAAATGCGGTTGCGCAGCACCATCCGTTCGTACTCTTTCAGCTTTTTAGGAAAATATCGGATGAAGTACTGGATGCGTTCTTCCCAGCCTTTGGGTAGATCCTGTGCTACACCGCCAATCCGGAACCAGTTGGGATGCATGCGTCCGCCGCAAATGGATTCAATGATTTCGAGCACCCGTTCGCGATCGGTGAACATGTAAAATACAGGCGATAATTGCCCAAGATCCTGTGCAAAAGTGCCGTACCACACCAGGTGGCTCGATATGCGGAATAATTCGCAAAGCATCACGCGGATGGTTTGTGCCCGGGGCGGAATGGTAATACCACCCAGTTTTTCTACGGATAAGAGATAAGCAAGATTGTTCATTACACCGCCGAGGTAATCGATGCGATCGGTGTATGGGATATAGGTATGCCAGCTCTGGCGTTCGCCCATTTTTTCGGCGCCCCTGTGGTGAAATCCAATATCGGGTACGGCATCTACAATGTCTTCGCCATCGAGTTGGAGAATAATCCGCAGCACGCCGTGGGTACCGGGGTGCTGCGGACCAATATTGAGAAACATGAAATCTGATTCTTCGCTTTGCTCCTGCAGGCCCCATTCTTCGGGTTTGAACCGGAGGGATTCCTGCTCCCGGTCTTCCTTCTCGGGCCATAACCGGAAAGGGCCCATTTCAGTAGCCCTGGCGGGATGCTCCTTGCGCAGTGGATGGCCGGTCCAGGTGCGGGGCATCAGCAGGCGCTCCAGGAACGGATGTCCTTCGAAGCGGATGCCAAACATATCATACACTTCGCGCTCATACCAGTTGGCACATGGCCAGAGTTGCGTAACGGTGGCTGCTTCGGGATACTCGCCATGCAAGCCGGTTTTGATGCGCAGGAAAGCATTGCGGTCAAAGGAGAAGAGATGATACACCAGTGTGAAATCTTCGGCCTGGGGTTGGTGTTGTTGCAGGTTATGCGGCCGCTGGTCTACCGCACTCAGGTCGTAGAGCATGCGGTAGGGCTGCGGCGACTGCTGTTTGAGGTAGGTGAGTATGGATACAAGTTGCTCCCGTGGCACGCTGATGGCGGGTGTCTCATCCGTTGGTGAAAGCCGGGTAATGACGGCTTCTCCAAACCTGGAGCTTAGTTCCATATGAATGTCCGTTTGCATCGCTGCAAAGATTGTGGTCCGCTGTAAAGCAGCACAATGGCTTAAATTTCGTCTGTCGGTTTAAAGTCGGTCCAGGAGGCTCTTTCCGCTCGTTTGGCTTCTTTTATGCTGATTTTATCGGGTTTGATGATGCCCTGATCGCCGATCATCCAGCTCAGGGGGCGTTTTTCTTTGCCGGCAGATTCGCGCAGCAGCAACAGGCCGTTCATGAACGCATCGGGCCGGGGCGGACAACCGGGGACATACACATCTACCGGCAGGAATTTGTCTACGCCCTGCACCACGCTGTAGATATCGTACATGCCGCCGCTGTTGGCACAGGAGCCCATGGAGATGACCCATCTGGGTTCCATCATTTGCTCATACAGCCGTTGTATGACGGGTGCCATTTTGATGAAAACAGTACCGGCAATAATCATTACATCGGCTTCGCGGGGCGTGCCTCGAATGACTTCGGCACCAAAGCGGGCCAGGTCATATTTAGGTGTCATGGCCGTGGCCATTTCTACAAAACAGCAGGACAGCCCGAAGTGGAAAGGCCACATCGAATTTTTGCGGCCCCAGGCAATGAGGCGGTCTACGGAACTCAGCATCACGCTTTGTTGCATGGCTGCTTCCATGGAGCTGGTGCCCCTGGTATGTCCGGCCGGATCGTTGGTATTGCTGAGCCACCACTGCATAGGCTAAGTATTGGTTGGGGCTGAAGGTGAAGAATGGCGTAGCTTTTTGCGGTAGGCTTCGATAATTTTTTTACCATCGGGACCAAAGTTGAGCGCACCATTGCGCCATTCGTAAATGAGCACGACCAGCAGAATGCCGATGAAAATACTGATAGCGGCAAAACCCTGCCAGCCCAGCGCATCAAATGCAATGGACCAGGAAATGATAAAAACGGTTTCGATATCGAATACCACGAAAAGCATGGCAATGAGGTAAAACTGGGAAGGGAAGCGCAGCCGGGCAGAGTGGGTGGAGAGTATGCCCGACTCATAAGCCTCTCCGGTGGCCCGCTCGTGGTGCCGCTGTCCGAGGATGTGCGAGACCGTGATAAGCGTAGCTACCAGCAATAAAACTATTGCGGTATAGGCCACAAAGGGCCAGATGGGGGCGGTATGTGCAGGAGCGGTTTCCATGAAGCGCAGTTTTCTTTTTGAAAATGCTGCCATTCCGGAAAGCAACCGGCATTAAGCAGGTTGCAACATAGCCTAAGCGTAAAACAAGACCTTCATCTACTATAAATACTTGCTGTAAATAAAGTTATGAAATAATAT
>Ga0247823_10002533_pt1 | contig 15014 bp, 15 predicted proteins | sample 13C_PalmiticAcid_2_FD_192426 | JGI IMG/M metagenome (GOLD analysis project Ga0247823, IMG submission 192426) | Soil microbial communities from agricultural site in Penn Yan, New York, United States - 13C_PalmiticAcid_Day30 | ecosystem: Environmental > Terrestrial > Soil > Agricultural land...
CTCCCGACCGAGGCAGCGCCTTCCAACAGCGCTCCTGATCGCCCGGATGGACGCATAGCTCAGTTGGTAGAGCAGCTGACTCTTAATCAGCGGGTCCTAGGTTCGAGCCCTAGTGCGTCCACCACCCTTTCAATGACTTAGCTATACTCGCCTGCCCTAGCTTTGCTTCAAGGTAGCGCCCTAAGTAGCGCGGCGTATGCGACGCTATGATACATTTCAGCGCCAGATGGAGCGTCGGGGCCGACAACGACGCGCGCCTTCCGCGCATTTGCCTGCCGGATCATGCCCGTTGCGGACTAGCGTTTTTGGGGCGCGGTCGAGTGGAACCAGACAGTCTTCAACTACGGGCAGGAAGTCTCCCGGCACGAGGACAGCCGCTGCATCGTGAACGCTTCAAGTTCTATATGATCGGCTCATCCGGCACGCTGGTGCTTGATGTAGAAGCAGTCGATCTGCGCGAACCGAATAGCGAGATTCACGTTCGGGCTTCATTGAGCGCCATATGGCACTCGGCTTTACGCTCATTGTTTGGAGTCCCCCCAAGAGCTTTGTCAGAGCGTGGCAGGTGGGACGCTTGACCGAGTGAGAGCGAGATAGTTCATAGCCTAATCCCGGCGAACTGCCGGTAGAGTCTGAGCGACCCGGGCAACGCGCTCTTCATATTCTGCAACCCGCCTTTGCTCGCTGGCGATCAGGTAGTCCTCACTCGAATATGCCCGCTCAGTCACAAGAAGGGTAAGGCGATATTCGCTACTTATGTCACGCGCGAGTTTCATCGCTTCAACGCCCTTGGCGGTCAGCGCCGCGAACAACGGGGCATCGCCACCTTCTGGCGGATCGAACTCGTAATGGCTGGAAATCAGCGATTGCGATGACGAAATGCCGGCGCGAAACGCAAACATCCGCTCCGTGAACGCTAGCCCAAGGCGCTTCCAATCGATTTGCTCCGAATAGGGCGGAAGCTCCGGGAGACTTCCCCAATCCGTACCGGCATGGCCGTCTGAAGAGAGGTGGTTGTCCTTCTCGCCGCGACGGGTCGCGCACTGGTCACAGTAATCGACGAGGGCCATCACAGCGTGGATGGCCGACAATCGTCCTGCTTCTTTCCGTTCACGCCATTCGCGGAACTGAACGATGCCCTGATTTAGCAGTGTCGCAAGAACCGTCGAAGTGGCGACCGCGACCAAAAATGAAGTCAACATCGGCTTTCTTTCTCTTGAATTTGTGAGGCCGTTGCGCACACCAGTAGATTGATTGAAGCCGCCTTTCAGCTTCATTCCACCGACACGGATGCTCAGGCTTCTTGAGCTAATCGCCGCGAGCGCCAAGTCGGTATAGGTTGCCCACCCCTTTTGCGGGCTGTCGTCATTTTGGCTTAGGTTCTGCGTTCTGCAACGCTAGCTCGACTCTATGACGATGTGTCAAACGATAGCCTTGCTCTGCGAATAACAGATTGACCGAGAAAACCATGAGTCAGACCGCTTTTGTCATTCCCTATCAGAACCTGGACAATGTGGAGCGTGCTACGCGCCAGACCATGGCGAGCTATCTCGACCACGAGGAAGAAGTCTGGGGTGCGTTTCTCGAATGGTTGAGCAGCCAGAATCAACGCGTGCAGTTTCAATACTATCAGCGACCCATCACCGGCGAAGCACTCGCATCTGCATTCGCGATACTGCGCCAGTCGCTCGACGATCCCCAAAAATTCAAAGCGGTTAATGGAAGTTCACATCGCCGCTCGACAGCACCACCTCCGCCTTCCAATACCCTCGAAGGGCAAGTCATCCTTGGCCTGTTCGCAGCGGGGCGCGCTGACGACGCGCTCGCTGCCTATCTCCGGTTCATCGCCACGGAGTTTGGTGGAAGCCTTCATACACAAAGCAATAACAATGGGCTCCTCGGCCTTATACAGCGCGGCGAAATGCTGCTCGCGGCCGCCCATGTGGCCGCGGCGCTGCCGTTCCACAAGCTTACAGCCGCGGGCATCAAATCGACGCAAGCGAATGCGGCCGTGCAATTGGCGACACTCGATGAGACTGTCGGCAAGGCAGAAAGTCTCAATGCCGCGCATGCGGCAAAGCTTAGCGGTGTCCGCGCAAAACTCGCGACCAACGCCATCCGATTGCGGCGGCTATTTATCCGTGGGGAACGCCAACGGGACCGCCGGTTTCGTGAATGGCGCGACGCGATAGATGCTGACCTGACCAAGCGCTTCGCCGATGCAGAAGCGCGGATCGAGGCAGTGAATCGACTGGCCACCCAAAAGCAGTTTGCGCGAGAGAGCGAGTTCCAGGAACTCAAGGCATTGTTCCACACCCAGCTTCGCCTGCGCGCGCCGGTTGCCTTATGGGAAACCCGCGCATTGGCCCATCGCAAGCAAGCCGCGGCAGCTCAACGCTATTTCTGGATCGCTGCGGCTTGCGCGGTGATCGTAGGTGTTGGCGTTCCCTATGGTCTCGGCGATTATATCGCCGGCAGCTTCGAAAAGGTTGTCTGCGCACCCGTCGATCCGAAGAGTTGCGTTAGCCGCTTTTCGGCTAAAGGTCCGCTCACTGTCGCGGGGCTGCTCTTGACCATCTCGCTGATCCTGTGGATCACGCGCCTTCAATATCGCATTTTCCTAAGCGAACGGCATTTGTCGCTGGATGCGGACGAGAAGAAAGCGTTCGCCGAAACCTTCATGGCGCTGAAGGAAGATGCTTCGGTCGATGTTGCCAACGAAACCATCGTGCTCGCTTCGCTCTTTCGACCGACGCAGGATGGCATTATCAAGGATGAGGATAGCGGTTTCGACCTGTCGGCGGCGGCTTTGCTTGCCAAGCAAATGGCGAAATAGCGGACACGATCTTCACTGGGAGGCGCGGCGGACCCAAGCGATCGCGCCTAACGCCACAATTTCCAAAATGCTGTCTTTTGTGTGCGCTGCAGATGCAGCGTGCCCTGTCGATGTGAATCTGTGAAATAATCGCCCTCAAGGGTCGGCTGTTCGCCCTTGATCCAGCGCACAACGGCCAACCCCCGATAGCGATCACCAGCGCCTTCAACGCCTTCCTTGCGGCTATTCAAATACACGTAATACAATTTGTAGCGATCAAAGTGTGGATCTTTCTCTGCATGCACTACCAAAGTGACCGATTCCGATTCGTCCGTTTCAAGCAATAACTTTGTTCCGAACAAAGTGTGCTTGGCTTCCATCTTCGCTGGCTTCTTCTGCGCCCCCTCCGCATTAGTGTATCGCAGTTCACCTGACCATTCACCACCGAGATAAGGGAATATCATGTCCTGTATTGGAGGGATCCACCGCCACGCAGCGAAGAGGATGATAGCCATAAATGTAACCGCTAGCGGAGCGGCGCGCGCAACCTGCTGAAAGGCTCGCATGCTGCCCGCGTCAGTGATGTATCCGCTCGAAACCGCAGAAAGGATAAGCAAGGCGATCGTAATCGCGAAAGCAATTGCCAGAAGACGGATCGGGAGTAGATGCAGCATGACTCATGCTACGCTGTCGGAACAACAAGGCAAAAGATAAAGAATGATTTTGGATCAAGCCCTTAGCGAGTCGCTGATGCGGAGTGACTTAGTCACGTTGCCGATCATTCTGTGTTTTTTCACAGGCGGCATGCCGATCCATGCAGCCCCCATGCTGCGGGAGCCCGCCCCGCCAATTGGAATGGCGTTCGACTTGAGTTTTGCGGATACGCTTGAGCGTGCAATCTCGATCAATCCAGCAGTCCATGATGGAGCAATCTTGATCGGCCGCGAGACAGCGTCATCATCGTATAGCGTGGCAGGCTGGTCGTATCGGCTCCTCCCACCTCCAGTAACAACGGCAATCCCGAATAAAGGCTCCGCCTTCAATAGTTGTCTCGCAATGTCCGCTATCAGTGAGATCGATGCATTGTATCTCTTTCGGCGTGAGGGCCTTTCAGTTTTTCAGGCCGGAGCATTGATCTCGTGAGAGGCAGCGCCACGCCAGGCGCCTGCTCGCACGGGACGGCTTCAGTCGGCGATGGCATGGTCTCGCAGCAGACGACGAACCGCCTCCTGCTCGTTGATAATTGCCTTTTGTAGGGGCTGAAGCTCCACCAGTACTGCGTCCGCTAGGGCACTCACTTCCGCCGACAGGGCGACCAGCGAGTCGAACTTGCCAGGCTTATCGATAATCCGCCGTGTCCCATCCGGTGTCTCGAGCGCGCTGGTATTGGTATAGTTGCTTGCCAGCGCCGCGAGATGCGCGTCCGTGCCAGCGAGTACCACCAGCTCATACCCCGGCAGCATTCTTATGAGCCGCGGATCGCAGTGCCACATCAGGGCCGCGATATCGTAGCTTGACAGGTCGATTGGCCGATCGGTGTCTGCCTTTAGGTTCTTGAGCAGTCGGATCGCGCGCTTCGCGCCGCCATTTGTCTCGCCATCCTTGGCATTGATTCGCGCGATGTGCCGGAACGGCAAATTGGAGATCGTCTCGCCTCGCGACTTATGAAGGATGCAAACTCCCCGGTCAGCTTCACTGGCGCTCGCTTGATACTCGGCACTGTCGTTCCAATGCGAAGGAACGACGTCGATTTGACGCTTGAACGAACCTTCCGATAGCTTGATCGACTTATCCCCAGTCGTGTCGACCTTGGCACCCCAATAGCGCCGGGTAAGGATGTCCTCGCAGTTGATGCGAAGATCCTTCACATCCTGCAGTACAGACACCGTACCCGTATACGCGGTGTAGCTATTGGCGCGCGGCCCAGCGCGGTCATAAGTCAGCCACGGACCAAGCAGCACGAGCAGATCGACGTCGCTCGCCCCGCGGATGTGAACATTGAGCGGAACCGAGCCCTGAAGCTTATACTCAGCGTATGTTCCGACATCTCTTAATCCGGAGGTCAGTTGTTCAATAACCCGATCAGCCTCCTCTATCCCGACCCTCGTATAGTCGGGATCGACCTCCTGCATCGCTCCCAGCGCATAACGAGTGGCGGTGGTCGATGCGCGGCGTTCATAGCGCTCGCTCTTGGCCAGCGCCGCCTCAACGGTGACCAGCCCCTCGGAAACACCATTACGACGCAGCCGAAGGTTACTCAGGCTCTTTGCATAGTCGATTGTCATTGTTTTCAGCTCTTCCGCTTCAGCGTCATTTTGCCGAATGTCGCCCTGCCCTTGCTATTGAAATATTCGCCGGTGGCCTCGTCGAGGGCATCGTTGAAGATAAGTTCGGCATAGCCGATGTGAGCGTGCATCGGTTCACCGAGCACCGGCTCATTGCGATAGCTGTACATCAGGCAAAAGCCTGCCCCCGCCTCGTAAAGAAGCGATGCGGCTTTACTTCGGGAGCATGAGGTTGCAGTTTTTTGGAAGACCCAGATCTTTTCCCAGCCCTGGGTGATCGTTATTTCTCCAGTCCAAGGCTGACTGCCTTCGCCTATCGTCAGGCCTTCAACCATCCATTTTCCATTGAGATCAGGAATTCCCGTCAATCGGCGAACAATCCCCCAGCGCCAGACCAACTTGTCGAAGATGAAGTGAACCGCAGCGAAAATCGCACCCACGGTTAGGGGCCAGAGGATCACCTCCGTACTCGTGTCCTTAAGACCGAGCTGCTCGAAAAGCTCGAACGCGGCGCCGGCAGCGATTGCGCTACCCCCTGCGAGGATGCCCGCGACAGTCCCTAGATAACGCCCCACGACTGCACGGCTGTGTCCGATGATCGAGTATTCATGTTGCGTCACGCTGGCGCTGCTCCCGGCACGGTTCTATTTACGAACTTAGCTCAATGCAAAGATGTTGCACCTTCGTATCAAATTTTTTTGCCCAAAATGGTGACATCGACAGAATCTCGAACTGGTCCCGCATGCGCTTGAACAAATCAGACTAGCCGGCCTGAGCGAGATCGCGTTTGTTTGTGTCGCCTCCCTGATACCGGATGAACGATTGGCAGCTTTAGGTTTCGAGCGCTGATGCACTGGATGACTGGGATGGGAGCGTAGAGCTGCCGTTACATCCCGATATTGAGCCCCCTCTCCCTCCCCCGTCCAACCATGGCAGCAAGGCTCTGACCCAAGCTGCGCTCAGGCATATCGGGAAGCTTGAGCTCCGCGCGTCGGTTGCGAAGGATCGACTCCATCTGAGGATCGCGCTCAAGCGACTTCGCCATACCGATCATAGTGTCGGCAACTCTTCGAGCGCGCGAAGTCTCATGATCGAGCAGCAGCGAGCGCCGCTGCTGGTCAAGTGCCTGCCAGCGTCGCACGAACGTGTCGGCGCGGAGCTGCGGATCCACACGTTGCCTGGCTTCATGCTGCATCGCTTTGATCGCGTTACCGGAGTTCCCTGCTGCAGCCTCCTCGATCAGCTTGTGATCGACCGACATTGCCGCCTCAAGATCGATCCGCGCATTCGGGCGGATCGCGTCCAGCGCATTGCGGCTACCGTTCAGCTCGGCCCGTTGCACTGGGGTATATGGTTCGCCGATTGAGTATGAGAACCGTATCTCGCGAACGATCCGCGCATGGCGCATAACCGCCGCCGGCAGCTGGTCCTCCGCCCTGACGCGTTCCGGCTTCTTCGTCTCAGGACGCCGGTCATTCAAGCCAAGCTCGAGTTGAACAGGTCTCGGCCGGACATAGTCTCTCACCATGTCCTTGCCGCGCTCGCGCGCCAAGGTGCGTACTAGCCTCGCCTCATCGGCGAAATCGTCGCGGCCATAGTGAAGATCAACGGCCTCGCGCTGCCGCGACAGCGCGACATAGGCGGCGTGCCGGTCGAGTCCCGGCGTTGCCAGCACATGCACACGATCGACTGTCACGCCCTGCGCCTTGTGCACGGTTGCAGCATAACCGTGATCGATGTGGGTATAGTTCTTGATGTCGAACGCAACCGCGCGCCCATCGTCGAGCATCACTGCCATTCGCGCGGCGTTGATATTGTCGACACGACCGAGCGAGCCGTTCTTCACGCCAAGGCCGCGGTCATTGCGCAGGAACATCACCCGGTCACCCGCGGCAAATACCCGCGGTCCCCGCGAAGTCTCGACACCGATGTCCGCGCCCAGCTCTCCTGCCGCGCGCAGTCGCTCGCGAGCAAGCTGGTTGAGGCTGCGCACATCATCATTGCTATGCGCAAGGATGATCCTGCTTGCGCCTGGCTCTGCGACGCGATCGCGATTCCAGTTTTCGATCAGCCTGGCACGCGCCGCGTCACGCGTCTCAGCGACATGCACCGCGCCACGCTCGACATAGGCGTAGATCGCTTCCGCAGTCCGCCCTGTAGCGAGTTGCCGGGTCGCGTCGCGCTGCCAGTCTTCGCGCTGCCGTCGGATGTCGGTGACCTCGACGTGGCCATACCGCTCAGTGATCGAACGGAACGCCCCCCCGGCCTCGATCGCCTGAAGCTGTTCGGGGTCACCAACCAGAACGAGCTTGGCGCCGCGTTTCTCGACCTCGCGAACGATCCGCTCCATCTGCCAGGTGCCGATCATCCCGGCTTCGTCAATCACCAGCACATCGCGGTTGCTCAGCAGCTCGCGGCCCTGCCCCCATTGATACTCTAGGCTGGCCAGGGTCCGCGAAGCGATGCCCGACCCGTTCTCCAGATTCTCGGCGGCGACGCCCGACAGCGCCGCGCCATGGACACCGTAGCCCGCTTGCTCCCACGCTTCGCGAGCCAGGCCCAACGTGGTCGACTTGCCGGTGCCGGCATAGCCGATCACGATCCCGAGATCGCGGCCTTGCACCACATGGCGAAGCGCGCTCTCCTGCTCGTGTCCCAGGTGCAGGCCACGACGCGCAGCGTTCGCGACCACTCGATCGCTCGTTGATGCCGGAAGGCTATGCTCGATCCCCCCCGCGACGCGGTCGGTCTCCTGCTCGAGCCGAAGCTCGATCCCGAGCATTTGGCGCGAAGTGAAGCGCTGCTCGCCGCGGCCATCCTTGCCTAATTTCACCAGCTCAGGCGATCCGCGTACCGCCGCCATCACGCGATCGAACTGATCCTTCTCGTCGCTATGCCGGTGCACGAATTTGGCGAGGTCGCGCGTAGTGAAGGTCGCCTGGCTGTGCGTGATCGCCTCGATCGCGAGCGCGGGATTGGCGAGCAGCTTCTCGCCATTCGCGCGAGCAATGTCGCGATGCCCAGCGACGCGCTCAACCTCAAGGCCCTGCGCCGCCATACGCGCTGCTGCCGGGCCGATCTTGTGCTGCGGCTCAAGCTCGATGCCCTGCGCTTTAAGCGAACGATGATCGATGCGCGCATCGATATCGAGCTCAGCGAGCCGTGCGTTGACATGCTCGGCCCAGGCTTCACGCCAATGGCCGAGTAGATCGGTGCGGTTCCAGTCACGGACCTTCGCGCCGAACGCGTCACCCTGAACCTCGCGCGTGGTGAGCATCACATGCGCGTGTGGCTTCGGCTCCCCATCGGCGCCCGCATCCCAGTGGACATTGAGATCAGCGACCATCCCCCGCGCGACAAACTCGCGCTCGACGAACTCGCGCGCGAGCCGAATGCCTTCTTGCCTGTTGAGCTCACGCGGCAGCGCGAACTCAACCTCGCGCGAAAGCTGAGCATCCTTGCGCTGCTCGGCCGCCTCGACCGCGTTCCATAGCACCGCTCGGTCGCGCCATGCGTCCGGTGCGCCATCCGGCAGCAGTACCTCAGAATGCACGACGCCAGCCTTGTTCGAGAAGTCGTGATGGCGATCGAGCCGCTCGTCATAGAGCCGCGATGCTGAGCGATAGGCAGCGGACGCCAGCGCTGACGATCCGTTGGCGCGGGAAATGATCTTGGCGGAGAAGTGGTAGATCGCCATGGCGACCACACCATCTACACTTCGCAAGCCACGTCGGCACGACGTATAAGCGCGCCCTCGAAAGAATTCATCTTCCTCGGGACCGGCGAATCCCAGTGCGTTTCAAGGGATTTACGCTGATCGAGCGCACCGATAACTGGACCGTCCTCATTGCACAATGAAGGACACATCCATGCGCAAACCCCGCGACTATGATGCCGAGCTCAAGGCACTCGATGACAAGGCCAAGCGTCTCAAGGCCCGCAAGCTCCAGCAGCTCGGCGAGTTGGTGATCGCGTGCGGCGCCGATGCGCTGCCGCTCGACCAGCTCGCCGGCGCGCTGCTCGGCGCAGCGGCGAACAATGACCTTGTGACGCGGGAGAACTGGCGCAAGCGCGGCGCCGCCTTCTTTCAAGGAACGCGCGGCAATGGCGACAGCGCTCGTGGGCACGCGCGCGGCGCTGCGCCGCGCGACGAGTGCGCGCAACCGGCTTCAGTTAAGCCGGGGGCGGCATGACACACGCGTCTGGGCGGTGAAACGCCGCGAACGCACGCGCCAACTCATCGAGCTCGGCGGTCTCGTCGCCAAGGCAGGCCTCGTCGAGCTGACCGATGACGATCGCGCGGTGATCTTCGGGCTGCTTGTCGCTGGCGCTGCGACGCTGCGCAGCGAACAGCGCGATGAGGCGCTTGTACTTTGGCGCCGCCGCGGCAAACGCGCGTTCGACGAGGCGGCGAGCGATTGAGCAAGGGCACGCGGGTCGACAGCAACAATTGATCCACTATGGATATAAAGGATCCGCAAGATGCTTGCGGCTATCCCCGCGAATTCACGCTGCTGGAGAATATCATTGTCCGACGAAACGACGCTCAATCCCGTCGAGCTTGCCACTGAACTGACGATTGCCTGGCTCGGCAATCAGAACAACCGTGTTGCCGCCGACGAAGTGCCGGCGTTTCTGCGCACGATGCACGCGACGCTGACTGAACTGTCGAGCGGTACGTCGAGCGAAGCCGTTGCTAAAGAAGCGCCTTCAGCTGAATTCACGCCCGCCGTATCGGTGCGCAAGTCGCTCGGCTCGAAGGATCACATCATCTCGCTGATCGACGGCAAACCCTATCGTACGCTGCGTCGCCATCTTTCGACGCACGGCCTGACGCCCGAAGAATATCGCGCGCGCTATAATCTCAAGCTCGATTATCCGATGGTCGCCGAGAATTACTCAGCGCAGCGCCGCGAGATGGCGAAGAAGATCGGGCTTGGCAGCAAGGGTCGCGGTGGCCAGCCGAAGGCCGCGACGACGAGCGCTCCTGCCCCGCGCGGGCGCGCCAAGAAAGGCTGATATTGCCGGGCTGACCCAAGCGGCGCATAGGCTGGGCAGATGAGTACCGAGCTTCTCGATATCGTTCATGCTGTCGTTGCCAAGGCGCCGATATGGGTCCGGCAGGACCTCCTGTCCAAGGACGCACTGGTACGCGAGCGGGCCGAGGAAGCGCTGGCCGCGATGATCGCCAGCGCGCTCGAAGAAAAGCAACCGCACAAGGCGACTTAGAAAAGGTGCGAGCGCCGCGCGTCAGTCGCGCGGCGCGAGCCGTTCCTCACAGACCGCGCGCACGAGATTGCGCAACACGGTGATGCGCTCGGCGAGCCAGCTCAGCTCCTCGGCGGTGATCTTGTAGTGGGGCGAGTATCGCGCGTTCACATAGGCTTGGCGCAGCAGCTCGAACCGCCGCCGCGTGGTCTTGTCGTCGCGCGGCCATGCCTCGATCAGCGAGGGCGCCACGTCCTCGGCGCGTGAGCGGAGGAAGTTCAACTTGTGCGACTTGGGGCTGTAGAGCGACAGCACGAGCAGCGTGCAATGGTAGAGCCGTTCAGCCGCCTGATGCAGCAGGAACGCGGCGTCACGTTCCTTCCCTTGTTCGATGTAGAACTGAGCGCCCATGGCGGCGCTCTCCGCTTGGGAGAACCAGTAGTCGTAGTTCTCCTGCGCCTCAGCCCGCGCCTCGTCCTCAGGCAGGTTCTGCGGCGCGACGAACGGGAACCCTTCGGCCTCGTAGAGCGCGATTCCCTGCCGCAGTATATCAATGAAGAATGGCCGCCCGCGCTCGAGCTGCTTGTTCACGTCGGCAAGCGTGTGGACGACGAAATTGACCGGCGCGCTCAAGGACTGGGCGATGGTCACCTCGCGCATCAGCCGGTCATCAGCAGCTGCCCAATATTCGACGACATCGGTCAGCCGCTCGTCGTTGACGACGACGAGGATGTCATAGTCGGAGTGATAGCCGCCGACCGGATCATCGACCCAGTCGCCCCGCGCATAGGAACCGAACAGCACCAGCTTGAGGATGCGTGCGGCCTTGCGCTTGGGATCGGTGGTGCGCGCGGTGATCTCGGTGAATTCCTCGAACAGGATACGCACGACCTCGCGCAGCTCGCGCTGCTTGGCGTGGGGTAGATGATCGAGGTCGGTTCGCATGGGATTGCTCCTAGCTTTGGCTGGCGCGAACCGGAAGGCAAGGCCAATCCGGTCCGGCCGCATCCCTTCACTGCGGATCGGCGCAGCCAAGCAGCCAGTCGGCCGCCTTGCTCGCAGCGCCTGCCGCGCGGAAGATTGCGCGCTCGTCCTCGCGCAGCACCGCGAGCCATGCGCCGACATAATCGGCATGCCGCACGGTCGGCGCGATGCCGAGCGAAGCGCAGGTGAACGCGCTCGCCATCTCGGCGACCAGCTCCTCGCGGGCGTAATCCGGGCTGCCAAAGCTGCCGCGCTGATCGCGGTTGAGGCGGCTCCTGTGCCCGGTCCAATGGCCCAGCTCATGGAAGGCAGTGCGATACCAGTTGATCGGATCGTCAAAGGCATGAGGCGGCGGCACCTGCACATGATCGCTGGCGGGTGAATAATAGGCCTCGCTTCCTCCGATCCGGAACGTCGCCCCGGTGGCACCGATCAGCTCGTGCGCGATCGGAGTCAGCTCTTCTTCGCTGACTGGCTCGGGATCAGCCGTGAAGCACGCCTCCAGCCCCTCGCACTGCTCGACGTTGAACACGGTGAAGCGCTTGAGGAACGCGACCTGCCTTGCCTCGCGATCCTCGTCGCGCGCGCGGGCTTCCTCCTCCTTGGGCGTGAAACGGTCGGCATAGCAGACAGCGATCCCCTTCTCGCCGCGCCGCACACTGCCGCCCGCGGCCTGCGCCTGGCGGTATGTCAGCCATTGCTGCGAGCGATAGCCCTGCTCCACAACCTGTGCCCACAGAATGAGCACATTGATCCCCGAATAGCGGCGCCCGGTCACTGCGTTGCGCGGCATGGTGCAGCCGCATTTGGCGTTGTCCCACGGCTGGACCCAGGGCAGCCTCCCCTGCTCGAGCTCGGCAATCACCCGCTCGGTCACCTGCGCATAGATGCTCTTGCGATCGGTCTCCATCGTTCCACTCCTTCCTGATCACCGCACCCGGCGCCGGAATGGCGGGGTGGGCGGCAGGAGCTGACCCATGGGTCCCGCCGAGGAAGGCGGGCTGCACCCGAAGGGCTGCAACGAAGTGGAAGACCCGGCAACGCCGGGTTGCGGCACGCCGCGGCGGGATCAAAGGGCAGCGACGCCCACCCCGCCAAACCGATGCCGGAGGCGCCAACGCCATCGCGATCACGCGATGTCGATTGGCCGGCGCACATGCGCCGGCACCCGCGCCAGCCGGCCGTCACCCGGATGGGACGAGACCTGGGATCAGGGCTCGGTGCCGCGCAGCGACATAGGACGCGGTCTCGCCTGTGGCGAGAGACGCCAACTCGAACCTACGTTTATGAAGCAGCTTGAAGCGCCTGAAGGAATCTACGGCCCCTGCCCCTTGTCCTGGACCTGCACTGTCTCAATCCTTGTCGTCGGGGCGCCAATGCACAGCAAGCCATGCAGGACCATGCCATGACGACCGAAGCGCCAGATCGCATCCTTCGCATCAACACCGTACTTGAGCGAACCGGCCTCACCCGCTCGACACTCTATCGCAAGATCAACGACGGCACGTTCCCGAGACAGGTAGCGATCAGCAGCCGCTGCGCAGGATGGCGCGAGTCTGCGGTGAACGATTGGATGCGCAATCCGATGTTCTACCGCGTAGACGAGCAACACTGAGGTTCGCCTAGCGTCCTTACTCGGCTGTTCGGGCAGTCCGCGATCACGCCGAGCGGCGTGCAGGCGGCGCTCATTGCCAGGAAGGTCAGGTCACCTTTCCGCGCGCCCCTAAGTATGTCTTAGAGCGCTGACAACAAAGGCCCCTTCTTCCCCGCTGTGAATCGCGTCGGAATTCCCGCTCACTCTCTTTTGCTTGATCCCAGCATGAGATCACGCGAAGACTTCAATGGGAAAGGGCGGGGATCAAGTGTTCGAGAGCATTTTTTCGGCGAGGCGCCTGCTGCGTCTTGTGCGATCAGGGGATAGCCGACGGTTCGGCCTGGAGTTGGAAGCCGACGGCGAAGCAATCATAGCACAGATTGCTGCCGACGCTGCCTCGCGCCTGGTGCCGATGGCCGGATTTATCACCGCAAAAGTCAAGCGAAAGGACTGCGTCGCCTATAACGCTTACCCGGAGAATATCGTGCTTCGCGCGGTCGCAAACTACGTTGCGCGCCGGTTTCGCGTCGTAGCCACAAGCCGTGATCGTATCATACGCGGCGTGATAGAGGCGATGTTCGATCAGACGCCGATCTACGTGATCCGTCGCGACCTTGCATCATTCTATGAGACAGTGCCGCTTGAACCGGTAAGAAACCGGTTGCTCTACGACACGGCCGTTCCGCGATCCGTTCGGCATTATCTTCGCGAGTTTTACGAGCACCATTGTGGAACGAATATTATCGGCCTCCCGCGAGGTGTAGGTTTGACTACCGTGCTGGTTGAGCTGGCTATGCAACCGTTTGACGATGAAATCCGATCAATCCCAGGTGTATACCGATACTTCCGCTATTCAGATGACATGCTGATCCTGACTTATAAGGAGCCGGAAGAGGTAAAAGAGCGTATTGAGGCCGCCCTGAAGAAACTACCCGGAATGGCTTATAACAAGGCCAAGTCCGACGAATATGCGTTCGCGGGAGACGCCGCCACCCCGCCCGACCCGCTTCAGCCCTCGACCGCCAGTTTTGATTTCCTCGGCTACCGGTTCACTGCTGAGCAACGGATCTATCGAGATCGACCTCGCAAACTGTGGGTCTCGATCGCGAGCAAGAAAACTAAGCTGATGAAAACGCGGGTTTATTTATCACTCAAAACCTTTCTCAAGGATGGCGACGGTAATATGCTGGTTGACCGCCTACGCGTTCTGACGGGAAACTATCGCATCAATCGTAGGGGTATAAATGCTATTCGCCGCTCGCGTTATATCTACGCGGGAATCTATTATAATTACTGGCGGTGCGGTGAATACATCAACGGAGTTCACCGTCCTGCCGCACCAGAGAGCCTACGAGATGTCGATAGATTCTTGCATGGGCATATGAAGACGGGCGGTGGCAAATTCAGAGCTGCCCTAAGCGCGTTGCCGCTCCCTCAACGCCGGAGGCTCGATGGATTGTCGTTTGAACGAGGGTTTGAAGGCCGACGAATGGTCCGGATGCCGTTTCAACGTTTCTCCAAATTGAAGGCGATTTGGCGCAATGCCTGAGATACCAAAGGCGCTGCGCGTCAGGAGCTTGCTGACAGACACACTTCCCTATGAGGTGCCAGTCATCTTCTCGAACGACAAGCTTCACGCGGCGCTATCAGCCACTATGCCGCCACAGATCGAAAAGCTTTGGAAGAGAATTCGAGAAGGAAAGAAAGCTTACACAATCCCATACAATTACGAAATTGCGAAAGATGACAACCGTACGACTATTCTAAGCGTAGTCCATCCGAGAATCCAAGAAGATATAGCCGAATTCTACGAAAACCACAATTCGAGCCTACTCAGCCACTGCTCAAACGGACGCATCTCCCTCCGACGGCCGGTCGGCCTTGCATCGCCTTATGTTTCCAGCGAAACGGTGGATGAAGAAGGCAAGCTCCGACTTGGCGTTGCTCAGCTCTTGGTAGACGAGCTGCAGCCAGATGTCTCTCATATTCCTTCATATTTTTCATATGGAAAGTATAATCTCCTAGGAAAGTTTATAAATTCTCGCGAATTTATCCGACTTGAAGGTCGATATCTGCGATATAGAACACTTGATGTTTCAAAATGTTTTTACAATATATATTCACATAC
>Ga0247823_10002536_pt1 | contig 15003 bp, 12 predicted proteins | sample 13C_PalmiticAcid_2_FD_192426 | JGI IMG/M metagenome (GOLD analysis project Ga0247823, IMG submission 192426) | Soil microbial communities from agricultural site in Penn Yan, New York, United States - 13C_PalmiticAcid_Day30 | ecosystem: Environmental > Terrestrial > Soil > Agricultural land...
GCGAACGTCGCGCCACCGTCGCTCGTCGAGCTCAGCACGATCGGCCCGCGGCCGTCGACCGCGTTGACCCACCCGATCCACACGCGACCGTCGGGCGCGGCGTGAATCCAGGGAGAGGCCTGCGCCGATCCGGCGGCGTCGGTGTTGACGCGGATCCCCCCGTCGAAGCTCTGCGCGCGTGCCGTCGGCGGCCCGACGTGAAGAAACGCCGCGGCCGCGAGCACGGAGATCATAAGCGCGGCGAATGACCGCAGGGCCGTCGGCAGCTCGGCGGCAGGCAGGACGACAGTCGACAGAGCGGCCGTCGGCAGCGCCGTGATCGGGAACCGAGCCGGACGAGAATTCATGCGGAGTCGTGGTCGTGTCATCGCAGGTCCATCTCCGTGGGTAGGTTCGCGTCGGCGTCGACGCCCGTGGGCGCCTCGACGAGGAAGTTGAGCATCATGCCGTCGTCCTCGTGCTCGAGGTTGTGGCAGTGGATGAGATACAGCCCGGTGTGGTCGAACGACACGAGGACGCGCACGCTCGTCAGTCCGTCGAGCTGCACGGTGTCCTTCCAGCCGCGGTCGCGCGGGTCGGATGCAGGCGCCCCATCGCGATCGATGATGCGGAACTGCGTCCCGTGCACGTGCATCGGGTGTGGCATCGTGTGGTTGTTCACGATCTCCCACACCTCGGGCCGTCCGACGGTGAGCCGCCACGATTCGAACGAGTCCATCTCGAACACCTTCCCGTTGATGCGGTGATGGTGTCCTTCACGCGGTATCGGCGACGTGTCGAGCATGAACGTATGGGCGACCTCACCGACGGCGCCCAGCGGCGGCAGCGACGCGAGCGTCGCCGGCGCGGGGCGCGTGTGTCCCGACGCTCCGGTGCCGACGAAGCGCAGGACGGTGAGGCCGTATCCCTGCTGCTCGGGAACCGTGGCCGTGCCGAACGGCAGGCTCACGAGGGCGGATTCCTCGGCCGCACCGAGGTCGGAGAAGTCCACGAGCAGCTCGACGCGCTCGGCCGGCGCAAGGTAGGTCTCGCTGACCTCGTACGGCCGATCGAGCAGGCCCCCGTCGGTTCCGATGATCGAGAAGCGGCGACCATCGGAGAACGCGAGCCGGAGGATTCGGGCGTTGCCGCCGTTGAGCACGCGCAGTCGATGGAGTCCGGCATCGACCTCGTGGTAGGCATCGGGAGTGCCGTTGACGAAGACGGTGTCGCCGAGCATGCCGTTGAGCCGCTGGGAGCTCGTCGGAGCATAGTCGAGCGTGCGGGCTCCGTTGAGGTAGCGATCCTGAATCACGAGGGGAATGTCGAGGACTCCGCGCGGCAGGTCGAGCGCCTGCTCCTCGTCGTCCTCGACGATGAGCAATCCCGCCATGCCTCGGTAGGTCTGCGCGGCCGTGCGCTCGTGCGGATGCGGGTGGTACCAGTAGGTTCCGGCGCGATTGGCGACATCGAACGTGTAGCGAAACGAGCCTTCCGGCGCGACGGCATCCTTGGGATGACCATCCATTGCCGGCGGAACGATCAGGCCATGCCAGTGAATCGTCGTCGGCTCCGCCAGCCGGTTGGTGAACGCGACATCGAGCGTCCCGCCGCGGCGGACGCGAATCGTCGGTCCGGGCCAGATTCCGCCGAGCGTGAAAAGCTCCGTGGTCTCTCCCGGCCAGACCTCGGTCTGCGTCACGGCCGCCTCGAGCCCGCCTCCGGTCCACTCCCGTGGGATACGGAGCCGGTTGCCCTCGATGGTCGCCGTGGACCTGGCGCGCAGCAGCGGCGAGGCGATCGCGGTTGCCGCGCCGATTCCGGCGGCGCGCAGGAAGTCGCGTCGTTTCATGACGTGGGGGATTCGTTCGACTGACGGGGTGCCGGTCGGAGAAGGTACCGACTGTGCGGGGTGATTGAAACAGCGAGGCACGGTCGGCGCCTAGAGGTCGATGCCCGTAGGGTCCCCGGCCGTGCCTCGCGTGAGCTCGCGTTCAGGCGGGCGCGACGTCTCTACGCGACGACGTCGTAGCCGGCGTCGGTGATCGCGGCGGCGATCTTCTCGCGGTCGGTCACCTGCGGATCGAAGTTGACCTTCGCCGATCCGAGTGCCACCTCGTGGTGCTCGACGCCCTCGGTCTCGTTGAGCGCGCGCTTGACCGCCTCGAGGCAGTGGCCACAGCTCATCCCCTCGATCTTGAACTCTTCGGTGCGCTTATCCATTCTCTCTACAGCGTTTGGGTTGTTGGTATCGGAGCCCGCCGTCACTGCGCGGGCGTGAGCCTGGTGATCATGTAGTCGGTGTTGTCCTGACCGCCGACGACGACGGTGAAGGCGTAGCGCTTGCCGGTCTCGAGGCCCTCGAGCAGCGCGGGATCGGAGACCGGGAAGGGCATCTTCATCGGCTCCATCCAGTCGCCGATCTGTTCGTGATCGAGCGTGACGCGATTGTTCTCCTCGTCGATCTTCGTGACCGTCCCGTGGGACTCGTAGGTCTTCGTCGGGCCGCTGATGGTCCGGACCTCCGCGGTCTTGTCGCCGCCGCATGCGGCGAGCGCGATCGTCAGTGCGAGCGCCGGGAGGGCGCCGCGCAGCAGATGCCGTGTATTCATGTCGTGCCTGGATTGATGAGCGCGCCGATCGGGCGCCGGTTCGCGGGACGGAAGATACTGCCCCGTCCCCATTCGCCGGGACGGGCGCAAACGAGCACTCCCCGGCCGGAAGCTTCCGTGCCGGGGAGTCGTGCGACCCCTTGCTCAATGGGCGACGGAGCTACTTCTTCTTGTCGTCGACACCACTGTTGCTGCCAATGGTGTCCATGTCGTCGTTGTCCTTGAGGTCGACACCCGTGGTGTCGTCGTCATCGGTCGTCTCCATCGCGGTGATCAGCGCCTGGTCCCCGACGACCTTGAGCTTGAACTCCATGCGCTCTCCCTTCTCGACGTACTGCGCCATCTCCTTGTCGGCGAGCTTGTACGAGTTAGAGCCGGCCGGCTTGTATCCATCGATCTCCTCGTGATCGATCGTGACCATGTCGCCGCTGACGCCCGTGGCCGTTCCTTCGAAGGTGTAGTCCTTGTCGCTGTCGTCGACCTTCACCTCCGTACCGCCGACGCCGCTGTCGACGTCGATTCCGCCGCTGTCGATCGTCAGTGAATCGGCATCGTCGCGATCGCCGTCGGCGTCGCATCCGGTGATGCCGATGAATCCGACAAGAGCGATCGCCATCGCGATCGACGTGAGAACGCGTTTCATGCTCCCTCCTGAACGTGTTGGTTCCCGGCACGTCGGCCGGATAGCGTTCAGAAGGCAAATACGATACCGAACGGCGCTCGACGCCCCTATACCCAGTCCACCATCTGCGATTTCTCGAGTTTTCCCCGGCGCAGCGCGCGCTCCTTCATCATGATGAAGAGCACCGGCGTCATGATCAGCACGTGCACGGCCGAGGTCAGCAATCCGCCGATCATCGGGGTCATCAGGGGCTTCATCACGTCGGAGCCGGGGGCGGTCGAGAACATGATCGGCACCAGCCCAATCATCGTCGTGGCCACGGTCATGAGCTTCGGCCGCAGCCGCTGCACCGCTCCCTCCATCGTCGCCGCGTGGATGTCCTGCAGCGTCACGGTCTCCTGTTCGGCGAGCCGACGGTCGAGCGCCTGGTGCAGGTACACGACCATGACCACGCCGGTCTGAACGGCGACGCCGTAGAGCGAGATGTAGCCCACCCAGACCGCGACCGAGAAGTTGAAGCCGAGCAGGTACTGCAGGTACACGCCGCCGATGAGCGCGAACGGCACCGACAGCATGATCACCGCCGCCTCCTTGACGTCGCGCATCGTCAGGTATAGCAGCAGGAAGATCACGCCGAAGACGATCGGCACGAGGATCATCAGCCGCTGGTCCGCGCGGATCTTGTTCTCGTACTGCCCGCCGAGCTCCCATGTATACCCCGTCGGCAGCGCGAGCTTCGCGGCGAGCTCGTCCTTGGCCGCCTCGACGAAGCTGCCCATGTCGCGGCCGCGCACGTTGAGGAAGACGACCGAGCGAAGCTGGCCTCCCTCCGAGGCGATCATCGACGGACCCGCCGTGATCTCGACGCGAGCGACGTCGCCGAGGTGCACGTAGGCCTGCGCCGGCGCGCCTGCGAGCGCGCTGACGCTGCTCGTCATTGGCGCGCCGGAGATCCCCGTGACGCCCGTCGCCGCGGCGACGCCCTGGTCGCCCATCGACGATCCACCGCCCATGCCGCCCATGCCGCCGGAGCCGCCCCCGGTGGCCGCGGAGGCCTCCTCGCTGACGCCGACCGGCAGCGTCGATCCTCCGGCCGAGCCGGAGCGGATCGGAACGAGGATGCGGCGCATCGCGTCGATGTTGTCGCGCAGCTCGCGCTCGTAGCGCACGCGGATCGGGAAGCGCGCGCGGCCCTCGATTACCTGGCCGATGTTCTCGCCGCCGAGCGCGGTCTCTATCAGCATCTGCACGTCGGCGACGGCGATGCCGTAGCGCGCGATCGCGGCCTCGTCGACGGTGATGTCGACGAAGCGTCCGCCCTGCACGCGCTCGGCAGTGACGTCGGCCGCTCCCGGGACGGTCTTCAGGATGGTCTCGGCGCGGATGGCGTACGCCTCGAGCGAGTCGAGATCCTCACCGAAGATCTTCACGCCGAGATCGGTGCGCACGCCGGTCGAGAGCATGTTGATGCGGTTGATGATCGGCTGTGTCCAGCCGTTTCGCACGCCCGGGATCTGCAGCGCGTGATCGAGGTCGCCGATGATGCGCTGCTTGGTGATGCCCGGCCGCCACTCCTCGCGCGGCTTCAGCAGGATCACCGTCTCGATCATCGACAACGGCGCGTTGTCGGTCGCCGTCTCGGCCCGTCCCGCCTTGCCGAGCACGTGGTCGACCTCGGGGTATTCGGCGATGATCCTGTCCTGGATCTGGAGGATGCGGTTGACCTCGGCGATCGAGGCATCCGGCAGCAGCACCGGCATGAACAGCAGCGACCCCTCGTCCAGCGGCGGCATGAATTCCGAGCCGGTCGACAGCACCATCGGCACCGCGGCAACCAGGGCGAGCACGTTGAGCGCGATGGTCGTGCGACGATGCCGCAGACACCAGCGCAGGACCGGCTCGTACAGCCGCGTGAAGAACCGCATGACCGGATGCTTCTCCTCCGGTCGCAGCCGTCCGCCCATGAAGAACGTCATCACGATCGGCGTCAGCGTGATCGCGACGATCGCCGAGGCCGCGATGACGAACGTCTTCGTCCACGCCAGCGGATGGAAGAGCTTGCCCTCCTGTCCCTCGAGCATGAACACGGGAAGGAACGAGATGACCATAATCGCCGCCGAGAAGAAAATCGCGCGGCCGACCTGGCGTGCCGAGAAGACGGTGATGCGGAGGTATTCCTCGCGCGTGAGGACTCTTCCCTGCTGTTGCGCCTCGGCGATGTTTCGGTAGGCGTTCTCGACGATGACGATCGAGGCGTCGACGACCTCGCCGATGGCGATCGCGATGCCGCCGAGTGACATGATGTTCGAGGTGATGTCGAACGCGCGCATCAGCAGGAACGTCAGCAGCACCGAGACGGGAAAGCCGATCAGGATTCGGAACGCGCTGCGCAGGTGCAGCATGAACACGAGCACGACGAGCGTCACGACGATCGCCTCCTCGATCAGCGCTGTCGTCAGCGTCTCGACCGACGCGTCGATCAACGGCTCGCGGTCGTAGCTGGCGACGATCTGCACGCCCTTCGGAAGTCCCGGCGAGATCTCTGCGATCTTCGCCTTGACGGCGTCGATGACTTCACCCGCGTTCTCGCCCTGGCGCATCACGATGATGCCGCCGACCGCCTCTCCCCTGCCGTTCTTCTCGAGCGTCCCGCGGCGGATCTCGCCGCCGAGCTGCACGGTCGCGATCTGGTCGAGACGCACCGGCACGCCGCCGGGAAGCGTCGCGACGACGATGCGCTCGACGTCGGCGCGATCGGTGATGAATCCCTGGCCGCGCACGAACGCCTCGCTGCCGGAGGTCTCGATGAGCTTGCCGCCGACCTCGTTGTTCGAGCGCTGCAGCGCCGTGACGACGCGGTCGAACGTCAGTCCGAACGACCGCATCCGCTCCGGATCGACGTCGACCTGGTACTGCTTGACGAAGCCGCCGACCGAGGCGACCTCGGCGACGCCCTCGACCGCGGAGAGCTTCTGTCGGATGTACCAGTCCTGCAGCGTCCGCAGCGTGCCGAGATCGAAGTCGCCGCCTTCGACGGTGTACCAGAAGACGTGACCGACGCCCGTGCCGTCGGGTCCGAGCGTCGCGACGACGCCCGAGGGCAGCTTCGCCTGCGCGACGCTCAGGCGCTCGCGCACCTGGGTTCGTGCGAAGTACTGATCGACCCCATCCTCGAAAATCACGAAGATGAAGCTCATGCCGAACATGCTGTTGGCACGCACCGCGCGCACTCCGGGCAGTCCCTGCAGCGTCGTCGTCAGCGGATAGGTGACCTGCTCCTCGACGGTCTTCGGCGAGCGGCCCATCCACTCGGTGTAGACGATGACCTGGTTCTCCGAGAGATCGGGGATCGCGTCGACAGGGGTCGTGGAGGCCGCCCAGACGCCCGCGGCGGTCAGGCCGAGGAACGCCAGGATGACGATCAGGCGGTTCTTCGCGCTCCACTCGATGATGCGTTCGATCATCGTGCTTCACCCTCCGGGCCCGCGCCGCCCGACAGGCGACTCTCGGAATCGATCAGATAGCCTCCTTCGACGACGATGCGGTCGCCTACGTTGATGGGTCCGCCGGCGAGCTCGTAGAACTCGCCCTGACGTGCGCCGAGCGTGACGTCGCGCGGTTCGTAGGTGTTCTTCGCGACCTCGACGTAGACGATGTCGCGACGGCCGGTGCGGATGACCGCGCTGGCCGGGACGACGAGTGCCTGCTTCTGCGGAGCGAGGATGCGCGCGGTGAGGTACATACCGGGCTTCAGCCGCGTTCCGGGATTGGCGAACACGCCCCGCACGCGCACCGTGCGCGAGGCCGCGTCGACGGCCGGATAGATGTACTCGACGCTCCCGTGCAGCGTCTCGCCGCCGAGCGCCGCGCCCGTGACGCTCATGGGCTGCCCCGTGCGAACCTTCCACGCGTCGGACTCGATGACGTTGGCGATGACATAGACCGAGCCGAGGTCCACCATCTCGACGATGAGCGTGCCGACGTTGACGTACGCGCCCTCGGTGACGCCGCGCTTGAGGACGATGCCGGAGGCCGGCGCGAAGACGGTCGTCGTGTACGCGATCTCGCCACGGCGCTCGAGCGCGCCGATCTGAGCGGCGGTCATGCCGAGCAGCTCAAGGCGTCGTCGCGCCGACTGGACGAAGCGCTGCGACCCGTCGCGACGGCCCTGCGCCTCCGAGCTCGCATCGAGCGTCGGCAGCTCGATCTGCGGCGTCTCGCGGGCGACGAGATACTCCTGCTGCGCGGCGACGAGCTCGGGACTGTAGACCTCCATCAGCGGTGAGCCCTTGCCGACATACTGCCCGGTCTCGTCGACGAACAGGCGCTCGATGCGGCCGGCGAACCGGGCGGTGACGACGCGGTGGGTCGCCTCGTTGTAGTCCACGCCGGCCGACGCCTCGATCGTCGCGTTGATCGCGCGCGCGCCGACGGTCGTCGTCGCGACGTCGCCGGTGATCCGCCCGCGCTCGGTCAGGGCGATCGCCTCGGGCGAGAGCCCGTGGTCCTCGTCGGCCGCCGCGCCCGTCGCCGCCGACTTCATCGGCACGAGATCCATGAAGCAGATCGGACAGATGCCCGGTCCGTCCTGCACGACCTGCGGATGCATCGGGCACGTGTACTTCTCGCCCGCGGCGTGCGTGTGCTCGTCGGATGTGGCCCATGGCTGGAGCTTCCACGCGGCGATGCCACCGCCGACGAGCAGCGCGGCGATGATCGTCACGATGAGGATCGTTCGACGACGCGGTCGGCGCGTCGAGGATCCATCGGTCTGATTGTACTGTGTCATGGCTGACCTCCCGCGATCTCGGCGATCATCGAGAGTGCCATCGCGTACTCCATCTCCTGCATGTACGCGTCCATGCGTCCCATGACGAGCATCGTGTAGCCGTCGAGCACCGAGGAGAACGGAACACGACCGGCGGCGTAATCGGTGCGAAGCGCCGTGAGCGTCTTCTCGAGCAGCGGCAACTGCGTGCGACGGTGGAAGTCGAGTCGGAACCGTGCTCGCCGGGCCTGTCCCCATGCGCTCTGCAGCATGGCGACCATGTCGCGCTCCATCGCGTCGCGACGCATCAGTTGTTCCTCGGCCTGCAGGCGACTCGCCTCGGCGCGGCCTTCGGGTCCGCTCCGCGACCACGGGGCCAGGGGGATCGAGACCATTGCGCTGACGGTGAGCCCCCACTTCATCGGGTCTTCCATCGGCTCGGCGGTCGCGCCATGCTCGACCGGCGCGCGCAGCTCGGCAAGCATCTCCGAGTCCTCGCGGATCGGATGTCCTTCCGGCATGTACGCGAGACCGCCCCGCAGCATGAGCATCGGATCGAGCATCGCCTCCTGCGCGTCGGCCTCGGCGCGGTTCATCTCGGCCATCGCCGTCATCTGGCGGAGTTGCGGGTGGTCGGCGACGCGCGCGGCAAGCGAGTCGAGGGATGTGAGTGAAGTGCTCGCGAGCTCCTCGGTGACGCTCACGGGCGCAGAGGCCGGTCTGCCGACGATCGCGTTGAGCCGGCCGAGCGCCTCTGCTGACTCCTCGTCGATCTCGCGCAGCTCCGTTCCGAGCCGCTCGATCTCGAGGGTGATGCGGAAGAGATCCGACTGCAGAGCGCGTCCGACCGTGTACTGCGTCTCGGTGGCCTTGAAGAGCGCATCGGCGATCGTTCGGCTCTCGGCGTTGAGCGCGCGACGGCGATCGAGCAGCCAGAGCGTCAGATACTCACGCTCGACGCGCGCGCCCAGCTCGCGCTGTGCGGCTTCGGCCTCGCTTCGCGCGGCGACCGCGCCGAGGCGCTCGGCGCCGGCCATGCGACGGTTCTGGCCGAACAGGGGGATCATCTGCTCGACCATGAGCATCGTCTCGCCCCTGGCAAAGGGATTCGGATCGGATAGCGGCAGATCGCCGAGCTCGATGCCGACGCTCGGCGGCTCCCACGCGCTCGAGGCGCGAGCGCGGGCATCGGCCTGGCGCGCGGCCAGCCGCGCGGCCTCGACCGTCGGGTGCGTCCCTTGCGCGAGCCGAACGAGACTGTCGAGCGACTGCGCCATCGCCGGCGTGGAGACGACGGCAAGGAGCAGTGTCGCCACGAGGCCGGTCGCCGCAAGGCAGGCCGCCGCCCGCGTGCGCGGACGTGCGAAGCGTGAGGACAGCATAACGGGAATAATCATGATTGAACTGATCGACGGATGCGCCCGGTCACGGTTACTCCGCGACCGACGACGTCGCACGCGACGCCGCTCGAAGCCTCGTGCGCACGAATGCGCGCGGCGATACCATGCATGGCTGCGCGTCGGAGAGGTCGTCTCCTGCGCACAGATGCGCGGCACCGATTCCGGTGATCAGATCAGGAAGGTGGAGTTCAGAAGCCAGCGATGCTGGGCACGGGCGGCGAGCCCGGGTGGGGAGTGACCGTAGTCGCTCGTGGCGAGCGAGGGCTGGTCGATCGGCGTGAGATCGAGCGCGAGCAGAACGATGATGCCGGCGAACAACGGCATCGGCATTTCGATGCGCGCAAGGGTGCCGTCGTCGATGCGCGGATGAATGACCTCGTCGCCGCAGCAGGGTCCCGAGTCTTCGGACGACGGAACCACCGGGCGACCGTCATCGCGCGCGTCGCACATCGAGCAGCCGGCTTCCTGCGTCTCCATCGCCAGCATGCGGCAGGTATGGAGATAGACCGGAAGCCCGAGCGATCCGACGAACGTCGCGATGACCGTGGTCAGTATCAGGGCAATGCGTAGCATCGATGGCAAAGGTAACGACGATTCGCGCGCGGTGATATGACCGCGCTCATAATTCTCGCGCGGTAACGGGCGGTTACGAAGAGACCCGCCGGTCGCGGATGCGTGCGGCGGGTCTCGATTCCTACGGCGATCGTTCGACGACGTGCGCGACTACATCTCCGTCAACTTCACGTCCGCCGGCACGACGAAGCGATCGGCGGGGACGGCGACGTCGACCTGGAGGTTCTTCACTTCGGTGACCATCGCCTTGTCGCCGCTCATCGTGACCTCGGTCCGCATCGGGATTCCCTCCCAGATCCAGACCTTCATCGGCATGCCCATGGCCTCCATGGAGTATCCCTCGGCATCCTTGCCGACGATCTCCCGGTTTTCGATCTCCTTGAGCTTGTAGCGCTCCTTCGTTGCTTCGCTGAGCGTCGACAGGTCCGGAACCCCGCTGGTCGTCGCGCCGATCGCCGCCTTGCGCTTCGTCCCTTCCTTCTTCGCCGGGTCATACGTGATCGTCCACCCGTCGGCGTTGATCGTGATCGACTCGCTCTTCTGGCCCATCATCTCCATGGAGGTGACGATCGCCTGTTTCGTTCCGTAGTCGTCGAAGTAGATCGTCTGCTTCTGTTCGCCCATCAGGTCGATGGTCGACTCGACGATGCCGGACTTCACCTTGAACGGACGTGCGGCCGAGGCGGTGGAGGACTCCGATGTGGTCGCGACCGCGGCCGCGCTGTCGCCCTTGTCGGCCGGGGCGTCGGACTTCGCGCCGTCGTCGCCGCAGGCAGCGAGCGCGATCGCCGACACGGCGGCGGCGAACAGGAGGAAACTGTGTCTCATCGAATGGCTCTCAGGAATGAGAAAGTGAGGTCGGCTGAGCAGAGCAATCGTGGAGTCGCGCGCGGCGGCATGCCGCGTCACGGCGTGTTCTTGTAGTCGGTGATCCGGATCTCCTTCGGGACGACGAACCGATCGGCGGGCACCGCGACGTCGGTCTTCAGGCTCGTGGCCTCGACCGTCATCGTGTTGCCCTGCATGGTCGCCTCCATGCGAAGGGGGATCCCCTCCCACGTCCAGACGTTCACCGCCGTTCCCATGACGTCGATCGCGGCGCCGATGGTGGGCTTGCCGAGCACGGTGCGCCCGGCGATCGGACGATACTTCAGCTCGCGCTTGGCGTTGTCGTCGAGCGAGGAGAGGTTCGGGATGCCGCCGAGACCGAGCTGCGAGAGCGCGTCGGCCATGTCGATGCGGGTGCCGGACTTCTTCTCCGGATCGTAAATGATGTTCTGACCGTTGGCCATCACCATGACCGAGCGGGTGGTCTTGTCGTCGATCGTCGCATTGGCGTAGACGGCTTCCTTGCGACCGAACTCGTCGAAGTAGATCGTCTGGCGCAGGTCGCCCATGAACGTGCTCTTGAGCTCGATGATGCCCGAGCGGATGTTGTAGCGCTGACCGGGCACGGCCTTCTTCCCTGCCGGGAAGCCGATCGAGTCGGTCACCGCCGCACGCGCCGAGTCGCGGGCCTCCGGCGTCAGACTGTCGCCGGTCACCGCCGCATCGTCGAGCGCGGCTCCCGATTCGTCGCCGGTCGAAGAGCCGCGATCCGCGGGATCACCGGACGCGGCACTGTCGGCGCGGCCGGGAGACGGCGCCTCGCCGCAGGCTGCGAGCAGAAGAGTGAACGATGCCAGTACAAGCGTGGCGATGAGCGAGGTCGGTCGAAGCGAATCGATGGACATGCGTGGTCTGGTTCGATGGAGGACGCGAGAGGCATCCGAGCACGGGCGCCCGATTGACGGCCCGGACGCCGGCCGTCGTGGCGTCAGGGCCAACTTACGCAGCGATCCGCGTTTGCTCAAGTTGTGAGCGTGTGGCCGGGGCCCTTGAGCCGCCGGGTTCACTGATGTATCTTCGACGGCCCGAACTCCACGATCCTCGAGACGCAGAGATCTCTTCCATTCGTCGCCATATCGCCTCGCTCGTCAACGCGCTCGTCGCGCTGCTGCTGTTGCTGCAGCCGCTGGCGGCCGCCGCGGCCGAGGAGCGCTGTGGCGCCGACGGATGCACCGGAGCGCACGCCGAGGCGGTTGCCGCCGATGATGGCTGCGCCGAGTCGTGCGACGACGACTGCTCGAACGAGTCGAGCGATCAGCCGGCCGCTTCTGGCGACCGCTCCGATCACGACGCACCGTCGGGCTCCTGCGCCGGATCCTGCGACTGCTGCATCGTGCTCGCACCAGTGCGCCTTCGCCCGGCGCACATGTCCCCGGTCCCCCCGTCATCGCCCGCTCCCTTCCCTCCCGCTCCGGTCGCATCGTTGCTGATGCTTCCGCGCAGCGTCGACCACCCTCCGTGCCGATCGATCTGATTCGTGTGCGCCGTGATGGCGCCTCCCTCATCGATCGATTCACACTCAGCACGGAACCCAACGCAATGAGACATCTCTGCCTCGTACCGATCGGCGTGCTCATGCTCGCCGCTCTTCCCGCGCTCGCCCAGCAGCCGACCGCGCCGGTAGCCCCTGCGGCAGCAGGACGCATCGTCGACGGCTCGACGCGAGAGCCCCTCGTCGGCGCGACGATCCGACTGCTCGCGTCGGATTCGACCGCGGCGCCCACCGGTCGCGGAACGATCGCGGGCGCCGACGGCCAGTTCCGCCTGGCACTCGCCGACTCGTCGTCGGTGGTCGTCGAGATCTCGATGCTCGGCTACTCGACCCGGCGCGCGACGCTCGTCGCCGGAATCGACAACAGCATCGAGCTCGAGCCCCGCGATGTGCTCGAGCGCCAGGTCGAGGTCCGCGCCTCGCGACGCACCCGCTCGGTCGAAGACGCCTGCTGCCGCGTCGAGTCGATTCGCGAGGAGGTGCAGCAGCACGCGCCGTTCTCCCCGTCGGCCATCGACGTGCTCCGCCGCTACAGCTCGTGCACGTCGACGCGCGTCAGTTGCGCGGTCGACGGATCGCAGTCAATCCGCCTGAGGGGACTCGAGCCGACGTACATCACGGTGCTCGTCGACGGCATGCCGTCGATCAGCGGGCTCGGCACGTTCTACGGCCTGGGCATCATTCCCGCGCACGCACTGCAGACGATCCGCATCAGCGAGGGCGCCTCGTCGGCCGCTGCCGGCAACGGCGCGGTCTCCGGCGTCGTCGACCTGCAGACGCGCGTGCCGACCGAGGAGCGCGAGCTCATCGTCACGGGCAACATCGGCGGCGACGGCGTGACGCCGGAGGAGCGCGACCTCAACGCGTCGTTCACCGGGATGCTCGGCGATGTCGGCGTCGCGACCTTCGTGTCGGTGAACAATCATCGCAGCGACGAGGGCTCGATCGCCGGCGGCTACGACCGCATCTCAGGCCTTGCCCGCGCCAACGTCATGCTCGACGACGCCACCGAGCTGACGACGACGCTGCTCGGCGGCACCGAGCGCCGCATCGGTCGTCCCCTCGTGCTGGGCGAGGCCGAGGAGCGCGCCGACCACACCCGATTCGACCTCTCGAGCACGCTCGCGCGGACGCTCGACGACGAGTCCGAGCTGATCGCGCGCGCTCTCGTCTCGACGACGAAGCTCGACGCGAGCTACCCCGCCGGCAGTCTCGACGCCACCCAGACGATTCTCTTCGCGTCGGTCCAGCACCTGCGCGAGCTCGGCGATCACACGCTGAGTCTCGGCGTCGAGGGACGCGACGACCGGCTGCGCGCCACCGGCGCGACGATCGGCTACGCCTCGTCGACGCTCTCGGGCTGGCTGCAGGACGAGCTCTATCTCAACGACGCCTGGTCGCTGCTGGCGAGCCTGCGCTACGACCGTCACTCGAGCGCCGGAGGGATCCTTTCGCCGCGCGGATCGATCCGTTTCGAGCCGATCGCGAACATGACCATGCGGCTGATGGCCGGCAGCGGATTCAAGGCGCAGGCGCTCTTCGATGAGGAGGAGCACCGCGCGCTGCACGGCGGATTCCGCTGGCGCCAGAACGACGACTTCGGCGTCGAGCGGTCGTTCACGTTCAACTACGACGTGAGCTACAGCTTCGTCCTCGGTGACGCGATCGGAATCGACGCGAACTTCAATGCCTATCACACGGCGATCGACGGCAAGGCGATCGCGCAGCCCGATTCGCTCGCGGCCGGGACGCTCTTCATGGTCAACAGCGATCGTCCCGCACGCCTCGCCGGCCTCGAGGTGCAGTTGCGCCCGAGCTTCGGCGCGCACTGGTCGGGCTCCCTGGCGCTCGCCCTGGTCGATTACACGATGGAGGACGCCACCGGCGTCTACCAGCCAATGCCGCTTGCCGCGCCGCTGAGCGTCGACGGCTCGCTCATGTACCATGACGAGGAGACCGGCTTCGGCGCCGAGGTGTGGGCCAGCCACATGGGCGCAATGCGCCTTCCCGGTGCCGGCGAGACGCCCTCCTCCGTTGCCGAGTCCGATCCCTACACGATCGTCAGCATGCGCCTGGAAAAGGCGATCGGCGCGGTCACGGTGCACGCCGGCGTGCAGAACCTGCTCGACGCGAGCCAGGAGGCAACGACGGCGCTGGTCTCCGGCACCGCCGGCTCGTACGCGGCGGACAGTGTCTGGGGACCGCTCGAGGGCCGGACGTTCTTCGTCGGCCTTCGCTCGCGGATCATCCTCTAGCTTCGTCGACGCGACACGTCAATCGAACAGAACACGCTCATCCATACACGTCAACCAACGACGGACACACGATCCATGAAGAACTTTCTGACTGCTCTCGCCCTCGTCGTCGCGATCGCGCTGCCCGCGAGCGCCAAGGAGATCAAGACGGCGGAGATCAAACTGCCGACGCTGCAGTGCGGCATGTGCAAGCGCACGATCGAGTCGAAGCTCAAGGGCACCGAGGGTCTCGACTCGATCTCGGTCAGCGTCGACGAGAAGATCGCGACGGTCGTCTACGACGCCGACGTGACGACGATCGCCAAGCTCGAGGAGGCAATCTCGCTGACGGGCTACGCCGCCAACGACGTCGCCGCCGACAAGCGCGCGCAGAAGAAGCTGCACCACTGCTGCCAGCCCGGCGCCCACGAGTAA
>Ga0247823_10002537_pt1 | contig 15003 bp, 13 predicted proteins | sample 13C_PalmiticAcid_2_FD_192426 | JGI IMG/M metagenome (GOLD analysis project Ga0247823, IMG submission 192426) | Soil microbial communities from agricultural site in Penn Yan, New York, United States - 13C_PalmiticAcid_Day30 | ecosystem: Environmental > Terrestrial > Soil > Agricultural land...
ATTTATAAACATCGAAAGTCAAATACCTATGATAATCCGATCCTTATAAGCAATCAGAAATACGGATAATGATATCTTAAAATGACTTGATTTTGCAACTAAACAATTGAAAAATCGGTACTATGAGCCATCTGGCACCATAAGCCGGTAATATCCCGAAATAGAAAACGCCCCGCAGTGATGCAGGGCGTTGTTATATCATGCAGTTATGAGATTACTTTTTGATAAACTCCCGGAACACATCCAGGCCGTTTACAAAGAGGATAAGACCGAGCAGCAGTACCATACCAGCTACTTGCGCATACTCCATCACTTTTTCGTTGGGTTTGCGGCCGGTTACCATTTCATACAGCAGGAACATCACATGGCCGCCATCCAGAGCAGGGATAGGCAGGATGTTCATGAACGCCAGCACCAGCGAAAGCCAGGCGGTACGCTCCCAGAACATCGCCCAGTTCCACTCAGAAGGGAAAATTTTGGCAATGGAAATGAAACCACCTACAGATTCTTTCACTTTCACTTCTTTAGAGGTGAAGATCATCTTCAGGTTCTGTGCATAATCGGTGATCGTAGTCCAGGCGCGGTTTACACCGGCAGGAATAGCCTGGAAGAAAGTGTAATCCTTGGTCACGGTTTTGAACAGGCTGTCGAGCACCATGCCGGTTTGCACACCCAGCATCCCGGTTTCGGGGAGGTGGGCAGGCAGGTTCAGGGTATCGGCATTGCGGAGCACCATCAGCTGGATGTCTTTGTTTTTATTGGCCATCAGGGCAGCGCGGGTGTCTTTGTAGAACATGCCGCTTTGACCATTGATACCGATGATGCGGTCGCCGCTTTTAATACCCGCTTTGGCAGCAGCGCCATCGCCGGATACTTCGCCAATTATAAAGGGTACACGGGGCTCAATAAAGTTTTTCTTACCGCTCTGAATCAGGCTGCGCACAAATCCTTCGGGAATGGTAACTTCTTGTTGGCTGCCATTACGATCTACCGTAACGGTTTTGGCTTCACGCAGTACAATATCTTTAACGATAACGCGGTAGTCTTCGATGGGTTTACCGGCAGCAGCAATGATCTTGTCGCCATCCTGGATGCCGATGTTGTGAAACAGGCTATCGTAGTGGTAACCGGTGGTAACGTTTTGCGGAGGCAGAATTTCTTCACCCCAGGCAAACAGCATCATCGCAAAAATGAGGAAACCAAGAATGAGGTTCACCACTACACCGCCAATCATCACGATCAGGCGCTGCCAGGCTGGTTTGCTGCGAAACTCCCAGGGTTGCGGAGGCAGGGCCATTTGCTCTTTGTCCATGCTCTCATCCACCATACCGGCAATTTTCACATAACCACCCAAAGGCAGCCAGCCGATACCGTATTCGGTATCTCCTTTTTTCTTTTTGAACAGGCTGAACCAGGGATCGAAGAAGAGGTAAAACTTCTCGACTTTAATTTTGAACAGCTTGGCGGGAATGAAGTGGCCCAGTTCGTGCAATACGATAAGCAGGGACAAGGACAGGAAAAATTGTGCGGCAATTATAGCGATCTGTGATGCACTCATGCGTTTAAAATAAGTTCAAGCTACAAATGTAAGGGCAAAAGCCCCATGCAGCCAGGTTTGGGGTTGATAAAGTTTGTTAAATTTCTAATATCTCGATTTGGGAATCATCGTGTCTGCATACTCGCGGGCAGCGATGTCGGAAAGCTCGTAATCGTGCAGGCTGGGTTTTTCGATGAAATCGATTTTCTCCAGGCATTTTTCGATGATATCGCTCATTTCCAGGAAACCGATGCGGTTGTCGAGGAAGGCAGCTACTACGGCTTCGTTGGCAGCATTCATAACGCAGGGCGCATTACCCCCTTTATACATGGCATCTTTTGCCAATGCCAGGTTGCGGAAGGTTTTTACATCGGGCTGTTCAAACGTGAGCTGCTCGTAGTTCCGGAAATCGACCCGTTTAAAGTCGCTGGGAATACGGCCAGGGAAAGTGAGGGCGTACTGGATGGGTACTTTCATGTCGGGCAGGCCCATCTGGGCTTTCATGCTGCCGTCGGTAAACTGTACCATAGAGTGAATGATGGACTGGGGGTGAACGATCACCTCAATCTGGTCATTGTCCATGCCAAACAGCCATTTGGCTTCGATCATCTCCAGGCCCTTGTTCATCAGGGTGGCTGAGTCGATGGTTATTTTGGCGCCCATGCTCCAGTTGGGATGCTGCAGGGCGTGAGCCTTTTTAACATTAATGAGGAAGTTTGGCTTTTTGCCACGGAAAGGGCCGCCGCTGGCTGTCAGGATCACTTTTTCCACCTGGCTCCAGGGTTCGCCTACCAGGCACTGGAAAATGGCAGAATGTTCGCTGTCTACCGGGATCAGTTTGGCGCCGGTGCGGGCAGCGGCAGCCATCACGATATCGCCGGCTACAACCAGGGTTTCTTTATTGGCCAGCGCTACGGTTTTGCCTTGTTCCACAGCCGCAAGGGTAGAGTGGAGACCTGCAAAGCCTACGATAGCTGCCACCAGTACATCGTAGGTATCCATGACGGCTACTTCTACCAGGGATTTGGTGCCGGCATATACTTTAATATCGGTACCGGAAAGCGCCTGCTTTACCGTTTCATACTTGTTTTCGTCGGTTACCACCACCACATTGGGGTTGAACTTCAGGGCCTGCTCTACCAGCAGCTTGTCGTTGCTGTGGGCCGACAGGGCTTCTACTTCAAATTTGTCGGGGTTTGCTTCAATAACTTCCAGCGTCTGCGTACCTATCGAACCTGTAGATCCAAAGACGGCGATGCGTTTTTTTCCCATTTCGGTTATTTTTTCCTGTCCCTCTCAGGGGACGTTTTAATCGGGTGTGAAGCCGCAAGTTAGCAAAAATAGATGAGCCGGGTAGGGGATTACGGATGGCGGATGGGTGAATTGACGAATTAGGGGACCCTGCATGGAGTCCCCTAATTCGTCATCCTGTCCCGCACGTGCGGGAACGCAGGAGGTATGCAGGATCTGCTCAGTGAAGAAGGATCCGAAGCGAGTGTCCATACGCTTAGCAGATCGTATTATCATTTATTTCCTTTCAAACCCTCCAATGCCTGCGCCACTTCACTAAATGGAAAGCGGGCCAGCGTAGCAGCCAGCTGGGAGGCTATTTCCTGGTTGCAGAGGTTGCCAATGCTGCCTTCGTGAGTATGGTGCAGGTCGGTATGGTAAGTGTAGGTGCCGGCTTCGATGGCCAGTCCTACGGTTTTGTATGCTTCGCGGAAGGGAACGCCTTCGGTAACGAGCTGGTTCACCATTTCCACGCTGAAGAGATATTTATATTTATCATCATCCAGGATGTTTTCGCGGATGCGGACATTTTCAATCATCAGACCGGCCATGTGCAGGCATTCTTTCAGGCTTTGCAGGGCAGGAAACAGCTGTTCTTTCAGCAACTGGAATTCCCGGTGATAACCAGAAGGCAGGTTAGTAGTCAGCAGCATGATCTCGTTGGGCAAGGCCTTGATGCGGTTGCAACGTCCCCGGATGATTTCCCATACATCAGGATTTTTCTTGTGCGGCATGATGCTGCTGCCGGTGGTCAGTTCATCGGGGAAGCTTACATAACCAAACTCCTGGTTCATGAACAGGCACATGTCCATCGCCATCCGGGCCAGTGTATCGGCTACACTGCTGAGAGCCATGGCTACCTGGCGCTCGGTTTTGCCCCGGCCCATTTGTGCATACACGACATTATAATGCAGGCTGTCGAAACCCAGCAGTTGCGTGGTATAACTCCTGTCTATCGGGAAAGAGCTGCCATAACCGGCGGCAGAACCCAGCGGATTTTTATTGGTGAGCCGGTATGCTCCTTCCAGCGCCAGCAGGTCGTCGGCCAGACTTTCGGCATAAGCGCCAAACCAAAGTCCAAAAGATGATGGCATAGCCAGCTGCAGGTGGGTATAGCCGGGAAGTAAATTGTTTTGATGCTGTTCACTTTTTTGTTGCAGCAGGACAAACAGCGGTTGAATAGCTTCTACAATCGACTGCAATTCCTTGCGCAGAAACAGTTTGAGGTCTACCAGCACCTGGTCGTTGCGCGAGCGGGCAGTGTGGATTTTCTTACCGGTATCGCCCAGTTTTTCGGTCAGGTGAAATTCTACCTGCGAGTGAATATCTTCTACGGTATCGTCCAGGGTAAAGCTGCCTGCTTCGGCCTGGGCCAGTAAGTCGAGCAACACGGTGTGCAGGTTCTGCTGTTCGGTCTCGGTGAGCAGACCTGTTTTTTGCAGCATGCGGGCATGGGCCATATTGCCGAGGATATCGGCTTCGGCCAGTTGCAGGTCCCAGTGCCGGTCATTGCCTACCGTAAAGTGTTCTACTTCCTGCAGGGCGGTGGTGTTTTTTTGCCAGAGTTTCATAGCTGTGGAAATTGGGCAAGTTGTTCAATGAGTTGTATATAAATATCCAGGCCTTCTTGCAGCTCATGGATGTAAATGTATTCGTCGGCCGTGTGGCTGCGGCTGCTGTGCCCCGGTCCCATTTTGAGGGTAGGAAAAGGCATCAGGGCTTTGTCGCTCAGCGTGGGGGAGCCGTAAGTGTTGCGTCCGAGTGCTTTGCCGGCCAGGACCAGCGCATGTGTATCTGGTATGCAGGTTGCCCGCAGTCGCATAGAGCGGGGTGTGAGCTGGCTGTTCAGTTGTTGCTGCAACCGTTGCAGAATGTCTTCATGGGTGTAACAATCCGTCACCCTGATGTCGATGGTGAACCGGCATTCATCCGGCACTACATTGTGCTGCCGGTTGGGGCTATGGATGCTGGTTACATTCAAATGCACTTTCCCCAGTGTGGGCGACAATTCCGGAAACAGCGGTTGTTGCAACAAGGCAATATCCTGCATCGCAATAAGGATGGCGTTAATGCCTTCATCCCGCGCAGCATGGCCGGCTTGTCCTTTGGCTACGGCATCAATCACCAGCAATCCTTTTTCACTCACGGCCATCTGCATTTGAGTCGGTTCTCCCACAATGGCACAGCTGATCGAAGGCAGCAGCGGCAATACAGATTCAATACCATTCCTGCCGGATATTTCCTCTTCAGCAGCAGCGCAATACACGAGGTTGAAAGGCAAAGCCTGTTCTGCAAAATGCAGGAAAGTATACAGCAGGCAAATGAGTGCGCCGCCCGCATCGTTGCTGCCCAGGCCGTATAGTTTACCTTCCTCCTGAGTTGGGTCAAAAGGGTTGCGGGTATAGCCGGCATTGGGTTTCACGGTGTCGTGGTGCGATTGCAGCAACAGACTGGGTTGAGCTGGATCGAAATGCGGGTGGGTGGCCCAAACATTATTTCCTTGCCGGTATACTCGCATACTTTCGGCTTCCAATACTTCTTGTATGATAGCAGCCGTATCACCTTCTTCCCGGCTCAGGGAAGGCGTGGCAATGAGCCGGCTCAACAGCGATACGATATGTGATGCCCTGTACTTCATGAGGTAATTAATGTACCGGCTGGTTCTGCACTGGCGTTGGCGTGCAGGTCGTCCATATGGCCAATGCATACGGCATGCAGCCCTTTATCCACAGCTGCCAGTGCATTGTGGATTTTGGGGATGATGCCATCCGTCAGGGTTCCATCCGCCAGCAGGGTTTCATAGGCCTGCCGGTCGATGCGGGCAATGATATCTGTTTCATTATCCATACTTTTAAGAATGCCTTTTTTCTCAAAGCAAAACAAAAGTGTAACGGTAAAATGCGCTGACAATGCTACTGCAATAGCCGATGCAATGGTATCGGCATTGGTATTGAGCAGATGTCCGGTTCCATCGTGGGTGAGCGGGGCCAGTACCGGTACTATGTTTTGTTGCAGCAGGCTGTGCAGCAAGTTGGTGTTAATCTCGTTTTCCAGCACATCGCCTACCCATCCGTAATCAATATCCTTCACCGGTCGTTTATCGGCAGGAATGATATTGCCATCGGCACCGGTCAGCCCCAGGGCATTGCATTGCAGCGCCTGTAGTTGTGCGGTGATCTGTTTATTGATGAGTCCGCCATAGACCATCGTCACGAGGTCTATTGTAGCATCATCGGTAATGCGGCGACCGTTAATATAATTAGGTTGTATGTCCAGTTGCTGACCAATACGTGTAGCAATTTTGCCACCGCCATGCACCAATATTTTAGCGCCGGGCAAATCCGCAAAAGCCGCCAGGAATTTTTGCAGCACTTCCGGGTTGTCAATCACCTGGCCACCAGCTTTAACGACGAGCAAGGAAGGTTTTTGCGTCATGCCTGTATGTTTTTAAGGATGTTGTGAAATACAGTTTGAGCAGCCCATACACGGTTGCCGGCCTGTTGCTGCACCAGGCTCCGGCCACTATCGAGCAAGGCTCCGGCCAGCTCTACCTCCCGCCTAACCGGCAGGCAATGCATGATGCGCGCTTCAGGTGCGTGCCGCAGGCTGTCTTCGGTGAGCATCCAGCCGTTGCCATCGGTTAAAATGGAACCATACTGGTGGTAGCTGCTCCAGTTTTTAACGTACACGAAATCTGCTCCTTCCAGTGCTTCGGCCTGGTTGTGGGTGATGTGCGCACCACGGGTAAACTGCTCGTCCAGCTCATATCCTTCGGGATGGGTGATGGTCAGGTCTACTGCCTCCCAATGGTTCATCCATTGCGCAAAAGAATTGGCTACGCAATGGGGAATAGCTTTGATGTGCGGCGCCCAGGTGAGGACCACTTTGGGTTTGCGGCCCACCGGCATCTGCTCACTGATGGTGATGGTATCGGCAAAACTCTGCAATGGATGCAGGGTAGCGCTTTCGAGGCTCACTACGGGCACCACGCTGTGGCGAATGAATTGACTGATGACCTGCTCACCATAATCAACAACTTTATCGTTGAGCGTTGGGAAAGTCCGCACGCAAAGGATATCAAAATACTGCCCCATCACACCTGCTGCATCAATGATGTGTTCTACGGATTGTCCGTTCATGACCGCGCCATCGGCAAACTCCATCTGCCAGCCTTCCTGTCCTGCGTTGAGCACGATGCTGTCCATACCCAAATTGCGCGCTGCAATCTGGGTGCTGAGCCTGGTACGCAGACTGGGGTTGAAAAATATAAGTCCCACCCGCTTGCCGGCTCCGGCTTGTGCAGCGAGCAATGGATTTTGCTTAAAGGCGCGGGCTTCGGTCAGTGCCTGGCCGAGGTCCGGAAGATCATGTACAGATACAAACTGTTTCATCCTTGATGGTTTGTGGTGCAGCTGGGCAGCACCTTAGTTTTTTAAAGCAGCAGTCAGCGCAGCAATGAACTGATCGGCCTCTGCCTGGGTAATGTTGAGGGCGGGGAGCAGCCTGATCACGTTGGGTTTGGCCTCGCCGGTGAATATTTTGTGTTCGCTGAGCAGTTGCATGCGCACATGTTTCAGCGATTCGGGCAGCTCGATACCAATAATGAGGCCCTTGCCGCGCACTTCCTTCACTTTGGGCAGTTTTTTCAACGCTTTGATGAGGTAGTTGCCGGTTTTTTCAGCTTGCTTCATCAGTTGCTCCTGCTCCATGATTTCGAGTACGGCCATGGCTGCAGCACAAGCCAGCGGATTGCCGCCGAATGTGGTACCCAGCAAGCCGTATTTGGCTTTGATATGTGGTGCAATGAGAATGCCTGCTACCGGAAATCCGTTGCCCATTCCCTTGGCCATGGTGTAGATATCAGCGTTCACTCCGGCATGATCGTGCGAGAAAAACTTACCGCTCCGGCCATAACCACACTGTACGCTATCGGCAATGAACACGCTGTTGTATTGGTCGCACAGCCTGCGAATGGTTTGCAGAAAGGCAGGAGTGGCTTCGTGAATGCCCGCTACACCCTGGATACCTTCGGTGATCACGGCTGCAATGGAAGAACCCCACTGCATGAAACATTTTTCAAGCGCCTGCATGTTGTTGAACGGCAGGAAAATTACATCCGGGTTCTGGTTCACCGGTGCCTGGATAGCAGGATTGTCGGTAACCGCTACTGCCAGCGATGTACGGCCATGAAAGGCTTTTTCGAAAGCGATGATCTTTTTGCGGCCAGTGTGGAACGACGCCAGTTTGAGCGCGTTTTCATTGGCTTCGGCACCGCTGTTGCAGAGGAACAGGTGGTAATCTTTTTTGCCGCTTACAGTGCAAAGTTTCTCTGCCAGTTGCTGCTGGATCGGCATCTTCACTGCATTGCTGTAGAAGCCGATTTTGCCCAGCTGATCGTGCAGTCTTTGTACATAATGCGGATGGGTATGCCCTACGGAAATCACCGCGTGACCGCCATAAAAATCGAGATAAGGGGTGCCGTTGTGATCCCATACGGTAGAGCCCTGGGCTTTCTCGATGGTAATGTCTAACAGCGGATATACATCAAATAATTGCATGGTAAACTTTTTTAAAATGCCAGTGGTTTCAATTGCAGTCCCAGGTCTTCGGGCCAGCCCATCATCAGGTTTAAGTTTTGTACGGCTTGTCCGCTCGCGCCTTTCAGCAGGTTATCGATGGCAGCGTGTATCACCAGGTGGTTACCTTCCTGTTCCAGTTGCAGCAGGCATTTGTTGGTGTTCGCTACCTGTTTCATGCTGATGGTGCCTTCGCTGACATGGGTAAACGGATGCTCCGCATAAAACGATTGGTACAACGCCATAGCTTCGGCCAGTGTGAGTGAGGTGTTCACTACCGCTGTTACAAAAATGCCTCTTGCAAAATCGCCACGCCAGGGTATGAAATGTAATTCTCCTTCGGCTTTTGCTCCGCCACTGGTAAGGGTTTCGGTGATTTCGGCAATATGCTGGTGTGCCAGGCTTTTGTAGGCCGAAATATTGTTGCTCCGCCAGGGGAAATGCGAGGTGCTTTGCAGTTTTTGTCCGGCTCCGGTAGCCCCGGTAATGCCGGTGAGGTGTACATTTTGCAGTGCAATTTGTCCCGCTAATGGCAGCAACGCCAATTGAATGGCAGTAGCAAAACAACCGGGGTTCGCAATGTATTGTGCTTGCTGAATGGCCGCCTTCTGAAACTCGGGCAATCCATACACAAAATTTTTTCCGTTGAAAGCTGCCTGCGCCTGCAACCTGAAATCCTGGCTCAGATCGATGATGCGGGTATGCGCCGGAATATTCAAATCAGCGAGTATTTTTTTAGACTCACCATGGCCGGTGCAGAGAAAAATCACATCTACACCCGTATCAATGGTATCGCTGAAATGCAGGCTGGTTTCGCCCAGCAGGTCCTCATGAATGCTGTAAACGGGCTGCCCTGCCGAAGAACGGCTGTGGGCAAACGCAATGTGCACGCGGGGATGCCTGAGCAAGATCCGCAGCAGCTCTCCACCGGTATAGCCGGCAGCACCTATAATGCCTATATTGGTTGTTGTGGACATGGGTTACGCTTCAATGGGTGAAACCGGCTGGTTTACCTGGTGCCAGATGGCTACCTGGTTGCCGAATATTTTGGTGAATCCTTTTACATCTTCGCTGCTCCAGCTGTTGTTCATTTCGCCGTAGCTGCCAAATTTGCTCTGCATCAGATCGTGGGCCGATTCAATGCCGAGCACCTGGTAGCGGTAAGGCATCAGTTCGAGGGTAACGGTGCCGGTCACGTTTTGCTGGCTTTGGGTAAAGAATGCCTCAATGTCTCTCATCACCGGGTCGAGCATTTGACCTTCGTGGAGCCAGTTGCCGTAAAACTGCGCCAACATATCTTTCCAGCTCAGCTGCCATTTGGTGAGCACGTGTTTTTCCAACGCGTGGTGTGCTTTGATGATGAGCAACGGAGCTGCTGCTTCAAAACCTACGCGGCCTTTGATGCCAATGATGGTATCGCCCACGTGAATATCGCGGCCAATACCATAAGGAGCTGCCAGTTCGCTCAGTTGTTGAATAGCTTCAACAGGGTGGGTTACTGCGCGGTCGTTGATGCCGGTCAGTTCGCCTTGCGTAAAGTGCAGGGTGATGTTGATCGGTGTTTGCGAAGTCACCTGTGTAGGCCAGGCGTTTTCAGGCAGGGTGCCGAGCGATTGCAGGGTTTCGCGACCGCCTACACTGGTGCCCCAAAGTCCTTTGTTTACTGAATACGCTGCTTTTTCAAAATTCATGTCCACGCCTTCCTGCTTCAGGAATTCAATTTCAGCTTCGCGGCTCAGTTGCAGATCGCGGATGGGCGTGATGATCTCAATGCCGGGAGCCAGGATCTGGAATATCATATCAAACCGCACCTGGTCGTTGCCGGCGCCGGTGCTGCCATGGGCAATGGAGGTAGCGTTGAGGCGGTGGGCATGCTCGGCAATATGCATGGCCTGCATCAGCCTTTCGGCACTCACGCTCAGGGGGTAAGTATTGTTTTTGAGTACGTTGCCAAACACCAGGTATTTGATGATGCGCTCGTAGTAAGGTTTTACGGCATCGATAGTGGTATGGGTGGTAACGCCCAGCCGGTAAGCATGTGCTTCTATCTGGGCCAGTTCCAGTGGCGTGAATCCGCCGGTGTTGACAATCACGGAATGTACCTCATGCCCTTGCTGGGTAAGGTGCTTGACGCAGAAAGTGGTATCGAGACCACCACTGAAACCTAATACTATTTTTTTCATGTCTGTTTATTGTTGTGTTGTTATGCGGTGACCTTTTCTTTCCTGCGGTTGGTTTTGAGCAGGATATGGCGCTTGAACCGCAACCAGCGGTCGAACAGGTTGAGGTGTGTGCCCAGTTTCCTGCGGCGCGGTTGTGGCTCGGTGGTATTGGTTGTGGTAACAACCGTTGGTTTTTCCGGGTCAAACAGCATCGCGGTGCAGAGGCAGTTTTTGCGTTCTTTCGATTGCAGGATGGGGTAGTTGATGCAGCTCTGGCAGCCTTTCCAGAAGTTATCGTCCTGGGTGAGTTCGCTGTAGGTCACGGGTTCATAGCCCAGTTCGGAATTGATCTTCATCACGGCGAGGCCGGTGGTGAGGCCAAAAATCTTGGCTTGCGGGTATTTCTTCCGCGACAGGTCAAAGACGGCTTTTTTGATCGATTTGGCTACGCCTGTTTTCCTGAACTCCGGCGACACGATAAGCCCACTGTTGGCCACATAACCATCATGGCCCCAGGCTTCGATATAGCAGAAGCCTACCCAGGAACCATCGGTAGTAAGGGCTATCACAGCTTTGCCTTCCTGCATCTTGAGGGCGATGTAGTCGGGGCTGCGCTTGGCAATACCCGTACCCCTTGCCTGGGCCGAGCTCGCCATTTCTTCCGTAATAGTTACGGCATAGCCTGTATCGTCCGGGGTAGCAACCCGGACAACAATAGCATTCGTTGTCACTTGCGTAAAGTTTAAGTGCGTGAAGTATAGGTGCAGAACAGTGCCTTGTACCGGCAGGATACCACAGGCCGCTAAAAGCAGCAGGTAATAGTGTGCAGCAACCGATGGTGAGGATTACAGGCAGGTATGTGCAAGTAATACCCGGACATGGGTGCAGGAACAGTTACAGGGATGTTTGCAGTTCAGTAATGAAAGTGTTTCCGGGGGAAATCCACTGATAGGGGCAATTCAACGATTGCTCGGCCTATCAGCATCCACGTCGCGAATGCTGTGGAGTGAGGGTGTGCACAAAAGAAAACATTGCCCTGTTGACCAAGACGGTGGGAGCAGCAATATGGATTGCGATGTTTTCCAATTCTAGTTCGTAATTAAATGATGTGAATAATGCTTTAACGATGCAAAGTTAAGGGCATAAATTTCATAAAAACAAATATCCCCGCAAAAAAGCTGCGGGGATACGTAAGATTAAGTAGTTGTACTTAGTTGATCCAGGGATGCAGGGCATCGGCTACTTTGCGGTCGTTGCTCAGCCTGGGCAGCTTGTTTTGGCCACCCAGTTTGCCAATCGATTTCATGTATTCGATGAAGCCGTTTTTCTTCATGCTCCTGATCTGGAGAGGCAGCAGGATGCTACCGGTAATGAGATCGTCGTAGTAAATATTTTTACCGCGCAGGCTGTTGTCTACATCCATGGCAAAGGCCTGCATGTTCTCCGGTTGTTTCTCAAACTCTACAAACCATTCGTGGAACGAATATCCTTTGCCTTGTGAGATATGCGGTGCTACCGTAAACTCGATGATGCGCACATGGTGTTTTTGTGCAGCCTGCAGCAAGGCGTGTTCTACCTCTTCGCCAATCACGTGTTCGCCAAAGGCAGAGATGAAATGTTTGGTGCGGCCGGTAACCACAATGCGATAAGGATCGGTAGATACAAACTTGATAGTATCGCCAATGTTGTAGCCCCAGAGGCCAGCGTTGCTGTTGATGATGAGTGCGTAATTCACGCCCACTTTCACATCGGCCAGGTTAAGGCGGGTAGGGTTCTCGTTGAAGATCTCATCTGCTGGTACAAACTCGAAATAGATGCCAGAGTTGGTGTTCAGCAGCAAACCTTCTTCGGCCTGTGTATCCTGGAACGCAAAGAAGCCTTCCGAAGCCGGAAATGTTTCGATGGTATCTACCGGTCTGCCGATCGCTTCAAACAATTTGGCTTTGTAGGGTTCAAAGTTCACCCCGCCATGTGCCAGCACCTGGAAGTTGGGAAACAGGTCTTTTATTTTTTTACCGCTGCGTTCGATCAGCCGGTCAAAGTACATCTGCATCCAGGGTGGAATACCGCTGATGAGTGTCATGTCTTCGTTGATGGTTTCGGCTACGATCCTATCGAGTTTGGTTTCCCATTCTTCGATGCAATTGGTTTCGTAGCTGGGCATCTGGTTTTTGCGCAGATAGCTGGGCACGTGGTGGTTCACAATGCCGCTGAGCCTGCCGGTGGGAATGCCGCCCACCCGCTCCAGTTCCGGGCTGCCGGAAAGGAAAATGAGTTTGCCGTCAGCAAAAGCGGTATTGCCGGTTTCTGCCATGTAGCAGAGCAGGGCATTGCGGGCCGTGTCTATATGATTGCCGATAGAATCTTTGGTGATGGGGATGTATTTCACCCCGCTGGTGGTACCGGAGGTTTTGGCAAAATAAATGGGTTTGCCATGCCACAGCACATTGTGTTTGCCTTCCTTGATCTGCTCAATGTAAGGTTTGTATTGTTCATAATCCTTGATGGGTACCGCCTGTGCAAAGCCTTTGTGGTCGCTAACTTCCTTGAGGTGGTGATCTATACCGAACTGGGTGCGCGGAGCGGCCTTGAGCAGGTGATGCAGGATGTTTTGCTGGTCGCTTACCGCAGTGTGCATCCCTTTTTTGATGCGGGAGTGGATGAATGCTGCAAGCGGTTTGGCCAGGAACGATTTTATCTTCATTAACGCGTGGTTAAGTTTTGGGTTGAAGTGAACCAACTGCGAATATAGGACAAACCGTTGATAGCCGGGGCGCTTTGGTGTAGTGTGTTGGGCTAAAAGCTTTATATTGCTGTAAAATATTTATTACATGCTCAGAAGGGGATTTATTTGGGCTGTACTTGCAACGGGCATCACCGCTTCGGCACAAGGGCAGCAGATCAATTACGAGAGCGGCGACTGGCAAACGGTATGGAATAAGGCGCTGGAACAGAAAAAGATTCTTTTTGCCACATTAAAGCCCAGCCTGAAATACGGCAAGCTGACCGAAAAGGAACGTATGATGATAGACCGGCAATCATATATGCCTGCTCCAATGGTGGCTGAAGTGTACAACAAACATTTACTGAGTTGGAGAAACGAAATAGATACCAGCAAAAATTTTCCTGAAAAACGTTACCTCGTATCCGGACTACCGGCTGCGTTTATGGTAGATGCTACCGACAACCGGGTGCTGTACCGTTTCGAAGGGGCACCGGCATCCGACCAGGAAATGCTGTATGCCCTCTCTGAAGCCGAAGAAGAACGCAAGGACAAAATGACGATTGCGCAATACCAGGATCCGCTCGATTCCGGAACCCTGCCGCTGCCAATGATGCTCAAATACCTCCGCAAGCGCCAGCGGCTGAAACTCGATAACAAACAGGCTCTGCATTTTTATCTCGTGCAGGCCGATCCGGATATTAAAAAAGTGTCTGATTCTACGCTGAAAGTAGCCGAGCGCTACGAAACCAGTCTGGATGGTACCGGGGCGCAGTACTACATCACCAATATTAAGCAAGTATATAAATCTGTGCATAAAGGCGATACGCCGGTAGTTCAGGCTACATTGATGCGCTGGGCTTACCGTTCGCTGAACCAGGCCATTGCCGAACGCAATGAGATGGCGCTGGAGCAGATTGTACAACGGCTCGGCTCGGCTGATCAGGTGCTCGCCAACGAAAAAGTGAACAAGCTGGGCATGGATTTCTACAAAGCCATGGGCAATACTTCCATGTACCTTTCGTATCTCAAGCGTGATGCCGAACGCCTGTGCCGGATACCCGATTCTACTGTGGCCCGCACCTCAGACGCTTACCGCGCAGAAGCGATGAAGCGCCTCCGCAAGGAAGCCGCGACTAAAAAAGTGGACCCTGATCTGTACCTGCAACAACACCTGAATGACCTCGATACGGCAGATATCAACTACAAACGTGCAGCAGAACTCGAAGCTTATGCCCGCGAAGTAGGAGAGCGTTACTCACACGATGATTACACGATGACGGATGCCATTCGCTGGATCGAGAAAGCCATTATCTGGCGCGAAGGCAAGGGTGGCGATGTGGTAGGAATGTACTATTTGTATGCCCAGCTGCTGTATAAGAATCAGCGCAAAACGGAGGCCGAAGCCATGTATAACCGCTTCCTGGAGCGGCACAACCAATTTGCCTGGCCTGCCGAAAATGTGATGCAGGAATGGCAGCAACAGTGGGCCCAGCTTACTTCCGGCAAACAGAGATAAAACTTTTAAATAAGTTTGTTGCAATTGAAAAGTAATGTTACCTTTGCACGAAATTATTTTCGGAAAGCTATGTACGCAGTTGTAAAAATAGGCGGCCAGCAATACAAGGTGAAGAAAGATGACCAAATTTTTGTTTATCACCTGGGCGGCACCGTAGGGGACAAGGTTGAATTTTCTGAAGTGTTAATGGTTAACAC
>Ga0247823_10002538_pt1 | contig 14999 bp, 19 predicted proteins | sample 13C_PalmiticAcid_2_FD_192426 | JGI IMG/M metagenome (GOLD analysis project Ga0247823, IMG submission 192426) | Soil microbial communities from agricultural site in Penn Yan, New York, United States - 13C_PalmiticAcid_Day30 | ecosystem: Environmental > Terrestrial > Soil > Agricultural land...
GTACTCGTGCGCGCACTCGCCAGCAAGCCGCCTGCCGAGTGCGCGCACGAGTACCACTACTTCGGTGACCAGCAAACGCGCCGCCGTTGCGTCTGGTGCAGCGAACTGGAGCCAGAGCCTGTCGCATCGTCAGACCCGGAGGGCCATCGCCAAGCTATCGCAGACCATGAGGCCGACACTCTCGCCAGCAAGCAGCCTGCCGGGGAGCAGAAGCGCTGCGGATACTGCGACGACACGGGCGATGTGCACTCGATTGATGGCGAATGGCGCGGTCGATGCACATGTCCTGCTGGACAGTCCGCCCCGCACCCCGAGCCTGTCGCACCACCATCACGGGAGGCGCTGCCGAAGCGCTATGTGCTGATGGTGACGACTGCCTACGAGCAGGGTGTGGGCAAAGGCCGCCAAGCATTCGACCGCAAGACGGAAATCGCCAACCCCTACGGCGATGAGCTTTGTCGCGAAGCCTGGGCTATGGGTTACGACGAAGGAAAAGATCAAGCCAGTCGTCTCTCCGCCACTCCCCCAGCACAGGCGGTGCAGGACAAAGAAGATGCGGAGAATTGGCAGTGGGTTGCCTCTGCATTCGACAGCATGAAGACCAGCCGGTCAGCAAACTTGCTGGATGCACTCGGCTTAAGTGCTGAAGACCCCACAAAGCCATTTGCGGAAATCATCCGCACCGCCCGCACCCGTGGGAATGGGGTGGAGCCGTCATGAGCGAGCCGATCACAGAACGAGACTTCCGCAAGCCGGAGTTCCGAGATGCAAAGCCCGAGGACTACGAGCGGCGGGACGATGGCGCCATCGTCCGCAAGGACCGCTGGGAAAAGGCCTGTTACCGCATCGCAAGCCTAATCGGTGCGTCCGCACGCGACGGGTTCGAGTGCGACCTGCTGGTGTTCAGCGTCGAGCACCTGATCGAGCAGGCACGCAAGGCCGGCATCGAGCCACACTACTTCGAGGAACTGCCCAAATGACCACACCCCAAACCCCTGTCGATGCGCTGGCAGCGCAGGCGCGCGTGTTCGCGTACGACATCCAGGCGCACCACATCAGCGATGCATTGGCGGACAAGATCGCCGAGTTGCTGAACCAATGCGCCGATCAGCTCGAAGCCTCCGCCCGCGCCCTGGCGGCTATCCTTGAACAGCAGGCCGGTGGCGTGCCTGCGGGGTTCGTGCTGGGCGAGTATCTGCACAAGTTCATGGGCAAAGGCGAAGGCATTGTTCGGCGCTTCTACAACGGCGAAGACCAGTCCGTGGTAGACGCTGGCGCCTGGATTCAGGAGGCAAATCAGCTTTTCCAGGTGCTCGCCGCCGCCCCCTCACCCACCGCAGTGCCGCCGCTCAGTGAAGCGCAGATCGACGCCGCAGCGAAGAAGCTGGCCGAGTGCATGGACTACCCGTGGGAGCACATGCCCGAGCAAGGCCGCAATAGCATGCGTGAACACGCAAAGGCCGTGATCGAGGCGGGCATCGTCACCAAGGAGAGCACATGAGCGACCAACCTGAAGCGCTGAGCCTTGCCGATGAGCTTGACGCAACATCCGAGCACATCACGCGATACACCAATAGCCGTGGCGACAGTCTGTGCAGCGCCGCCGCAACCGAACTCCGCCGCCAGCACTCCCGCATCGAGGCCGACGAAGCGCTGATGCGGCAGGCTTTGGAGGCTCTCACGGAAACCTACAACGCCTCTGCATTTCCTGTAGGCAGTCTTCTATTGCGCGGGGAGTCCATCACCGCCCTGCGAGCACGTTTGGAGACCAGCAATGTCTGACACCACCCCCATTCCACCAGCAAGCGAGAGGGAGCGAGAAGCGTTCGAGGACGCCTACCTGGCTGACTCACGAGACCCCAGCATGGCAGAAGATCTGCGCCACTTCCTTACTGGCTACCGTGCCGCCCTCTCCCACCCCAGCACTCCGCAAGGGTGGATCAGCGTTCTCGATGAGTTGCCGCCTGATCGTGAAATGGTCGCCGTTGGCTGGCTGGACGTTGAGGACCATGACCACGCCGACCGATATTCCATCGACTACCTGGAAGAAGGCGTTTGGCAGTTCTATTTCAGCGAGCACGAGCACTACCTGATCGCAGGCGTAGCGAAAGGAAGATCCGAGGACGCGCCGTACACCCACTGGCAACGGATCGGCGCTATTCCCGCCCCTCCAGAACAAGGAGGCAAGGGATGAGCCTTGACCATGTGATCTTGGACCCAGCGTCCGGCAGTCGAATGATGTACTTCGACAAGGAAGATCAGCGCGTCCTGTTCGGCGACATCCGCCAGGAATCGCACGTCCTCTGTGACGGGCGTGCGCTGGAGATTAAGCCGGCGATGCTGATGGACTTCGCGCAGCTTCCTTTTGCGGATGGAAGCTTCAAGATGGTGGTGTTTGATCCGCCTCACCTTCTCCGCGCTGGGCCGAAGTCGTGGCAGTCCGCGAAGTACGGAAAGCTCAATGTCGATTGGCGCGAAATGCTGGCCAAGGGCTTCACCGAATGCTTCCGCGTGCTCGACGACTGGGGAACGCTGGTGTTCAAGTGGAACGAAACGCAGATCCGGGTGAGCGAGATTCTTGCCCTGACCGACATGAAACCCGTTTGTGGACACCAGTCCGGTCTTCGCAGCAACACGCATTGGATCGTGTTCTTGAAACCGCCCGCCCCTCACACACCGGAGATCAAGCCATGACCAAGCTGCTCTTTCGATTTTTGCTGCTGCTCGTAGGCCTGCTGTTCCTGTGGCACCCTGACACCCGCTCCCAGTGGGCTAAGTGGTGGCGAATGGGAGGTCTGTGATGACTAAAGACCAGATCAATAAATGGGCAAAACAGGCCGGCTACGACATGGAGGCAGGACAGCGCATTGGCGAGTCGTCCGACATCGAGCTTTTCACCCGCTTTGCCTCCCTTGTTGCGGCTAAGGCAGCGGCTGAGGAGCGAGAAGAATGCGCGAAGGTGTGCGATGCATTCAGCGAAAAGATGTTTGGCGGGGCCATTGGCGCGCAAAAATGCGCAAAAGCCATCCGGCAAAGGGGTGCGGAATGACCTCCAGAAGAAAACGCCAGCGCCGTGACCGGACCGCTCCTTGGCCTGATGAGGATGACCTGAAATGACCGACGAAATTCTGACCATCGACGACATCGCCAGCATGTACAAGGTGAGCCGGGAGCGCGCCCGTGACTGCATCGTCAAACAGCCCGGTTTTCCCGAACTGGCACCCGGATCCACCTGGCGGCTACCCCGTTGGGTTGGTGCGGAGGTGCGGGCCTATATCCGAAGGCGGTCCCCGCAAAATTCCCCCAGAGTCCGGGAAGCCGCATAAACACTAGTGGTTTGTGGCCGACCCCGGGCACCAAGTGATCGTTTCCAAGCGATCCTCATCGTCTCATCAGGCCGCCCATCTCGGCGTTTCCCCTATGAGAACGTCTGTTAAGGGTGTCACTTCGGCCCCTCCCAGCCCGATATATTTGCGGTACCGCGAACGGTATGTCCAGTAGCGGCAACCAGATACCGTAAAGGGGCCCATGCCACTCACTGATACCTCCCTCCGGCAACTAAAGGCAAATCCTCAAGCCCGCCGGCAGAAAATGGCCGACTCGGGTGGCCTCTATTTGCTGGTCGATGGTCTTGGCCGCTACTGGCGCCTTGACTACTCCTACGCCCAAAGACGAAAAACGCTCGCCTTGGGTGTCTATCCAGTGGTCTCTCTGGCGCAGGCACGGCGCATGCGAGACGAGGCTAAATCCCTGCTGGTCGACAACATCGATCCCATGGCCGCGAAGCGTGAGCGTAGACAGGCCGCCGTTACCGCAGCGGACAGCACGTTTGAGTCGGTGGCGCGCGCATGGCTCAAAAAAACCAAGCCCATGAGGAAGGCAATTACCGACGACAAGCTAGCCGGCTGGCTTGAACGCGACGTGTACCCCTCCCTCGGGCGCCGGGCCATCGCCGAGTTGGGACCGCGTGACGTGCTTGCAGTTGTGCGGAGAATCGAAGATCGTGGCTCCGTCGACACAGCGCACCGTGTACTTCAACTCTGCAGCCGAATCTTCCGGTTTGCTGTTGCTGGAGGTCAAGCCGACCGAGACGTCACATCTGATCTGAGAGGCGCACTGGGCACAGTGCCCAAGAATCACCATGCGGCCATCACAGAGCCAGCCCCCTTCGGAGCCTTGCTGCGCGCCATTGAGGGGTACAGAGGAAATCCTGTGGTTGCATCAGCCTTGAAACTCGCGCCGCTGGTGTTTGTGCGTCCCGGTGAACTGCGCCACGCAGAGTGGAGTGAAGTCGATCTAGAAAGGCGGGAATGGCGAATTCCAGCGGAGAAGATGAAGATGAAGCTCCCTCACCTCGTCCCATTGTCCAGACAGGCATGTGAAATCCTGAAGAACCTGTTGCCGATTTCGGGCAACGGCAAGTACCTATTTCCCGGTCTCAGAACTCGGACGCGTCCTATCAGTGACAACACGCTGAACGCTGCGCTCCGCAACCTGGGATATCCAGGTGATACGCATACTGCGCACGGATTTCGCGCCTCCGCCAGGACGATGCTCGATGAAATCTTGGGCGAACGGGTTGAGCTCATTGAGCATCAGCTTGCACACGCAGTGAAAGACCCAAACGGAAGGGCCTACAACCGAACCAGCCACCTTGAGGCAAGACAACTCATGATGCAGCGTTGGGCCGACTACCTTGATGCTCAAAGGGAAGGCACGCAGGAGGTCGAGGCCCGAGGCCACCGAGTGCGCATACTTGCAAAGCAAGCCCAACCACACTTCGAAGCCACAGAGACACCAAAGCGGGTTCGGATCTTTAAGAGCGCAACCTCCACGGACGCGCGCTAAGGCAGTAAAACTTACAGACAACGGGGTATCGCGTGGCGCAATCCAATCGCTCTTTTGATCAACTTCCCGACTCGGCGTTTGTTCGCGAATCAGATCTCGTCACAAGACCGAGAGAGAACGACCCCGCTCTCCTACCGTTCAGCAAGTCAACACTTTGGCGTCATGTACGCGCTGGCACATTTCCCGCGCCAGTCAAGCTTTCCGAACGGGTGACGGCTTGGAGAGTAGGCGATGTGCGGCAATGGCTTCTCAAATTCGACAAGAGTGCGCCAGTGTCTTCGCCCGGTCGAGTTCGAATTTTGCGCAAGTAGATCGCAGAACTCGCCGGGAGATCAGTGCAAACAGGCTGCCGGTAGCGGCTCTACACTCGACCCGAGATAGAGGTGGTGCGGCTGGCGGGGATTGACCCCAACTCTCCCGCTCCCTATGAGCCACCGGCTAGGCCCCTCGCATTTGCACCACGAGGTTGCGGTACTGGGATTTTATCGCCAGATGAGACCATATTGGCTTCCGCCGCCCTCATGCGCCACTGTGAGCGAACTACATGCTCACATCAGCGGCCGCTTCCTCCAAACATACCAGCAGAGACGCCAAGGCCGGGCTGGAGGCTTGCCCCTTCGGCCACATTGCACCGACCGACCGCATGAGGCGGGTTAGCCGCAAAGGCAGCTTGGCCAGTAAGCCCGCGTTGGCGAACCTGTCTGCCGCACTTCCAGGCATCGCCGCCAGTGCGTCGGTCGAGCGAACGAAGTGCAACGACACGTTCAGCGACAAGGTTTCGATGTAGTTCTGTGGCGGCTCGATGCCGTGGGCGTTGAATGCCACAAGCAAGGGCTGGCGCAGCAGGGAGTCGGTGGGCGGCAATACCCAGGGGTAAGGCGCCACATCGAGCCACGAAACGGTCGTCAGTCGGGCCAGGGGGTGTTCGCAGCGGGCCACCAGCACGGTGTCGTCGTCGAACAGCGGGCGTTCGTCGAACTCGGGCTGGCTTCCCCTGCGGGCCGGTAGCGTGCCGACGATGACGTCCAGGTTCCCCAGGCGCATCTCGTTCATCAGCAGGTCCATGGTCGCTTCGCGCACGAACACGGCGGCGTTGGGTTCGCGCTGCTTGAGCCTCACCAGTGCTTCTGGCAGCAACCAGCCGGCCGAAGCCGGCAAGGTGCCGATGCGGATCCGGCGGGAGATGCCGGTGGAGATGGAATGAAGCTCGTCGCCGGCTTCAGACAGATCCTGCAACATCTTGCGCGCGTGGCGGATCAGCACCAGCCCGACTTCCGTGGGCCGCAGACCGCGGCCGGTGCGCTCGAAGAGCTTCGCGTCCAGCCCGGATTGCAACTCGGACAGGGTCTTGGACAACGCTGGCTGCGTGACGTGCATGAGCGCGGCCACCTTTCCCAGATGGCGGTAGTCGTCCAGCGCCACCAGCAACTGGAGGTGGCGCAGCTTCAGGTTTGCCCGGATGTACCAGTCCAGCCTTGCCATCAAGGATCTCCCTCGCGCAGTCGACGCAATTGCGCCGGATGGCTGGTGAAGGGCGGCCCCTGCCCTTCACCAGCGTGGTTCAGAACGCGTGCGTCATGCCCAAGGCAACGCCGGTCGCGCTGGTGCGGCCGTTGTCGTCCACGAACTTCCAGTTCTCGCGCGCCAGGGACGCGTTGATCGTGGTGCGTTTGGACAATGGGTAGCTGTAGCCGACGCTGTAAAAGTTGGTGGCGCCCGAGTAGTTCGTGCCCGAGTTGACGAAGCTGCTACCGATGTAGTTGAAGTAGTTGGTGGAGCCCTGGAAGTCGCGCCCGAAGCCAACGCGCAGCGTTCCCACCCCCACCGGGTAGGTGGCACCGAGGGTCAGGCTGGTGCGCTTGGTCGTAGGGTCGCTGGCAGCGGCCCAGTTCGTCCAGCCAGCGCCGTAGACGCTGCCATTGGGGTTGAGCCTAGTGTGGTTGTACGAACCCATCAGGCCCAGGTCGCCGATCTTGTACGAGGCGCCGACGAACAGCAACTTGTCGCGCTGGCTGTTCTGTTCTGCGTCGACGATGGCGCCAAAGTCGCCATTCGTGTACTTCAGCGCGATGGCACGGCCCTTCTGAAGGTCGCTAGCCCCCTTCTCCATGGAGGCGTTGAGCATGAGCTGGAAGCCGGCAAACACAGGGGATTCGTAAAACACCGCGTTGGACAGTCGGGTGTAGTCCAGATCCACGCCCGTCGGCGATGCCACGTTGCCGGGAGAGATCAGGAAGTCCGGCCCGGTCATGCGAAACATGGGCGAACCAATGCGGTCGAAGGCATACCAGGGATCGAAGAGCCAGTTGGTGTTGTTGAGGGGCGCCAGCGCACGGCCCAGACGCACCGAACCGAAGCCACCCTTGATACCCACGGTGGACTCGTCCTGCCAGAACTGCCGCTGCCCCACGGGCGCGGTCTCCAGGCGGCCGGTGTCCATCTCGAATCGCGTGCTCAGGCGGAAAGTCGCCTTAAGGCCGCCGCCGAGGTCTTCTTCACCCGCGAGGGCGATGTTGTTGCGGCCCAGCGAACCCAGCTGGGTGCTTTGACCGCTCTTCTTGGACACCCCAAGGTCCAGGAAGCCACTGATGCTGACGTTGGACTGCGCGTGAACGGCGCTGCTCGTCGCCGCGAGGGCGACCAGGGAAGACAAGGCAAGGGCTTGACACTTTTTCATGGAAGTTCTCTACAAGGTCTGGGTTGTGGGAAGGGACAGGGAAAAGCAGGCCCGGCAGGGCCTCATGGGGTGAGGCCACGCACAAACACTGCGGAACGGGGATTGGGGGCGACCGCGGCGCGAGCGCGATCGGTGGACGACATCGGCAGCCAGCCGGCGGCTGGCAGACCGATCAGAGGTGGGGAGCGATCAGGCCCAGGATGCCGCCTATCAAGGCGACGTGTTCGAACAGGAAGAACTTGTGGATCACCTGCTCGTTCGGATCGGGGTAGGTCCAGAAACGGTGGAACAGCAGGTCGGCGCCGGCCGTGAACACGATCAGCAGCACGCCGCCCAGCACCACATGCCCGGGCCAGAGCAGCAGCACGCTGCCAGCGAACTGCGCGACCAGACCGATCACGAGAGCAATCGATCCCTGCGAGATGCCCACGCGCTTGAACTCCGCCACGTGGTGGCCCCAAGCCTTGTAGTTGAACCAGGTGGCCCAGATGAAGTACGCGGCCACGAAGATGCGGCCAATGAGGTTGAGGTGCTCTGCGGTCATGGTGGGCTTCTTTCTCAGAACATGGTGTTGTTGTTGGCGGGGACTTCCGGAATCGGTTGCATCACATCCCAGTGCTCGACGATGCGGCCGTTCTCGAGCCGGAAGATGTCCATCACCGCGCTGCCGCGGTCGCCGGGGCGTTCGAACCAGTGCAGGTGCACGGTCACGAAGTTGCCATCGGAGAACATTCGCTTGACCTCCAGAGACCCTTGCGGCTGGTCTTGAAAGTACTGTTTGAAATGCGCGCGGAACCCCTCAACGCCGTCGGGCACGCCAGGGTTGTGCTGGCGGTAGGTCGGGCCCACACAGCGCGTCAAACCTTCGTCCACCTCATGGCGGTTGAACACGGTGTGCAGGAAGTCCATCACCACGACCTTGGGGTCGCGCGGGGTTTGTTCGCTGAGGTTCATGGGCTCTCCGGATGTCATGCGAGCCACTTGAGGCGCAGCTGGTCGGCCACCAGCGAGACGATGAGCACGAGGCCGAGCACGATCTGCTGGACGTATGACTCAACGCGGATGAGGTTCATGCCGTTGGTGAGAATCGTGATGAACAGCGCACCGAGCAGCACGTCGCGGACCCGACCCATGCCACCGAAGAGCGAGACGCCACCGATCACGCAGGCCGCGATGGCCTGCAGCGTGTAGGGCTGGCCATTCATGGCTTCGGCAGAGCCGGTGCGGGCCACGAAGAGCACGCCAGCCACGGCCGCGAGCAGGCCTGCGAACAGGTAGGCCATGAACACGTGCTTGCGCGTCGAGATGCCGGACAGCTGGGCCGCGCGCGCATTGGAGCCCACGGCGTAGAAGTAGCGACCCGTCGTGGTGCGGTTGAGCAGCACGAAGACCAACGCGAACAGCACGATGGTGACGAGGATCGGGGGCGTCATGCCCAACACGCGTCCGTAGCCGAGAAGGCGCATGAATTCATCGGGCATGCCGGTCACGGGCAGGCCGTTGGTGAGGCTGAGCGCCACACCAACCAGGCTGGTCATCGTGCCCAGGGTCATCATGAAGGGAGGCACGCCCAGCACCGAGACCCCGAAACCGTTGATGGCACCCACCAGCAGGCCGGCGCACAGGCCTGCACCCACAGCGGCGGCGATGGCCAGCCACACCGATTCGGGTGAAACGCCCAGTACGTGGTTGAGAGCGAGCGCAGCCACCACGCCAGAGAAGCCGATGATGGAGCCCGCCGACAGGTCCAGACCCGCAGTGACGATCACGATCATCTGGCCCATGGCAACGATGATCAGGAAGGTGGACTGGCGCGCCACGTTGAACAGGTTGTCGCCCGACAGGAACCGCGGTTCGCTGCCAGCGAAGTAGAGGATGGAAGCGGCCAGCAGAAATGGCAGGATGCCCAGCTTGACGAACCAAAGCTTGGCGGAAAAGGCGGCCGCAGGTGCGCGGGAGGCGGGGCTCAGTGGGGTGCTCATGGTCTTGCTCATAGATGGTCTTGATGCGATGGGGTGGAGTCGCCAAAGAAGCCCTGCAGGGCGCGCGATTCGCTGATCTCTTCGCCTACCATGTGGTCGACGATGCGACCATCGCGCACCACGTAGAGGCGGTGGCTTAGGTTGAGCACCTCTGGCAGGTCGGAACTGATCACGAGCACGGCATTTCCGGCGTCCACCAGTTCCTTGATGAAGGCGTACACCTCGACCCGGGCCGAGACGTCGATGCCGACCGTGGGCTCGTCGAAGATGAAGACGTTCGCGGGCCGCGCGAGCGACTTGGAGATCAACACCTTCTGCTGGTTGCCGCCTGAGTACTTGCCCACGGGCTTGTCCTGGTCGAGCGGGTGCACACGCAGGCGCGTGCCCAGCTGCTGGGCCATGGCGCGCTCGGGCTGGCGACGCACCAGGCCCAGGCGCGAGAGCGCTGAGGAACCCAGCGCCGACAGCGTGATGTTCTCCTGCGTGGAGCGGAGCATCATGAGGCCCTCGTTGCGGCGGTCGGAAGTGATGTAGCTCACGCCCTGGGCCAGCATGCCGGCGGGGGTGGGCTTGTGAATGGTCGTGTCCTTCACTCGCACCGTGCCGGCGGCAATCTCTTCCAGCCCGAAGGCGGCGCGGCCGATCTCCGACTTGCCGCAGCCCACCAGGCCGGCCAGGCCAACGACCTCACCCGCGCGCACCTCGATGGAAGCACCTTCAAGGCAGACGCGGCGCACGCTCAGGCCATCGATGCGCAGCAGTGGCGCGCCCGCGCGGTGTTCTATCACCGGGTACAGGTCCTGGAAGCTTCGGCCGGTCATGAGCTCCACCAGACGCTCATGGGTGACCTCCCGCACAGGTACGGTGGCGATGTACTTGCCGTCGCGCAGCACCGTCACGGTGTCGCCAATGGTCTCGATTTCCTTGATCCGGTGCGTGATGTAGATGATGCCCACGCCCTGATCGCGCAGCTTGTGCACGAGGTCGAACAGCGCAAGTGTTTCCTTCTCGGACAAGGATGCAGTGGGCTCGTCGAGGATCAGCACCCTGGGCTCGGTAAGCAGGGCCTTGGCCATCTCCACCATCTGCTGGTGGGCACGCGACAGCGAGGCCACCATGGCCTGCGGGTCGATCGAGAAACCACAGCGCTCCAGCACATCGGCCACGCGCTCGCGGCGGGCCTTGCCATCAATGAACCAGCCCTTGCGCGGCTCGGCGCCGAGCATGATGTTCTCTTCCACGGTGAGATGCGGCGCCAGGCTGAACTCCTGGAACATGGCGGCGATGCCGAACTGCCGCGCTTCGTGCACGTTGCGCAGGTGCATCGGGTGGCCGTGCATGCAGAGCTCACCGCTGTCGGGCTGGAGCGCGCCCGCGATGGTGCTGATCAGCGTGGACTTGCCCGCGCCGTTCTCGCCAAATAGCACGTGCACCTCGCCTTGGTGGAGCTCGAATCCCATGTCGGACAGCGCGTGAACGTTGCCGAAACGCTTGCAGATGTGGCGGGCGCGCAGCAGCGGTTCGCCGGGCACGGGTCGCCATTCCTGCGGCGCGGTGGGGGGGCGCAGGTTGTCGTGTATCACGTAGGTCGCGTCCATGCGGGTGCCTTCTTGTGCGGAACCTTGGTCATTGATGGGCCTGGCCATGCCAGCCGCTGCCGGCCAGCGAGGCTTGGGCAAAGGCGCGCGGCTTGTCTTCCAGACGCGTGTTCCAGATGCCGTTCCAGGTGTTGAGAAAGGCGTGCCAGGCGATCAGGCCGACGATCTGCACCAGTTGCTGGTCGTCGAACCATGTCCGCAGGGCGGCCAGGTGGTTGTCTTTCACTTCGCTCGGAAAGCGCGCGGCCGCGCGGCACAGGCGCAGCAGTGCGCGCTGCTGCTCGCTGTAGACCGGCGAGGTTTCGGCGTCGCGCACCCCGCGCAGCACCTCCAGCGGCAGGGGCGTGTCTGCCCCCGGTGCCGCGGTGTGCGCCGCGCTGTACATGGCGCCGTTGCAGAGGCTGAAACCGAAGGCCACGAGCTGGCGCACTTCGGGCGCAATGCGCTGGCCGTACCAGAGCGCATGTGCGAGCGCATGGTTCGCGTCCAGCAGGGCCGGGTCGCGCGCCAGCGTGAGAAAACTGTTCGGCACGTAGCCGTGGTCCTGTTCGATCTCGTCGAGCACCTCTGCCAGGTGCGGCAGGTCGGCGCGGTTCAGGGGGGCGAGGCGGGCCATGGCAACAGCTCCAGCGGCTTCAGCGCGTCAGTCTGCCGGGCGCCAGCCCACAGGCTGCAGGTGCTCGCGGGCCCAGGCATCGGGCACAGCCTCTAGCGTGGTGCCGACGATGTCGTTCCACTTGTTTAGGAAGGCCATGTAGCAGATGAGCGTCACGATGAACATCAGCTGCGGCGTGTCGAAGTGCTGTTTGAGCGCGTTCACGTCGGCGTCGGTCACCTCGGACGGAATGCGTGCCGCATGGCGACACAGGCGCAGGATGGCGCGCTCGGCTTCGTCGAACAGGGACGAGGATTCGTAGTCGTGGATCGCGAGGATCTTCTCCATGGGCAGACCCAGCTCGGGGGCACCGCAGGCGCAATGGGCAGCGCTGTAGCCCACGCCCGAGAACTGGCTGAAGGCGAAGGTGACCAGGCGACGCACCGGCTCGCTCACGGTCTTGGGGTACCACGCGGCATCGCTCAGAGCGCCCACGGCCTTGATCAGCAGCGGATCGCGCGCCATGGTCAGGAAGCTGTTGGGCACATAGCCGATGGAGTCCACCATGCCCTGGAAGATGTCTTCGTACTGGGGCAAGGCGCTGCGCGGGAGAGGGTCGATGCGGGGCATGGTCGAAATCCTGGGTTCAAGGTTCGGGTGATCGTTGTGGCGCCGCACGCGGGCGGCGCCACGGGGGTGGACTCAATCCACCTTCATTTGCGATTTCCAGTTCTGCGGTGCGAAGTTGTTCGCGCCGATGGTGCTGGCGTTCTCTTTCGTCACCAGCGTCACAGCGGGCACCGCGTCCTTCACGGTGAGCTTGTTTTCAAGCGAGCGCACGGCCATGTCCACCGCGAGGCGGTTGATGACAACGGAGTTCTCCACCACCGCACCGAGCACGTCGCCATTGCGCAGCGGCGCCAAGAGGTCGTTGGTGACGAAACTGGCGTACAGACCGATCTGGCCTTGCTTGCCGCGCTCACGCAGCGTGTTCAGCGCGGCCTCCACCGAGGTGCCCATGCCCACCAGGTACTTGAGCTGCGGGTAGGTCACGAGCGCGTCTTCCACCAGCGGTTGCTGGTCGAGCCGGCCCGACTGGCCATAGATGACCTTCTCGAGCACCACGTCCGAGTCGCCCAGGGCCTTCTTGAAGCCGATGACGGTGTCTTCGGCCCATGGAATGCCGGCCGGGCCCGGCATCAGCACCACAGAGACCTTGCCCGAGCCCTTGGGGTGCTTCTGCGCCAGGGTGCGGCCCAGCAGCTGGCCCACGCTCTGGTAGGTCACCACCACGCGCGCGTCGGCCTGCGTGCCCACACCCACGTTGAGGTCGATCACCTTCACGCCCTTGGCGCGCGCTTCGTTGATCTTGGGGTTCAGTCCGTTGCTGGAGACCGCGAACATCAGGATGGCGTCGGCGCCCAGGGTCATGCAGTCGTCGAACTGCGCGAGCTGCTTGTCCACCTTGCCGTAACCGCCCGCGTCGAAGATGGTGAGTTTGGCGCCCAGGCGCTTCACCTCTTCCACCGTGCCAAAGAGGTAGGCGCGCACGATGTCATTGGTGGTGTGCGGAAACAGCGCGCAGATGTTCCACTTCTTGCTCACGTCCTTGCGGTTGAGCGCCGTGTAGTTCTGCTGCTTTCCGTCGAAGGCCTCGATGCCGGTCTTGCGTGGTGGGTCCATCACCATCACGGGAAACTGCCAGGGGTCACCCGCGGTTTGCGCGGAGACGCTGGTCAGGGCCGAGAAGGCCAGGCAGGCAAGCGCCGCCAGGCGCGAGGCGCGGCGGGTAAAGGCGGGAGCGTGGGTCATGGTCAGGTCCTCAACGAATGGGAGTGAACAAAGGGTGTGGGCTGGGGTCGGGGAACGGGGATCTCAGGGGTCATCAGGGAACAGGGGTCGGAGCGCGGCCGGGCTCGAAGGCGAGGAACACGAAGTCGGCGGCCTGCTGGCGCACGGGCCAGAGAGCGCGATAGGCATCGCTCGAATACCAGGCCTCGCACGCCGCCAGGTCGGGGAACTCGAAGATCGCGATGCGCTTGTGTGGGTGCTCCCCGAGCAGCACGCGGGTCTGGTCACTCGCGCCCATGAAACGGCCGCCGAAGGATTCGACGATGGGCGAGGATTCGGCGACATAGCGCGCGAGCTGTTCGGCGTTCTTGACGGTGCCGAAAGCAACGAAATAGGCAGGCATGGTGTGCTCCTTGTGCTCAGCGGCCCAGGATGGCGTCGGCCGTCATCAGCGCGGCGGCCACGGTGGTGAAGGTGGGGTTGGCGCCGCTGGACGTGCCCAGCACGGCGTTGCCAGCCACGTAGACGTTGTCGCTGCGCCAGAGCCGGCCGCTCTGGTTAACCACGCTCTCGCCGTCGTCCTTCGGGCCCATACGACAGGAACCCATGAGGTGTGCCGAGCCGCCGGGCTTGTACATGACCGGGTTCCATCCGTGGCTCAGATCGGCCACGGCGGCGCTGATCATGTAGTTCTCGGCCGTGGCGTCGGCAATGCGGCGGTGGTCCGCCCTGCTGTGTTTCAGCGCCACCTTCACGCGCGGCAGGCCAAAGTTGTCCAAGGCATCGGCATCGAACACCAGGCGGTTGTCGGGATTCACATCCATCGAGACGAAGGTGGTCACGTCGGCGCCGTCCTCGTCGCGCGTGCCCGCAGGTGGATCCTGCGGAAAACGGAACACTTCGTTCTGCCAGGGGTGAGTGGCCGAGTGCGGCACCCACACCGAGAACAGCGGATCTCCCGCGGGCACGTCGGCCAGGATCTCGGGCTTGAGGAGCACGCGGGTGGAGACGATGGGGTGGTCCAGCAGGTAGCGCCCCAGCGCCGGGCCGGCGTCCAGGCCCGATGCCTGCACCAGTTGGGCCGAGGCCAGCGTACCGGCGGCGACCACCACGGTGTCGGCTTCGATGCGAAGCTCCGCCCCACCTTGTCGCGGCACCGCCACGACGGCGCTTGCGCGGCCGTCGCGGTGCTCGATGCGGCGCACGACATGGTCTGCCAGCAGGCTAGGCGGCGTCTCGTCCTCGCCCACGGCCAGCAGGTCGTCGCTGCCGGTGTACTTGAGGGCGCCGTCCACACGGCGCACCGCGATGGGCATGGGCTGCACCTCGCGGCCGGCCTCGAGCCGGCCAACGGCGCGCGCCGTGGCAGCCTGTATGCGGCTGGCGCGCACACCACCTTCAGCGATGTTGCGGTGGATATGCATGACGCTTTCAGCGCGCGCCAGGTAGGTGTCCCACACCGAGGTGGGCATCCAGTCGGGCAGCTCGCTGCGGTCGGGACGTGGGCA
>Ga0247823_10002539_pt1 | contig 14997 bp, 17 predicted proteins | sample 13C_PalmiticAcid_2_FD_192426 | JGI IMG/M metagenome (GOLD analysis project Ga0247823, IMG submission 192426) | Soil microbial communities from agricultural site in Penn Yan, New York, United States - 13C_PalmiticAcid_Day30 | ecosystem: Environmental > Terrestrial > Soil > Agricultural land...
AGCGCGGTCAGCTTCGTTGCGGGCCAGTGCAAGGATCTGTCAGACCAGGACTGGTCGGGGCTCGCGGGCCACGGCCGCACCCTCGTCATCTATATGGGCCTCGCCACCGCCAGCGCCATTGCCGACAAGCTGATCGCCGATGGCGTGTCACCGGGGCTTCCCGTCGCGGTGGTCGAGCGCGGCACAACCGCCGACGCACGCGTGCTGCGCACTTTGCTCACCGACCTCGGCGACCTCGTTGCGCGCGAAAAGGTCACCAGCCCTGCCCTCATCATCGTCGGCAAGGTCGCGGCGCGCGCCGACGCGCTCGACTGCCTCGGCGCGCCGGGCGTCGTGCAAAACATGGAAAATATAAGGGACTTCACATGAAATTGCTCACGGGCAACGACCTGAAAACAGGATTTGTCACCTGGTGGACCGGCGCCGACTGGTCGCTGCACATCGAGGATGCGGCCGACGTCGGCGAGGCTGGCGAGGCCGTCCTCGCGGTCGAGGAAGCCGCGCGCCGCGTCAACGCGCCCTATATCATCGCGGGCGAAGCGACCGCCGAGGGCCCGCGCCCGGCGCATATCAAGGACCGCATCCGCGCATTGGGCCCGACCGTGCGTCCCGACCTGACACTGAAACCCGCCGATCCCGCGGCCGGCGACTGGGTGATCTGACATGTATAAATATGACGAATATGACCATGCGATGGTCGCCGCCCGCGTCGCCGAGTTCAGCGATCAGGTGAAGCGCCGCCTCGCCGGCGAAATCACCGAGGACCAGTTCAAGCCGCTACGCCTGATGAACGGCCTCTATCTCCAGCTCCACGCCTATATGCTGCGCGTCGCGGTGCCCTATGGCACGCTCGACGGCCGCCAGATGCGCATGCTCGCGCATATCGCGCGCAAGTACGACCGCGATTACGGCCATTTCACCACCCGCCAGAATATCCAGTATAACTGGATCAAGCTGGAGGATGCGCCCGCGATCCTCGAGGATCTGGCGTCGGTCGAGATGCACGCGATCCAGACGAGCGGCAATTGCATCCGCAACATCAGCTCGGACCAGTGGGCGGGTGCCGCCGCCGACGAGATCACCGATCCGCGGCCCTGGGCCGAGCTGCTCCGCCAATGGTCGAGCTTCCACCCCGAATTCAGCTATTTGCCGCGCAAGTTCAAGATCGCCGTCATCGCCGCCGACGAGGATCGCGCCGCGATGCGCCTCCATGACATCGGCATCCAGATCGTCGAGAAGGACGGTCAGCATGGCGCGGCCTTCTACGTCGGCGGCGGCATGGGCCGCACCCCGATGATCGCGCCGCTGATCAAGGATTTCGTGCCGCTCGACGACATGCTGAGCTATGCCGAGGCGTGCCTGCGCGTCTACAACCGCTACGGCCGCCGCGACAATATCTACAAGGCGCGGATCAAGATCCTGATCCACGAATTGGGTGCCGACGAATATCGCCGCCAGGTTGACGAAGAATTCGTCCATGTGAAGTCGCTCGGCATCGACCCGCCGAAAGCCGAATTCGACCGTATCGCGGCGCAATTCGCCTCGCCGCCGCTCGACGCTTCGGCGCCCGACGCGATCGACCGCAGCGATCCCGATTTCGCGGTGTGGGTCGACCAGAATGTCGCCGCGCACAAGGTCCCCGGCCATGCGATCGTCAACATCAGCCTGAAGCCCGTTGGCGGCATCCCCGGCGACGCCAGCTCGGCGCAGATCGACCTGATGGCCGACCTTGCCGAGACATACAGCCACGACGAGCTGCGCGTGACGCATGCGCAGAACATCGTGCTGCCGCATGTCCGCAAGGCCGATCTCTACGCGATCTGGCAGGCGCTCGACGCCGCCGGCCTCGCGACGCCGAACCTCGACCTGATCAGCGACATCATCGCCTGCCCGGGGCTCGACTATTGCAGCCTCGCCAATGCGCGCTCGATCCCGGTCGCGCAGAAGATCGCGACGCGTTTTTCGGACCTTGGCCGCCAGAAGGAACTGGGCGAGCTCAAGCTCAAGATTTCGGGCTGCATCAACGCCTGCGGCCACCATCATGCCGGCCACATCGGCATCCTGGGGGTCGACCGCAAGGGCACCGAAAACTACCAGCTGCTGCTCGGCGGATCGGGCGCGGAGGACGTCAGCCTCGGCACGATCACCGGCCCCGGCTTCGACGAGGATGGCGTGGTCGACGCGATCGAGCGCGTCACCGACAAATATCTCGCCGAGCGCGCCGAGGGCGAGCGTTTCGTCGACACCTATCGCCGTATCGGCATGGCCCCCTTCAAGGAGGCGATCTATGGTTGAGCATATTCATTCGGACGGCGAGGAACCCTGCGTCACCCTCGACGCCTTCCTCTCGCAGTCGAACGCGACCGCGGTGCGGCTCGAGCCCGATGAGGATGCGCGCGCGCTGATCCCGCATCTCGACCGGCTCGCGCTGATCGAGGTCGCCTTCCCCAAATTCCGCGATGGCCGCGGCTATTCGTCGGCGCGCATCCTGCGCGAAGCCGGATACACGGGCGAACTGCGCGCGCAGGGCGACGTGCTGGTCGACCAGATCGCCTATATGAAGCGCTGCGGCTTCGATACATTCGCGCCCGAAAAGGACCTCAACCCCGCCGATGTCGAGGCGGCGCTCAGCCGCTGGCCCGAACATTATCAGGGTGCCGCCGACGGCGCGGTGCCGATCTGGAAGCTGAGGCATGGCTGACGATCCCAAAATTCCGTTCGCATCGAGCGAAGTCGAGATGCCCCACGGTCAAGCGCGGCCGATGGGTGTCTCGACTGCGCTCGACACGAACGGAGATGAGGGCGGTGACAGAAAACGCGACCGCATCGACGTCGCGCCGCGCTTCGCGCCGACCGACGTCATCCGCCTGAACAATTTGTTCCGCGGCCAGGACGCCGCCGAGGTCGTCGCGAGCGTGATCGGCGCGGGATTGCTGGGCGAGACCGCGATCGTGTCGAGCTTCGGGGCCGAGAGCGCGGTGCTTTTGCACCTCGTCAGCCGCGTGGCGCCCGACATGCCGGTGCTGTTCCTCGACACCGGCAAGCATTTCCCCGAAACGCTCGCCTATCGCGACGAACTGGCGGCGAAGCTCGGGCTCAACATCGTCAACCTGACCCCCGATCCCGACGACCTCGCCGCGAAGGACGCGACCGAGCTGCGCTGGTCCTACGACCCCGACGGCTGCTGCGAGATCCGCAAGGTCAAGCCGCTCGAAAAGGCGCTCGCCGATTTCGACACCTCGATCACCGGGCGCAAGGGATTCCAGTCTTCGACGCGCACCGGCCTGCCGCGCTTCGAACTCGACGGCAGCACCGGGCGGCTGAAGTTCAACCCGCTCGCCAACTGGTCGCGCGCCGAGCTCGACGCCTATTTCGAGGCGCATGACCTGCCGCGCCATCCGCTCGAGGCCGAAGGCTATCCGTCGATCGGCTGCTCGCCCTGCACCTCGAAGGTCCAGGCCGGCGAAGACCCGCGCTCGGGCCGCTGGCGCGGCTGGGACAAGACCGAATGCGGCATCCACAGCGAAGTGACGCCGATCGACGACAATCCCGCGAACGACCCGGCGTTCTGAGATACTTCATTCCATAAGAGCTCGTCATTGCGAGCGAAGCGAAGCAATCCAGGGCGGTTTAAGCCTGCACTGGATTGCCGCGTCGCTTCGCTCCTCGCAATGACGAGGCTATTTGTTGGCGACGCTCACTCATAATCCTCATAGGCCATGCTGTCGTCGGCGAGGTCGCTGAACTTGGTCGTCTTTGCCTCGAAATGCATGCGGATCTTGCCGGTCGAGCCGTGGCGCGATTTGGCGACGATGACTTCGGCGAGGCCGAAGACGCGCTCCATCTCGGCGGCCCATTCCTCGTGCTGGGCGTGGATTTTCACATCGTCGCCCTCGACCGGGCGCTTGGGCTCTTTCGCCGCGACATAATAATCCTCGCGGAACACGAACAGAACCATGTCGGCGTCCTGTTCGATCGAGCCCGATTCGCGAAGGTCGGACAATTGCGGCCGCTTGTCCTCGCGGCTTTCGACCTGGCGGCTGAGCTGCGACAGCGCCATCACCGGCACATGAAGCTCCTTCGCCAAGGTCTTGAGACCACGCGATATTTCTGAAATTTCCTGCACGCGATTGTCGCCGCTCTTCGACGAGCCCTGCAGCAGCTGGAGATAGTCGACGATGATGAAGCCGATGCCGTGGCGCCGCTGGAGGCGCCGCGCGCGGGTGCGCAAGCCCGCGATCGTCAGGCCCGGGGTGTCGTCGATGAACAGAGGCAGCGTCTGGAGCGCCTGCGCGGCGCGCGAGAGCTGCTGAAACTGTTCCTTGCTGATCTTGCCCATGCGCAGCGCCTCGCCCGAAACGCCCGACTGTTCGGCGAGCACGCGCGTCGCGAGCTGGTCGGCCGACATTTCGAGGCTGAAGAAGGCGACCTTGGCGCCCATATTCTTCTCGGGCGGGATGCCGTCTTCCTCGTCGCGGCGAAAACGTTCGGCGGCATTATAGGCGATGTTGGTCGCGAGCGAGGTCTTGCCCATGCCAGGGCGGCCCGCGAGGATCATCAAGTCCGAATTGTGCATGCCGCCGATCTTGGCGTTCATGCTGCCGATGCCGGTGGTGATCCCCGACAGATGGCCGCCCGAATTGAGCGCGCGTTCGGCCGCCTGCAGCGCGACGAGGCTCGCCTGGCTGAAATTCTTGACCGTCCCCATCTCCGCCTCGCCGCCCGCGACGCGGTAAAGCGCAGTTTCGGCTTCCTCGATCTGCGCCTGCGGGTCGACGCGCTCGCTGGTGTCGAGCGCATTGTCGACGAGCGTGCGGCCGACGCCGGCGAGTTCGCGCAGCAGCGCGAGGTCGAAAATCTGCTTGGCGAAATCGCGCGCGCCGATCAGCCCGGCGCCGCTGCCCGTGAGCTGCGCAAGATAACCGGGGCCGCCGACCGCCTTCATCGCCTCGTCGGCCTCGAAGAAGGGCTTGAGCGTCACCGGGGTCGCGATGCTGTTGCGCTCGATCAGCGCCATCGTCTGCTGGAAGATGCGCCCGTGCAGCGGTTCGAAGAAATGATCGGCATGGAGCTGCACCGGCAGGTCTTCGACGACTCGGTTGTCGATCAGGATCGCACCGAGAAACGCGGCCTCGGCCTCGATATTGCGCGGCAATTGGCGGTCGTCCCCGGCGGGCGCCGGAGCAGGAAACAGGGCAAGTTCAGGCATAGCCATCCTCATGCGTCGAGGCCCGAAGCGGTGCAACCGCCGAGTTGACCCGGCATATCATATCTGGGGATTGCTGTGCATAAGTCCTCGCTTGCCCTTCAGGCGCGGCCAAGTAGAAGCACGGACAGCATGACCGACGCCGACCCCGCCAAACAGCGCATCATTTCGATCGAGCTCGACGAGGGCTCGATCGTCTGGCGCAACCCCGACGTCGAGCAGGAACGGCGCGTCGCGATCTTCGACCTGATCGAGGATAACAAGTTCGTGCCGCAGCGCGGGCACGCCGACGGCTATGCCGGGCCGTACCGCTTGATGCTGCGTGTCGAGGACGGCCGGCTTATCTTTGAAATCAGCCGCGAAGATGGCTCGCCGCTCGAGGCGATCATCCTCGGCCTCGGGCGCTTCCGCCGCCCGATCCGCGACTATTTCGCGATCTGCGACAGCTATTACCAGGCAATCAAGACCTCGACCGCGCAGCAGATCGAGACCGTCGACATGGCGCGGCGCGGGCTGCATAATGAGGCGGCCGAAATGCTGATGGACCGGCTCGACGGCAAGATCGCGGTCGATTTCGATACCGCGCGGCGGCTGTTCACGCTGATCTGCGTGCTGCACATCAAGGGCTGAGCATGGCGACGGGGGCGATCAAGAGCGGCGGCAAGGGGCCTGCCAAGCCGGGGCGCGACTGGCGCGGCGCGCTGTTGCGGCTCGTCAAACGCACCGGCGCGGCGCTGCTGCTGATCCTGCTCGGCATCGGCCTCGCGCTGTGGTGGGCGGCGCGCTGGGCGCCCGCGCGCGACCAATATCCTTGGCAGGGGGTGACGATCGACGCGTCGAACGGCACGGTCCATTGGGGCTCGGTCAAGGCGGCCGGCGCCGATTTCGCCTATATCGCCGCGACCAGCGGTGCCGACCGGGTCGACGCCGCCTTTGCCCGCAACCTGCGCGACGCGGAACGCGCCGACGTGCAGGCGGGGGCGATCCACCGCTATGACCTGTGCCGGCTCGCGACGGACCAGGCGGCCAATTTCATCCGCAACGTTCCGCGCCGCAGCGACATGTTCCCCGCGGCGATCTGGCTCGACTTCGACGATCGCTGTCCCGACCGGCCGACCCGCGCGCTGCTGCTGTCGGAACTCACGACCTTCCTTGCGCAGATCGAGGCGCATACCGGCAAGGAGAGCCTGATCGCGCCGAGCCCCGCCTTCGAGGCCGAATATCAGGTGACACGGAGCATCGCGCGCACCACCTGGCTGCGCCGCGACTTTTTCACCCCCGAATATGGCGCGCACCCTTGGGCGATGTGGCAGGCGAACGACTATATGCGCATCGCGGGCGCCGACGGCACCGTCGGCTGGAACGTCGTGCGCCCCGACGGAGACATCAAATGAGCGAAGAGACGATCGACGCGCTGATCGACGCCGCCCGCGACGCGGCGAGCCGGGCCTATGCCCCCTATTCGGGCTTTCATGTCGGTGCCGCGCTGCTGCTCAAGGACGGCAGCGTCGTCACCGGCGCCAATGTCGAAAATGCGAGCTATGGCCTGACGCTCTGCGCCGAGACCGCGGCGGTCGCGAAGATCGCCAACGAAGGCTGGATCGGCGAGCTCGCCGAGGTCGCGATCGTCGGCGGGCGGCCCGACGGCGATACGCTGGTCGGCAGCGATCCGGTCAACCCGTGCGGGCGCTGCCGCCAGATATTGAACGAGGCCGCCGAGCGGTCGAAGACCGACATCCTCGTCCATTGCGCCTCGGGCGACGGCAGCGCGGTCAACAGCTATCGCCTCAGCGAGTTGCTGCCCGCGGCTTTCGGGCCGAAGGATCTCGGCCTCGTCGACTGACCGCTTGCGCAAAGCGCGGCGTCCCGACAAGACAGCGCCATGGCCATTCTTTCCGACCGCTGGATTCGCGAAGCCGCCCAGACACAGGGCATGATCGAACCGTTCGTCGAGGCGCAGCGCCGCGACGGGCGCATCAGTTACGGCCTCTCCTCCTATGGCTATGACGCGCGTGTCGCGCCCGAGTTCAAAATCTTCACCAATGTCGACTCGACGATCGTCGACCCCAAGGATTTCGACCCCAAGAATTTCGTCGACCGCGAAACCGACGTCTGCATTATCCCGCCGAACAGCTTCGCGCTCGCCCGCACGGTCGAATATTTCCGCATCCCGCGCGACGTGCTCGTCATCTGCCTCGGCAAATCGACCTATGCGCGCTGCGGCATCATCGTGAACGTCACCCCGCTCGAGCCCGGCTGGGAAGGCCATGTGACGCTCGAATTTTCGAACACCACCCCCCTGCCCGCCAAGATCTACGCCAATGAAGGCGCGTGCCAGTTCCTGTTCCTGCAGGGCAATGAGCCGTGCGAGACGAGCTACGCCGACCGTGCAGGCAAATATATGGGGCAAAAGGGCGTCACGCTGCCCAAGCTGTAGTAGGCGTCGTCATTGCGAGGAGCCGCAGGCGACGCGGCAATCCAGAGCTCGCGTAGAACGCTCTGGATTGCTTCGCTTCGCTCGCAATGACGAGTTCTGAAAACCTCGACTTGCCCTCTCACTGGATTTTGATAACGTTCCCATAGATCATAAATGGGGATGCCATCATGAAATTCGGGTCGGCCTTGCTGGCGCTTGGCGCGCTCTTCTCCTCCACTGCTGCGCAGGCCGAGGGCTGGTTGAAGGTCGCGGGCACACAGATCGTCGACGACAGCGGCAAGCCCGTGATCCTGCGCGGCATGGGGCTCGGCGGCTGGATGCTGCAGGAGGGCTATATGCTGAAGCTCGGCGAGGTCGGGCAGCAGCACCGCATCCGCGCCAAGCTGGTCGAACTGGTCGGCGAGGAGCGGACGGCCACTTTCTACCGCGCCTGGCTCGACAACCACACGACCGAGGCCGACATCGCGCAAATGGCGGCATGGGGCTTCAACTCGGTGCGCCTGCCGATCCATTTCGACCAGCTCACCCTGCCCGCCGACAAGGAACCGCAGGCCGGGACCGATAGCTGGCACGAGGAGGGGTTCCAGCGCATCGACAAATTGCTCGCCTGGAGCAAGGCGAACCGCATCTACCTGATCCTCGACCTCCATGCCGCGCCGGGCGGCCAAGGCAATGACCTTGCCATTTCGGACCGCGATCCGACCAAGCCCTCCCTGTGGGAAAGCGAGGAGAACCAGCGCAAGACGGTGGCGCTGTGGACGAAGCTCGCGGCGCGCTACAAGGACGAGCCGTGGATCGGCGGCTACGACCTGATCAACGAACCGAACTGGAGCTTCGCGACGCCCGGCAAGGGCAATGGCTGCGACGAGACCGAGAACAAGGCGGTCTGGGCGCTGCAACAGCGGATCACCGCCGCGATCCGGAGCGTCGACAGCAAGCACATCGTCATCGTCGAGGGCAATTGCTGGGGCAATAATTACAAGGGCCTGCCGCCGGCATGGGACGCCAATATGGTGCTCAGCTTCCACAAATATTGGAACCGCAACGACACCGCGAGCATCGCCGATATCGTGAAGCTGCGGACGAGCTACGGCCGGCCGGTGTGGCTAGGGGAGTCGGGCGAGAACAGCAATGTCTGGTACCGCGACGCGGTCGCGCTGGTCGAGGGCCAAGGCATCGGCTGGAACTTCTGGCCGCTCAAGAAGATCGGCTTCAACCAGCCGCTCGAGATCGCGGCGGGCGACGGCTGGATGAAGATCGTCGCATGGGCGACCGGCAAGGGCCCCAAACCCGCGCCCGACGAAGCCTTTGTTGCAATGATGCAATTGGCCGAGAATTCACGCTTCGACCGGACCGTCGCCAAGCCCGACGTCATCGACGCGATGTTTCGGCAACCGCATGATGCCAGTGCCAAACCGTTTGTGGAGCGCAAGCTCGGCTCGGCGCCGCTGACGATCCGCGCCGCCGATTACGACCTCGGGCCCGCCGGGGTCGCCTATGAGGACAGCGTCGACGCCAATTATCATGTCGCGACCGGCGGAGAGCGCACGCCGTGGAACAATGGCATGACCTTTCGCAACGACGGGGTCGATATCGCGCTTGCGCGCGACGGCACGCCCTATGTCGCCGACTTCCTGACCGGCGAATGGATGCGCTACAGCTTCGATGTCGGGGCGGCGGGGCGCTGGCGCGTGACCATCCGCGCGCGCTCCGCCAAAGGCGGAACGATCGCGCTAGGCAACAGTGAAACCCGCATCGCTGCGGAAGGCGCCTGGCAGGCGATCGCCCTGCCCGATCTGAGCCTGCCGATCGGACCGACCGCGCTCATCCTCCGCGCCGTCGCCTGCGAAGACTGCGAAATCAACGACTTGCAGCTGACGCCCGTTTCTTGACCGAAACCGCCCGATCCCGCATATCTAGGCGGTCCTGGAGGGGTTCACGACATGACCGAACGGAATATTCACGACGCCGACGATGCGGGCCGCAAAAGCTGGTCGGCGCCTCAGCTGCGCAGCATCGTGCCCGCGCGCCGGACGCGTGGCGGCAGCGGCGAGCAGAATGGCGACGTCGACGACATCATCTACGACCTGTCCTGATCGCTCCTGACCGGTCCGCCTGAGCGGCGGAACCTCCGGCGCCTCCGCGCGTCCTGTCTGCACAAGCGGTCGGGGCGCTGAGTGGAGGATGACCCATGTCCATGATTGCCGTCTTCATCGGCCGCCTGTTCATCGCCGTGATTTTCGTCGTGTCGGGGATCAACAAGCTGATCCATGTCGCCGACACCAATGCCATGATTTCAGCCGCAGGCCTGCCCGCTGGGCTGGCGATTCCGACCGGCTTGTTCGAGCTCGTGGCGGGCGTGTGCATCGCGCTCGGGATCGCGACGCGGCTGGTTTCGATCCTGCTCGCGGGTTTCGTGCTGCTGACCGTCCTCTTCTTCCACCGCGAGTTCACCGACCCGATGCAGGCAATGGCGGCGATGAAGAACCTTGCGATCGCGGGCGGGCTGCTCTGCCTGTTCGGCTATGGCCACACGCGCTGGAGCTATGACGCGCTGCGCCAGCGCCGCCGCGACGAGCTGGCGAAGCATAATGCCGAGGCACGGCTGACCGAAGCCGAACTGCGCGCCGCGCGCGCCGAGGGCCGCGCCGAGGCAGTCGGTGCGCCGGTTGCGGTGAAACGTCCTTTCTGGCGCCGTTAAGCATGATCGCCGCTTGACGCTGCGGCATGTTGAGCGCAACTTCGCCACACAAGCAGCAGGAGCCTCCCATGACGCAGAAGACGCCTCTCCGCCCTGAAGATGCCCAAAAATCCTGGTCGACGCCGCAACTTCGCTCGGTCATTCCGACGCGCCGTACCCGCGGCGGTGGCGGCGGTGCCAATGACCAGGACGATATCATCTACGACCTGTCCTGATCCGCGCTCAGGCGGTTAACCAACACCGATCGCAACCGGCGCTTTGGCGCTTGGCATAGCTTTGCCCATGCGCTAGCCTCCACTTGACGTTTACGTAAAGGGAGAGCTGGCCATGGCGCAAGGCCGCGAATTCGACATCATCGTCTATGGCGCGACCGGCTTTACTGGTCGTCTCGTCGCCGAATATCTCGTCCAGCATTATGGCGGCCGCGCCGACGCACCCAAATGGGCGATGGCGGGGCGCAGCGCCGACAAGCTCGCCGAGGTCCGCGATCTGATCGGCGCGCCGAAGGACACACCGATCGTTATCGCCGACGCGAGCGACCTCGCCAGCCTCGACGCCATGGCGGCGCGCACCTCGGTCGTGCTGACGACCGTCGGCCCCTATCAGCTTTACGGCAGCGACGTCGTCGCGGCGTGCGTCAGGGCCGGCACCGCCTATGCCGATCTGTGCGGCGAACCCGGCTGGATGCGCGAAATGATCGACGCGCATCAGGATGCGGCAAAGGCATCGGGCGCGCGCATCACCTTCAGCTGCGGCTTCGATTCCATCCCCTTCGACCTCGGCGTGCTGTTCCTGCAGGCCGAGGCGGTGAAGCGCCACGGCAAGCCCGCCCCGCGCGTCAAGGGCCGCGTCCGCAAGATGGCGGGCGGCGCATCGGGTGGAACCATCGCCAGCCTGACCGAGACGCTTAAGGCCATCGCGAAAAAGCCGTCGCTTGCGCTGCTGCTCAAATCCTCCTTCGCTCTAACCCCGGGGTTCGACGGCCCGTCGCAGCCGAGCGGGCTGATCCCCGAATATGATAGCGCAACGGGCACCTGGACGGCGCCCTTCGTGATGGCGGCGATCAACACCAAGAATGTCCACCGCACCAATTTCCTGCTCGGCCATGCCTGGGGCGCCGACCTCGTCTATGACGAGATGGTGATGACGACGATCGGCGACGCCGGAAAGGCAATGGCCGAAGCGATGGCCAAGGCCAATCCGTTCGGCGAATCCAAGCTCCAGCCCGGCGAGGGGCCGAGCAAGGAAGAGCGCGAGAACGGTTTCTACGACATCCTGTTCATCGGCGAATATCCCGACGGAACGACCATCCGCGCTTCGGTGCAGGGCGACCGCGACCCCGGTTACGGCTCGACGTCGAAGATGCTCGCCGAAACCGGCATGGCGCTGCTCGCGAACAAAGGCGATGGCGGCGTGTGGACCCCGGGCGCCTTGCTCGGCGACGCGCTGATCGAGCGGCTGACCGCCAATGCCGGACTGACCTTCCAGATCGAGGAATAAGACCAGAATGACGACCTCCCCCAGCGCGCTCGACGCGCTGCTCGCGACGCTGCGCACCGAAGAGGGCGTGGCCAAGGCGCATATCGACGATGGCTGGATGCAGGGGCGCACCGCCTATGGCGGGATCAGCTCGGCAGTCGCGCTTGCCGGCGCGATGGCGCTGCACCCGACCGATACCCCGCTGCGCTATGCGCAGATCAGCTTCGTCGGCCCGGTCGGCGGCGATTGCACCGTCGACACGCGCGTGCTGCGCCAGTCGAAATCGTCGCTGTTCGTCGACGCCGGGGTGTCGAGCGACATGGGGTTCGGCACCGCCGCGACCTTCGCTTTTTCGGGCGACCGGCCGAGCCACCTCGACCATAACCGGCTTTCGATGCCCGACGCGCCGCCGCCCGAGCAATTGGCGCCGGTCCCCGACCATAAGGCACGCCCCAGCTTCGTGCGCCATTTCGACATGCGCCCGACCACCGGCCCGCGTTTCAACTGGAAAAGCGACGTCGGCGATTACCTGACCTGGGTGCGCTTCGTCGAGCAGCCGGCCTGCCATCCCGCGGTCGCCTTGCTCGCGATGGGCGATGCCCTGCCCCCGGCCGCGATGGCGTTGTTCACCGAATTCGGCCCGATCAGCTCGATGAACTGGACGGTCAACATGCTCACCGGCACGCCCGAGACCGAGGATGGCTGGTGGCTTTTGTCGGCGAAGACCGGCTTCGCACGCGGCGGCTTTTCGGTGCAGGACATGATGATCTGGAACCGCGCAGGCGAGCCGATCATGAGCGGCAGCCAGGGGATCGCGATCTACGCGTAAGTCCCCCCGCCTTCGCGGGGGCGACGATTAAATGGGCAATATCACCGTCGCATCGAGCCCGTTCGTTTCGCCGCGGTTGGCGATCACCAGCCGCCCGCCCTCGCCCTCGGCCAGCGCCTTGGCGATCGCGAGCCCCAGCCCGGCGCCGCCGGTCGCGCGGTTGCGCGACGCCTCGCCGCGAGCAAAGGGCTCGACGAGGTCGGCGATCCGCGCGGGGTCGATCCCCGGCCCGTCGTCGCGCACGATCAGCTTGAGCTCGGTGTCGGTCCGCTCGACGATCAGCGCCGCGCTGCCGGCATAGGCGAGCGCATTGTCGATCAGGTTGCGCAGCGCGCGCCGCACCAGCAGCGGGCGGCCGCTGAGCGCGGGCAGCACGGGCATCGTCTCGGGTCCCGCCACCGGCTTGCCCATTGTGCGATATTCCTCGCCCATCTGCGCCAGCAGCGTCGCCGCGTCATAGCTTTCGGGTGCTTCCTTGCCGGCACCGCTGCGCGCCACCGCGAGGATATCGGCGAGCATCGCGGTCATCTCGTCGATCGTCGCGATCATCTTGTCCCGCAACCTGTCGTCCTCGACCGCCTCGACGCGCACGCGCAGGCTGGCGAGCGGGGTGCGCAAGTCGTGGCCGACCGCGCCGAGCATGCGGTCCTTGTCGGCGAGCATCGTCGCGATCCGCGCGCGCGAGGCGTTGAAGGCGCTGATCACGTCGCGCACGTCGGATGGCCCCTCCTCGATGAGCGGTGGTCCATCGCCCGTCGGGTCGCGCCGCACCGCCTGCGTCAGCGTGCGCAGCGGCTGCGCCGCCCGCCACGCGATCAGCAGCACGGGGACGAGGATGAGCAGGTAGAGCGACAAGGTCTGCCAGATCAGGAAACCCTGCAGCCGCTTGCCCTCGGCGGGAAGCCAGCTGCGTACGACGACATAGCGCCCGCCGATCTGCGCCGACACGATCGCGGTGCGCGCGGGGCCGCGTATCTTCTTGACCTGGACGCGTTGCGGCAGGACCCAGGCCTGGACCTGCGCCGCGTCGATGCCCGCCTGATCGAGCTGCGCCTGCACATGCGCCGCGAGGTCGCCATCGGCGATCGCGCGCGGGGGCGGCACGAAGGGGGTGTCGAGAACCTGGAGCCGCGGCGGGCGCTTCTTTTGCGGCGGATGATGCGGTTCATCGCCGTCGTGCTGCTCGGCGACGCCGCGGCGGTCGCGTTCGAGCGCGTCGATGATCCGCGCCACCGCCATGCCGCCGCCATTGGCATAGGCCTGTTGCCGCTGCCCGCGCGCAAGCAACGTGAAATTGATCGCCTGCGCGACGAACAGCGCCACCGCGACCGCGAGCACCATCTGCCCGACGAGGTTACGGGGCCAGAGCCGCAGTTTCACGCCGCGCCGCCCAGTCGCCTGACCTCGCAGGCGAGCGTATAGCCCCCGCCCCACACGGTCTTGACCAGTTGCGGGTGCGCGGGATCTTCCTCGATCTTCTTGCGCAGCCGGCTGATCAGATTGTCGATCGCGCGGTCGAAGATATCGGCCTCGCGCCCGCGCACCATGTCGAGCAGCCGGTCGCGGCTCATCACCTGGCGCGGATGCCGCACCAGCGCGTGGAGCAGGTGATATTCGCCCGACGACAAGGCGACCTCCTCGCCCGCCTCGTCGACGAGCACGCGCTCGACCTCGCGCAGCACCCAGGGACCGAAGGCAAAGGCGGTGCCGCCGGGGTCGAGCGTGCGCCCGCCCGCCTGCGTCCGGCGCAGCACGGTGCGGATGCGCGCGACCAGCTCGCGCGGGTTGAAGGGTTTGACGACATAATCGTCGGCGCCGATCTCCAGCCCGATGATCCGCTCGGTATCCTCGGCGCGCGCGGTCAGCAGGATGACGGGGATGCTGCTCGTCTCGCGCAGGTGGCGGGTGAGCGACAGCCCGTCCTCGCCGGGCATCATGATGTCGCTGACGACGAGGTCGATGCTCTGCGCGCGCAGCACCGAGCGCGCCTCGGCGGCGTTCGCGGCGTCGGTCACCGCAAAGCCCTGCGCCGACAGATAATCGGTCAGCGGCTCGCGGATCGACGGTTCGTCGTCGATCAGCAGGATGCGCGGCGCGTCGCTGTCACTCATCGAAAATATGGTCCTGCAATTAGGGTCCGTACTCAATTAGGGCGTCGTCGAGGCGCCCAAATGACGAACAGATCGGGCCGAAAGACGCGCCGGGAAGGCTGGTTGCCTTTCCAAGCGGCTTTCGGGCCGAGATGGAAGCCATTTGGGCGTCCCGAAGGGATTTGACCAAAATGGCCCATTGCTTCGTCGAGAAGTCTCGAAATATCGACATATTCCTTCGCCTTCTCTCCTCGC
>Ga0247823_10002540_pt1 | contig 14996 bp, 14 predicted proteins | sample 13C_PalmiticAcid_2_FD_192426 | JGI IMG/M metagenome (GOLD analysis project Ga0247823, IMG submission 192426) | Soil microbial communities from agricultural site in Penn Yan, New York, United States - 13C_PalmiticAcid_Day30 | ecosystem: Environmental > Terrestrial > Soil > Agricultural land...
GAACGCGCGCCTCGATCTGGTGGCCGGCGAAGCGTCCTGAATATCCGGACGCGTCTCGAACGCCCGTTGTAGAGAAGCTATCATAGCGCGATGCGAGCCAGAGCGGACGATAGGCGGCAAAGGCATCGATGTGCTTTGAGGGTGTTGCCTCGACACGCAGGCCGGTCGCGACAATATTGGCGCGCCCGACCGCATTGTAGAGACCGGCCCTCGCGCGCTGACATCGAAGAGGCGGCGGCGTCATATCCCGAAGGACTCGGCAATACCGACCGGAACATCATGCTCCGAGGCGACAGCCTGATCCGAGCAGATGGTCTCTCTCGGCTTTGAAAAGTTCGAGCGTCTGCCTTGCGGAAAAAAAAAGACGCCCGCGACCGAGCCGGGCGGGCGTCAGATGAAGATCTCTGTTGTCCTGAAAGGAAGAGCTCTTCTGGGTCGCACGGCGCGATTAGCGTCGCGGGCCGACCGATAGTTTTACGGGAGCGCCAAAAACGAGGCCAGTCGTACGGGCAATCTGGTCATTGCTTCCGCTCTCGTTTTCCAAACGATTTTGCCCCGACTTCTGTGGGAGCGCTCCGACGGCCCATTCCGGTCCCCGCTCCACTGTAGTCGGCGCGCCGTCGCGCGCAACGGCTCCGCCGTCCTTCGCTTCGCTGCGGCCCTGCGGGTGCGCCCGCCGTCTGTAGCGCCGCCTGAAGGTCGCGCGAAGCTCGGGAATGGCCCGGGCTAAGACGCGAGGAGAAGGATCATGGCTGCGATCGGTATTGTCACCGGCACGATCGAGACAGGCTTTAGCGGACAGCTGCGAACATTGTCGGTCCGTGCGGCGATTGAAATTCGCTGTAACCGCAACAAGTCGGCCGACGTTCAGCCAGACTATCGGATTTACGCTGACGACGCAGAGATCGGCGCAGGCTGGATACGGCTCAGCGAAATCTCCGAGAAGACCTATGTGTCGCTCAGCTTTGCCGCCCCCGAATTCGGCCCGCGCCGCATTTATGCGAACCTCGGCCGTGCCGCCGGCCAGGATGACGACAATTGCTATGCGATCCTCTGGAATCCGGTGGATTGATCTCATGTATCGCCCGATCAGCCCCTTCGCATCCGGATTGGCGACAATCGGGGTGCAAGGGTGCCGACACCTTGTTAGGATGACCCGTAATGCGTAGCAGTCTTGATCATCTTCCAGCTCAAAAGCAGCGCGAGCTCGAACGCGTCGTTCAGATCATCTTCGAAGAATTCGAGGATGTGCTGGCGCTTGCCACCCAGGACTGGAAGCGCAAGGGCCGCATATCGAAGATCATTCTTTATGGCAGCTATGCCCGCGGCGGCTGGGTCGACGAGCCCCATACCGCCAAGGGTTATCAGTCGGACTATGACCTGCTCATCATCGTGAACGACAAGCGCCTGACCGATCGCATCGAATATTGGTCGAAGCTCGACGACCATCTGATGCGCGAGTTCGGTATTTCAAAGGCGATCCGGACGCCGGTGAACTTCATCGTGCACAGTGTCGACGAGGTAAACGCCGGACTGGCGCACGGTCGCTATTTCTTCATTGATATCGCGCGTGACGGGATCGCGCTTTATCAGACTGTCGATGACGAACTGCCTGAGCCGCAGCCCAAAACCCCTCATGCCGCGCTCGAGATGGCGCTAGAGTATTTTGATGAGTGGCTTCCTGCGGCGAAGGGCATGCAAGAAACAGCGAATTTCAGCATGCAGAATGGTCGCCTCAAGGACGCGGCATTTCTGACCCATCAAGCGGCCGAACGCTACTATCATTGCGTGCTGCTCGTGTGCCGTTTCTACACCCCGCACATTCATAACCTCGCTTTCCTGCGCACGCAGGCCGAGAATGTCGATCCACGTCTGTTCGATGCGTGGCCGCGCGGTGAGAAGCGCGAGCGCGCGATGTTCGAGAAGCTGAAAGAAGCCTATGTGAAGGCGCGCTACTCGAAACATTATCGCATCTCGGAAGAAGAGCTGGCTTGGCTCGGCGAGCGCATCTCGGCGCTGGCCGGCATCGTCGAGACAATTTGCCGCGAACGGATCGCACAGCTCGAAGACACGGCGCGGGCCGCGGGCTGAGATGGAAGGCGCGCCGACCGCCGCCGAGCTTTTTGCCGCGCTGCGGGTGCTCGTGGCGATCGATGACGAGCGCGGCCTGTTTGACCGCGAGGCGCCCGAAGGCAGCTACCGATCCGAAACGCTCGAGCGGGCGCGCGACGTTCTGCGCGCTGCAATCGCCGAATAGCTTCTGGATATGGCGAATGCCTGTCGCGCCGCCTATAGCGGCGGCCCGTTCGGGATCGGCCCGGACGTTATTGGAGATTTTATATGAATCACGCCGAACTTTCGGACAGCGTCGCCGCCTCGCTCGGACTGAGCAAGGCTGAGGGCAAGAAGGCCGTCGACGCCGTTTTCGCCGCGATCGTCGATGCCGCCGCCAAGGGCGACGAAGTGTCGGTGAACGGCTTCGGCAAGTTCAAGGTCAAGGAATCGGCTGCGCGTGAAGGCCGCAATCCCTCGACCGGCGCGGCGATCCAGATCGCCGCATCGAAGAAGCTCGGCTTCTCCGCTGCCAAGGCCGTCAAGGATCGCCTGAACGGCTAATCGAACACTCCCCGCCGGTGCGCCGGCGGGGAACAGTGCGCGGCATCTGATGGGCGCGCTCTGGCGGCGGCAGGCGCCGCCAGGGGTCGCGGGCCTTGTCCGGGCCGCGCGAGCGCACTTGGCTCGCTTTCCTTGCGGCGCGGCGGCTAAGCACAGGCCCGCACGCTCGCCGCGCCGCTGCGGGCTCGCCAAGAGCGCATTTTTCTGGCCCTGCGGGCCGGGCGGCTTTTGGGGCCATCAGGTTGCCGTCGAACGACGCGTTTTACGTGAGCACGCTTGTCACTGGAAATTGCGGCTGCGCTGGCGAAGCGGCTCGCGGCTGTCGGGGCCGCCGCCATTGCTCGCGCCGTCGCCGCGGCCGGGCGCGACCGCAAAGCCCGTGCGGCCGATACGGCCGAGCATATCGTCCTGATTGACGATGCGGTCGGCGATGACGTGGATGATCTCGCCCTCCTTCTGCACCCGGCCGCGCATCGTGATCATCGAGGCGGCCATGATCGGGCGGCGATAGATCTCGAAACGGTCAGGCCACAGGATGCCGTTGGCGATGCCGGTCTCGTCCTCGATCGTGACGAACAGCACCCCCTTGGCACTGCCGGGGCGCTGGCGGACGAGGATGATCCCTGCCACTTCGATATTTTTGCCGTTCGGGATGTGCTGGAGGTCGGCGCAGCGGACGACGCCCATTGCGTCGAGTTCGTCGCGCAGGAAGCTGAGCGGGTGCGCGCGCAGGCTGAGCTGCGTCGCGCGATAGTCTTCGACGACTTCGCGTCCCTCGCTCATCGTCCGCAGCATCGTCGCCGGTTCGATGCCCTCCGGGCTGAAGCGCGCTTCGCGCTCGTCGGCGGCCTGAAAGAGGGGAAGCGGGGCTTCGCCGAGGCCTTTTGTCTTCCAGAGACCCTGGCGCCGGCTCTCGCCGAGCGGGTGGAAGGCATCGGCCTCGGCCAGCCGTTCGATCGCGGCGCGCGGCACGCCCGCGCGGCGCCAGACATCCTCCACAGCATCATAAGGCAGCTCGCCGCGGGCGCCGACGATCGCGGCGCCATGGATGTTCGCGAGGCCGCGGACCTGGCGAAAGCCAAGGCGCACCGCGAGATATTTTCCGTGAGTGGCCTCTAGCGTGCAGTCCCAGTGGCTGTGGTTGATCGAGACCGGGCGGACGTCGACGCCATGGTTTCGGGCATCGCGCACGATCTGCGCGGGCGCGTAGAAGCCCATCGGCTGCGCGTTGAGCAACGCCGCGCAGAAGACATCGGGATGATGATGCTTCATCCAGCACGACGCATAGGCAATCTTGGCAAAGCTCGCGGCATGGCTTTCAGGGAAGCCGTAGGAGCCAAAACCCTCGATCTGCTTGAAGGTGCGCTCGGCGAAGTCTTTCGGGTAGCCGCGCTCGACCATGCCGCCGACGAGCTTGTCGTAGAAATGGCTGACCCCGCCGGTGAGCTTGAAGGTCGCCATCGCGCGGCGGAGCTGGTCGGCCTCGGCGGGCGTGAACCCGGCGCCGACGATCGCCACCTTCATGGCCTGTTCCTGGAAGAGCGGCACGCCCAGGGTCTTCTCGAGCACGGCGCGAAGCTCGGGCTTGGGATATTCGGGCTTTTCCTTGCCCTCGCGGCGGCGAAGATAGGGATGCACCATGTCGCCCTGGATCGGCCCGGGACGCACGATCGCGACCTCGATCACCAGATCGTAGAAGCATTTGGGCTTGATGCGCGGCAGCATCGACATCTGCGCGCGGCTCTCGATCTGGAAGACGCCGAGCGTGTCTGCCTTCTGGATCATCCCATAGACCGCCGGATCGTCGTCCTGGAGGTCCGCCATGCCGACCTCGATGTCCTTGTACTCGCGCAGGAGGTTGAAGGCGCGGTTCATGCAGCCGAGCATGCCGAGGCCGAGCACATCGACCTTCATGAACTTGAGGACGTCGATATCGTCCTTGTCCCATTCGATGATTTGCCGGTCTTCCATTCGCGCGGGCTCGATCGGCACGAGATCGTCCAGCCGCTCCTCGGTCAGCACGAAGCCGCCCGGATGCTGCGAGAGATGCCGTGGTGTCCCGATGAGTTGGCGAGCGAGGTCGAGGGTGAGTCTGAGCCTGTGGTCCTGTGCATTGAGGTTCAGCTTCTCGATCTCTTCGTCGCTGATTCCGTCGACCGACCAGCCCCATACGAGGCCGGTGAGCATCTTGGTGAGGTCGCGCGGCAGCCCGAGCGCCTTGCCGACCTCGGCAACCGCGCCGCGCGTCCGGTAGCGGGTCACCACCGCGGTGAGCGCGCTGCGATGGCGGCCGTAGGTCTCGTAAATCCACTGGATGATTTCCTCGCGCCGCTCATGCTCGAAGTCGACGTCGATATCGGGCGGCTCCTTGCGCTCGCCGCTTACAAAGCGCTCGAAAAGCAGTTCATGCTTGATCGGATCGATCGACGTGATGCCGAGCATGTAGCAGACGCAGCTGTTCGCCGCCGAGCCGCGCCCCTGGCAGAGAATGCCGCGCCGCCGGCTCTCGGCGACGATCGCGTTGACGGTGAGAAAATAGGGCGCGTAACCGAGCTGTTCGATGAGCCGCAACTCATGGTCGATCTGCTGGCGATAGGGCGCGGGCAAGCCGCCCGGGAACGTCGCCTTGGCGGCGTCCTCGGTGAGCTGCGCGAGCGCCTCCTGTGCGCTGCGGCCCTCCATCACCTGCTCATAGGGATATTGGTAGCGGATTTCGGCGAGGTCGAAGCGGCAGGCGCCCGCGATGTCGGCGCTGGCCTCGATCGCATCGGGAAAGACCGCGAAACGCCGTTCCATCTCCTGCGGGGACTTGAGGCAGCGATCCATGTAGCGCTCGCGCCGGAAGCCGAGCGCGTCGATCGTCACCTTCTCGCGGATCGCGGTGACGACGTCCTGCAGCGGCCGCCGCTCAGGCGTATGATAGAGAATGTCGCCGGTCGCGACGCTGCGGACGCCTTCGGAGCGGGCGAGCGCGTCGAGCGCGCGCAGCCGTTCGGCATCGCCCGGGCGGCGGCGAAGCGAGAGCGCCACATGGGCGTCGTGGCCGAAGACGTCGCGCAGCTCGGCGAGGTTGAGCCTTGCCGTCTCGTCCGGCCGATCGGGGAGAAGGATCGCGACCTGACCATCGGCATGCGCCGCGACGTCGGGCCAGTCGAGCCAGCAATTGCCCTTGCCGCCGCGCCCCTTGCCGAGGGTGAGAAGGCGCGTCAGCCGCGACCAGGCCGGGCGGTCCTTCGGATAGAGAAGCAGCGCCCGGCCATCGCGCAGGTCGATTCGCGAGCCGGCGATCATCCGGACGCCCGTCGCCTCCTGGCCGCTGAGCCCGCGAACCACGCCTGCGACGCTCCCGCGATCGGCAAGGCCGAGCGCTGCATGTCCCTGGAGCGCGGCGGCCGCGAACAGCTCCTCTGGCGCGGACGCGCCGCGCAGGAAGGAGAAATGGCTCGTGACCTGCAGTTCGACATATTGTGTCTCGCGGGGCATCGGATCAGCCGAAGACCCCGTGCAGATACCAGCTGAGATCGCCGGTCTCGGGCGCGACCGCGTCGCCGCGGCGGAAGAGCCAGAAGCGTTCGCCGGTCTCGGCTTCGATTTTGAAATAATCCCTGACCGCCCACATCTCGCGGGTGCTGCGCCACCATTCGCCGTGGATGCGTTCCGGGCCATCGCCCGCGACCACGCGGTAATCCTTGCCGCGCCAGCGGAAGCGGCGCGGCGGATGGTCGGGGAGCAGCGCGACGACACCCGACAGCATCTCGGGCCGCTTCAGTAGCCGTGCGGGACGTGTCCAGATCGGCCATCCCTTCGCCTCGCCGAGCGGCGCGAGCGCGCGTACCGCACGCTCGGGAACGTCGCTCTCGATCGCGGTCATCCGGAACAGCGCGGCATTGCCGACCCGTCCGGCAAGCTGGTCGACGAGCGGTGCGATATCGGGGGCACGCTCGCCGGCGATGAGATCGGTGGCAAATACCAGGGCGCCCAGCGGTTCGACGCCCGGCGCGGCAAGCCGCATCGCCTCGATCCCGAGGCCCGGCTCGATCGTCTCGATCCGCAGCGCGAACATGCGCTTGATGTGCCGGGCATCTCGGGTGGCGCGGGCGGTGCCGAGCGGGACGGCCTGCTCGCCGTCATCGACCCGCACACAGGTCAGGACCGCGCCACGGAGTCCCAAGCCGCGCGTCTCGAGCATCGCCACAAGATCATCGACGAGATCGCCGATGACCTGCGCGATCGCCTCAGCGGTGGCGATCGGCTCGACCAGCCGGCGTTCGACCTCGGGCACCTCGAACGGGACGAGCCCGACAATCGGCTCGGGTGCGAGCCCGCGCGCCTGGTCGAGGCGCTCGACCGTCTTGAGGCCGAGGCGCCGCGCCAGCGGGCCCCGCGGCATCGGATAAAGATCGGCGATACGCTCGATCCCGAAGCGCGCCGCTGCAATCAGCGCGTGCGGCTCAAGCCGCAGCGCCGCGAGCGGCAAGTCGGCGAGCGCCTGCGTTTCTGTGACCGGCGCAATGATGACGATCGTCTCGCCCGAATAGCGCGCGAGGGCATGTGCGGCGCCTGGCGTGCCGGCGATCGCTATGCGCGCGGTGAACCCCAGCTTCTTGAGAAAACCGATGAGGCGGCGGCCAAAGCGCGCCTCGCCACCGAACAGGTGGGTCGTTCCGCTGAGATCGAACCAGAGGCCGTCCGGCCCCGCCACGGCAGCGGTCGGCGTCCAGTGCCGGACGGCGTGGAGCGCGAGCCGGTCGAGCAGCGCCCGGTCGGCGCGGGGGTCGGCATCGCTGACCTCGAGGTCGGGCACGAGCGCGCGGGCGTGCGCCGCCGCCATGCCCGCCGCGAGCCCCAGCTCCTGCGCGAGCGGGCAGGCGGCGGTTACGATCTCGCGCTGGCCCTCGCGCGCGATCAGGATGCGCGGCTTGAGGCCCCAAAGCGCAGGCAGCGCCGGCGGCGGCATGACTGCCGCGCCCGCCTCGTCGCCGGGTGCGGGCCGGAAAGGGGAGGGAGCGGCCTCGGAGCGGCGGCCCATCTCGCGCATGGTCGGGCGCTGGTGCGCGGGCAGGTCTTCGGCCGCGCCCTGCGCCCAGCGGGCGCCGGGGCGCCACCCGCCGCCACGCGGAACCGAACAGGCGCCCGGATTGTCGTCGACCGGCACGGGCAGCGGCGCCCCCCGCGAGGGCGCGCCGCGGTCAGGCCGCGTATTTGGTCGCTCCGTCCTGCGCAGCCGCTCGATCGCGAGCTGCGGCAGGAAGAGCGAGGCGACCCTGGTCATCGCACGCCTCCAGCTCGAGGGAAAAGGGCGGCCCGCCGCGCTGGCGCACGAGCTCGATAGTCCATCTCGCGCGCCCGACCCCGGGCGCGGCGAGGGGAGAAGAGGGCGCACAGCCGATCCGCCAGCGGGTCATCGCCAGCGAAGGCTCACTCAGCGGGCAGCGGCCCTGGCGCCGGTGTCGGCGGTAGAGCAGCAGCGGCGTCTGTCCTTCGGATGCCGCGAGCTGGAGGCGGCGTGTCGCGGTCTGGTCCGCCACCTTCACTTCGGCGATCACGCAGGCGAGCGAGCCGTCGCGAAGGCCGTCCTCGGCCAGGGCGAGGACATCCTTGTCGTCCTTGCCTTGCGCATAGAAGACCTGCTGGGGTGCCAGCCCCGCTTGCTCGATGCCCGGCGCGTAAAGATCGAACCGCGTCAGTGCCCACAGGATGCTGAGGCCGGGCGCAGCGGCGAAGCGCGCGGCGATCCCGGCGGCGAACAGGGTCGCCGCGGCATCGTCGCTCCAGCTCGGACTGACGCCGGCGATTTCATGAAGGCCCGCGCCATCGAGCCCATGGTCGGCGAGCTTATGGTCGAGCGGTCCGATGCCGAAAGGGAGGATGGGGCCGCGCGCGGTGCGCACGCGCGCCACCGCCTCGCGAAGCGCGGCAAGCTCCTCGGCCGATGGCCGGGAGACGGGTGATGGCAATGCAAAGGTCATAGGTCATCGACTCAAATGTTCCCTATATGTTCCATTGAGTCGGCTGCGCCGTCAAGGCGCGTGCGTTCGAGGCTGTGGATCATTTGGCGTTGCGGAGGCTAGGTTTCCGAAAACAAATGGAAATGCGTCGCCCGGCGCGCGCGGCCCTCGCCGCCACCGCTGTTCGCAGGAATGCGATGGTCCGGACCACCGACATCGAATCGATTCTCAGGGGGCAGGCGACGCGAGCAAAGCCCGGCTGCGCTTGTCGCGATTGCCGCCGAACCAGCGGTCGAGCGCTGCCGCGATGAGCGGCGCTTCGCCTGCCGCCTCGAACAGCGTTAGCGACGAACAGAGCTTGCGGGCGTCGGTGTCGCCAAAGACTGCGACCGCCGTGGTTCCGGTAAGGTCCTGAAGCGCGGTCACACATTCGAGATAGCGCGGACCGAGCACGGGGTGATCGAGATAGGCCTTCGCCTCGTCGACCGAGGCGATCGCGTAGCGCTGCGCCATGGCGCTGCGTCCAAGTCGCTTGAGCTGCGGGAAGATGAACCACATCCAGTGCGTGCGCTTCGCGCCGCGCCGGATCTCCTCGAGCGCGCGCGGATAGATTGGCTCCTGCGCATCGACGAAGCGCTGGAGATCATGCTCCCCGGTCATAAATTCAAAGCCCCCTGCGCCGGCGGCGCGCCATAAACCTGCGTGACCTCAAGGCTGCCCCCCGGCAGCCACTGGAGCACCTGCGCCGCGGGGACGTCGGGGTCAAGCCAGTCGGCCCAGCTCTCTGGCGCGAGCGGGATGATCTGGCGGTGATGATAGGGGGCGATGTCGGGGCCGGCATCCATGGTAAGGAGAGTGAAAGCCTCGCCTTCCGGATATTCGCGCCAGATGCCCGCCATGCAGAACCAGCGCTGTCCTTTCATCGTGAAAAGCCATTTATCGAGGCGCTTCTGCGTCTTGTCCGCCGGGTCTGTGAACTCGTAGAAGCCGTCGCACACGACGAGGCAGCGATGCGATGTGAAGTCGCGTTTCTCGGAGCGGAAATTATAGATCGGGTCTCCTTTCGGGCCCGGCCAGCTCCACCGCCGGTTGACGAGTTCGCCATGGCCACGGCCCTTGTCAGAGGTGCGGACGATCGGGCCGACATCAGTGATCTTGATGTCTTCGCGCGCCTCGACGTTGGGCGTGCCCTCGGGCGTGTCGAGCTTGATCTGGAGATCGTCGAAATCCTCTGCCACCGAGGCAATGTCGACGATCAGCCTATAGTCGTTGCACATATCCCGTCCTCGGTCTTGCGACTCGCTTTCGTTCCTATTATGTTCTATCCATGGATTCAACGCCCACGCCTTTTGCCGAAGATGCACCGAACGGTGCCATGCGGGCAATCGTGCGGCGCAATCCCGACAACGCCTCGGAGATTGAGATGGTTCGCGCGCTCTGGGGATCGAATCCGCGGTTCAGCGATGGCGTCGATTTCCGCTTCGTCCGCTCCGAGGGCCGCGCCTTTCCAGCGCGCCGCTGCCTCGTTCCGGCATCGGAATTTCACATGGGCGTCGGCGACAAACGTTATCGTGCGACGCTGGACGGCGGGAATTTCTTCTACCTTGCCGCGATCTGGGACCCGCCGCTCGGCGACTTCCCTCTGTCCTACCGGATCGTCACCGTCGCCGCGAACCCGGACATATCGCCCTATCAGTCGCGCCATGGCGCGATCATTCACCGCCGCCAGGTGATGGCATGGCTCGATGCCTCGGTGCCCGAGGCCGAGCTTTTGACCTCTCCGCCGGCCAACACCTTCCTCGTCGAGCCGATCGGGGGGCAGGCGCTGCTGCCGCTGTGACGGCGATGCTGAACCTCGGCGGGCAGGGCGACCTGTTCGGTGCGCCGCTGCTACCGGGGCTAAAAGCCGCCCCGGACATAATCACGGCTGGGGAGGAGCGCGCATTGATCGCGCACCTCGGCGCCGCCGACCTCGAGCCCTTCGCGTTTCAGCAATGGACCGGCAAGCGGCTGACGCGTTCCTTCGGCTGGACCTACGACTTCAAGACCGGCCGCTTCGCTCCGTCGGACCCATTCCCTGACTGGCTCCGGCCGATCTCCGCGCGCGCCGCGGCGTTCGCCGGCATCGATGCCGCCGACCTCGCCCAGGCGTTGCTGATCGAATATGGCGAAGGCGCCGGTATCGGCTGGCACAAGGACCGGCCCGTCTTCGATCACGTTATCGGTATCTCGCTGGGCGCCGACGCGGTCATGCGTTTTCGCCGCCGGACCAAGGCCGGCTTCGAGCGCGTATCGTTGCCGCTTACCCCACGCGGAATTTATCATCTCGCCGGCGAGGCGCGGCGCGATTGGGAGCATAGTATCGCCGAAATGCCTGCGCCACGCTGGTCGATCACCTTTCGCAGCCTCTGCCGGAACGCGTCGCTCTAATCCATTCCGGAGCAGAATGCGGGGACGAGGTAGTGCAATGCACTAGTTCTCCTGATAGTATCGCGGCGACCGAGGCAGGATGAGGAACCGATGGCGTGGATTTTGGAGATTGCGCATGAAAGCCGGCCGATCATCGCCCACGGCGCGACCGAATATCCTGCCGAAGATGTCGGTACGGGACATCCGGATGCGTCAGGGGCTGACGCAGATGGCGTTTGCCCGCCGCTTCGGCCTGAACATCCACACCCTTCGCCAGTGGGAGCAGGGGCTTCGCGAGCCCGAAGGCCCCGCGCGTACCTACCTTTCCGTAATAAATCGCATTCCCGACGCCGTCGCGAGCGCGCTGGAGACAGCCTGATGTTCGCCCCTTGGGACCCCAAGGCGCCGCGAGCCCGCCTGACTCTGTTTCTCTTCGCCAGAGCCCCCATGCCCTTTTTTGTCACATCGGCGTCGCCAGATAGCCGGTCATGGCTACGCGGCAGAAGCGTTACACGATACGATCCAGCGACCGGCGCCGAACACGAAGGAGCGCTGCATGCGATGAAAGCTGGGTCGTTGTCGATGATCTCCCGAACCGGCTCCCTTTGGGCGCAGCCGAGGTCGATATCTTCGAGACAATGTTCGGCGATATTCTCGACGATCTTTTGCGGGGCGACATCTAGGCACGGAACAGGAGACCCGCGATGACCCCCAAGCTGCGCGCTGCGCTCTATCTTCGGGTCTCGACGTCGAAGCAGGCCGAGCAGGACGTCTCGATCCCCGACCAGCGCCGCCAAGGCGAGACCTATTGCGAATCGCGCGGTTTCGATCTCGTCGAAACATATGTCGAGCCCGGCGCTTCGGCGACGACCGATCGCCGACCGGAATTCCAGCGAATGATCGAAGCGGGGATGGCAAAGCCGCCGAGGTTCGACGTGATCGTCGTTCACTCGTTCAGCCGCTTCTTCCGCGATCATTTCGAGCTCGAATTTCATGTCCGCAAGCTCGCCAAGAATGGCGTCAAGCTCGTGTCGATCACGCAGGAAATCGGCGACGATCCGGTCCATGTCATGATGCGCCAGATCATGGCGCTCTTCGACGAATATCAGTCGAAAGAGAATGCCAAGCACACGCTGCGTGCGATGAAGGAAAACGCCCGGCAGGGATTCTGGAACGGTGCTCAGCCACCCATCGGTTATCGCCTCGTGCTGGCCGAGCAACGCGGCTTGCGCGCAAAGAAGAAACTCGAGATTGACCCGCTCCACGCGGAGACCGTCCGCCTGATGTTTCGCCTCGCGAACACGGGCGATGGCGACGGACCGCTCGGCGTCAAGGCGATTGCCCATTATCTCAATACGAAAGGAATGTTCACGCGCTCGGGCGGACGCTGGGGCGTGGGGACCGTCCACCAGATTCTGACCCGGCGCAGCTACATGGGCGTGCACGAATTCAATCGCGTCGCAAAAGGCGGCCGCGTGAACCCGGATGCCGATGTGATTACGATGGCGGTGCCACCGCTCGTCGATCCCGAACTCTTTGATGCCGTGCAGGCGCGCCTGAAGTCGCGCCGACCCGACAGGATGAACCCGGCATTGGCAGGGACCGCCACGCTTCTGACGGGCATCCTTCGTTGCGCAGCCTGCGGCGGCGCCATGACGGTAATGACCGGGAAGCGCGGACGCTACCGTTACTATTCGTGCGGCAACCGGCGGCGCCAGGGCCTTACGTCCTGTAGCGCCGGGCCTGTCCGCCTCGATCATCTGGATGAGGTCATGGCGCGCTTTGTCCAGAATCAGTTGCTGGACGCGAATGCGATGGAAGCGATTCTGGAAGCTTTGCTTGATCGAAAGCGCACGCGGGTGACGGAACGCCAACGTCATATCAGCGAACTGAATCGCCGCGCGGCGGAGGCGCAGCAGCGATTGAGCCGACTTTACGAAGCGATCGAGAACGGCGTCGCCGATCCTGCCGACGTCGATCTGGCCGGACGGATAGATTCGTTGAAGGCAGCGCGCGATCTAGCGCATGCTGAAGCGGCCAAGGCGGGGGAGATCCTCAAAGCGTCAGGCATTGGCGCCGTATCGCCGGAGATGCTGGCCGAATTTACGACCCGCGCGCGGAAACGTGTCCGGGCGGGCGGGCCAAAACAACGGCGCGACCTGCTGCACCGGTTCGTCCAGAGAATCGAAGTTCACGACCGACTGATAAGGGTCGGAGGAAGACGAGAATCGCTGCTGAAAACGGTGGTTTCGCTGGGAAATGAAAATGGCAGTGGGCAAGTGCCCTCTGCTGTACTGAAATGGCTCCCCGGGTAGGATTCGAACCTACGACCGATCGATTAACAGTCGATTGCTCTACCGCTGAGCTACCGAGGAACACGCCGCTGACGCGGGCAAGGCGGCCCCTTTGCCGTCGCTTGGCGCATTTTGCAAGGCCTCAAACGATAAATTGTTCCATCGCGATGCGTTCGTCCAATCCCTGATCGGGATCGAACAGCAAAGTCAGCGGCCGGCTGCGGTCCGTCGTGACCAATACCGTCTTCACATCGCGGATTTCGCGCTGGTCGGCGACCGCGCTGACCGGGCGCTTTGCGGCTTCACGGACGTTGAAGCGGATGCTCGTCGATTCGGGGACGAGCGCGCCGCGCCAGCGGCGGGGGCGGAAGGGGCTGATCGGCGTCAGCGCCAGCATTTCGGATTCGAGCGGCAGGATCGGGCCATTGGCGCTGAGGTTGTACGCGGTCGATCCTGCGGGGGTCGACACGAGTACGCCGTCGCACGCGAGTTCCTCGAGCATTGTCTTTTCGTTGATGATCACCTCGAGCTTCGCCGCCTGACGCGTTTCGCGCAGCAGCGAAATCTCGTTGATCGCCGGCAAGATGTGGCGCTCGCCGCTGATCGTCGTGATGTCGCCTGACAGCGGGTGGATCAGGAAGGGGCGGGCGGCGGCGAGCCGGTCGACGAGCCCTTCGATGCGAAACTCGTTCATCAGAAAGCCGATGGTGCCGCGGTTCATCCCGAAAACGGGCATGCTACGGCGCTGGTCGAGCAGTTGGTGCAGCATGTGCAGCAGGAAACCGTCGCCGCCGAGCGCGATCAACAGATCTGCCTCGTTCAAATCGACAAAGTCATAGAGCGGGCGCAGTTCGGCCTCCGCCTCCATGGCCGCGGGCGCGTTCGATGCGACAAGCGCGATCTTGCGATGCATATTGGTCCGGTTCCCCTCGCGGGCTGCCTGTCAGCCGCCCGTTGCACTCATATGACGCGCGACCGCCGGTTTGGACTTTCCTTCGATATGAAAGTCATGCGCGCGCGGTTTGCCAGCCAAAGCGCCATCAATCAACCCATCGACATCGCCGCCCTCGCGCAGCGCCGTGCGGAGATCGACATGGTCGTCCTGGCCGAGGCACATATAGACGCGCCCTTCGACCGTCAGCCGGATGCGGTTGCACGTCGCGCAGAAATTGTCGCTGAGCGGGGTGATGAGCCCGAGCGTCACCGGGCTGTCCTCGACCGCGAAATAGCGCGCGGGGCCGCCGGTGCGCTTGTCGACCGGATAAATGGCGCAGGTCTTGCGGAGCGGCGCGATGAAGTGGTGGAGCGGGATATAATGATCGCTCCGGTCGTCCTCGACCTCGCCGAGCGGCATTGTTTCGATGAGCGTGAGGTCGCAGCCGTGCGCGGCGCAATAGTCGAGCATCGGCAGCAACTGATCCTCATTGAGCCCGGCGAGCGCGACCATGTTGATCTTGACCGCCAGCCCCGCCTCCCGCGCCGCCGCAATCCCGCGCAGCGCGACGTCGAGGTCGCCGACGCGCGTGATATGCCGAAAGGCCTGGGGGGCGAGCGTATCGAGGCTGACGTTGATCCGGCGAACCCCCGCCGCCGCGAGCATCGGCGCGTGCTCGGCGAGCCGCATGCCGTTTGTCGTCAGCGTCAGCTCGTCGAGGCCGTGACCGATCATCGCGCCCAGCCGCATCGCCAGCGTATCGATCCCGCGCCGCACCAACGGCTCGCCGAGCAC